>Ga0116147_1001429_pt1 | contig 26186 bp, 18 predicted proteins | sample AD_JPNHG3_MetaG_FD_89749 | JGI IMG/M metagenome (GOLD analysis project Ga0116147, IMG submission 89749) | Active sludge microbial communities of municipal wastewater-treating anaerobic digesters from Japan - AD_JPNHG3_MetaG | ecosystem: Engineered > Bioreactor > Anaerobic > Digestate | place...
CGGAGATGCTGCCGCCGCTGTCGGCGAGAGTGTGCTCGGCGATGACATAGCCGTTCATGAGCCAGGTGGTAATGTGCTGCGCGAATTCGTTGGTGCGCTGCCGGATTTCGACCTGCACCCATTGCTTGCCCGGAGCGCCCGGGGTTTCGAATTGCGGCGAGGGGAACAACTGGCTCAGCACCTGTTCTCCGTCAATGACTTCCTCCTCATAGACCAGGTCGCCGTTGCGGTCGAGGAAGCCGCCGAGCTGGCCGGTCCAGCGGGTGTAGCCGGCATAGGCGCGGTAATCGCCCGCGGCCCCGCCCTCGCCCGTGACGGCAAACCAGACGCCGTCGCCGATCGTGCCCGCGTTGTCCCAGGTCACCCCGGTGCCCAGGTGGTTGATGCCGAAGGTGCCGAACTCGGTCGAGCCGGTGCCGCCGAAGGCCGGGCCGTTGTAATTGAGCCACATGTCGAACTTGAGGGCGTAGTCGTCCCCGAAATTCTGGCCGTTGGGATAAATGCTCACCGCCGCCGTCGCCGCCGTGGCGTCGTTCTTGTTGACGTACATTTTCACCCCCTTGCCGCCGCCGTTCGGCGCGGGGGGAATCGTTCCGGTGACGCCATTGCGGGTGAACGTGTTGGTCAGGTAATCGAAGGCAAAAAACACGGCGTAGTCTGGAATGCCGTTTCCCGACCCCTCGGTCACCGTCCAATTGGCGGAGGTGTCGGTGTCGAAGTTGTCCGAGAACAGCACGGTCTGTGCCGGGAGGAGGGGGGGAGCTGAGCAGGGCCAGGGCCGCGGTCAGGCCAAGGCTTTTGGACAGGATATGTTTCATGGTTATGAGCGTAGTTTGGGGTCTGGATCTGGCAATTTTGGCTTAACCAAGAGTTTTTTAACCGGGGTGCCGGCTTAAAATCAACCCAAAAAAACAAGACACGATGGCGTTGGCCGTGACCTTCCTCGGGGCCTGCCGTCGTGCCGTCCCCCCCCGCATCCCCCGAGCTCAGCGCGGGACGGGGCCGCAGGCCCGGACGTTCCCGGACGTTCCCCTCCCGGCAGATTTTAAAAGGCAATGGCAGATTCCAGATTATGAAAACGAACTCGATATCCAATTCCGAATCCGTCACTGGTGACCGCACGACCCCGCGCGACGGCAGCGCCTGCCATCCGGTGGAGACAGTCCTTCAGCTTCTCCAGCAGGCCGCGCTGCCGGTCCATGGCATCTTGGAACTGGCCGGACGAGATGCCCGCTACGCGGAGATGCCGGCCGCCCTGCATCCCAAAGCGCTGGAGATCGTCTCAAAAGCCTTTCCCACCGGGCTGTACTCGCACCAGGCGGAGGCGATCGCTGCCTCCCTGCGCGGCCAGGACGTCTGTCTGGCCACTTCGACCGCGTCGGGCAAGAGCCTGGTTTTCATGGCGACGGCGATGCACGAACTTTTTCAGGACCCGCAGGCTCGGGTTCTGGTTCTCTACCCCGCGCGCGCGCTCATCCAGGACCAGCTCGCCAAGTGGGGCGGCATGCTCTCGCCGGCGGGTTTGGACGTGGGATTTATTGATGGCAGTGTCCCGCCGGCCGAGCGCAATCAGATTTTGGAACGAAGCCGGGTGGTCCTGATGACTCCGGATGTGGCCCATGCCTGGCTTATGAGCCACCTGACGGACAGCGCCGTCGCCGCCTTCCGCCAGCGGCTGCGCCTCCTGATCCTCGACGAAGCCCACGTTTACGATGGCGTTTTCGGGACGAACATGGCCTTTTTCCTGCGCCGGCTGCAGGCCGTGTTCTCGCCCCATCGCCTGATCTGCAGCACCGCCACCCTCGGCGCGCCGCAGGACTTTATCTTTGAGCTGACCGGCCGCCAAACCTGCCTCATCGGGCCGGAACAGGATGGGGCCAGTCTGCCGCCCAAGACCCTGATCCTTGCCCGGCCCCACGCCGGCGGGACCTTTGACTTTGCCCCGGTTCTGATCCGGGCACTGGCCCAGAGCTTCCCGGGACGATTCCTGGTCTTCAGCGACTCCCGGAAGGCGGTCGAGATTCTCACGGCCGCCAGCCACCCGCACGCGCAGCCCACGGCTGAAGCCCCCGAGGCCAGCGAAGGGGCGGAAGACCGGCCTGACCTGCGGCTGGGCGTGATGCCGTATCGGGCCGGTTACGAGTCCACCGACCGAGCCAGCATCCAGGAAGCGCTTGCCAAAGGTGAACTCCGGGGAGTGGTGAGCACCAGCGCCTTGGAACTCGGCCTGGACATTGGGGAGATTGACCTGGTGGTGCTGCTCGAGACTCCGCCTTCGGTGAAATCGTTCTGGCAACGCCTGGGGCGCGCCGGCCGGCGCCACCGGGGCCTGGGCGTGATCCTCGACACCCGCCATGCCCTTGACGACGGGGAGGCGGGCCTTCGCGCCTACCTTGACCGCCCCCTGGAGCCCAACTGGCTTTACCTGAACAACCGTTATGCCCAATACACCAACGCCCTCTGCGCCGCGGCCGAAATCGCCCAGATCAACGGCCAGTTCGACCGCTCGACCTTCGTTTCATTGCCGCCCCGGTTCAGCCGGTTCCTCGAGGACGAACTCAACCCGGGCGTGCCGGTTGAGGCAGACCTCTACCCGCTGAAACAGGCCGCCGCCGGAGGCCCCCATCGGGAATTCCCGCTGCGCAGCGGGGGCGAAAAGAACTTCCAGGTTCTTACCCCGCAGGGTGCCAGGTTGGGCGAATTGACTTTGTCCCAAGCGCTCCGTGAGGCCTATCCCGGGGCGGTTTACTATTACCTGGCCACTCCCTACCGCGTGCGCCAGTTCAAGTATCGCGACGGGGAAATCATCGCCACCCGGGAAAAGCATTACCGCACCAAACCCGTCGTTCAGGTCATGGTTTTTCCGGACTTTCAACACGGCCTGCTCAAACTGTTCCGGTCCGACGACGGTTTCCTTGCCGAGGCCGAGGTGCAGGTCAGCGAGCGGGTGACGGGCTTCAAGGAGATGCGGGGCCGGAACGAACAGGCCTGGGTTTACCAGCCCGGCAGCTCGTATGCCCAGCAGCCCCTCCAGCGCTTTATTCGGACGACCGGCGTGTGCTGGTATTTCAAGACCGCCGCCGCGGTTTCCGACGCGGTGGTCGAGAGCATCCTGACGGCCTTTTGCAACCAGTACGGCATCCAGAGCCGCGACATCGGGGCCGGGCGATTCCACTCCCGCCAGAACCCACTGGGCGCCGGCGCGGTCAACGGCTTCTGCCTCTATGACAATGTCAACGGGAGCCTGCATTTGACCGAGCGGCTCGCGGAAGCGTTTGACGCCGTTCTGCGCCTGGCCATCGAGACCGAGCGCAAGCAGGGTCATGAAACCCTGGCTGGACAGCTCGAGGCGGTGGCCGCCGAGGCACAGGCCCTGGCGCCGGTGCCGGCCAATGGCTCGAACCCGGCTTCCGCTGCCGTCACCGAGTTGGCCGGTTCCTCCGGTTCGTTGGTCACCGTCGTCGCCCCCGGCGAAACCGCGGTTTATACCGACTCAAATGGTTCCCGGGAGGTAACCGTCCTGAGGTGCTTCTACACTCCCATGGGCCTGCAATATCAACTTGCCCATCCCAAACCCACGGTCCGCTGGACCGTTCCGGCGGATTCCGTCGAGCCCATCCACGGCCTCACGCGGACTGTGCTGTTCGACCTGATGACGGGCGAGCAGCAGGCCGCCGCCTGACCGGCCGGCGCCGCCTCGGCACGGGGTCAGCCCTTCATCGCGCGGGCAATCGCGTTCCACCAGAGATCGTGCAGCTCGGCCGCGGTCCAGGACCATTCGCCTGTTCCCACGCGGAGGCGCAACTGCTCGCCGCCGACTGTGCCAATGCGCGTGGCGGGCACGCCCAGCAGCTTCGCCCGCTCGAGGACCTTGACGGCGTCCAGGGCGGCGGTGGTGATGACGACGCGCGCCTGGGCCTCGCCAAACAACAACGCATCCAGCCGCTGGCCGGCCCCGGGCGCCAGTTCGATCTTCGCGCCAATCAGCCGCGGCGTCTCGCGCGCGATTTGCTGGCTGATGCAACATTCCGCCAGCGCCACCGCCAGCCCGCCCTCGCTGCAGTCGTGGGCGCTCTTGACCGAGCCGGAGTGGATCAGGGCCCGAAGCGCCAGGTGCAGGTCCTTCTCCCGGTCCAGGTCGCAGCGGGGGGGCGTCCCCGTCTTCAGACCGTGAATCCTTTGGAGGTAGGCTGAGCCGCCCAGCCCCTGCAGCGGGTCCGTCGCGTCCACCGGGTCGCCCAACAGAATGATGGCATCGCCTTCATCCTTGAACCACTGCGTGGTGATGTGCTCCGCCTTTTCAATCAGGCCCACCATCGCCACGGTCGGCGTGGGGTCAATCGGCCCGTTGGGGCTTTGGTTATAGAGGCTGACGTTGCCGCCGGTCACCGGCGCATTGAATGCCCGGCACGCTTCGCCCAACCCGCGCACCGCCTCGCGAAGCTGCCAGAAAATCTCGGGCTTCAACGGATTGCCGAAATTCAGATTGTCCGTCACCCCCAGCGGGACCGCCCCGGTGCAGGCGAGGTTGCGCGCCGCTTCAGCCACGGCAATCTTGCCGCCCTCATACGGGTCCAGATAAACATACGCCGCGTTGCCGTCCACGGTCAGGGCAATGAACTTCTCCGGCACGGGCGCCCCGGCGGCGGCCGCGGCCGTTGCCGGGTTCCATATCGGCAGCGAATCCTCCTTGAGACGCAGGACCGCCGCGTCCGACCCCGGGCACACCGCTGACCCATTGCGCACCATGTGATCGTATTGGCGGTAAACCCAGTTTTTGGAAGCAAGGGTGGGCCACTCGAGCAGCGTTTTGAGTTGCGGCACCGGATCGGTCGTGTCGGGAATCGCCGCCAGAGAAAAAGCGCGCACTGCCGCAAGATAATCCGGCTCGCGGGCTTCGCGCTGATAAACGGGGGCCTCATCGGCCAGCTTCTTGGCGGGGATGTCGGCCACCAACTGGCCGTGGTTCCGCACCACCATCCGGCCGGTGTCGGTCACCCGCCCGATCTCGGCCCAGGGCAGGTCCCATTTGTCGAAGATGCGTTTGACCTCCTCCTCGCGCCCCTTCTGCACGATGATGAGCATGCGCTCCTGCGACTCGCTGAGCATGATCTCGTAAGGAGTCATGTTGGGCGCGCGCTGCGGCACCTTGGACAATTCGATCTCGATGCCCGTGCCGGCGCGCGCCGCCGTTTCGCACGTCGAACAGGTCAACCCCGCCGCGCCCATGTCCTGGATGCCGGCCACCGCGCCGGTGGCCAGCAACTCGAGGCACGCCTCGCACACCAGCTTCTCCATGAAGGGATCGCCCACCTGCACCGCCCCCCGTTGCTGCTCGGCCGATTCCTCGGTCAGGTCCTGCGAGGCAAACGCCGCGCCGGCCAGCCCGTCGCGCCCCGTGGCCGGCCCGACGTAGAACACCGGGTTGCCGATGCCGCAGGCGCGCCCGCGGGCGATCTGCTCGTGGCGCAGCACGCCCAGGCAGAAGGCGTTGACCAGCGGGTTGCCCTCGTAGCATTTGTCAAAATACACCTCGCCCGCGATGGTGGGGATGCCGAAACAATTCCCATAGTGCGCGATGCCCGCCACCACGCCGCTGAACAGCCGCCGGTTGTTGATCATGGCCGCCCGGTCGTCCTCCGTTTGCGGCAGGCTCTCCGGCGTGATGGGACCGAAGCGCAGCGAGTTGATCGAACACACCGGCCGCGCGCCCATGGTGAAAATGTCCCGGATGATTCCCCCGACGCCGGTCGCGGCCCCCTGAAAGGGTTCGACGGCGCTGGGGTGATTATGCGACTCGATCTTGAACGCGATGGCCAGACCATCGCCAATGTCAATGATCCCCGCGTTTTCCTCGCCCGCGCCCACCAGCACCTTGGGCGACTTCGTCGGGAAGGTCCGCAGCAACGGCCGGCTGTTCTTGTAGGAGCAGTGCTCGCTCCACATCACCGAGAAAATGCCCAGCTCGGTGTACGAAGGCTCGCGGCCGAGGATGGTTTTGATCTTCTCAAATTCCTCGGGCGTCAGGTTGTGTTTCTGAACCAGTTCCGGAGTGATGGCAGGGTCGGTCATGGGAAATTCGGTTCGGGGAAAACCAACGTCCGGTCCTCAGGCGGCCCGGGCCGCGGCGCGCTGTTCCAGGGTGTGAATCATGCTTTCCAGGATGAGACGGCCGTCCGTGCCGCCGAGGATGCTTTCGCTGGCCCGCTCGGGGTGCGGCATCAGGCCGGCCACGTTCCGCGCCTCGTTGCAGACGCCCGCGATGTGGTCGAGCGACCCGTTCGGGTTGGCGGCGTCGGTCGCCTCGCCGCGCGCATTCACGTAGCGCCAGAGAATCTGGCGGTTGGCCCGGAGTCTGGCCAACGTCTCCTCATCGGCAAAGTAACAGCCCTCGCCATGCGCCACCGGGATGCGCAGCAACTTCCCGTCGGGCACGCGATTGGTAAACGGGGAATCCGGGGTCACCGCCTGCAGAAACACGTGTTCGCAGCGAAATTGCAGCGATCGGTTCCGGATCAGCGCCCCGGGCAATAACCCCGCCTCGCACAGAATCTGGAACCCGTTGCAGACGCCCAGGACCAATCCGCCCTGCGCCGCAAACGCCTGCACCGCCTGCATCACCGGGCTGAACCGCGCGATGGCCCCCGTCCGTAAATAGTCGCCATAGCTGAATCCGCCGGGCACAAAAACCGCGTCCGCGTCGCCCAGCGATTTCTCTTTGTGCCACAACAGGCGGGCGGAATGTCCGAGCACGTTGCGCAGCACGTGCACCATGTCCTGGTCACAGTTGGACCCGGGGAACTGAAGAACGGCAAAATTCATAAGCGGCTGCGGCGGAGCAATCTCAGAGTTTCGTGAACCACACGCCCCCCGGCTTACTCGAGTTCGAACCGGTAATCCTCGATCACCGGGTTGCTGAGGATTTTATGGCACGCGTCATCAATTTGCTGGCGCGCGGCCTCCCGGTCCGTGGTCGTCAGTTCGATTTCCAGGTACTTCCCCACGTGCACGGCCCCGATTCCGGTATAACCCACGTGTTCGAGCGCGGTCTGGACCGTTTTGCCTTGCGGGTCCACCACCGCTTTCTTCGGTGTTATGACAATCTTGGCTTTCATTGCATTCGGACTTACGGACATCCACCCGTAAAGCCCGAAATGTTGGGCCACCCCCCGCCCCGAAGCCAGAAGATTTTTGGGCCGGGTGCCGGCCGATTTGTGCCAACAAGATTGTTACCGGGCCGGGGCCGACCGGTTTGCGTAAAGGGGTCGTTGCGCCAAGAGTCGGTGTTACCCGATATGGACACCGATATGAGTCGAACAACGAAACACGCAGTGCTGGCCAAACTGCGGCGATCCTACGCCCGGGTTGGCCCGGTCTAAAAACGTCAACTCCTCGATCAAGCTGTCGCGCTCTTCGGCTACCATCGCAAGGCCGCGATTCGCACCCTGCGCGCGGCCCCGCCGCCGCGCCCGCCCGGCTTGCGCTTGGGCCGGCCCAAGAGCATCACCCCGAGATGCTGCTCCCGATCATGGAGCCGATCTGGTTCGCCGCCTTCCAACCCTGCGGCGTGCGCTTGCGTACCCTTCCGCCCCTTCAAGGCACTGCACTCACCGACCAGAAAAGCGGCTTGCCGGGCTGGAGCGTCACGGCAACACCCTTGATCAAGTCAGCGCCGCGGTGGCGGGTGGGGGCCGCGTCTCCGCGCCGGCGGTCGGCCACTTCATAAAGGCGCCCGTCAGCCACCGTGAACCATTCGGGGAACTGGTTGATCCGGGGATAGTCCAGGGGCAGATGCATGGTGGTTTGGTGGCGTGGTGGGTCGAAAATCACCTTGCCCTCCCACGGTTCCCCGGCGGCCAGAAAGAGCTCGAGGGCCGGGCCGTTGCGGACGGCGCCCACACGCAGGTCCTTCCGCCACGGTTGCACCGTCACCCCCTGCGTTTTCCATAGGGCATACATGATTGTGGTCCGCGCGAAGTTGCCGTCGCCGTGCCAGCCTTCGATGATCCCATCGGCGCGCTGCACGTTCCAAAGCAGGCGCATTTGCCGGTCGCACCACTCGGCGGCCGAGGCCACCGGCAGGCGGTTGAGCAGGTTCAACGCGCCTTCCACTGCGTCGGCGATGCCGTCCATGCTCTGGTCGGCCCACGGGCGCCCTTCATATTTTCCGGCCAGGTTCTCCAGCGCCTTAGCCACGGCGGCTCGGTAAGCTTCGGTACCGTCAACCAAGTACAGGGTGTAAAACCCATCGTAAATGTATCCCCACGTATCGGCGAGTTTTCCGGAATTCTCGCCCGTGCCGGGCCGGTACCACGAGTAAAGCATGCCGTCGGCATTCCGGCCCTTCTCGAGGATGGAATCCAGAATTTCGCGCAGTGGCGCCCGGTAGGCTTTTTGTTTCTCCGGCGCCGCGCGGCTGACGGCGACATACAGCTCGGTGAGGCCGTTGACGACCTCGCCGCCATGGTCCATGAGCCGCAGCTCCTTCAGGTGGCGGGTGGGGTGGTTGGTGCCCAGGAGGTAGTAGTCTCCGAGCCGGATCGCCCACTCGAGGTACTTTCGCTGGCCGGTGAACCAGTACAGACGCGAGCAAGCCTGCAGCAAATCCCCGTTGACCTCGAAGTTCAAGGTGGGGAGGGGGCCAGCCGGCGTCGGGACGGGGGCGTGCTTCCAGATGTCGTCCACCAGCCCAATCATGCGCTCGGACCAGGGGCTCGGTCCCAGCCACTCGGTCAGGGGGATGAGCCCATCCTTGACATATTCGGCGTTGTCGAACACGAGCCGGTCCCAATCGAGGGTGTCGTGCTCGAACCCGGCTCGCGAGAATTGGTACCAGTCGCCGAGGCGGTCGAGCCGCCGGGTGAGCCGGCTTTCCGTTTCGAGCATCTGGCGCATGCGCCCCTCGAGCAGGGGGCGATCGGTCAGCACGCAGGTCAGAACCATGAACGCGTAATTGTCCGCCGCGTTGTTCCGGCCGTTCCACCGGTCGCGCCCCCGCGAGAGGTTCTCGGGAATCAGACCGGTGCGGGGGTCGGCGACGCCCAGCCAGCCCGTGACGTAATGGCGGCAACGAAAGAATGCCTCGGCGGCCAGGCGCGAATTTCGCTCCGCCTGACGAAACCGGGCCCGGGCCGCGGCGTCCAAACCCCCGAACAAGGCCTCGGAGGGTTCGCCGTCCCAGAAGGGGCGCTGGTCAGCCAGAACACCCGGAACCTGGGCGGCCGACGCCATTCCTCGCGCCAGGACGACGGTGCGAAAAGCCTTTTGATCGAGGCCGGGCCGGTCCGGCGCCCCGCCGGGGGCGGTCAGCCTGGCTTCCGCCACAAACGCCGGGCGCGCGCCTGCGGCTGTGAGCGTGATTTCGAGCGGGTCGCCACCGCCGGCGGGGCGCGTCAAGGGCACGCGCAACCAGCGGAATCCGCGATAGCCACCCGCTTCCAGAGGTTGAAGCACGCCGTTGACGCCAAGGGCGGCCGACCGCACATCATCCTTGGCGCCCCACAACAGCTCGAGCGCCTGCCCCGGAGCCGGCGGCGCCTCGAAGACCAGCCGCAGGTCCCCATGCCCCAGCCAGTGATACGGCACGCCGTCGTAGCGCTCGGGGGCGTCGCTGAAACGCACCCAGGCAACCGTCTCCGCGTCAGGAGGCCGGTCTTTCAGTTGAGGCGCCCCGGCTGTGGGAACCGGTGCGGCGGGAAGGACCTGGCTGAGGCCAAAGACCAGCCAGCCAAAAGCGAAAATCGGGATTTTGGGACTCACGCTGTTGAGGCCAGCCTAGGCAGCCTCTCCCCAAATTATCAACAAAAAGACCAGCCGGCCCTGCGCTCATGCCGGCCGGGCCGCTGGCAAGGAACCTGCATCTCCTTCCTTTCGAGAATGAGATTCTTTGAGCGTTTGAAGCGTGATCTCGGGCAAAAGCGCTGGTTTCGCTGGGTTTTGGCGGTGGCCTTTGGCGCGGCCCTCGGCATCGGCGCCGGCCGCAATATCAAAGGCACTGTCTCAATAGTGGACGGGGACAGCATGGTCCCGACTTTTCAGCCGGGCGCCAGCGTGTTCGCCATGCCGGTTCTCGGGGCGCTGACCCGGGACGATGTGGTTTTGCTGGACGATGGCAAAGGCGACTCCGCCCTCAAACGGATTGTGGGGCTGCCGGGCGAGAGGGTGGACATCTGGCGCGGCTACGTCTTCATCAACGGCAGAATGCTGGTGGAACCTTACCTTCCCAAATACACCCTGACGTTTCCCGACCAGCAATGCGGCCGGTTCCATTTCGAACTTGGGCCGGAAGAATACTTCGTCCTGGGCGACAACCGCCTTTTCAGTCTCGACAGCCGGTCTTACGGACCCGTTGCCCGGGACAAAATCACGGGCCGCGTGCCCGTCTCCAAGAACGCCCCGCACAGCCACTTTGCCCCTTTCACGCTTCCGGCCCCCGGCAAAACCGCCATCCGCCCCCTCTCCTCCGAAGTTCTGACCGCGCAAACCCGCCCGCAAGGAAATTGACCCGCCCGGCGTCTGGTCTTCGCCTCCGGAAGGCGTCCCCCGCCCAAAGCGGCTCGGCTTCGACCGCCGATGGTCTCTCGTGACAAACCGCTCACCGCCCATCGCAACCCAACGCGCTTCTTGAATCCGCGCTGCACCTTGCCGGCAATCCCGTTTCTGTACCGTTGATTCCGGCGGCGAACGGCCTTACTCTGCCGGCGGAAAGGGCACCGCAATATGAGCAAAGTGATTCTCATCATCCTGGCGATCTTGCTCCCACCGCTGGCGGTCTATCTGAAAACCAAGGCAGCCAAGGACACCCTCATCAACATCGTTCTCTGTCTGTTTTTCTGGGTGCCGGGCATTTTGCACGCACTCTACCTGATCCTGAAGTAGGCAGCGGGGGCCATGCCGGCTCAGGCCCTCCAGGGAACGCCAGGATTGGGCCGCAGGCCACACCCAGGCCTGGGGCTCCAAAGGGCCCCGAGGTCGAGGCCGTGCTGTGCACGCCTTTCTCCCTCAGCCCCGTCCGCTCCCTGAAGCAGCTTTCGCCGCTGCACGGGGCGGCGACAACGCTCACTGCGCCTGGCTGTTGCCGTTTTGTGCGCGGCGCTGCACCTTTGAGTGGCGCCGCCCATAAAAGAAGTAAATCACCAAACCGAGCGCCATCCACACCAGCAGCCGCGCCCACGTGTCCGGCGGCAGGCCGTACATCAGCCAAAGACAGAACAGCACCCCCAGCGGCGAGACCAGCCAGAACGCGGGGGTGCGGAACGGACGATGAATTTGCGGGTCCGTGAACCGCAGCACAAACACCCCGGCGCAGACAATCGCAAAGGCCAGCAGCGTGCCGATGGACACCAGCTCGCCCAGCAGACCGATGGGGAAAAGCCCGGCCACCGCCATCGCCACCGAACCCGTCAGGACCGTCGCCGCCCAGGGCGTGCGAAAACGCTGATGCACCTGGCTGAACACCGGCGGCAGCAGGCCGTCTTTCGACATCGCGTAAAAAATCCGCGGCTGGCCCAGCATCATCACCAGAATCACCGACGATAATCCCGCGATCGCCCCGATCTTCACAATGGGCCGCAGCCACTTCAAGCCGTCCCCCAGCGCGTTGATGGCCACCGCGATCGGGTCCGGCACGTTCAATTCCTTGTAGTTCACCACCCCGGTCAGCACCAGGGACACGGCAATATACAGCACCGTGCACACCGCCAGCGACCCGAGGATGCCAATCGGCATGTCCCGCTGCGCGTTGCGCGCCTCCTGCGCCGCGGTCGAAACCGCGTCGAATCCAATGTAGGCAAAGAAAATCACCCCCGCCGCCCGCAACACGCCTTCCCAGCCAAACTGGCCCGCGCCCAGCGCCGGCGGCACAAACGGGTCCCAGTTTTCGCGGTTGATGTAGGCCAGGCCGATGCCCACAAACGCCAGAATCACCGTCAGTTTGATCGCCACAATGACGTTGTTGAACGTGGCGGACTCCGTGATGCCAATCACCAGCAGCAGGGTCACGAATCCCACAATCACCATCGCCGGCACGTTCAACACCGCCCCCGTGCTCACCCAGCCCTCCGTAAACAAACGCCAGATGTTCCACCCGGCGCCCTCCGGCGTCACGTGATTGTAGGGCGCCGACGTAAACTCCGGCGGAATGACGATCCCCAGGTCCTTCAGAAACGACACGACATAACCCGACCACCCCACCGCCACGGTCGAGGCCGCGAAGAGATACTCCAAAATCAGGTCCCACCCGATGATCCAGGCAATCAGCTCCCCCAAGGTCGCGTAGCCGTAGGTGTAGGCCGAACCGGACACGGGGATCATGGCCGAAAACTCCGCGTAACACAGCCCCGCCAGCGCGCACGCGATCCCCGCCAGGATGAACGAGTAAACAATCGCCGGGCCGGCATACTTGGCGGCCGCCTGGCCCGTCAGCACGAAGATGCCCGCCCCAATGATCGCCCCGATCCCCAGGGCCGTAAGATTCACCGGCCCCAAGGCCCGCTTCAGGCCGTGGTCGGTCAGAATTTCGCTGTGCAGATCGGCGATTTTCTTGCGGCGGAACAAATTCATGCGTCAAGGGCCTGGATTAACGTGCTGAATGCCGGCGGTAAATTGCGGGGCGGCTGCCTCCAGGTCAAGCCTGTCGGACCCTAATGCGCCAGGGACCGCGCCATCCGCGCCTGCGCCTCGAAATGTTTTTGCAGGCTGCCGCACACGTGTCCGCACAGGTCGAACACGCTCGGGTCGCAAATCCGGTAATATGCCTTCTGCCCGGCCTTCCGCCGCGCCACGATCCCGGCCTCGCTCAGCGTCTGGAGCTGGCGCGACACATTGGCCTGGCTGGCCCCCGTCGCCCGCATCAGCTCGGTCACGTTCTTCTCGCCCGCCTCAAGCTGGATGAGGATCTTGAGGCGCAAGACCTCGCTCAGCACTTTGAACCGCGCGGCAATCAGGGCCAGGGCGGCGTCCGATAACACCCGTGGTTTGACCAATTTCGGCATGAGACCCAGTCTGGAGCCTCCCCCTTGCCCCCGACAAGCCAATTTGCCGCGGCGCGCCGCGCGGCGCGCCGGCCTCGGCTCAGGTCTGACGGCCTGCCCCGGCCGCTCACGGCTGGACTTCCACCACCCGGAAGAACAATTGCTGATTGGTGCTGATCAGGCTCTGCGGCACGGTATGCTCATACCAGCGGGACACGCCATACTTGGGCGGCGTGATCGCCCGCCAGGCCCCCCCGGCCAGGTTGTCCGTGGCCTGAATCTGGTAGGTCCGGCCCGGAAGGGCCGACCAGCGCAAATACAGCCCCTGGGCCGTGGGCCGGCTGATCAGGAACTGCACTTTCGACAGCAGCGTCTGCAAGTGCTCCGCCCGCTCCGGCGGGTAGCTCAACGCCCGGAAATCCAGCACGCTCTGCGTGCTGTGGCAATCCAGACATTTGAGTCCGCGCCGGTTGATCGCATGGCTCAGGCTGATGAACGAGCCGGTCGGCTGCGTCGGATCCCCATTGGGATTGTAAGTCGGATCCATCGGGTTGTTGGGCAAATCCAGCCCCAGCAAATCCCCGCTCCAGAAGTTCGCGCCCATCGCCGCCAGTTGGCTGTCCGGCACGCTCCACCCGTCCTGCCCCGACATCAGCATCCCCAGCCGCCCCAGGCCGACATCCACCGCCCGTTTGACATCGCCGGTCTTCACATACGTCTCCTTGTCAAAGCTCAGCAGGTTCGGGAACTGCGCCAGCACCGCCCGTTCCCGCTCGTTCAACCCCTCCGGCCGCATGAAGCCCATCTGTTTCATCGGGCCCGACATCGCTTCCATCGCCGCCGCCATCGTAAACTGCGGGTTGAAATTCGGGTCGAAACCCAATCCGCGCCGGTCCATCACCATCCCGTTCACAATGGAGCGGAAGGGATAAATCTTGGCGCCCGGCGTCTCCCGGGTTGCCACGCGGAAGTCCCAGGCGCTGGCATCGTGCAGGGGCTCGGCCAGCATGCTGACACTGCCATTGAACCAGCGATACACCGGCCGCGCCGCGTAGTCCGCCCCATACACGCTGTACGGCTCGAACACCCCCGTCGCCGCATCCCGCAACGGAATCTGCGCCTCCGGCCCGTTGGTCACGCCATAGGTCGAATACCAGATGCGCCGCGACGCGCCCGAGGTGTAGGGAATATGGCACGTCTCGCAGGCAATGAACGCGGCGTGCTCATTGTAAGGCTTCAGCGCCGGGTTGTCCGGCCACACCGGATGCGGGGCGGCGCCATGACAATTGGCGCAATCCACCTCGATGTGCTGCAGTTCCCACCCGTGCATGTCGGTCACGCGCGACCCCCGCGCGATCTTGTGCCCCTGCACCGTGTGGCACGCGGTGCACCGCATGCCCGCCGCCGCATGCTCGTCATGCTCCGGACTGTAGGGCGTGCCGCGCTTGTAATCCGGCGCCGCCTGCCCGTGCTCATGGCACCGCAGGCAGGCGCCCGTCTGCACCGGCCCGCCCACGCTCTCGGCCGCCCGCACCGACCGGTCCTGGAACCAATACCGCCGCCCCGTCTCCGGATGCGTCTTCAACACCCGGTGCGTCGCCTCCGCATCCTGCTCGTCGTACCGCCCATCGTCGTTCATGTCGTAATGGCCCGGCGCCGCATGGCAGATCAGGCAATCCAACCCGTCTTTTTGTTCCTGCGTGTACTGGCCGGTGGCCGGGCTCGGAAACGGCAGCGCGTCGCCGATATGACACTTGCCGCACGCGCTGGAGCCCTTGTGGTCCCCCAGGTCGGCAAAGAAGTTCACCATGGCGCTGGAGCCCACCAACGCGCAAAAACGGTCAATCATTCCGTGCGACCCGCCCCCGGGAAACGCCAGCTTGGGATTCGGCGTCCGCCACGTGTAGTGCACACTGTCCATCACTTCCTCCACCTTCCCCGCATGGCACTTCGTGCAGGAAGACGGCCCCTGGTAGCCCGCCAGAAAACGGCCCGCATGGTTGGCCCCTTTCCACGGCGCTTCGCTCTGCAGGAAAGCCACCCGGTTGCTTTCATAGCCCAGGGCCGCGAAGTCCAGCCGGCCTCCGCTCGCCGTGTGGCACTCGCCGCAACCCAACGCCCGCTCCTTCGGCGCCACCATGTGGTTCTGAATCCAGTACATTTCCGACTGCACCCACCCCACCTGCCCGCTGAAGGGCCGCCCCACATACGCCATCCCGCTGGCGATGGCGTTGGTCCAGTTGAACGCCTTCCAATACGCGTTGCTGTCGCTCGCGTTGTTCGGAAACAGGTTGGGCACCACCAGCCGCCCCAGCCCCGCGTCATACGGCTGCACCGCCGCAAAACGCTTCACCGGGAAAATCTTCGACTTCCCGTCCGCGTAACTGCCGTGCAGCCGGTTGATCAAAACCACCTGCCCCGGCTCGATCTCATCATCCAGCGTCGCATAGGTCGCCCCGCCGTTGAACCAGACGTACTCCGGCACCACCTCCCGCTCCCACACAAAGCTCCCCTTCTGCGTGTCATAGATCGGATCCCCCTCCGCGTTCCGGATCACAATGTTCTGCCCGTTGGTGCCTTTGACCCCCGCCGTGGACCAATCCCAGAACATCTTGGTGGACTTGCCGCCCCGCGCGAACGCCGGGATATGGCAGGTCTGGCACGCCACCCGTTCGGTGTGCAGGTCCAGGACGGGCCGGCTGTCCTGGTGCGGCGCCGCCGTGTGGCAGTTCTCGCACATCCGGGCGTCGGTATGATCCTTCGCATACCGCGTCCCCGGAATCCGGTGCTCCTCGGTCTGATGACACTCCGCGCACGCAAAGTTCAACCCGTTGGTCCCCATGTGCACGTCCAGCTCCCGGCTCGGATACGCCATCGTCGAGTCCAGGTCCCCGTGCTTCACCGCGTCATCTCCGCCGCCGTAGAAATGGCACGCCCCGCAGGTGGCCCGGCTGCTTTTGCCTACGTTCTGCGCCACCCGCACCAGGTCCACCACCGGCCAGATTTTCCCGCTGCCCGCCGGAAACTCCTTCGGCGTCCCCATCACCGGATAGCCCGAGCCGGCGGGGAATTTCTTGTACTCGCCGGTCGTGTCGTGGCACACGAGGCAGTCCACTTTCGTCTCGTCGCTGAAGTCAAACGTCTTGTCCGAATAACCCCACCCCACATGACAACTGGTGCACCGCGGCTCGTTGGACGGCACCGCAATGCAGTAATTGTTGATGACATTGTTTTTTCCCAGGCGCTGCCCGGTGAGCGAGTTGGTGTGCTCCCACGTCCAGTGCGCCGTCGCCATCATCTGGCGCGCGGCGTCGGCGTGGCACACCGTGCAACTCTGCGCCCCCGCATAGTTGGTGATTTGCTGGTGCGCGGGGACCGCCGCGGCCACGGCGCGCGGCGCCAGGAGCGCCAGGGCAACGGTGAGCAGCGGCACGGCCAGGGACCGGGTCCGCCGGGGGAGGGTCGGAAGGGCAAGGCTCATAATATTCATATATGGCTATACGCGCATATAACCATAGTTAAATGAATCCTGTCAACCGGTTTTTTAATCAAACTTAATAATAATCTCCGTAAGATTATTTTATTCTCCTGCCCCACCCCCGCCCCGGCCCAGGTCCAGCCCTGGCCGAATCCGCCAGCTCCCTCCCCGCCCATCGGCAAGCCTCTGCCCTGGAACACGTTGCAACCCCACAGCTCGAGCCCGACGAAAGCCCCCTGAAAAACTTCGTAAAAAGTTGTTGACGGCTGATTGCATAATGATATCATAATGCTATATATCGAAACCGTCTTATGAAAACCGATCCTTCACCCAGTTCCCAACCGGGCGCCTCCACCCACAAAGCGCCCAGTGTCGAGCGCGAAGTCTCCGTCCTCAACGGCTGGCTCATGCTTGCCGTCAACCTCGCCTTGCTGATCCTCGGCGTGTTCCTGTTCGTTCGGTCCCTTTACGAGACCGGGGCCTTGCACACGCCCTTCCCGGTCGTGAAGTTCATTGCGGCGCTGGTTTTGATCCTGCTGGCCGTGCTGTTTCTGGTGGGGCATTTCACTCTGCAACCCAACCAGGCCCGGGTGCTGATCCTGTTCGGAGCCTATCACGGAACGGTCCGGCAGAGCGGATTCCATTGGGCGAATCCCTTTTACTCGAAAGGCATGAAGGTGTCCCTGCGGGCGCACAATTTCAGCACCGAAAAGCTCAAGGTCAACGACAAGCGCGGCAATCCGATTGAAATCGCGGCCGTGGTGGTCTGGCGGGTGCGCGACACCGCCCAGGCCAGTTTCGATGTCGAGGATTACGAGGAGTATGTGGATGTGCAAAGCGAGTCGGCGGTCCGGCACCTGGCCAGTTCCTACGCCTATGACCAGGGCGAAGAGGACGAAATCACCCTCCGCAGCAACGCGGACGAGGTTTCCGCCTCGCTGAAGCACGAATTGCAGATGCGGCTGGACAAGGCGGGCGTCGTGGTCGAGGAGGCGCGAATCACTCATCTTGCTTATGCGCCCGAAATCGCCCAGGCCATGCTCCGCCGCCAGCAGGCGGAAGCCATCATCGCCGCCCGGCAGAAGATCGTGCAGGGCGCGGTCACCATGGTGGAGATGGCGCTGCAATATCTGGCTGACAAGAAGGTGGTGCAGTTGGATGACGAACGGCGCGCCGCCATGGTCAGCAACCTCCTGGTCGTGCTGTGCGGCGAAGCCGAGGTTACTCCCGTGGTGAACACCGGCACGCTCTATCAATGACCCCTGGCGCCCCCCGGGCGTCCGGCTCGCTCCCCCCCTGCCGCCATGCCTGAGCCCCGCAACATCGTGAAATCGCGCCGGGCGCGGCGCGCCGGCCAGTTCGGCGCGCCGTGGGGCCGCTGCGTGAAGCGGGCCACGGCCATGGCCGTGATCATCACCCTGGGCGTGGCCGGGGTGCTGCCCTGGGTGCTGCCCCCAAAAGATCGGTGGGCCGGACTGATTGCTCCGGCGGCGATTGGAGTGACTCTGGCCGTCACCGCTCTGTTCTGTGTCCGCGGCTACACTGTACGCCGCCGCGAGCTGGTCATCCACCGCTTGCTTTGGGAAACCCGCCTCCCCCTGGGGGACCTGCAAAGCGCCCGGCAGGACCCCGAGGCCTTGAAAGGCGCCGTGCGCATGGCCGGCAATGGCGGCTTCCTGGCCATCACCGGCTGGTTCTACAGCAAGCGTTTGGGGAAGTATCGCGCCTTTGTGACCGATCCCGCCCGCTCCGTCGTTCTCGAATTCAAAAACCGCAAGGTGGTCGTCAGCCCGGAGGATCCCGAGGGGTTGATCACGGTGCTGGGATTCGATCCCGCAGCCTCGAGACAGGAATCCTGATGGAAGGCCGCAAAACATTTCTCCTGCGCATGGACCCGGAGCTCTGGAAGGAGCTCGAGACCTGGGCGCAACAGGAGTTGCGCAGTGTCAACGGCCAGATCGAGTACCTCCTCAAACAGGCCGTGCTGAAACGCAAACGCGACCGCTCCCACCCCGGAACCGCGGGCGCGACCTCCCCGCACCCCCCGCCTTCGCAATCCGGCTGAGTTGAGGCGGACTTTGTGTGCCCGGCGCATTCCGCCGCGAGACCGTCAATTTTGTGGAGGCGGAAGCCGGGAAGGTTTACAATGGCGGCATGCGATGCTGGATATTGACCAGGGGCGCCGGCGTATGACGGTTCCCGAAATTCTGCGCGCGTTGGAACAGCCGGTTGGGCTCTTTCCCCAGGCGGCGGTGGAGGCGGCGGTGGAGCAGCGGGAGGCGATCACGCCCGAGCTGCTGCGGGTGCTGGCGGGGGTCGCGGACGATCCCGCGGCCTATGTGAAGCGTGGCGACTACTCGCTGCCCCTCTTCGCCTTGTACCTGCTGGCCCAATTCCGCGAGCGCCGCGCTTATCCCCTGGTGCTGCGCCTGGCAGCGGGCCCCGCCGAGGCGGTGGACAATCTGCTCGGCGACACCATCACGGAAGGATTGTCCTGCATCGTGGCCTCCGTTTTCGACGGCGACCCTGAACCGTTGATCCGGGTGGTGCTGAATCCCCGGGTGAATGAATATGCGCGGGACAGTCTGCTGCGCGCCCTGGTGTTGTTGCATTTCGAGGACCAGTTGACCCAGGCGCAATTGGTCGAAATCCTGCAACGGTTTTGGCGCGAGCTGGGCCCGGACGACGTGCCGGGCTGGACGTGCCTGGTCTGCGCGGTGGCCGATGCCGGCCTCCGTCAGTTGCTGCCGCAGGTGCGCGACCTGTTTGCCGCAGGCCGCGTGGACTTGCACCAGATCACGCTTGAAGACGTTCGGTGTGGTGTTTTTCGCCCACGGCATTGGCTGGTGTCCAAATTCAAACGCCATAACCACCTGGTGCAAAGCGCCGTCGAGGAAATGTCCTGGTGGGCGTGCTGGCAGGACGAATCCGAGGCGGAACCCGAGTCCATCGGTTTTGAGGGCGATGGAACGCCCCAATACCTGGATTCGCCAGCCCCAACGACGACGACGGCTCCGCCCACCGCCCCCAAAATTGGGCGCAATGACCCCTGCCCCTGCGGCAGCGGCAGGAAATACAAGAAATGCTGCCTGCACAAGTCCACCGCAGCCGGCTTCGGCGGCGGCTGACCCCAGCCCGCGCCGGCTGACAGTTGGAGAACCGGGGGCTGCGCCCCGATGGCTGCGGCGGCCGCGCTCTGGATCTGGTCGGCCAATCGCCCTCGAGCTTCACCCCCGACTGCCGGGGCGGCGCCGGCGCCTCGAGTCCGCATTTATGCCGGTCGCCGCTGCCCGCTTGACATTTGCCCGCCACCCCCCATCCTGAGCGCGAATGAGCCCGTTGCCCGCGTCGCTTTGGCCAGGCGTTTTCCGCTGACGCAACCTCTCCCTCCCTCCCCTATGCTCGAAATCAAAGTCCAATGCGATTGCGGTCAGAAATTCAAATTCGACGTCGAGCCGGCTGGCGGCCGCATGCCCTTTGGGGTCAACTGCCCGGTGTGCGGCGCGGATGGCACCTCCAAGGCCAACGAGATTTTGCGTCGCGTGCTGCCTCCGCCGGTTCCCGCCGGTGCCAGCCAGCCTCCCGGGCCCCCCGCGCCCGCGGCCGCAGCCCCTCCCCGCGCCCGCATCACCATGCCGAACCGGCCCGCCGCCGGTTCCCCCCCGCCCAGGCACAGCCCGCAGAACCAAACTGAAAGCGGAGTCGCGTCTCAACCGCACACGCCCGCGCCCATGGGCGTGCTGGTGGATGACATCCCCCCATCACCTTCCCGCGCCCCCTCGCGTGCCCCGCACCAGCTCCCCCCTCCACATGGGGCAACTTCACCGGCGAAACCTCCCCATTTCGGCCTCGGTGTTCTGGGCGCCTTGGTGGGGACCCTCGTCGGGGCGGGAGTTTATTTTCTGATTTTCCACTACACCGGTTTGCGCTTCAAACTGCTGGCCATCGGCGTCGGTTATCTCTCGGGTTTGGGCGCCGAGCTCCTGGGCCGGAAAGAGGGGAGCAAGGAACTGGGCTTTTTGGCGGCCGGCTTTGCGCTCGCGGGCATTGTCGGTGCCCAATACTTCGTCGCCAAAGCGTGGTGGAACTCCGAGTCCGGCGGTCCCCCCTCGACTTACGAAGCGGCGGTGGCCGAAGCCCGCACAGTCACCACCGCCATCCCGACGGGTTCGGACCAGGAAATCCGCCTCTATCTGGCCCGGGAGTACGCCGAGCCGGATGAAAAACCGGACCCGGCGGCGGTCACGGTCGAGGACATCCAGGACTTTCGCGAAAACACTTTCGGTCAAATGCGGGATTTGGCCGGGGGCAAGATCACCCGGGAAGCCTGGGAACAGCAGCAGCAGGCTGAGAAGGCGAAGGCCGCCGAAGAGGAGATTCTCTCCGACGAGGACACTTTCAAGACCGCCTTTCTTCTGCTGCTGCTCAGCAAACTCAACCTGGTCTCCATGGCCGCCGCCGCCGGCCTGGCCTACAAGGTCTGCGCCAACGCCTGACGGCCCGGCCCCGGGCCGGCCGTGCGCGAGAGCGGGGGGGGGAGCAAACCCGGGCACGGCCCCCCAGCCCCACCGGCGGCGAGCCATCCAGCCTGCCCCTTGGCCTCCGTGCCAACGGCTCGAATACCTCCCCTCCCGCTTTCGTCTCTCCTTCGGCCGGCAATCGGGCTTGTCTTGAGTCGGCGGTCCGGCTTAAATAAGCGAAAGCCAGTTTGCTGGCAGAGAGACTGATAATGAAACTGATGCAGAATTCGTTCCGTCGCCCGGCGCCGCGCGCCGTGCTTTCCGTAATTTTGGCCACGTTGGTGGGCGGCTCCGCTGTCCGGGCGGCTGACCAGTTGGTGCCGCTGGATATCAAACTGCCCTCGCCCGCATTCAAGGGGACGCCAAAGGACATCCAGCTCAGCTCCTATGTCGAGCCCCTCTCCGACAAACCCCGGCCCCCGATGATGGTCCCCGCCGGCCTCAAGAACGTCGCCCCGGACGCCAAAATCTCCAGCAGCGACAAGAACGCCACCGCCGACATTCTGGCCAAGCTGGTGGACGGCGACAAAGAAGCGTCCGATCAGAGCATCTTTTACCTGCGCAAAGGAACGCAGTGGGTGCAGTTGGACCTGGGCAGCCCGCAGGAGATTTTTGCCGTGGTCATCTGGCACGCGCACAACGCGGCCAAGGTTTATCACGACGTCATCGTCCAGGTGGCCGATGACCCGGATTTCATTGAAAACGTCAAGACGGTATTCAACAACGACCAGGACAACACCTCGGGCCTTGGCGTGGGCACCGACCGCGAATTCTTCGAGACGCACGAGGGCAAACTGATTGATACCAAGGGCGTCAAAGGCCGTTACATTCGGTTTTACTCGAAAGGCAGCACCGAAAGCGCCCTCAACGAGTACACCGAAGTGGAAGTGTACGGGCGCCCGGCCAAGTAGGCCGGCGCCTCCCTGGCGCGACACCCGTCGCGGACGTGGCCGCGCCCCGGCCGGGAGGAAGACGAGCATGGAGGATACACGCGCGATGAGCCGGGTATCCTCCATGGTTTTTTGCGCCCCCGCAACTCCGCGCGGGCGTGGAGCGGGAGGAAGGCGTTTGTGAACCGGTGGGTGGCTTTGGCGTTGCTGGCCGCTCTGGCCCTCGGCGCGGGGCTGCGCCTGGCCCGCCTCGAGCGCCGCCCCCTGCACAATGACGAGGCGGTCAACGCGATCAAAACCGGCGAGCTTTGGAACACCGGCCGCTACGTGTACGATCCGAACGAGCACCACGGCCCAACCCTCTATTACGCCACCGCCGCCTTCAACCGACTGACGCGGGCGCCCGATTTCAACGACTTTTCCCTCGCCCGCTTCCGCCTGGTCACGGTGCTGTTCGGTCTGGGAATGATCCTGCTGCTGCCGCTGATCGCCGACGGCTTGGGCCGGCGCGGAACGGCCTGGGCGGCCCTCCTGACGGCCCTCTCGCCAGCGATGGTTTACTACAGCCGCTACTACATTCACGAAATGCTGCTGGTCTTCGCCGCGTTGCTCGCGCTGGGCGGCGCCTGGCGTTACTGGCGCGACCGCAAGGTGGGCTGGGCCGTGGTGGCCGGCGTCGGGTTGGGCCTCATGCAGGCCACCAAGGAGACCTTTGTGCTGTCCTGGGCGGCGGCCGGTTTCGCGCTGGCGCTGAATCTGGCCTGGAATCGTTACGTGGATGCGAGCGCCGCCCCGCGCCGGGCGCCGCCCCTGAACCGGCGTCATCTCGCGGCGGGGCTGGGCGCATGGCTGGTCGTGGTGCTGGTGCTGTTTACCTCGTTCTTCACCAACGCGGCCGGCCCGCTCGATTCCATCCGCACCTATTTTCCCTGGCTGCAGCGTGTCGGCGGCGACTCGCCCCACCTGCATCCCTGGAGTTTCTACTTCCACCGATTGCTTTGGTTTGATCCCGGCAAAGGCCCCCCCTTCACCGAGGGCCTGATCCTGGCGCTGGCGCTCCTGGGCGCCTATGCGGGGTTCGACCGCAAACACCTGGGCCGCGCGGACCCAAACCTGGTGCGGTTCCTGGCGCTCTACACCGTGGCCCTCGCCGCCATTTACAGCCTCATCGCCTACAAGACCCCCTGGTGCCTGCTGGGCTTCTGGCACACGGCCATTCTGCTGGCCGGCGTCGGGGCAGGCGTGCTGCTGCGGAAACTCCGGCCCCAGACGCTGCGGCTCGCGGTGGCCGCATTGCTCCTCGCCGGCGCCGCCCACCTGGGCTGGCAGGCCTGGCAGGCGTCCGTCGTTTATGGAGCCGACCGCCGCAATCCCTACGTTTACGCCCACACCTCGCCGGATGTCCAACGCCTGGTCCAAACCATCGAAAAGCTCGCCCGATCCCACCCCGCCGGAAAGCAAATGTTGATTAAAGTCGTGGCGCCGGACAGTGATTATTGGCCGCTGCCTTACCATCTCCGCAGCTTCTCCCATGTCGGCTGGTGGGACACGCTCCCCGAAGACCCTTACGCGCCGGTGATGATCCTCGCCGCCGGCTTGAACGCCCGGCTGGACGAAAAGAGAACCCACCTCATGGTCGGGTACTTCGAACTTCGCCCCGAGGTCTTCCTCGAACTCTACGTCGAGCTCGGCCTGTGGAAAACGTACCTCGCCGACAATCCCCCGCCGCCGGCGCCGGAGTGAAACCGGACGCGGCGAAGCGCTGAGCCGTCACGCGTAATTTCGGGTCCCAGGACCAGCCCATGGCGGGCTCTGGCGCCTCCGCGTGAGAACGGGCGAATGGTCCTGGACCGCGGCCGAGCTGCACGATCTCTGGTGGAACGCGATTGCCCGCGCGATGAAGGGCTGAACCCTGGCCTGATAACCCACCCTGTTGCGGACGATAACCATGCCCCCGTGGGAAGGGTTGCTGGCTGCACCCGCCGGGCTCCGCTGGAAAAAGTGACAACGAACGCAACCGGCATCAGCGGCTTTTGAGGCGGGACGGCTCGGGTGGAGCAGGGGAACCGGACCGGTCCCAGGGGAATGCAGCCCAGGCTGAATTGGTTTTGCGGAACAGGCTTTCAATCAGCGCCCGCAGCACCTCGTTTTCGGGAAACTGGCGCAACGGTTCAAGACATTCGGAGACCGAATCTCTCAAGCGGTCCGGCGTCGTGGTCTTCAGCCACTCGGCGTAGTCGTCAAACGGGCGTTCTTCTCCCGCCCTTGCCCGCACCAGGGTGAGCCGGGCGACGCAGGCGCCCAACGGCTGGCTGGAGTATTTCATGGTGGTACAGCAACGCCGAACGAGGGTTCGCGCGACCGGCCCCGCGGCCGGGAGGTCCCAGGCAGCCAGGCGAAAGGCCATCTCGCATGCGGCCCGCAGGTCGTAAGCGCCCGGGTTGTTTTCCGGTACTTCCAAGGCCCGTCGCGCCAGCAATTCCGAGACGGAGGGATTGGACTTTGCGCGGAGCGGTTCTCCGCGCAAACGAACGGGGGCGGGAGTCGGGGCGGGCTGGGGGATGCGGAAACCGCCGGGGAAGGCCGTCTCGTTTTCCGGTCGGGTGATGAGCGTCGCGGCTTCGAGCCAGCGCGCGGCGGCGGCATCGTCTTGCAGAATCGCGTAGCAGCGCTCGTACAGACTCAGACCCCGGTATCGGTTCCAGTAGGCCCGGATTTCAGGCGCTCCTCCACTGAAACGGGTCTGGAGAATGGCCTGCAGGGCCGCCCCGGCGGCTCGACTGACCGGGATGACCATGCGCTGGCGAAAGAAGTCGCGATGAAAGGCAATCGAACGGGTCAACCGCGTGTCGTTTTCCAGGCAATCCAGCAAAGGCTCGACGGCCGCCTCGCCCTCCTGAATCAAAGCCGCCACGATCGGATCCTCGACAAGACTGACCCCGCCGGGCTGCCCCCATTGTCTCGCCCGGACCAAATCCAGGTCGTGGATCAAAGCGGCGATGCGCTCTGATTGCACGGGAAAGTTGTCCAGTCCCCGGACCAGCACGCCAACGCGTTGGGGCTCGGCGGCGCGCCGCTCCAGGTCGGCGGCCAATTGCGGCAATGGCTCCAGGAAATCCAGCCAGGCTTTCCCCTTTCCTTGCCGCGGTGGTTCCAGGTCCGGCTCGCGGCGAATTCCGCGCCTGGCACACTCAGCTTCGATCTTCGGCCGCACGGCGGCCAGTTGACGGGCGGAGAGCAGGGCGAGGGCTTCGTCGCCGCGGTTATGGGCGCAGAGGGTGCGATCGAACAGGGCCTAGGCCCAGTCCGCGGCGATTTCCCCATACACATCCCGGCTTGCGTCGGGGGTCTCGGCGAGGTTGGGCTGCGAGAAAGGCGACGCCAGCCGGAGCGCGGCTTCTGTTTCGCCGCAGCGCAGCAACAGCGGCAGACGCGTGGAAAGCGCGTTGGAATAGATCACCGTTCGCGTTTCCCCGGCCCCGAGGCTGAAGCTTCGCCTCGGCGCCGGCCCGGCGCTGGCGATTTCGGCCCGTAAATCCGCAGGGGGGCCGAACTTGGCGACCGGGTAAATCAAGCCGTTCCAGCAGATGGCAAAGCGGTTTGTGGCTTCTCCCGCTTGCGGGAGCAACCAGCCGCGGGTCCTGGTCATCGCGCTTTCACCCCAGATCGTGCTTGTCGTGACTTCGATTTCACGATACTCGCAGCCGCGGGGGTCGGGAAAGCCCTGGTCGAACAGCGCTTCAACCGCCGTGAGAATCTCAGTCGGAACCGCGGCATCGGCGCGCCACGGTTTGCCTTGCTGTGGCGGGTCCGGCAGTTGCAGGACTGCGCGTTGTCCCTGGCCCACGCCGGCTGTCAGCAGCAGAGCAACACAAACCGAGCCGCATCTCATGATTGAATTATCCACGGCTGTTCCGGCGCCGACAACCGAAAATGACTCGAAGTGGCCCGAGCCGGCTGGTGCGGGCTTTGCCGAAATTCGGATGACCATGCCCGCTGCACCCTCGTGCGGCAGCATTGCTGACAGCCGCTGTCCGCTTTGGCATACTGGCGTCATGAATGCGAAGGAACGCCTGCCCGCCGTGGGACTACTCGCCGCCCTGCTGTTGCCGATCGTGAACGGGCTCGTCGTTTCCGCCCAAGCCCCCTCCCGCGCCTTGGAAGCCAGCCCCCATGCCAGGCCCGGTGGGAGCGCCGCCATGCCCAGCCGCGACAACCTCTGGCGCGTGTGGGAAAATTTGCCCCCGGAACACCGGCCCTGGTTGGTGTGCGGCGACGCCAGCTTCGGCAACGAAAGCCTGATGAGCGACTGCGAAACGCGCGGGCA
>Ga0116147_1001431_pt1 | contig 26129 bp, 9 predicted proteins | sample AD_JPNHG3_MetaG_FD_89749 | JGI IMG/M metagenome (GOLD analysis project Ga0116147, IMG submission 89749) | Active sludge microbial communities of municipal wastewater-treating anaerobic digesters from Japan - AD_JPNHG3_MetaG | ecosystem: Engineered > Bioreactor > Anaerobic > Digestate | place...
AGGGGCCGCCGACGCCAACACGGCCCACTACGGCATCATCAACAAGGCGGGCTACCACTCGGGCCTCCGCTACCTGGGCGCCAACGCCGGCGCCAACGCCCAGAAGGTCCAGGGCGAAGGCTGGCTCGCCACCGGCCCCACCTCGTACGCCGCACAGTCCACCGGCACCGCCGCTCCCGCTGCCTGGACCCACACCGCCGCCGTCGTGAACCCCCAGGCGGGCACCATGACCATTTACGTGAACGGCGTGGCCGGCCCCACGGTGAACTGGACGCCTGGCGCCCCCTACAACTACGGCACGGGCACCTGGACCATCGGCAACGCGAACCCCGGCGCCGGCACCTATCGCTGGCCGATGAACGGGCGGATTGACGAGGCCGCCTTCTTCGACCACGCCCTCAGCCCCGCCGAGATCGCCAGCATCGCCGCCGGCGCATCGCCCACCACCATCGTCAGCGGGGCCATCACCCCCACCGGCCTGTGGCGCTTCGAGGGCGCCCACGGCACCCCCGTGGGCACCGTGGTCAACACCCTCAACCCCGGGTTCCTCGACGGCGTCGGCGAATCCAGCGCCAGCTACTCCAGCTACGTCCCCTCCCGCCGCATTTACGACCCCATCAGCGGCACCACCTACGTCAACACCTCCTCGCTCAACATGGCCCCCGGCGCCGTCCGTGTCCTCAGCGACCCCGCCCTCCAGGCCGGCAACTTCACCGTCGAGGCCTTCCTGCGCATCGGCGGCGACCAGGGCGGCTACCCGGCCTTCGTGAGCCACCGCAACGCCACGCCGCTGGGCTGGCAACTGGACATTGACCCGAACGAGGCCCTGCGCACGCGCTTCGACTCCGCGGCGGCGCAGAACCAGGTCGTGGGCGGCGGCGCCCTGGGCACCGGCGTGTGGAACCACACCGCCGTCACCTACGACAGCGCGACCAAGCAGATCCGCCTCTACCGCAACTACGTCAACGCCTACACCGGCACCCTCAACGGCAACTCGTCGGACGTCACGGCGATCGTGGCCGACTTCCTGATGGGCGCCGGCAGCGGCTGGCCGGCCGGCACCTACCTCGACGAGGTGCGCTTCACCCCCCAGGTGCTCGACCCGCCCCAGTTCCTCCAGCTCCTGGGCGTGCCCGTCACCTACCGCATCACCGCCGCCACGCAGACCGGCAACGCCAGCGTGGACGCCTACGTGGCCGAGCTCGACACGGTGGTCGGCAACCAGTTCGCCGGCACCGGCACCGGCAGCCCGTCCGTCACCGTCACCGGCAGCGTCACCCTGCGCGAGGGCGCGCTCGACTTCCTGCACATCAAAGCCGCCGGCACCGGCTCGGCCGCCGGCTCGGCCCCCTACATGGCCGCCACCTTCACCACCCCCATGGGCTACATCTTCCAGGAAACCGGCACCCAGTACCTCACCACCAACGCCGCCACCTGGAGCACCCTGAGCGACCCCTGGGGCAACATCCAGCAGGTCACCCTCGCCCCCTACAGCGTCGGCTCGCCGAACCCCGCCCTCACCGGCCACGCCCCCGGCACCCAGGCCATCTGGGGCCAGGACGAGAACACCGGCGACGCCTACACCCCCACCTACTTCAGCACCGGCGCCACCGTCATCCAGGGCGCCTGGTCCGTCATCGGCGGGCGGCTCGACAGCATTCAGCAGCCCCAGGGCCTCTCCGCCCACATCGTGCGCGTGAACGGCGACCTCAATAACCTCACCGACACCGACAACGCCCTCGCCCTCCTGCCCAACCAGAACAACCACAACGTCTCCCAGGTCACCGCCGTGAGCCGCGCCGACCTCGAGACCAGCAACACCACCGGCCGGGGCAACTATACCAACCCCGCCGGCTTCCTCCCCGGCGCGCACAACACCGCCGCCGACGCGCCCGGCGAGGACTACGCGGTTCGCCTCGCCGGCTACGTCTACGCGCCCAGCGACGGCTATGTCCGCACCTTCGCCGTCGGCGGCGACGACCGCTTCTACTTCAAGGTCGGCGACGTCGAGTTCGCCCGCTCCGAGGCCGTCGTCGGCGCCCCGCCCATGCTCGCCCAGATGACCTTCCCCCAGGCCGGCTACTACCCCATCGAACTCGTGTGGGCCAACCGCGGCGGCGCCGGCAACCTCGAAATCAGCTCGATGGACGGCTTCCAGACGACCTGGAGCGCCGCCACCTTCGCCATCCTGGGCACCGACCCCAACTACCCCGTCTACCAGCGGCCCAGCGGAGTGCCCAACCCCGCCTCGGCAGGGGCCAACACCGTCGGCGGCGCCGTCTACGCCGGCGGCGTCGAGGGCAGGCCCGACGGCTTCCGTGTCCACCAGGCCTACCCCGCCAGCCACGGCGGCGCCAACCCCGGCGACGCCGCGGCCGCCCTGGCCTTCTTCGCCGACAAGGCCATCGCCAACGGCGACCCCACCCAATACAACCTCGGCGGCGTCGTCGCCCTCCGCACCCGCCTCGACATGCACGACACCAACCAGGCCGCCGCCGGCAACTTCTCGCCCACCGACCCCTTCCCCATCGACAACTTCAACACCACCTACAACCCTGCCACCAACACCTACGGGTCGGCCAACGTGGCCAACAACAACTTCGTCACCCGCATCAACGGCCTCCTCTACATAGACGAGCCCGGCACCCGCGCCTTCACCGTGGGCACCGACGACGGCTTCTACCTGCGCATCGGCAACCAGGTCCTGGGGCGCATCACCGGCGGCCGCGGCATCCCCGCCGGCACCGCCAACTACGTCTACGGCTATTTCCCCGAAGCCGGCCTCTACCCCTTCGAGTTCTACCACTACCAGGGCACCGGCGGCGCCGGCCTCGAACTCGGCCAGGGCGGCACCACCAACCTGATCCTGCCCATCACACGCAACCCCGCCGATGCCTCCAACGGCTTCTCGACCGACTGGAGCGCCATCGCCTACAGCGTCGCGCCCGTCGCCAAACTTCAGGTCTACTCCACCACGCTCCAGGCCCAGGCCTTCGGCGACGTGCCCGGCCTCGGCGCGGCCGTGAACCCCGAGCAGTGGTTCCTCCTGCGCCAGACGCCCAACAGCGTGCCCGGCGCCGCCGGCCTGCCGATCCAGGGCCTCCGCGGCACCTACTACGACTTCGCGTTCAACCAGACCGTGGACAACACCTGGCCCCCCACCGACGCCCCGCCGATCCCCGTGCTGGGGTACCGCAACGACCTGAACGCCCCCGGCAGCGTCTTCAACTTCGCCGCCGGTTTCGCCAGCGCCTTCGTGGTCTCGCGGCCCGGCTCCCCCACCAACCCCGCCGGCGCCAACGACTACTTCGGCGTCCGCTGGCAGGGCTTCATCAACATCCCCCGCACCGGCAACTACAACTTCCAGATGCAGGCCGACGACCGCGCCTGGATGTTCATAGACCTCAACGGCGACCTGGCCTTCGGCCCCGGCGAATCGCCCGCCGGCCAACCCGTCGTCTGGTCGAACTGGATGCAGTGGAACAACGTCTTCCTCACGGCGGGGCTGCACTGGGTCGAGTTCCGCTCGCGCGAGTGGAGCGGCGGCGAAACGGCCACGTTCCAGTGGATGATGCCGGAGGGCGGCGCCTTCGCCAACATCCCCGCCGAGTACTTCATCAACATCCAGGGCTGGGAAGTCCTTGCCTACGGCAGCGGCGCCGTGGGCGATCTGGCCAACTTCGCCGACCTGATGACGTTCGACTTCGGCTCGACCCAGACGCTGCGGCTGGTCACCCAGATCGCCGGCCTCACGGCCTACTACGAGGGCACGTTCACCTTTGTCCCCGAGCCGGGCACGCTGCTGCTCCTGGCCGGGGGCCTGCTGGGCGCCGCCACGCGCCGCCGGCGCAACCGCCGCTGAGCGCCAGTCCCCATCAAGCGGGCGGATGGGCCCCTCCCGTCCGCCCGCTCGCGTCCACCGTCTACATCCAGGCGATCAGGGTTTGGCGATCCCGACGCGGCAGCCGCTGGGGAGCGTGCGACGCGGGCTGCGGCGCCGGCGAAGCCTCGCCATAACCATATATGTATCAATGCCTTACGCCCACAGCCATTCCCGGCCCCATACTTGCTCATCCCGCAGATGAACAGGAATGGCCGGAACCGCGAAGATCGCCGATCCTCGCCCTTCTGTCCATACTTGCTCACTTCCCCCCTCACAGGGTTGAGCAAGTATGGGCAGTGTGCGCGCCCCAGACGCTCGGCAGTGCCCTCCCCAGGAACCCCCAGGTCAGCAACGAGAGGGCACGCCCACCCCCTGCACCGACAAGCCGAGGCAGGACCGCCAAACCACGAACAACCCACATCCGGCGCGCGTGGCTGGGGCGGGGCATCTGTGCTGTCTGATAGTTCGGACATCCGATACCCCGTTCCACCGATTCAGACGGGACGCCTGCGTTGCACCTTCCGCCCTGCATGTCCCACTGCCCCAAAGACAAGGGGCGAGCGTGCCCTGCCGGACGTATAGTTCTTGCTGTATGGGACAGCGGACTCCGAGCCTGGAGGCCGATCCGGGCAAGCTGACCGATAGAAATCGCAAGTGACCAGCAACGTGTTCGTTACGTGACGGCGAAATCTGGGTGAGTCCATCCGCTGCGGCTGGCACGCTCTTTGCTATGCAAACCTATGCCTGTTGCTCCCCATAGTGGCCGGATCGCTCTCGCCCACCCCCGGCGGGCAGAGGCACTGAACAGGGGAATCCCCAATGAGAGTCCGCCCATCAATCGCCTGTGTTGGCCTTCTCGCCATCACCGTGCTCCTGGCCTTCAGCGCCGCCCACGCCGGGCCCTATCCCGGCTGGGACCTGCGCATGATTGATACGACGGGAAACATAGACAACACCACCAACGCTCTCACACTCCTCAGCAGCCCCATCGGTGGCCCCTACGGCGCCTGGACGGCTACGCTCGATCGCACGCTCGGCTACACAACGCCCGACTGGGGCACGGGGGGGGGCTACGCCTTCAACCAGGTCTACCCCAGCAACGTGAACTCGACCGACACCTTCGCCCTGAGAGCCACCGCTGACCTTATCATCCCCGCTGGCACCTGGACCGTCGGCTTCGCGAGCGACGACGGGGGCCACCTCGTCATCCCCGGCATCACATTCACCAGCGTATACAACAACACCGGCGTCGGCGGCGTGGGCACCGACAACGTGCGGTTCGAGGCGGGCCGTGGGATCGCCTGGACGGGCGGCACCTTCACGCTCGGCGCCCCCCTGGCCACCACCATCGCCGTGTCGCAGTGGGAGAACGCCGGCGGCGACGGCCTCGAGATCGGCATGAGCCCCGGCACCGTCACCGGCACTCTCGGCCTCCTCACCGACGGCGTCTCCGGCTGGTCCGTGACCCGCTACACGGCGCCCATGCAATTCGTGAACTACAGGATCCAGGCCGGCTCGGCCTCGGGCAATGCCTCGGTGACCAGCTACCTCTCCTCCTCGCCCGGCGTGGCGGGCACCGTGTTCGCAGGCCCCACGGCCGCCAACCCGGCCACGCAGAGCGGCAGCATCCCAATGCTCGAGAACACCCTGCAATACATCCACATAGACGCCAGCGGCATCGTGGGCGCCGGAGCGCCCCCCAACTCGCCCTGGCTCGAAGCATCCTTCACGGCACCCCCCGGCTGGATCTTCTCGCAGACCGGCAACCAGTACCTCACCACCAACGCCGCCACGTGGACCATGCTCAGCGACCCCTGGGGCAACATCCAGTCGGTCAACGTCGCAGAATACAACGTCGGCGCCCCCAGCCCATCGCCCTCGGGCCACGCGCCCGGCGCCCAGGCCATCTGGGGCTGGAGCGAGGACGACGGCACGGTGCTCACCCGAGGCTACTTCCAGGGGGAGGCCACGCTGACCCAAGGTGTGTGGACAGTCTTCGGCACCCCCGTGGGCAGCATCCAGCAGCCCCAGGGCCTCTCCGCCCATATCGTGCGGGTGGACAACAACCTCGACAACCTCGGCCTGGTGGACACGGCGCTCACCCTGCGGCCCGGTCAAGCGAACCACAGCGTCTCCCAGGTCACGTCGCTTGGCACCGCTCACCTCGACACCGCGGGCAACTACGCGAACCCCGCCGGCTATCTCCCCGGCGACCAGCACAGCAACTCGAGCCCCAACCCCGAAGACTACGCCGTCCGGCTCGCCGGCTACGTCTACGCGCCGAGTGCGGGCTACCAGCGCACCTTCGCCCTGAGCGGCGACGACCGCTTCTACTTCAAGGTTGGCGACGTCGAGTTCGCCCGAACGGAGGCCGCCGTCGGCAACCCGCCTTACCTGGCCCAGATGACCTTCCCTCAGGCCGGCTACTACCCGATCGAACTGGTCTGGGCAAACCGCGGCGGCGCCGGTGGCCTCGAAATCAGCTCGGCCGCCGGGGCGCTCTACTCCTGGGATTCCACGACCTTCCAGATCCTCGGCAGCGACGTGAATTACCCCGTCTACCAGCGGCCCTCTGGTGTTCCAGCCCCCAGCGAGGCCGGGGCCAACCCGTCCGGGCTGGGCGTCTACACCGGCGCCATCCAGGGCGCGCCCGACGGTTTCCGCGTGCAGCAGGCCTACCCGACCAGCCACGGCGGAGCGAACCCGGCCAGTGCCGACAACTCGTACACCTTCTTCGCCGACAAGGTGGTCCAGAACGGCGTGGCCACGAACTTCAACGTCGGTGTGGTGGCCAACCGAACCAACATGGACATGGTGGACCCCCAAGGGGCCTTCGGCGGCAACTGGGGCACCAACACCGCATACCCGATCGACAACCGCGACGCCGCCTACAACCTCGTGGCGGCGAAGCCCGACGACAACTTCGTCACCCGCATCAACGGCCTCGTCTACATTGATGCGCCCGGCACGCGTGCGTTCACGGTGGGCAGCGACGACGGGTTCCATCTGCGCATCGGCAACCAGAACATCGTCCGCCGGCCCGGCAGCGGCGCCACCCCGGGCGGCACGGCGAACTACGGCTACGCCTACTTCCCGGCGGCCGGCCTGTACCCCTTCGAGTTCTACCAGTACGAGGGCACGGGCGGCTCGGGCGTCGAGATCGGCCGTGGCGGCACCACCAACCTCATTCTCTCGTCCACACGGAACCCGGCCGATGCGTCGAACGGCTTCACGGTGGACTGGGCGCCGGTCGCCTACAGCGTCACGCCCGTCGCGCAACTCCAGACCTACTCCACGACTCTCCAGGCCCAGGCCTTCGGCTCGGCTCCCGGGCTCGTGGGCGACCCGACCATCCAAGGAGCGGTCAACCCCGAATACTGGTTCCTCCTGCGCCAGACGGCCAACAGCGTGCCCGGCGCCGCCGGCCTGCCGATCATGGGGCTCCGCGGCACCTACTACGACTTCGCGAACACCCAGACCGTGAACAACACCTGGCCCCCGACCGACGCGCCCCCGATTCCCGAGCTTGGGCGCCGAAACGACCTGACAACCTTCGGCAGCGTCTTCAACTTCGCCGGCGGCTTCGCCAGCGCCCTCGTGCCCTCGCGGCCCGGCTCCCCCACCAACCCCGCCGGCGCCAACGACTACTTCGGCGTCCGCTGGCAGGGCTTCATCAACATCCCCCGCACCGGCAACTACAGCTTCCAGATGCAGGCCGACGACCGCGCCTGGATGTTCATAGACCTCAACGGCGACCTGGCCTTCGGCCCCGGCGAATCGCCCGCTGGCCAGCCCGTCGTCTGGTCGAACTGGATGCAATGGAACAACGTCTTCCTCACGGCGGGGCTGCACTGGGTCGAGTTCCGCTCGCGCGAGTGGAGCGGCGGCGAAACGGCCACGTTCCAGTGGATGATGCCTGAGGGCGGCGCCTTCGCCAACATCCCCGCCGAGTACTTCCTCAACGTCCAGGACTGGGAGGTCCTTGCCTACGGCAATGGCGCCGTGGGTGACCTGACCAACTACGCCAACCTGATGACATTCGACTTCGGCACCACGCACACGCTGCGCCTGGTGACCCAGATTGCCGGCCTCACGGCCTACTACGAGGGCACGTTCACCTTTGTCCCCGAGCCGGGCACGCTGCTGCTCCTGGCCGGGGGCCTGCTGGGCGCCGCCACGCGCCGGCGGCGCAACCGCCGCTAGGCGGTACGCGCTGGGATACGATGCCTCGTCCTGTCTTGCTGACAGGCATCCGGAACCCTGTACGGAGGGGCCAAATCACCTAAGTCATTGCACGGCAAGTAGAAACGGCTCAGAACCCTCTGCATGGACGTGCATGGCGGCCCGATTCAGTCAGCCGGAGTGGAAAGTCTGCGCAACTGATCCGCACCGCACCCCCTACAGTCTGGGCGTGTAAATCAGATTATTTCTCGACTTGGGCGAAATCGGCAGCGGCCCTGTCGCCAGCGAGTGCATGGCATGTGATTTGCTTCACTGACCCATGTAGATGGGCGTGGTGCGCGCCCGGTGGCACTCAAAGCATTGCGGATGCTCAGGAAAGGGTGATGATGCGGTACCGCCATCTGAGTTGGCTTCCCCTGCTCTCCGCGCTTCTAACTTTGGGAATGGTCGCCGCGCCCGGCACGGCTCATGCCGGGCTGTGGAGATTCGAGGGAAACCCGGGCGACCCTGTAGGCGTCGTGCCCAACGCCACCCCAGCCGATGGCATGCCCAACGCCACTGGCAGCGGCACCGCCATCTACTCAGCCCTGATACCTGGCGCGCTGATCTTGGACCCCTTGACCGGCCTGATGTACGCAAACACATCCTCCCTTGCCATGGGCGCCGGGTCCGGCTTGGTCACTGCTCTGGATAATGCGGTCTTCGACGCAGCCACCAGCTTCACTATCGAGGCATTCGTTCGGCTTGGCTCCAGCCCCGGTGCCACGTACCCTGCGTACGTCGCCCGGCGGTACGATGCCGGCGGAGGCTCTTATCGCGGCTGGCAACTCGACAAGAGCAACACCCACGCCGGCCGCGCGCGGGTGGACACGTCATCGGCCCAGAACCAAGTGGTCACCGCCGGCACCATGGCGGCCGACAACTGGTATCACACGGCCCTCAGCTACGACGCTACTACCGGCCTGCTGAAGTACTACTTCAACTACACGACGATCGCCACGGCGACCCTCTCCGGCTATCCGGGGACCTCGAGCCAGCTCTCGAACATCGCCGCGGACCTGGTGATGGGCTCCGCCTCGGCCGACTGGGGCACGAACGCCGCGGTGGACGAGGTGCGCCTCACCCCCCTGGCGATTGCCAGCCAGGGCTTCCTGCGCACCACGGGTCTCTCGGGCAACTACCAGATGCAGGTCGGCTCGGCCTCGGGCAACGCCTCGCTGGCCGCTTACATCTCGCCCGACAATCTCTCGGTCGGCACGCCCCTGGTCGCCATGGGCACCGGCACCCCGACACGGCTCGCGACCGGCACCGTTGGCCTGTCGGTGGGCGTGACCAACTATCTCCAGGTTGTGGCAGGCGGCGGCTGGGATAGCCAGTACCCGCCGAACTCACAGGCCCCCTGGCTGGCGACCACCCTCACGGCCCCCCTGGGCTACGTCTTCGCCGAAACCGGCAACCAGTTCTTCAGCACCTCGACAGCCACCTGGTCGGCGCAGGACCTCCCGTGGGGCACATTCGGCGCCAGCGCCCTGGCCGTCTACGGCGTCCCCTCGCCGAACCCGGCGATGAGCGCCGGCTTTGCGCCGAACGCGCAGGCCATCTTCGCCCTCGACGAAAACCAGGGCAACGTGCTCAACCCCACCTACTTCAGCGCCCCGTTCACCCTCCAGCAGGGCGCGTGGACGGTGCTCGGCGCGCCCGAACAGAACCCGGGCACGCCGCAGGGCCTCTCCGCCCACATCGTGCGCGTGCGGGGCGACATCGTGGACCTGGCGGGCGCCGACGCCGCGCTCGCGTTGCGTCCCGGCGTGGGCATCCACGACGTCTCGCAGGTGCTCTCTATCGCCCGGGCCGACATTGACACCGGTGGCAACTACGCCAACCAGGTGGGCCTGCTGGCCGGCGCCTATCGCGGCGGCGGGTCGCCCGACGACTACGCCATGCGGGTCGCAGGCTACATCTACGCCGAGCAGGGCGAGACCCGCACGTTCGCCGTCCGCTCCGACGAGGCGTACTACTTCAAGATCGGCGGCACCGAGCTCCTGCGCTACAGCGGCGCTGCCGCCTACAACGACCCTACGGCGGTGGCCATCACCTTCCCCGCCGCCGGCTACTACCCCCTGGAGCTCGTGTGGACCAACTACAGCGGCGCCGGCTACGCCGAGATCAGTTCCAGCCCCGGCTATCGCGCCGCGTGGGACTCCACCAACTTCGTGGTGCTTGGCAACGACCCGAACTACCCTGTCTACCAGAATCCCGGCGCAATGCCGAACGACTTCACCGGCACGGTGGCCGAGAGCGCCGGCCCCGCGTTCGTGCCCGGCGCCATCCAAACGCCCACGGGCGACGGCTTTGTCTTCCGCGTCGTGCAGGACGCTGCCGCGGCGCCCCGCTACAACTGGTCGGGCCGGTACCTCATGGACAACTATGAGGGTGGCACCCCCGCGGCGCCCGTGGTGACGAAAATCGTGGACTACTACGATCCCCAGAGCGGCAGCACCGGCAACTTCAATGCCTCGCCCGTCACTGCCCCCTGGCCCCACAACACGGCGGCGGACGACAACGAGTTCGCCGCCCGCGCCTCGGGCCTCATCTACTTCGACCAGCCCGGCATCTACTCGTTCGCCACGGGCAGCGACGACAGCTTCCGCCTGCGCATCGGCAAACAGGTGATCGGCGAGCGCCTGAGCGGCACCGCCACGGGCGACGTGAACATGATGTACATCAATATCCCCCAGGCCGGCCTCTACCCCATCGAGCTCACGTACCACGAGGGCACGGGCGGCTCCAGCCTGGAGTTCTCGCACGGCGGCTTCGGCGTGGGCCGCATCCAGAGCCTGCTCGTCACCAGCCGCAACGCCAACACCGCCGGCTTCAACCGCGACTTCGGCGCCCAGGTCTACAGCGTCGAGCCGATCGCCGAACTGACCACCTACAGCACCACGCTCCAGGCCAAGGTCCTCACCAACGTGCCCGCCCTCAACGGCGGCACGCAGTTGCCCGTCGAGCGCTGGGCGCTTCAGCGCCTCGTGCGGCCCACCATTGACATCAACAACGACGGCATTCCCGACGCTCACCCCGGCCTGTGGGCCAGCTACTACATCGGCGGCAGCGACGTGGGCCGCGTGACCCTGCCCGACGGCTCCCTGAGGCCCAACAGCTTCACCGGCGCGCGGCAGGAACTCACCAGCGGCGTCTTCAACTACTCCACCGCCAGCAAGTTCGGCTACGGCCTGCCCATCAACCCCTTCGGCGACACCGTGGATTGCGAGAACTACTTCCACGGGCGCTGGACCGGCTACCTCTACATCCCCACGGCCGGCACCTGGAGCTTCCACACCAACGCCGACGACTACTCGTGGATTTACCTCGACATTGACGGCAACGGCGACTTCCTCGGCGCCAACGAGCAGCCGGTCATCAGCGGGCGCGACGCCCGCATCAACAATGTCGCTTTGGGCGTCGGCTGGTACAAGGCGGTCTTCATGTCGCGCGAGGAGGGCGGCGCCGAGGACATGAAGGCCTGGTGGTCCCTCAATGGCGCGGCGGAGAGCTACATCCCCGCCCAGTACTTCGCCTTCGTGGGCGACCTGTGGCAGACCATTGCCAGCAGCGCCTCGATGGGCCTCTACCAGATCGGCGACCTCGCCAGCTTCGGCGACGTGATGGCCTTCGACTTCGGCTCCACCGAAACCCTGCGTCTGTCGGTGGACATTGCGGGCGCCATCGCCATCTATGAGGCCACGTTCACCTTCGTGCCCGAGCCCGGCACCCTGGTGCTGCTGGCGGGCGGCCTGCTGGCCGCCGCCACGCGCCGGCGGCGCAGCCGCCGTTAGGCCACCCACGAGCGTTGATGCATCAAGCCAAGGGGGGCGAGTGGCACAGCCGCTCGTCCCTCTGCCGTTCTGATGGCACCCGCGGGTGCAAGCGGCCGTGCCAGGCGGCAGTCGGGTGAGACCTCCCCAGAGATGGCCTCGAACTCCTCGCATTCCTGCCGTCGTCTCGCGCTTGACTTCCGCTCTCCGCTGCGCCATTCTGGCCCCATTGCTTCATAACCCATTGATGAACGCTGACCAGACAGGAGCTTGGAATGAGGACATGGATTCTGCCGCTGGCCATCGTATCGCTGCCGTGGTGCGCGGGGGCGGCCGGCGAGCCGCCCGAGTCCAGGCAGGCCGCCGAGATCCTCAAGGCCACCGGCGTCCGTGGCGGCCTCATCGTTCATCTCGGTTGCGGCGACGGCAATCTCACGGCCGCATTGCGCGCGAGCGCAAGTTACCTCGTCCAGGGCCTCGACACTGACCCCGCGGCTGTCGGCAAGGCGCGCGAGCACATCCGATCCCTCGGCCTCTACGGCCCGGTCACGGCAGACCGCTGGGACGGCACGCGGCTGCCCTACGTGGACAACTCGGTGAATCTCCTCGTGGCCAGCGGCAAGGGCGAAGCGGCGGAGGATGAGCTTCTGCGGGTCCTCGCCCCCAACGGCGTAGCCTACCTCCGCGAAGGCGACGCCTGGAAGAAGATAGTCAAGCCGCGCCCGAAGGAAATGGACGACTGGACCCACTACCTCTACGATGCGAGCGGCAACGCCGTGTCGCACGACACCCTGGTGGGGCCGCCGCGTCGCCTCCAGTGGACGGGCAGCCCCCGCTGGTCGCGCCACCACGACCGCATGGCCAGCATGAGCTGCATGGTCTCCGCCAACGGCCGTTTCTTCTACATCATGGATCATGGCCCCATCGCCTCGGTGAACCTGCCGCCCGTCTGGGAGCTGGTGGCCCGCGACGCCTTCAACGGCGTGGTGCTCTGGCGGCGCCCCATCCCGCGCTGGAACACCCACCTGTGGCCGCTCAAGAGCGGGCCGGGACAAATCCCCCGGCGCCTTGTAGCTGTGGGCGAGCGCGTCTTCGTCACCCTCTCGCTTGACGCGCCTTGCTCGGCCCTCGATGCCGCAACCGGCGAGACCGTGCGCGACTACCCTGAATCGAAGAACTGCGAGGAGATCATCGCTTCCGACGGCACGCTCTTTCTCCTGGCCAGCGACAAGCCGAGCAGGTGGGCCGACTTCCGCCCCAAGGCAACCTATGTGTGGGACAACACGGGCCGCGCCAACCGCGAGTGGGCATGGGACGAGGAGCCGCGCCGCATCGTCGCCCTCGAGGCCGAGAGCGGCAAGCTCCTGTGGCAGAAAGACTCGCGCGTAGCCCCCCTCACGCTGGCGGCTGACAAGGAACACGTGGCCTTCCACGACGGCGAGAAGGTCGTCTGCCTCGACCGCCGCAGCGGCCAGCCGCTCTGGGCCTCCGACCCCGTCAGGCGCCGCCCCTCGCTCGCCGTCAGCTTCGGCCCCACCCTGGTGCTCCACCAGGATGTCGTGCTGTTCTCGGGCGGCGACCGCTCGATGACCGCGCTGGCCGCGAAGGATGGCAGGAAGCTCTGGACCGCGCCCCATCCCGCATCGGGCCATGCCTCACCCGAGGACCTGTTGGTCGTCGGCGGCCTTGTCTGGGCGGGCGCCATCGCCCAGGGCGGCGACAGCGGCGTCTTCACGGGCCGCGACCTCCACACCGGCGAAGTCAAGAGCGAGTTTCCGCCCGACCTCAAGACCTACTGGTTCCACCACCGCTGCTATCGCGCCAAGGCGACCGACAACTTCCTCATCCCCTCGCGCACCGGCATCGAATTCGTGGACTTCCGCGCGAAGCATTGGGATATCAATCACTGGGTCCGTAGCGGCTGCATCTACGGCATGCTGCCGTGCAACGGACTCGTGTACGCCTCGCCCCAGTCGTGCGGGTGCTACCTCGAGTCGAAGCTCTACGGCTTCACCGCGCTCGCTCCCGGCCCGAGAGTCAAGAGCCCAGAGTCGAAACTCGAAGAGGAGGGCCGCCTCGAGCGCGGCCCGGCGTACGAAGCCGTCGGCGGGAGGCCGTCGGCCGCCAGCCGTGAGGACGATTGGCCCACCTATCGGCACGACCCGGCCCGCAGCGGCGCAACGAAGGCCGCGGTGCCCGGCGAACTCAAGCAGGCGTGGGCGGCCGAGATCGGCGGCAAGCTCTCCTCGGTCGTCGTGGCCGAAGGCAAGCTCTTTGTCGCCTCGGTGGATGCTCACAGCATCCACGCCCTCGACGCGGCAACGGGCAAGGCCGCCTGGGCCTTCACGGCAGGCGGGCGGGTGGATTCGCCGCCCACCGTGTGGCAGGGCCGCGTGCTCTTCGGTTGCGCCGACGGATGGGTCTACTGCCTCCGCGCCGCCGACGGCGCGCTGGCTTGGCGCTTCCGCGCCGCCCCCCAGGACCTCCGCATCGGGGCCTTCGAGCAGCTCGAGTCCGTCTGGCCCGTCAGTGGCAGCGTCCTCGTCCAGAATGGCGTGGCCAGCTTCGTCGCGGGGCGTTCGATGTTCCTCGACGGCGGCCTGCGCCTCTTCCGCCTCGACGCGGCGACGGGCAGGAAGCTCTCCGAGGCCGTGCTCGACGACCGCGACCCCGAGTCGGGCGAGAACCTCCAGGTGCACGTGAAGGGCCTCGATATGCCCGTGGCCCTGCCCGACGTGCTCTCCAGCGACGGCAGGTTCCTCTACATGCGCTCGCAACGCTTCGATCTTGAGGGCAAGCGGCTCGAAATCCCACCGCCCCGCCACCGACCAGACGGGCGAAGGCGCCCACCTGTTCTCCTCCATCGGCTTCCTCGACGACACGTGGTTCCACCGCGGCTATTGGCTCTACGGCCGCAGCTTCACGTCGGGCTGGGGCGGCTGGTTCCGCGCCGCCCGCTACGCCCCCTATGGCCGCATCCTGGCCGTGGGCGACGAGGCGGTCTACGGCTACGGCCGCAAGCCCGAGTTCCTGGCGAACGCCGACGTGCTGGAGTACCGCCTCTTCGCCGCCAACAAGGCAGCAGACGATGCCGAGATGAAGCGCGTCTCGGCCGCGACGGGGCGCATAGACGCCACCTCGCCCCGGCGCAACGCCAGCGCGGCCGACTGGAAGTCGCGCAGCCGCTTCCCCGACGCCGAGCTGACCGCGCCGGCCACGAAATGGGCGCACAACCAGCCCTCCGTGATCGTTCGCGCGATGGTGCTGGCCGACAGCACGCTTTTCGTGGCCGGCCCGCCCGATGTGGTGGACGAGCGGCGGGCGATTCGGTTGCCCGACGAGAGGGACGTGCAAGAGGCCCTCGCCCGCCAGGCCGCCGCCCTCGAGGGCAAGCTCGGCGCGCGCCTGTGGGCCGTCTCGGCGGCGGATGGCAAGCCCATCGCGCGCTACAAGCTCGACTCGGCGCCCGTCCACGACGGCATGGCCGCGACGGGCGGCAAGCTCTTCATGGCGACGATTGACGGCAAGGTGGTGTGCCTCGCCGCCGACGGAGCGAAGGCCCTCGGCGCTGACGACGAGCCGCTCCAGACCATCGCCGACGAGCCGGCCCCGCCGCCCATCGTGACGAAGGAGAAGGACTTCGACCGCGTGGTGGGCTGCTCCGTGTTCGAATCGCCGCTCGGCTACCGTGTCCAGGGCCACGCCAAGGACGTAGCCGGCCTCGCCCTCAACAGGCTCAGGGCGCCGCTCAAGAAGAGAGCCGAGTTCAAGGCGAAGCTTAGAGCCGCGCCGGACGACGGCGGGCACCTGCTCAACGGCTTCATCGCATTCGGCGATGGCCCGCAGGACGCCAAGCTCGTCAAGTGCGGCGTCCGCATCATCGCCAAGAGCGCCCACATCGTCCAGGGGCCGATCAAGGGGTTCAAGGGCGTGGCCGAGAAGCTCGACATCAAGGGCGACGAGACCTTCGACCTGGCCGTAAGCGTGGACCTCGATGCCCAGAAGGTCGTCTTCAGGGTCCTCGACAAGACGCTGGAGGCCAAGCTCGCCCAGCCCCTGAAAGCCATCACCCACGTGGGCCTGTGCGTGGACAATGCGCTCGTGGACTTCAGCCCAGTCGCAGTGAGTGGGGAGTGACGAGGGATGAGACTGATAGGCCAGATAGGACCGATAGGACGCAGCCCAAGCAAGAGCGCCTTCGGTCCTATCCGTCCCATCTATGGCTTCGTTGTCGCAGGCTCGGCGGCCTTGAAGGCGGCGGCCACGTCGTGCGGAGGCATGGCGCGGCTGTAGACCTTGAGGCCCCGTATCTGGCCCGTGACCTGGAAGGCTGCCCCAGGCTCGGCGCTGTACTGACCGACGTGGAGGGGGCCGCTCCACTTGGCGAGGATGGCGGCGCCCGCCTTCTCGGCGATCAGGCGGCCGTCCTGGTAGAGGCGAGCCGTCTGCCCGTCGTACGTGCCGACCACGTGGAGCCACTTGCCAGGCTCGGGCCGGCCGCCATCGCAGTCAATGCCGCCCACGTGCCAGCGCCAGTGCCCGCCGATGCGCTGGAGGAACCAGCCCGCCTGGTTCCAGTGGCCGCAACTGACGGGGATGGGCATCTGCCCCGCCGCGGCCATGTTCACCCACAGCTCGACGGTGAGGCGCTGGCCGAGGTCGAACTCGGGGCGGTGGTCGAAGGTGGCGTAGCCGCCGCCCGACACATCGAGGGCGCCGTTGGCGACCTTGGCGCCGCCGTGGAGGGTCCCTTTGGCCGTGCCGCCGCCGAAGAGGGCCGCGTCCGCATTCTCCGCGAAGGCGGCGACAAAGAGCGGCTCCTTGGTCTCGGCCAGGGGCGCAGCGGTGGCGGTGGCCGAGGCGTCGCTCTCGGCGCCGCGAGCGCTCACGGCCCGGACGACATAGGCGTGCTGCACACCATCGGGGGCCGTGGTGTCGCTGTAGCGCAGTTCGGTCGTCGGTTCGGCCGTCAGCCGTTGGAACTCAGCGGCGCCGGCCTTGGCTCGATAGACGTTGTAGCGGGCGCGCCCGACCTCCTGCCAGGTGAGGTCCACGCGGCCGGGCGCGGGGGTGGCCTTGAGGCCGGCGGGCGCGGGCGGCGGGGGTGGGGCGGGCACGGTGATGGTGGTGCGAATGGCCTTGCTCTGCCGCTCAGGGTTGCTGAGGAAGAGGGCATAGTGTTGCGGGCCGGGCTCGGCGGCGGGGTCGTCGTGCTGGAAGAGGGCGGTTTCGGCGAGCAACGTGTCCTTGGTCGCCTCGAAGTCGGGGGTCTTGCCGCGGTGGAGTTCCGCGGTGAGGCCGATGGTGCGGGCGGAACGTTCCCAGGACAGATGAACGATGCAATCGGCGTCCACCGTCGCCTTCAGTTCGGGCAGCGGGTCGGGGAGAGGGGGGTAGAGGAACTGGCGGTGCATGCCGGGCAAGAGCTTGGCCCCCGGCATGTCGGCCCTTGGGGCGGCCAGGGCGGCGCGGCGGCCGTTCTGGATGATGGCCAGCATCGCCTGATAGTGCTTGTCCTCGGTCGAGGCGAACGAGATGACGGGCTTGCCGTCGTCCTCGGGCACCGGCGCGGGCGGCGGGGCTTTGAAGTTCTCGACGGGCGTCACGCCGTGGGCGTAGCCGGTGCGCAGCACGAAGATGCGCTGGCGCGTGGGGTCCACCTTCCAGTTGCGGCACATGGCCGTGCCGTAGCCCTCCTTGCCGGCGGCGAGCGGGGCGCGGAGGATGCGGCTGAACTCGGGGCGCTCGAGGTTGAACCAGTCTCCGTCGAAGTACGTGTGGCACTTGTTGCAGCCGGCCGCGCTCATCTCGGCCTGGAGCGCCTTCTGAACGCCGTTCCACGCCTTCACCGAGCAGCCGTGGGTCGTGTAGTCCCACGTGCCGTGGAAGAGGCCGTTGGTGTCAATCCAGGCCATGATCAGGTCGCGCTCGGTGCGGGTGAGGTTGGGGATGCGGCCCTGCTCCTTGTGGCGGCCGACAAGTTCCTGGGCAAGCGGCGCGGCGCCCGAGCCGTGGAAGCGCGGCGGGCGGATCGGCACGGAGAAGAGGGCGGTGCCGTTCATGCAGTCAATGCCTGCGATCAGGTGGGCCATCACCTGGGTTTCGCGGCGGCTGATGAGGTTCTCGTAGCTGTTGGTGAAGTACTCGGTCCAGCCGCCCGTGAGGTCGAGCCGACCCTCGAAGCCCTTCTCGCCGCCGTGGCAGCTTACGCAGTGCCGGTTGAAGATGGGCTGCACCATGCTCGGGTAGTCCACGTAGCCCGTGCCCCACGACTCGGGCTGGAGCTTGCTGGGTTCGCGTTTGAGGGCGAGGATCTCGCTGGAAATGATGGGCGTGGAGTACTTGTGCTCGTGGCAGCCGATGCAGGAGCGGGTGACGCCCGGGACGGCCTGGACGAAGGTGCGCATGGATTGGACGAGACGGCCGTCGGCGTCGAGGGCCTGGAGGTAGAGGGCGCGGCCCGAGGGGGCCTCGAAGCAGGCCGAGCCGTCGGGCTCGACCGGGACGACCCCGTGGAAGATCTTGGAGCTCCACGCGAGGACGCCGCTCATGAGGAACACCTGGTTCATGGCGCCGCCGGGCGTGGGGCTGACGCGCGAGGTTTCCTCGATGACGCGGAGTTGCTTCACCTCGCCGCGCCGCACGCCGTGCTCGGCGAGGCCCTGGTAGACGTCGAGGACGAGGAAGCGGCCGGCCGCCTTCTCACGCTCCTTGCTGCTGGCAAGGACGGGTGGGACGGGCCGCGGCTTGACCAGCATGGGCGTGAAGCAGCAGATGTCGGGGTCGGAGTAGATCACCTCGCGATTGCCTTCGCGGTCGATCATCATCAGAGCGTTGCGCTTGGCCCCCGGCGGCCGGCCGCTGTAGAGCAGCACATCCCGCGAGATCGGCCACGGCTCGCACGACAGGCCGCGGTCGTTCGTGGGGTCGTTTGGGGTCTCGAAGTTGTAGATGGCGTCGGGGCTGTTCTTGCTCACGTGGGTGTTGATGATGGCCACCGTGCCGGTGGGAGTCGAGTTGTGGGGAGCGAAGGTGGAGGCGATCAGGTGCGGCGCATCGGGGACGGGCCGCGCGTCGAGCGTGGCCTCGGGGTGCACCATGTTGTTGGCGAAGAGGGCCGTCTCGTTCGTGCCGTCGGGGAAGATGGTCCACAGGCTCTGCTGCGTGAGGGCATTCTTGTCCACGTACTCCCAGCGGCCATGGAGGATGCGGCCGTCGGGCATCACGCAGGGGTCGAACTCGTTGACGTTGTTGACGGAGATGGGATGGATGTCGGAGCCGTCGGCGTTCATCACGTGCAGAATGTTGACGCCGGAGTTGAAGCAGGGCACGAGTCCGGCGGGCCGCGTGGAGGTGAAGAGGATGCGGCCGTCGGGCAGGTAGCAGGGTGCGATGTCGTGCATGCCGCCCATGCTGCCCTTGTAGCTGGCGCACGTCGAACTCGGGTCGGTCACCCGTCGCAGGCCGGTGCCGTCCACGCCGATCTCGTAGATGCTTGTCGAGCCGTTCGGCTCGCCTTTGAAGCAGAAGAGCAGCCTTTTCGCGTCCCAGGAGAGCTCCGGGTGGGTGTAGACGCCAACGCCGAGGGTGCCCGGCGTGGTCGGGTCAATGACCGGGCGGATCCTCCACTCGGCGGCGGGAGCCGAGGGGTTCTCGCAAATGTAGATGCCACCGCCGCCTGGGGGCCACTTGTAGTAGGTGTCGTAGATGTGAATGCCTGTGTACGAGTGGCGCTTGGTGAAGAGCAGCGGCGCATCGAGCAGGCCGCGGAGCGATTTCTTGGCTGGCGCGGACGGCGCGTCGGCTCCCCACGACGGGTTCGCCGCGACGAGAAGGGCCAGAGAAGCTGCGAGAAGGCAGCGGAGAGGGATTCGCTGGCTCATGCTCACGTCTCCATGCACATCGAGTCCGAAACAGCGGCCCCAACGTCGCCATTCTACCGCGCGAGCGTGCGCGCTGCAAGGCGAATGCGTTTGCCTCAGGCCGCGCCACAGCGTATGATGGCGGCGGAAAGGAGGCTCCCATGTCTACCTGCCACCTGTGTGAGAGGCCGGGCTGTGTGGCGCGGCACAGCCGCCGCCGCTTCCTCGCCGCCGCAGGCGCGACCACGATGGCGGCCAGGCTGGGGCTGCTGGACTTCGCGTCGTCGCTCTTCGCCCAGGAGGCCGCAAAGCCCGCGGGCAAGCCGCTGGTCAAGGTGGTCTTCGTGCGCCCCGACCAGGAGCCGATCGTGAGCTGGCCGGGCGGCAACTGCGACGTGCCCGCGCAGCAGGCCCTCTTCACGAAGACGCTCGAGGATGCGGCGAGGAAACTCGACGTTCAACTCGACATCCGCCACGCGCCGCTGAACAAGGCCGACGACATCGCGGCCCTGCTCGGCGTCCTTCAGAAGACACCGCCCGATGGCCTCCTCGTGGTGGCGATGAGCCTGTTCTTCTGGCAACCCGTCAACGACATCGTCGAGAAGCGTGGCGACGTGCCCACCATCGTCTACAGCCACGTCAGCGGCTTCACGCAGAACCTTCAGGTCGGGCGCAAGACGCCCAAGACCTTTGTCGGCGCAACCCACGAGGTCGCGTGGCTGGCCACCGCCCTCCGCATGTTCGCCGCCACCTGGCGCATGAAGAACACCCGCATCCTCATGCTCCGAAAGGCCGGCGACGACCTCACGCTCAAGCCCTGGGGCACCGTGGTGCATCCCATTGACCGCCCGCGTTTCGTCGAAGAACTCAAGAAGGTCGAGGAGACTGACGAGGTGCGCGCCATGGCCGACCTCTATGCCAGGAACGCCGCGAAGATCGTCGAGCCGTCGAAGGACGAGATCCTCACCGCCGCGAAGAACTACTTCACCATCCGCCGGCTCATGCAGTCCGAGGGCTGCCAGGGCGTGACCATTGACTGCCTCGGCTGGAAGGACCCCGTGTGCATGGCCTTCTCGCGCCTGCTCGACGAAGGGGTGGTCGCAGGCTGCGAGTGCGACCTCAACGCCGTCGTGGGCGAGCTGCTGAGCATCCACCTGCTCGGTCGTCCGGGCTTCATCCAGGACCCCTCCCCGAATACGGTGAACAACACCTTGATCGGCGCGCACTGCACCTCGCCCACGAGGCTCGAGGGCATGGACGCTCCGTACCGCGCGCCCTACTGGCTGCGCAGCTACCACACGCGCACGGGCGCCTCCGTGCAGGTCCTGTGGCCCGAAGGCAAGGACGCCACGGTGCTCCAGGCCAACGTCAACGGCGGCATCTGGGTGGGCACGGGGCGCGTGCGCTCGAACATCCCGCAGCCGCCGACCGGCTGCTGCCGCACCGCCGTGGAACTGGAGATGAACGGCGTGGCCGACACGCGCGACGTCAAGGGCTTCCACCAGCTCTTCCTGCTCGGCAACCTCGAGCGCGAACTGCGCGCCTACGGCCAGCTCGCCGGTATTCCCGTTGCCGCCATCGCCTGAAAAGCGGGGGGGAGGGGCCTGTTGTGAGGAGGCCCTTCGGCGCACCCCGCCGCCCATGGGGCTTCGTGTACAAGCCCCTAAGCCAGCCCCCTCATGCGATGGATGGCTTCGCCGGCGGGGACCATGGGGAAGACGTTCTCTTCGGGGTTGATGCGGAAGTCGAGGACCACGGGGCCGTCGGTGGCGAGGGCGTCTTCGAGGGCGGGGCGGACCTGGTCGGTATGCTCGACCCTAATGCCTTTGGCGCCATAGGCTTGCGCGACGGCGACGAAGTCGGGATTGCCATCGGAGAGAACCGTGGCGGAGTAGCGCTTCTTGAAGAACATCTCCTGCCACTGGCGGACCATGCCGAGGTAGCCATTGTTGAGGATGGCAACCTCGACGGGGAGCTTCCGGCGGACCACGGTGGCGAGCTCCTGGATATTCATCTGGAAGGAACCGTCGCCAGCGATGTCGAAGACGATCTGGCCTGGGCAGGCCACCTGGGCGCCCATGGCGGCTGGGAAGCCGTAGCCCATAGTGCCAAGCCCGCCCGAGGAGATGAAGTGGCGGGGCCGGCGATGGGTGAACCATTGGGCTGCCCACATCTGGTTCTGGCCCACTTCAGTGCAAATTATCGCCTCGCCTCTAGTTACATCGCAGATCTGCTGGATAACGTACTGGGGCTTGAGGGTGCCGTCGGCGTTGTTGTAGGAGAGGGGATGCTTGGCTTTCCACTCGGCGATGAGGGTAAGCCAGGGGGTGCGATCAACGGGTTGCACGAGTTTGACAAGCTGCCGGAGGATGTTGCGGGCGTCGCCGACGACGGGGATGTCTACCTGGATGCTCTTGGAGATGGAGGCGGGGTCAATGTCAATGTGAATGATGCATTCGCGCTGGGGAGCGAACTCGTCGAGCTTACCGGTGATGCGGTCGTCGAAGCGGGCGCCGATGGCGATGATGGTGTCGGCGTGCTGCATGGCGAAGTTGGCGTAGGCGGTGCCGTGCATGCCCAGCATCTTGAGCGAGAGAGGGTGGTCCTCTGGGAAGGCGCCGAGGCCCATAAGGGTCGTCGTGACGGGGATTTGCGAAGTCTCGGCGAGTTCGCGCACGAGGTCGGCGCAGCCGGCGATGATGGCGCCGCCGCCCACATAGATGAGGGGGCGCTGGGCCTTGTTGATGGCGTCGGCGGCGAGGCGGATCTGGCGGACGTTGCCCTTGGTGTGCGGCCTGTAGCCAGGGAGGCTGATCTCCTTGGGTGTGGGCACGTCGGTCTGGGCGGTGGAGACGTCCACGGGGATGTCAATGAGCACGGGGCCAGGGCGGCCCGTCTGAGCGATATGGAAGGCTGCACGGACGGTGTAGCCGAGTTTGGCGACATCGCGGACGAGGAAATTATGCTTCGTGATGGGCCGGGTGATGCCTACGATGTCGGCCTCCTGGAAGGCATCGTTGCCGATCAGGATGGTGCGCACCTGCCCCGTGAGGGCGACGAGGGGCACGGAGTCGAAATTGGCAGTGGCAATCGCGGTCACCAGATTGCATGCCCCGGGCCCGCTCGTTGCTATGCAGACCCCCACCTTGCCGCTGGCACGGGCATAGCCATCGGCGGCATGGCCCGCGCCTTGCTCGTGACGGGTCAGGATCACGTCAATGGGCGAGTCGTACAGCACATCGAAGATGGGGATCACAACCCCGCCGGGGATGCCGAAGATGTGCTTGACCCCCTCATCCACGAGGGTGTCCACCAGAATCTGAGCGCCGCTTCTACTCAAGGGAAAATGCCTTCTCCAAGCCAGGGATCGAGGTGTCAGTCGCCCTACGCAAAGCCTCTCGCCTCATCGGGTCACACGGGCGATTCAGAGCCGAAACCAACGCCGGAGACCAGGCTGCGAACCGCATGCACACGGCCCACTCCCAGCCTGGCGGCGGCCTCGCGCGCCAGGCTCCAGGCCCCGGCCTCGCACAGCCCGAAGAGCCCGGAGCCGCTCCCCGTCATGCACGTGCCCGCGAACAGGCCGATGTCGGCGAGACGCGCCTTCAGGCCCCGCAACTCGGGCTGAAGCTCGGACGCCGCGTGCTCGAGGCGATTGAAAAGCCCTTTGCCCACCCTTGCCACGTTGCCCTGGGCCAGGCTTTCCAGGAGCATGCTAGCGCGCGCCCGCTCCGAAGTCAAGCGCACCCGCCCGTACGCCGCCGCCGTCGAGACCCCGAACGGCGGGCACACGAGCACGTAATGGAACGTTGCGGCAGCCGGCGCCGGCTCCACCACCTCCCCGCGGCCCGTACAGTGCGCCGTGCCGCCATAGAGGAAGAATGCCACATCCGACCCCACGTCCGCCGCCACCTCGCGCAGTTCCTCGCGCGACAGCCCGAGGCCCCAGGCTTGGTTCAGGCCCACCAGCGTGCCCGCCGCGTCGCTGCTCCCGCCGCCCAGGCCCGCCTGTTGTGGGATGCGTTTCGTCAGCGCAAAGTGTGCGCCCCCCCGATAGCCCGTCCGCTCGCGCAGCGCCGCGGCCGCGCGCAGCACCAAGTTCCGCCCATTGGTCGGCAGCGACGGGTCCGAGCACTCCAGCGACAGCATCGGCTCGTCGCAGGGCGTGATCGCCAGGTCATCGAACAGGTCGATCGCCTGCATCACCGTGTCGAGGTCGTGGAACCCGTCCGGCCGCCGCCGCACGACCTCGAGGAACAGATTCAGCTTGGCGGGACAACGCACGAGGTTCATGCAGTGCGCCTATTGCTGCCCGTGTTCGAGGCGGGTGGGCTTCTCGCGCGCGCCCTCGGCCTCGACGATGGGCCACGAGGCACGCAAGGGCGATTTGTAGGGGCCGATCTTCCCGACGGGGATCGGCTGAAACCCCAGCTTGAACGCGGGCGATTCGGGCCGCAGGCGATAGTCGTCCTTCTCGGGCGCGACGAAGAGCGGGTCGGCGACGAGGGAATGGGTATCCTTGCCCAGGGCCTGCCAGGCAGCCCATTCGTCGGCGCCGGGCTTGTCCTTCGCGGGCTGGCCGACGAAGATCGGCAGGCCGTAGTGCCATATGAGGTTGTAGTCGAACTCGTTGCGGTCGAGCGGCACGTTGGCGTTCAGGCGGTAGAGGCGCGACTTCTCGCCGCGATAGGCCACGATGTTCCGGCGGAAGACGTTGCCCGTCATGATCTTGCCGTCGGGCAGCACGGCGTCCTTGGGGTGAAGCCCCATGTTCCGCATCGCTTTCCAGGCGGGCTGGTTGGCGACCGACTCGTAGCCCTTGACCATCGAGGGCAGGTGGCTCGTCCAGTACGAATGCTTGTCGGTCCAGCCGTTGTACTCCACCTGCTGGAGGGTGGCGTCAACCAGGATATTGTTCTCGATGAGGTTGTCGCGGCCGTTGTGCAGGTGCACGAGCCCGCGAATGCAGCGCGCGACGATGTTGCCGACCACGTCTACGCCGCCCGCATTGTCGTCGAGGTACACGCCCCAGCAGTAGTGAGGCGAGACCCACTTGCCGTTCTCCATGCCGAAGCCGATGAGGTCGTGGAAGAAGTTGTAGCGGATGACCGTGCCGCGGGACGAGATCCAGTCGCGTCCGCCGGTGTAGACGGCGCCGGTGTCGGCGGTTTCGAGGTTCACGTGGCGGATGTGGTTGAACTCGATGACGAGGTTGTTGCCGCTGAAGCCGATGCCCCAGCGGGGGCCGTCGTGGATGAGGTTGTGCGACGCGCGGTTGCCGCAGCCGTGGAGCGACACGCCGACGCCCTGTTTGTAGTAGACGCCCACGTGGTGGATGTAGTTGTTGTCGGCGTAGTTCTCGGCGGGGGTGAGCGTGATGCAGTCGCCGCCGCCGATCGAGATGGCGTCGCGGCCGATCTCGTAGAGGTCATTACCGACGACGCCGTTGCGCGCCCCGCCGCTCACGCTCACGCCGCTGCCGCCATAGTCGCCCACGTTGCGGATCGTGTTGCCTGCGATCAGGCAATCGGAGGCGTCCTTGAGCACGACGGCGGTGCCCTCGCAGCACTCGATGGTGAAGCCCTGGAATGCAATGTGCGCGGCGCCCTTGCCGATCTCAATGATGGTGCGCAGCGTGGGCGCGTAGACGGGCCGGCCCGCCAGGGGCTCGGGCGGCCAGAAGTAGAGCATGCCCGCCTTGGCGTCGAGATACCACTCGCCCGACGCATCGAGTTCCTCGAGAAGGCCCTGCACGTAATAGCGGTCGCCGGGGCGGATGGGATACGAGCAGTCGCCCGCGAGGGTGATGAGACGTTTCTCGCGGTCAATCGAGGCGATGCGGACGATGTTGTTCCACCAGTTGTAGCGGGGGAAGACGAAGACTTCGCCCTCCTGGGGGTTCGCCCACGCGCGGGCGTCGGCCTCCTTGTAGTGGAGCGTGCGGCGGCTCTCGCCGGGCACGTCCTTGTACATGGGGATGAACGTGCCGTCGGCGTAGGCCCAGCCGCCGCCGTACGGGTTGTCGGGGTCGTAATTGGGGTAGCGGGCGAGGGGCTGGCGTTTGCCATTGAAGAAGAGCTGGCGGAAGGCGATGCCCTTGAAGCCCTGGGCATTCACATCGGCTTTCAGAATGCTGCCCCGGTGCGGGGTGAAGCCCGTGATGGGCTTGCCGCCGATGAGGGCGGGCCGCTCGCTGGGGTACGCGCGGTACACGATGGGCGCCTCGGCCGTGCCGGAGTCCTCGAGGCCGAGCGTGAAGGTCCGCGACAGGAAGTGCATGCCGCCGCGCACGAACACCGTGGCGCCGGCAGGCAGGCGCTGATCGGCCTTCCGCTTGCGCAACTCGTCGCGGGCGCGCTCCAGCGAGGCGAAGGGCCTGGCCTGGGA
>Ga0116147_1001446_pt1 | contig 25943 bp, 15 predicted proteins | sample AD_JPNHG3_MetaG_FD_89749 | JGI IMG/M metagenome (GOLD analysis project Ga0116147, IMG submission 89749) | Active sludge microbial communities of municipal wastewater-treating anaerobic digesters from Japan - AD_JPNHG3_MetaG | ecosystem: Engineered > Bioreactor > Anaerobic > Digestate | place...
ATTCTCGAACCCATGTACGATCTGAACAGCCCTGGCACTCTGACTCTCGCCAACGGCGGCCAGATGCGGCTGCACCAGAATTGCGCGTTCACGGCCGTCACGATTGACGGCGTGCCCCTGAGCAGTGGCACCCATTACTATGCCGAGCTGGCCGCGACTTATCCGGCCAACTTCCCCGCCGGCGGCTCCGGTGCCATCACCGTCAAACCCTATGGGCAGCTCCCGGTCATCTTCATCCAGCAACCTTTGCCGCAAATGGTTTATCAGGGCAAGACCGCCCGCTTCAGCGCGGTGGCCAGTGGCCCGGGGACCGTCTCCTATCAGTGGCGAAAGGGCGGAGTCAATTTGTCTGACGGGGGCAATATCAGTGGCGCCAACACGTCGAACCTGACGATCAGCAACGTGAGCACCCTTGATGGAGGCAATTACGATGTCGTGGCCTCCAATGGCGTGGACTCCAACACCAGCCGGGCGGTTGCCCTGACGGTCGTCATCCCCTCCGGCGAGGCTTATGAAGCGGCGGTTCTCGCGGCCAGCCCCGCGGTCTTCTATCGCCTCAATGAAACGGGCGATCCGGTCACCAACGCCTATGCCTTTGACTATATCGGCGGGGGCTTGGGCAATTACGGCGCGGCAACTCTGAACGGCTTTAACAGCATCGCCGGTCCGACCTCCGCCAGCGGCTTCCCGGGGTTCGCCGCCGGCAACAAGGCCGTTCAAGGCTCGGCCTATGTCGCCGGTTCCCGGGTAACAGTGTCTCCTTGGAATCTCAACACGAACACGGTGACCATCACGGCTTGGATTAATCCCAGCACCGTCCAAGCCCCCTCGGTCGGCTTGGTCTTCTGTCGCGGCAGTGGCACGGTGGCCGGTTTGAACTTCTCCAGCGGTGTGGATGCTCTTGGGAACCGCACCTTGGGTTATACTTGGAATAATGAGTGGGAGACTTACTCGTGGGATTCGGGCATCGCGCCGCCCTCCGGTCAGTGGTCGTTTGTCGCCCTGGTTGTGAGCCCGACCAGCGCCACGCTCCACCTCATGAACGCAAACGGCTTGCTGGAATCCACCCGGACCTATGCTCATGTGCCCCAGTCCTTCGCCGGCACCACCTTGATCGGAGACGATCCCGCTGCCGGGGATGGTTCCCGCTCGTTTGCGGGGGTTATTGACGACGTGGCGGTCTTCCCCAACTCGCTTTCCAAAGCGCAGTTGGTCGCCCTTTACAGCGCTGCCCTCGGCAGCGCCGCCAACTATGCGCCCGTGATCAGTCTCCAGCCTGCCTCCCAGTTCCTCTACGCGGGCCAAACCGCCACATTCCGGGTCGCGGGCGGCGGCACCGAACCCCTGACCTATCAATGGAAGAAAGGAGCGGTTGGCAGCGGTGTTTACGCCAACCTGACCGACGGGGGTAATGTTTCCGGCGCCACGACGGCGACCCTCGTCATCAGCAACATCTCCGCCGCGGACCAGATGGATTACGTCGTGACTCTTGCCAACTCCCTGGGTTCGGTCACCAGCACCCCGCCGGCGACCCTTACCGTGCTGCCCACGTCGCCTGCGGAAGAAATCCTCATGGCGGGGGTTTTGCAGCCTGCGGGTTCCGATTGGAACACCCCGGGACACTGGAGCGACGGACTTCCAGCCGCGGACTCGGCGGCGATGAAGCCGGGCAGCACGTATCGGCTCGTTCCTTCGGGCGGCCTGAACACCCGCCTGCGCACACCGGAGGCTCCCCGCACGGCCATCTTTCCGGGCAGCGTCCTGACGCTGGATGGCACAGGGGTGTTCACCAACAACTTCGGCACCAACGGCGCCTACACGGAAATCCGGTTCAAACAGCCCAACCCGGGCCGGGTCATTTTCCCCAAACTCGTGATGAATGGCGGCCAGCTTGACTCGGGCAACGACGGCATTATTGAAATCGGCGGGTGGATCGAAGTCCGTACCAACACGCCGATTTACAACGACAGTGGCAACGATCGCGGGTACCTGATCTCCGCCCGCCTGACGGGCGGCGGAACCATCGAGTACTACGGCTACTCGCAAACTGCCTTCCGCTCCAACTACGTCAACAACCTCAACATCGCCTGCCCAACCAACACTTTCACCGGCAAGTGGAACGTGGTCATGGGCACCCTCCTGGGCACGGCGCCCAATGCCTTGGGCACCAATGACATCACTGTGGGCGCCAACGGCGCCCTGCAAACCACTTACGACATCAACAGTCCCAACGCGATGCTCATCCTGGACGGCCGGATGTACCTCCACCAGAATCACACCTTCAAGAGCGCCATTGTTAACGGCGTGCCGCTGGCCGTGGGCACCCACACCTTCGCCCAGTTGAACGCCGCCTATCCGGCCCAGTTCCCGGCCACGTGGATGCCTCAGGCAGGCGCGACCAACTACACCTCCGGTTCGGGTAGTATTACCGTGCTGGTTCAGCCCGCGCCCACCATTGTCCAGCAGCCGGTGTCACTCTCCAAGTATCCCACTGAAACCGCTCAATTCACGGTCTTGGCGCAGGGCAACCAGCCGCTGTTCTATCGCTGGCGCAAGGGAGGCCTGCCACTCACGGACGGCGGCAACCTCTCTGGCGCCACCACCGCGAGCCTTTCGATCTCCAACATCGTCCCGGCCGACGCCGGCTCGTATGATGTGGTGATCACCAACGCCATCGGCTCCGTCACCAGCCTCGTCGCGACGCTGACCGTCTTGCCCACGGGCCCCGCCCTCAACCTCACCCTCGACTATGGCGGCGCCCCCGTCGTGCAACCCACAGGCGCGGACTGGGACACGCCCAATAGCTGGAGTGATGGCAACCCCGCCTCGCTCTCGGCTCTGGCCAATCCAGGCAGTACCTATACGGTCGTGCCCGGGGCGCGGCTTCGCACGCCCAACGGCGCCACTAACGCCGTGTTTCCGGGCGACGTCCTGACCGTCGCCGGGGATGGTGTCTTTGCCGAAAACGGCGCGAACATCGGCGAAATCCGGTTTAAGCACACCAGCCCCGGGGTGGTCTATTTCAAACGCCTGGTCATGAACGGCGGCCAACTGGACAGCGGCAACAATGACGTTTGTGTCATCCAGGGCCGCATGGATGTCCTGGCCAACACTCCGATTTACGCCGATAGCGGTGCCGGCCAGGACCGCGGCTGGCGCATCGAAGCGTGGCTGACCGGCAACGGCAGCATCGAATTCCGCAATGCCACGGCCAACTTCACCGCCAACCTCGACATCGCCGGTACCAGCAACACTTTTTCCGGCACTTGGAACGTTGTGCGCGGCGTCTTGCTGGGCAGCGCCCCGGGTTCGCTCGGCACGAATCATATCAACGTCGGTGCCACCGGTGCCCTCGAGACGCTCTACGACATCAACAATCCTCACGCTTCCCTGACCTTGGATGGCCAGTTGTTCCTGCACCAAAACCACACCTTCAAAGCCGTCACGGTCGCGGGCACGCCGCTGGCGCCAGGCACTTACTCGTTTGCCCAGTTGAACAGTGCCTACCCCGCCAACTTCCCGGCCTCATGGCCGATGCAAGTCGGGAGCGCCTTCTCCACCGGCTCGGGCAGCGTCACGGTCTTGGGCGAGGCTCCGCCGCAAGTGCCGCTCGGATTCTCGTTTGCGGGCGGCAACCTGACCTTGACTTGGTCACAAGGCACTCTGCTTGAGGCCACCAATGTCACTGGTCCGTGGGTGACCAACAATGCGCCCTCGCCTTTCACGGTGACACCCACGGAACTCCGGAAGTTCTATCGGGTTCAGGTCCGCTAAGCCGACTATCCGTAAAAATCCCGGCGCCCCCGTGAACTATTCAGCTCGCGGGGGCGCTCTCCCTCATGGTAGGTTGAAGGGGTATTGGTGTCTTGTGCCGGCACCATCGCCGTTATGTTGAAGAAGTATATCTCGCCCCACGGGTCTTTCCCCTTCGCGCTGACGTTCTTTCTTGCGGCAGGGATTATTCCCACCCCCGCCGCCAACCTGACCACCACCAACGTCGTTCCGGGCGGTTCGGACTGGAACGCAGCCATCTGGAAAACCAATGGAACCGGCACGCCGGTGGGGCCCCCCGTTCCGGGCAACACGTACGAGGCGGTCTTTAATGGCGTCAACTTCGGCTACAACAAAAACAACACCCGGCTCCGAAACCCCCTGAGTCCCTCGGTCGTTACGTTCCCGGGGGACTCGCTCACGCTCAACACCAACACCGAAATCCGCTTCAAACAAGGAACGAGCGGCCCGCTCCTCCACTTCCCCGGCGTGGGCTCCAATGCCGGTCTGATCCTCAAGGGCGGCGTTCTCAACGCCGGCGACGACCGGGTTTTCACCATCACCGGCCGGGTCGCCGTCGTCTCGCAATCCTACATCTGTCCTGCTGATGGGGGGGCGGGTCCTGTCCGGCCTCTGCGCGGGTTCAATCTCGCCGGCCAGCTTTCCGGCGGCGGCACGATGGTTATCTTCCAGGCCGGTACCAATGTGGCTCAGGAGGTCTCTGGCAATGCCAATACCTTCTCTGGTGAATGGGTGGTCAAAGCTGGCTGGCTGCTCGGTTCCGGCATCAATTCTCTCGGTACCAACAGCATCACCGTGGACCCCAACTACGTCGTGCCGCTTGACCCGAGCATCGCCTATGTTGCGGGCCCGGCGGTGTTCGAGCCCGGCTACGACCTCAACAGCAGCGGCACGCTCACGCTCGCCAACGGCGGCATGATGCGGTTGCACCAGAATTGCGCCTTCCGGTCGGTGGTGATTGAGGGGAATGTCCTGCCGCAAGGTTATTACCCTTACGCGAACCTCGCCGCTCTTTACCCCGCCAATTTTCCACCTGGCGGCAGCGGATCCATTGCCGTGATTCCCCCAGGCGCGCCTTTCTTCACCCGTCAACCGGCGTCCTTTGTCGCCTTCGGGGGTGTCGTGACCCAGTTGGTTGCCGCCGCGCTGGGCAACGCGCCGCTGGCTTATCAGTGGCAGAAGGGAACCAACGGAGTGTTTGTCAATCTATCCAATACGCCGACGGTCACGGGGGCCCGATCCAATGTGCTCACCTTCTCGAATCTCGACCTGGCCGACAGCGGCGATTACCGCCTCGTTGTGACCAACACCATCGCACGCGCCACCAGCCAGGTCGCGACGGTGACCGTCCTGACGCCGGATTTCTCCCCGCCCTTCATTGCCGAGCTGATCCCCGCCCCGGGCTCCCTGCTCGGCAGCTTCACCCAACTGCAGGTCACCTTTAATGAAAACGTGGCTGGTGTCGCCGCGGCCGACCTCCTTGTCAACTCTCTCCCCGCCACGTCGGTCTCCGGTTCGGGGTCCAATTATGTCTTCAGCTTCCCTCAACCGGCCGCGGGGGCGGTGCAGGTCACCTGGGATGTTGACCATGCCATCACGGACCTTGCCGGCAATCCCTTCCTCGCCTCGACAGCTTGGACTTATACCGTGGCGGACACCACTCCTCCCGCCGTGGCTGAAACCTCCCCCGCTCCAAACTCAACCGTGGGCAGCCTCTTCGCCATCCGAATTCTCTTCAATGAACCCGTGACCGGGGTGCTGGCCGCCTCCCTTCGTGTCAACGGCCTGGCCTGTACGAATGTCACCGGCTTCGGACTTGGCCCCTACGTGTTCAGTTTTCCGCCGCCGGCACCCGGCGTGGTGCAGTTCGCCTGGGCGCCTGACGCTGGTATTCGCGATGCCTCTTCCAACCTGTTCTTTGGAGAACCCTGGTCGCTGACCCTCGAGCCCGCCGCCGCCGCCGCGCGCACCAACGTTGTCATCAACGAAATCCTCGCCGCGAACACCGGTGGACTATCCGATGAAGACGGCGAGTTTTCCGACTGGATCGAAATCCATAATCGCGGCTCTCAACCGGTGAATCTCGCCGGCTGGTCGCTGACCGACAACTCGAGCCAGCCGTCGCTCTGGACTTTTCCGTCAATAACCCTGGCGGGCGGTGAATACCGCATTGTTTTCGCCTCGGGCAAAGACCGTCGCGATCCCTTCGGGAATCTTCACACCAACTTCCGGCTCGGTTCCAACGGCGAGTATCTCGGCCTTTATGGTCCGGAGTTTCCTCCAGCCGCAGCCCATGAATACGCGCCCCAATACCCGGAACAGCGCAATAACATCTCCTTTGGCCCTGATGTCAGCGGGGCCCTGCGATACTTTTCCGTCCCCACTCCCGGCGCGCCCAACGGGACCAGCACGATTACCGGCTTGGTGGCCGACGTGAAATTCAGCGTTGCCAGCGGCTTCTTCAACAACCCCTTCCGCCTCCATCTCACCACTCGCACCCCTGGCGCGACGATCATTTACACCACCGACGCCAGCGAGCCGCAACTCAGCAGTGGTTTCACCAATGGCCAGCTTTACGCCGGACCGCTCACCCTTGCCACCACCACCCCGCTGCGGGCGGCGGCCTTTGCACCCGACCTCCTTCCCTCCCGGGTTACTTCCCGGACTTACTTGTTTGTCGAGGACATCGTGCGCCAGCCTAACGACCCGCCGGGTTATCCCACCGGCTACGCTTGGACCCCCGTACCCGGCACCGTCCAAAATGGCTCCCTGGCCTACTACCAGATGGATCCGGTCATTGTAAATGACCCCCGCTATTCCACCAGTGTCCGCCAAGGGCTCCTCTCCATTCCCACTCTCTCCCTCATTTCCCCGATTGACGGCCTGTTTGACCCCGATTACGGCATTTACACCCATCCCATGGAACGCGGGCTGGCGTGGGAACGCGCCTGCTCGATGGAACTGATCTTTCCCGGCGGCGCCGCCGGCATCCAGGCCGATTGCGCCCTGCAAATCCAGGGCGGCACTCAGCGCGATCCAAACAAGAACGCCAAGCACTCCTTCCGTGTCAGCTTCAAAGGGGATTATGGCCCGGGCCGGCTGGATTTCCCCGTCTTTCCCGATTCCCCGGTTACCAGCTTTAACACGCTCGTCCTCGATGGCGGCATCAACATGTGGTGGCACTATGTCGGCGGCGCCACGCCGGCCGACCAGCGTTTCCGCGCCCAATGTGTCCGGGACCAGTTCGCCAGCGACCTCATGATCGCCCTTGGCCAGCCTTCCTGTTACGGCCGCTTTTTCAACGTTTACCTCAACGGGCTTTACTGGGGTCTGCACTACGTCCACGAGCGGCCCGACGAGGACTTCGCCGCTTCCTGGCTTGGCGGATCGCCCGCGGATTTTGACGTCCTGCGCATCACCACCACCGGCTTGGAAATCATTGCCGGAAACGCGGATGCCTGGAATGCCGCCCTCGCGCTCTCCAACACCGGCCTCACCAACAACACCCAATACGAGGCGCTTCAGCAATACGTGGACGTTGACAACCTCATTGACTACATGATTGTCAACCACTGGATCGGCAACGAGGACTGGCCCCACCACAACTGGTATGTCCTTCGCAAGCGCGCCCCCGGCGAAGGATTCAAGTTCATCAGTTGGGACGCCGAACATATTCTCAAAACCACCAGCGTCAACCGGACCACTGCCAACAACAGCGGCACGCCCGCCCAAATTTATTGGGCCCTGATCAACAACCAGGAGTTCCGTCTCCGCTACGCCGACCACCTCCAGCAACATTTCTCTCCCGGCGGCCTGTTTTACACGGACCCGGACCCCGCCGCCGCCCGTTGGGACCCGGCCCAGCCGCACAAAAATGTCCCCGCTTCCTATTACATGAAGCGAATTCAGGAGATTGACACCGCGATTGTCGCCGAGTCCGCCCGCTGGGGTGGCTACACTCTCACCACCAACTACACCCGCGACGACCATTGGCTGCGCGAGCTGCACAATCTGCTTGGCTACACCAACAACCCCGGCAACACGACCAACTGGTTCCCCCTCCGCTCCGGCATTGTGCTTAGCCAGTACCAATCGCTCGGGCTCTTTCCCACCAACGTAACCGCCCCCCTGTTTAGCCTGCCCTCGGGGACGGTTTCCGCCGGTCAGGTCCTCACGATTTCCAATGCCGGCCCCAGCGGGGTCGTGTATTACACGACCAACGGAGCCGACCCCCGCACCTATGGAGCGAGCGTGCCCTCTGCCACGGCCCGGCCGTACGCTGCGCCTTTAATCTTGAACCAGAGTTGCGTCGTAAAAGCCCGCGTGCTGGACGGCTCCTCCTGGAGCCCCCTTGCGCAGGCCACTTATTCCGTGGCCAGCTTCGGTGTGCCGGTGCGGATTACCGAAATCATGTACAATCCCATCGGGGGTGATGCTTTCGAGTTCCTCGAACTCCAAAACGTGGGGCCCAGCCGCCTGAACCTTGCCGGCTTCAGCTTCCAAGGCATCACCTTTGTCTTTCCCAGCCCGGCCTACCTTCAGCCCGGCCAGACCCTCGTGCTGGCCTCCGCCGCCAATCCCGCCGCGTTTGCCTCGCGCTACCCCGGCGTGGCGGTCTTCGGCTGGTTCGCCGGCAGCCTCTCCAATTCCGGGGAACGCATCGCGCTGCTCGACAGCGCCAGCGCCACCGTTGTCTCCGTGGATTACAAGGACTCCGCCGGCTGGCCCACGGCCCCGGACGGCCTCGGGTATTCCCTCGAGATCATTGATCCGCATTCTGACCCCGATGACCCGGCCAACTGGCGCGCCAGCAGCGCGCTGAACGGCTCACCGGGTGTCGGCCCCTCTCCTGCCGCCTTGCCCGCGGTGCGCCTCAATGAGTTAATGGCCGACAACCTTGGCGCTGTAACCAACGGCGGCCTGTTCCCGGACTGGGTGGAGATTCACAATGCTTCGCCAGCGGCTGCTTCGCTGGCAAATTGGAGTCTTAGCGATGGGGGCAATCCACGCAAGTTCGTGTTCCCGCCTGGCACCACCATTCCTGCCAACGGTTTCCTGGTGGTGTGGTGCGATACAGCCACCAATGCCCCCGGCCTCCACGCCGGCTTCGCCCTCGGTCGCAAGGGTGAATTCCTCGCCCTCTACGACGCCCAAACCAACCGGGTGGACGCGCTCTCGTTTGGCCTGCAACTGCCCAACGGCAGCATTGGCCGCGTCGGCCCTGCGGGAGCCTGGGCACTGACCCTTCCCACGCCCGGCAGCCCGAATCTGGCCGCGCCCGTTACGCTCACCAACCTCGTCATCAATGAATGGCTCGCCAATGCGGCCCCCGGCGGCTCTGACTGGCTCGAACTCTACAACAGCTCTCCCAGCCTGCCCGCGGCTCTGGACGGCATCGCGTTTGGCACGAGCAACGCCATCTTCCATTTCAAGTCCCTCTCCTTCATCCCCCCGCTCCAGTTCATCCAGCTTTTTGCCGATGAAGCGCCGGGCAAAGACCACCTCGACTTCACCCTCAAAGCGGGAGGGGATGCCATCACCCTTTTTGCCGCTTCCGGCCAGGTGCTCGATACGGTCAGTTTCGGGCCGCAAATGGAAGGTGTTTCCGAAGGCCGCCTCCCCAACGGCTCCTCGAACCTTGTCGCTTTTCCCCTGATCCCCAGCCCCGGCGCCAGCAATTACGTGATCGCGTATTCGGGGCCGCTCCTGAACGAAATCATGGCGCGGAACACCGGCAGCCTCTACGATCCGCGTGGCAACACGCCCGACTGGATTGAAATTTACAATCCCGGCGCCTCCCCCTTCGACCTCGGCGGCATGAGCCTCACCACTGACCCCGCCAACCCCGCCAAATGGACCTTCCCCGCCGGCACGACGCTCAATCCCGGCGCGTTCCTCCTCGTCTGGTGCGACGCGGACCACCCCGCTTCCACCACCGCCGGACCCGATATGAACACCGGTTTCGCCCTTTCGGCCGACGGTGAGTCCGTTTACCTTTTTGACCCGGCCCGCCGCCTTGCCGACTCGATTGCCGTCGGGTTCCAGATATCCAACCGTTCCATCGGCCGCTCCGGAGGTAGCTGGGCCTTGCTCGCCTCGCCCACCCCGCGCGGGCCCAACGCTGCCCCCGCCGCCCTCGGACCCGCCTCCAGCCTCCGCATTAACGAATGGATGGCGTTCCCGGATGCGGGGGATGATTGGTTGGAACTGTTCAATTCGGCTTCGCTTCCGGTCAGCCTTACCGGCCTGTGCCTTACCGACGACCCTTCCATCAACGGTGTCTCCAACAGCCAGACAGGTCCCCTCAGTTTTGTCGCCCCCAAGGGCTGGGTGAAATGGACAGCCGACCGCAATCCGCGCAAGGGCCCATCCCACCTGAAGTTCGCGCTCGACGGCGATGGTGACAGTATCCTCCTCTACGACGACCTCGGCGCGCTTCTCGATGCGGTGGACTTTGGACTGCAGGCACCCGGCGTTTCGCAAGGCCGCCTGCCTGATGGGGCGTCCTCCATCACCAGTTTTTCCGCCACGCCAACCCCCGCTGAGAGCAATTACCTGCCACTGCCCGCGCTCTTTGTGAACGAGGTGCTTGCGCATACCGATCCGCCGCTCGAGGATGCCATCGAACTCTACAACGCCGGCGCCACCGGGCTCTCCATCGGCGGCTGGTTCATCAGCAATTCCCAGGATGATTTCAAGAAATACCGCATCCCGCCCGGCACTGTCGTGCCCGCCGGCGGTTACCGCGTCTTCTACGAATACCAGTTCAACTCCACCAATGCCTCCCCCTTCAGCCTCAACTCCGCCCATGGCGATTCAGTGTTCATCTCCGAGGCGGATGCCGTCGGCAACCTCACCGGCTACCGCGCACAGGTCTCCTTTGGCGCAACCCCCAACGGTGTCTCCCTCGGCCGCGTGCCCACCAGCATGGGCGTGGACTTCGTTCCCTTGGCCAGCCGCACTTTCGGCGTGGACAATCCCGCCAGTCTCGCTCAGTTTCGCACCGGCACCGGCCTCACCAATTCCGGACCCCGCATCGGACCGGTGGTCATTTCCGAGATCATGTATCACCCCCCCAACAGCGGACCCAATGCCACGGAGAATCCCGAAGAGGAGTTCGTTGAGCTGTTCAACGTCACATCCAACCCCGTGCCGCTCTACGATCCCCTTGCCCCCTCGAACCGCTGGAAGATCAGCGGCGGCATCAAGTTCACTTTCCCTCCCGCCGCGCAATTGCCCGCCGGCACCACGGCTTTGGTGGTGGGTTTTGACCCGGCCGTGACCGCTTCCCTCAACGCTTTCCGCGCCCGCTATGGTGTCAGTCCCGACGTCCCCGTGTACGGACCGTTTTCCGGCAGACTGGATAACGCTGGAGAAACCCTCACCTTGCTCGCCCCCGACACCCCCCAGTCCGCGCCTCATCCGGATGCCGGCTTCGTGCCCTATTACCAAATTGACTCGGTTGCCTACGACGATGTCCTTCCTTGGTCGCTCGAAGCCGATGGCCTCGGCGCCTCACTTCACCGGCGTCCCGCCAATGCCCATGGCAACGACCCGCTCAACTGGGTGGCGTGCCTTCCCAGCGCGGGCGTTCCATTCTGCCTCACAGACTCGGACGGAGACGGTTTGCCAGACGACTGGGAACGCGCGCACAATCTGGACCCGAACTCGGCTTCCGGGATTCACGGCGCCGGAGGGGATCCGGACGGTGACGGCCTGAGCAACGCCCAGGAGTACCTTGCCGGCACCGACCCGCGCAGCGCCGCCAGCGCCTTGAGAATTGATGGCTTTGGCGCAGCCGGCGGGGTCTTGACGTTGCGGTTTTCAACTGTCCCGGGGCGGTCTTATTCTGTTCAATACCGCACCAATCTTTCGACCGGATCGTGGTCCAAACTTGCGGACTTCCCTCCCCAGCTCCTCGCCACCAACCTCTTCATCCAGGACGGGCCGCTGACCCACCCTCGCTTTTACCGCCTCACAACGCCCCAGGTCCCCTGAGCCCCGGGCCGGCTTCCCTGGTTCAGCGTGCGGTCCGGTCAACGGCTTCGGCGCATCCTTATCTCTGCATCAACTGCATCACCAGCACCCCAATCGGCGTCCCGATGACGTAACCCCAAATCCCCACCAGGATGCCCGGCAAAACCAGCCGCGGCCATCCCGCCGAAATGGCCATGGCCGCCGCGCTGGGCGCCCCGCCCAGGTTCGCGTTTACCGACAACAGAATCTCCTCCAAGTTCAGCCGGAACAGCTTTCCCAAGCCGAGCGTGACCAACAGGTTGACCAGGGCAATAATGCCGCAGAAGACAAAGAACAGGGGCGCCTGCATCAGGACCGCCTTGAGGCTGGCCGGCAGGCCAATGCAGAAGAGAAAGAGGTACAACATCAGCGTCCCCAATTCCTCCGGTCCGCTGATTCCAGCCAGGGGTCGGTGCAACAGCGTCGCCACGGTCAATGAGACGGCAGTAATCAGCACAAAGGGGTTGGTGCACAGCACTTGCAGCATCTGAACCGGCAGGGTGGCACTCGAGACGTCTCCAAAGGCCGTAACAGCCAGTTTCTGCAACAGCCTTGCGCCCGCCACCACGACAAAGGCCACCCCGAGCGCCTTGGCCATGTCCAGCAGGCCCATTTCTTTTCGTTGCCAATGCGCGGCCGCCAGGCTCCCGGCCTGCGCCGGATTCCGTTCCTGACAGTGTGGGTGGGGATACCACCGGCGAAAAAGCGCGCTCGCCGCCGCCGCCAGCAAAACGACAAACAGCACCGCCATGACGAAGTTGTCCGCCACAATCAGCGGGTCGGCGACACTGGCCGGCACTGAATAGCTTGTCTTGATTGCCATGAAGTTTACCGAACCGCCTGTGTAACTGGCCGCCATCATGCCCGCCGCTTGCTCCAGAACCGGCGACGGCACCCGCCCCTTGAGCAAGCCCACCGCCACGACGGTCCCCACCACTGTTCCCACCACGCTCAGGTGAAAAGCCAAAAACAGCCGCCCCGTCGTGCGGACGATATGCACGATATTGGCACGGAACAGCAGCAACGGAATCGCCAGCGGCACCAGGTAGTTCTCCACAAAATCATAAGCGCGCGCCTGCGCCGGCATGACGCCTGCATTGGAAAGCACCATCGCGATTAACAGCGCCAGCACCGGGCCGCTGAGCCGCGCCGCCCATCGGAACCGTTGCTCGAGCCAGATCGCGAGGGCGGTCCCCGACATGATCAAGGCCCACAAGGTCCACGTATCCTCCGGAGAAACGAGTGCGTTCATGCGAGCATTCCCTGGTTGTGAGTCAAAAGAGAAGACGGGCATCAACGCCGCTTGAGAACCATGTTGGCGAGGCTGACGTAACGCGGCCGGCCACGCCCGTTCCCGAGGAACACCAGGTGCTCATCCGCGTACAACCCCGGCGGGAAGGCGAAGACATGCCGGTTTACCGGTGTGAGGCGGTAGTCCACCATGTTCTCCGTCATGGCGTACAAATTCCCGTTCCGTTCGCTGATCACGAGCGGGATAAAGCAGGGGCCATAACTCCCCAGGCAACCCCGCCACGGAGTGGGAATCGAGCGCGGCAGTGCGGCAACCCGCTGGAACGTTTGCGGTCCCATCACAAACCCGCGGACCCGGCCATCCTCACCCATCTCAAACACCGCGGGTGTGGCGTCGTGCAGCCGGCTGTCCGCCAGAAACCGGCGCGGTTCCACGGGGGTAAAGCGGGTCGGTTGCCCGGAGATTTCACCCTTCAGCACCCCCTTGTCTGCGCTCAACTTCGCCCAGAAACTCTGCGATTCGTAGTCGCCCGCAAAAGCCGCCAGCTCGACTGCTGATAAACGGATTGGCGCAGGCGGTTTTGGCGGCTTTTCGCCGAGTTTTACCTCCAGCATCAGCGACAGTGCCAGGTTGGCCAGCTTCTGAATCCTCGCGTTGATGATGTCTTCGTTGCTCAGCACCACGACTCCGACTCTTTGCTCCAGCAGGAAAACCAACGACGAGGAATGGCCATACACGGCGCCATTGTGGCTCACACTCTGGTGCTGCCGAAACCGGCCCACCATGAACCCGAGACCAAAACCGGTTGCTTCCCCGGTCAACTGCGGCGTGAACATCTCGCGCAAAGTCTCGGGGCGGAGGATGCGGCCGCCGGTGGTTTCGCCTTCAGCAGCCAGCATGGCCACAAACCGGCCGAGGTCCCCGGCGGTGGTGAACAGGTTGCCCGCCGCCACCGTTCCCAAATCGAACACGGGCGAGTGCCGCCGGAAAAATCCCCCTCGTCCATCCGCAACCTGCATATGCGAGGTGATCAGCCGTCCACGTGGGATTTCGCGCCGCGCCCAAAACGAGTTGGACATGCCCAGGGGCCTGAGAATCCTCTCGCGTTGGTAATCGCCGAAGGTTTTTCCCGCCCGCAACTCAACAACGCGACCGGCCAGGGTCGGTCCCGCATTCGAATACCGGGTTTTTGCGTTGGGCGGAGTCGGCAGCACGGCCCCCGCCAGGCTCTCCACCGTCCGCTTCATTCCCGGCTCCGTGTCGTCGAAATAGCCGCCAACGGGAGGCTCTCGAATCAGACCCGAGCGGTGACACAGCACCTGCCTCAGGGTGACAGGGAGGGCATTGCTGAACGGCACCACCGGCACCAAGCCCGGCGCAAAACGCTCGAGCGGAGCATCCAGCGTCAACTTGCCTTCCTCCACCATTTGCATCACAGCAATCGCCGTGAACAGCTTCGAAATCGAGCCGCACCGAAACACACTTTCGGCCTTCGCCTCGCCAAAACCTTCGACCCAAACCGTTCGCCGATCGTCCACCAGCGCAATCGCGATTCCCCCGATTCCCCATTCTCCCATTTCCTCCCTCACCGCAACGGCGAGCTGTTGAATCGCGTTCCTGTAATCCGGCGGTTGAGCTCGTCCCCATTCCTCCCCTAACGAGCCTCCAGCCAAAGCGGCGACGGCGACGCAGAGAGTCCATTTCCATTTCAGGTTTTGCATAGGCTTTGGTGTTAACCATTGACTATTCGACGCGTCGGCGCCAGAAAAACCCTCCGGCCCTCGAGCCCTCGGGGGGCGAACCGTCTCGTCCCACGGGTATCCAGGCGTGCGGTAGTCTTGTCCGGCGGGTCGAGCGGCTGCGGTTCGTTGGCCCAACTCCGGAGTTGATTTCTCCACCCCCTCGCCTAATCTTACTGCATAACCTGAATTCAACCCGGAGGAGATGCTCTGGTGCGCCAATCCTTTGGGCGCGGCCGGGGGGGGTCTCTGCCGGGACTGTAACTCAAACCGTGCTTCGGCTCATATCGCTGGTGCGGCAACCGAGATCCATGATGAAACTCGTGAACTCAAAAAGCACCTTGTCCTCGCTCTTGGTCCTGCTGGCCTTGGGAGTCTGTTCCTGTTCCCGGATGCAACCTGTCTCCAGCTCCAATCCGGCAGGCTGGCGCGACCGCTTTGAGGTGAACAAAACCGCCCTCGCCCCCACCGGTAACAATGCTTGGTTCCCCCTCCAACCCGGACGGGTCCTGAAACTCGCCCATGAGGGCGAACGCCTCACCCTGACGGTCCTGCCGGAAACCCGGATCGTGGACGGAGTTGCCACTGCCGTGCTGGAAGAGCGGGAGGAGAAAAATGGCCAGCTCGTCGAGGTGTCGCGCAATTATTTCGCCACGGACCCTGCCACCCGCGACGTCTATTACTTTGGCGAGGACGTGGATAATTACAAAGAAGGCAGAATTGTGAGCCACAACAGCGCCTGGCTGGCGGAGCAGGGGGGCGCTCGCTTTGGCCTGTTCTTGCCGGGAACGCCGCGGGTTGGCGACAAGTTCTATCAGGAAATCGCGCCCCAGGTAGCCATGGACCGAGCGGAAATCGTTTCCCTTGATGAAACAGTGACAACTCCCGCCGGGACCTTCCATCACTGTTTGCACGTGCGCGAAACCACCCCCCTCGAACCTGGTGTCAGCCACAAGTACTTCGCCCCCGGCATCGGCCTGATCAAGGACGACGAGTTCGAGTTGGTTCAAAAGCCGTAAGTGCTGCGCTGCCTGGTGGACCGCAGCCTTCGCTTCGGTCAGCGGGGCGGGCCGCCGAACTCCACTCTGGGCCAGCCTTCCGCCGTCCAGGTCAGCCGCGCGATGCCCAGTGTCTTGGCGCCCCGCCGGTCGCCGTCGTAATAGTGGTAGCTCATGTACTCTTGCCCCTCGCGAGTGAAGAAACCGGCGTGCCCCGGCCCGATTCGCGGTCCCTGACTGTCCAGCACCAAGGTACCGCCGCCGCGCAGCAGGTCCTTCCCCTCCAAGTCCAAGTACGGACCGGTCGGCAGGCGGCTCCGTCCCACGCGAATGTTGTAAGTGCTGTTTGTGCCGCGGCAGCAGAGTCCCCAGTTCAAAAACAAATAGTAGTAACCGTCCCGTTGATGCATCGCGGCCGCCTCAATTTCATTCTTCCAAGCCAGCCCGACCGGCGGCGCATTCGTGTCCAGCCTCTTGCCCGTCGCCGGATCGAGCTCAACCAGCTTGATTCCGCCCCAGAACGATCCAAATACAAGCCACAATCGCCCGTCCGACGCCAGCATCACCGCGGGGTCAATCGCGTTGAAATCGTCCCCGCGCCTGGACTGAACCACCACCCCGCAATCCACCCAACCAAACGCCGGATCGGCTGGATTCAGCGTCGCGTTGGTAGCCAGCCCGATTGCCGAGACCTGCGAACCCCACGTCGAAACGGAGTAATACAGCAGGTATCGTCCGTTCAAGTGGATCACATCCGGCGCCCAAAAATGCCCGCGAAAGCCAGGAACCGCTTCGGCTGTCCAAGCCGGCGCGTTGGTAAACACGCGCGGCCCAGGCTCCCACGTTACCGTGTCGGCCGAGTGACGCGAACTGATGCCCATGCCCGTCGCAAACAACCAATAACGGCCTTCGCACCGAACAATCCGGGACGGATCATGTACTGACCGGTCCCCCTCAGCCCAAGGTGCCGTCCCGCCTGCGGGCGCTGCTTCGGCGTCGGCGAGGGCACCAACCAGCCCTACCGCCAGCAACCAAGCGACCTTGTTTGCAAGAGAAAGAGCGTTAGTAATGGTTTTGGGGCATTTCATAGTGGAACTCAGTGTTTCTGACGTTCTGATTGCAGCGAGAACGGGCGCAAGGACGCTGAAAGCAAACGGTTTTGTGCTGAAACAGGCAAACTCAAGTAACTTAGTCAAAATAATAAAAATTCACTTGCTCTCCCCTGAGAGTTGGTGAACATTTGTCCCAAATTCGGCAAACTGATAGGAATTATCTTAAACGAATTAGCGAGTATGGGACGCATTTACAACAACATTGTTGAAACGGTAGGCAACACGCCATTGGTCAGGCTGAACCGGGTGACGGAGGGTTTGCATGCCACGATTCTGCTCAAGTGCGAGTTTTTCAATCCACTGGGCAGCGTGAAGGACCGCATCGGAATGTCAATGATCGAGGACGCTGAGCGGAAGGGAATACTCAAGAAGGATACGGTTATCATCGAGCCAACGAGCGGCAACACGGGCATCGCGCTGGCGTTTGTAGCTGCCGCCAAAGGTTATCAGTTGATTCTCACAATGCCCGAAACGATGTCACTGGAGCGGCGCACGTTGCTGGCCATGCTCGGCGCCAGGCTGGTGCTGACGCCGGGAACCGAAGGCATGAAAGGCGCCATCGCCCGCGCCGAACAACTGGCCAAGGAAACCCCCAACTCGTGGATTCCCCAGCAGTTCGAGAACGAGGCCAACCCCGCCATCCATGCCAAGACCACGGCGGAGGAAATCTGGCGCGATACCGACGGCAAGGTTGACATTCTGGTCGCGGCTGTGGGCACGGGCGGAACCATCACCGGTTGCACCGAAGTGATCAAATCCCGCAAACCGTCGTTCCAAGCCATCGCCGTCGAGCCCAAGGATTCCCCGGTCATCTCCCAAACTTTGGCGGGGCAGCCGATCAAACCCGGCCCGCACAAGATTCAAGGGACGGGCGCCGGTTTTATCCCAAAGAATCTCCACCTCAAGGACGCCAAAGGGAACCCGCAGATTGTCGAGTGCATTCAGGTGTCCAACGATGACGCTTTTGCCATGGCGCGGCGCCTGGCCAAGGACGAGGGCATCCTTGCCGGCATTTCCTCCGGCGCCAATGTCTGGGCAGCCATTGAAGTGGCCAAACGCCCGGAAAACAAAGGCAAAATGATCGTAACGGTCGCCTGCTCCACCGGCGAGCGTTACCTCAGTACTCCCCTCGCAGCCGAAGCGCGCGCCCAGGTCGGCGGCTGAGCCGAGGTTGACGCCTCCGTCATTTTCGCGTTAGCCTGTCTTCATGGCTAATGGGAGCAGAAAGAAGAGCCGGCGAAAAGCCGTCATGGTCGGCGTCGGTCTCGACTCCGACGGTCACAAACGGCTGACCACCGGCCCGAACTTCGTGCTTGTCGGGGGAACCGAGGAGACCCACGAGGTCATGACCGAGAAGGTCGTCAAAATCAATGAAAAACTCCACGCCCGGGGCAAGTCCCTCGATGAGGTAAGCGGCGAGGAGTTTGACGACATCGCCCATTCCGTCGGCCTCAAGCGACAGCCTCCGGAATAAACCCGGCGCGGGCGATTTGTCCTTTTGACGCTTGCCCCGTTGCGCGGCTGGGGTGACTGATGGTATTGTTTAGGAACTGGAATGACACCGCCTGAACCCAGTTCATACCTTGTCCTGGCGCTGCTGCTGGTCGCCGCCCTGCTGTTTGGGCTCACGCCGCTGGCGCTGGCGTGGCTTTGGGCCCGGTTTTTTTCCCCCGCCAAGCCCGGCCCCACGAAGCACGCCATTTACGAATGCGGCTTGGAATCGCGCGGTGACGCCTGGATCCAGTTCCGGTCCGGCTATTATCTTTACGCAATTCTGTTTCTGATTTTCGACGTCGAGACGGTCTTCCTCCTTCCCTTTGCCGTTGCGTTCGGCGGCCTTTCGATCGGCGCGTTCATCGCCATGATGGTTTTTATCCTCCTGCTGGCCGAGGGCCTGGTGTGGGCCTGGCAAAAAGGCGTGCTGGCCTGGAAGTGAGAATTTCCGCCCCCCCCGGCCATGATGGACGAAGGATTACGCAGCGAACTGGGCAGGCAGGGGATTTTCACCACCACGCTCGAGGAGCTTTACAACTGGGGCCGCAAAAACTCCGTGTGGCCACTCGGCTTCGGCCTGGCGTGCTGCGCCATTGAGATGATTGCGGCTTCCATGGCCCGGTGGGACCTCGCCCGCTTTGGCGCGGAAGTCTTCCGTCCCTCCCCGCGGCAGGCGGACCTGATGATTGTAGCCGGCACCGTCACCAAGAAAATGGCTCCGCAGGTGGTGCGGCTTTACAACCAGATGCCCGAGCCGAAATACGTCATTGCCATGGGCGCCTGCGCCATTTCCGGCGGCCCCTTCAAGCAGGGCTACAATGTCCTCAAGGGTATTGACCGCTACATCCCCGTGGACGTGCATATTCCAGGCTGCCCACCCCGGCCCGAAGCGTTGCTCCACGCCTTCATGAAGTTGCAGCAACTCATTGACGCGCAGGCGCTCACGGGAGGCAGCCGGCCCCGCCATCTCCTCCCTGAGGCGCCTTCCGAATTCCTGGTGCCGGAATACGGCCCCCACGACCTCGAGCCCCCGAAGAACCCGGACGTCTGGTGCCCGCCCGTCGTCGGTGGGCGGGAAACTTGAGACCCCGCTTCAGGACCTCCACACCATGGAATCGCTTGAACAGCTCAAGGCTCGCCTGGCTCAAGCCCTGCCCGCCGCCCGGCTCGAGTTGGTCCCCAACGACAGCCCGGCGGGGCAACCCTCACTCCTGGTCAACAAGGAGGCCGCACTTGAGGTCGCCCGTTTCTTGCGCGATGACGCCCGCCTCAGGCTCGATTATGTGTCGAACGTCACCGGTGTGGATTGGCTCGACACCGCCGTGACCCGCAAAGTGCGGTCCAGGCAGGTCATTGAAGGCATCGAACGCGAAATCGAACAAACCTTCGAGGAGAAGAAGCCCGGCTTTCTGGAGGTTGTCTATCATCTTTATTCGATGGAGCTCAAACACGGCCCCTTGGTGCTCCGCCTGCGCACCGGGAACCGCTCGCACGACATCCATCTGCCCTCCCTGACCCCGGTCTGGCGCGGGGCCGAGTTTCAGGAACGCGAAGTGTTCGATCTCTATGGCGTCGTGTTTGACGGCCATCCCGATTTGCGCCGCATCTTGATGTGGGACGAATTCCAGGATTTTCCCATGCGCAAGGATTACGTGGGGCCCGACGACTTCGAATACGAGCCGACCGCCCATGGCGAGGTGCTCGAACGAGCGCGCCGGCATGAGCAGTCCCCGGAGGTGCCGCGCCCGTGACTGCCGCCGAGTCCATCCCGTCTCCCATGACCGCCGGAAAAAATTATGAGTTGCGCCCCAAAACGGCGCGCGCGGGTGAACCGGAAGCCGGCCTGCTCGAAATCTCCATGGGGCCGCAACACCCCTCGACTCACGGGGTTTTCCGCATGGACGTCGTTCTGGACGGGGAACGGGTCGTCAAGCTCAAGCCGGTGTTCGGGTACCTGCATCGGAACCATGAGAAAATTGGCGAGACGACCACCTACCTGGGGTCGCTCCCCTACACCGACCGGCTGGATTATTTCTGCTCGCTCACCAACAACTGGGCGTATTGCCTGACGGTGGAGAAACTCGCCGGCCTTCAGCCACCCGAGCGCGCGGAATACATTCGCGTCATCACGGCCGAGCTGACCCGCCTGCAGAATCATACCTGCCTGGCGGGTTTCCTTCTGCAGGACATGGGGGCCTCCGGCACCCCATTGATGTATGCCTTTCGCGAGCGGGAAAAAATTCTCGATCTGTTCGAGTCGCTGACCGGTGCCCGCATGATGTGCAATTACTTCCGCTTCGGCGGCTGCCGTTGCGACCTCCCGCCGGGCTGGCTCGATGCCGTCCGCCGCCTTGTCGCGGGATTCCCCCGGTTTCTCGACGAGTACGAGCGCCTGCTCAATGAGAATGAGATTCTCATGTCGCGCACCCAGGGGGTGGGGGTGCTTCCGGCCAACCTTGCGGTGAATGCCAGCATAACCGGCCCCATGCTCCGCGCCAGCGGCGTTAATTACGACATCCGAAAGGTTGACCGGTACGGCATCTACGACCGTTTTTCCTTCCGGGTTCCCCTCGGCGATCAGGGCGACGTTTACGACCGGTACCTGGTCCGCATGCTGGAGATGCGCGAATCCTTGAAGATTCTGGACCAGGCCCTCCGCGACATTCCCGAAGGCCCGATCTTGGATCCCAAGGCCAGGCTCCGCGGCTTTCGCCCCAAACCGGGGGAAGCCTACGGCCGGATTGAAGCCCCCAAAGGCGAGCTTGGTTTCTACCTTATCAGCGACGGCTCGCCCAATCCCTACCGCTACCGCGTTCGCCCCCCCAGTTTCATCAACCTGACCGTGCTGGAGGATATGTGCCTCGGCCACCACGTCGCCGATGTCGTCATTATCCTTGGCAGTGTGGATATTGTGCTTGGCGAGGTGGACCGCTAGCTGGGGCAAAAACAATTTATGCTTGGCGAAGGAATCATCAAAGGTTTGGCCGAAACCGGCCGGAATTTTCTCGGCAGCTACTTCGAGCCGGACCGCCTGGTGACCGTCCAATACCCCGAAGAACGGTTGCCCGCGCCGGAAGCCGCCCGCACCTTCCCCTTCCTCGTTTACGACGGCGACGATTGGCAAAAAGGCTTGCGCTGTGTGGCCTGCCAGATTTGCGAGAAGGAGTGCCCGCCCCAATGCATCTATATCGTCAAGGACATCACCAAGAAACCCGATTACATCGGCAAACTGCAATTCCAGCCGAAGGTCTTTGACATTGATCTGTCGGTGTGCATGAGCTGCCAAATTTGTGTGGAGGTTTGCCCTTTCGATGCCATCAAAATGGACGTCGAATTCGAGTTGAGCACGACGGACCGCTTTGGCCGGTTGCTGCTCCACAAGGCGGAACTGGCCAAACCCAACGAGTACTATCACAAGATTCATCCCGCCGAAGCGGCCGAGGTGGACGCCCGCCTGGCCGCTGAAAAGGCCAAGGCACTCGCCAAAACCCAGGCCGACGCCGCGGGCAAGTCCGTCTCGCCCAAACCCGCGCTCAAACCGCCGGCACCGGCGTCCGGGTGATGTCCAACCCTCGCTTGCTGCGGATTCAAACCTGCGTCATAATTGACTTCAATCAACTTCCGACCAGGTGGTTTGGTGTCAAGGTCGGCAGCGTTGGGTGATGGCTGAGAAACTCGACCAGATTTTTGTCCAAGCGAAGCACGAACTGGTGCGCTGGCTGCTGTGCCACGTGCCCGGCGCGTGGGCCGAGGTCCTTTCCGCTCTCCTCTCCATTGCGACTCTGCTGGTTGCCTTCGCCGCCCTGTTCGCATTGACCACCCTCCTGGAACGCAAAGGCCTGGGCCGGATTCAGAATCGTTACGGTCCCAACCGGGTTGGGCCGTTCGGTCTGCTGCAACCGGTTGCCGACGGCATCAAGGCGCTTACCAAGGAGGATGTCGTTCCTCGCGCCGCCGACCAGGTGGTGCATTTTATCGCGCCGCTGGTGTTGGTGGTGCCGGTCTTTCTGGCCCTGGCGGTTCTCCCGGTCGGCCGCAACATGGTGGTGGTGGACCTGGACGCCGGCTTGCTGTTCTTCTTCGCCGTGGGTGCGGCCACCGAGTTGTCCGTGTTCATGGCCGGCTGGTCGAGCCGAAACAAATATTCTCTGCTCGGTGCGATGCGCGCCATTGCTCAAATGATCAGCTACGAGGTGCCCTTGATCCTCTCGGCGGTGACCGTGGTCATGATGGCGGGGTCGCTCTCCACCGTTCGCATTGTAGAGGTTCAGGCCGGTTTTTCCGGCTGGCTGCCGCACTGGCATGTGCTGACCCCTTGGGGCCTTGCGGGGTTCCTTCTGTTCCTGATTGCCGCCGCCGCCGAGGCCAATCGTTGCCCGTTCGACCTGCCGGAAGGGGAGTCGGAAATCATTGCCGGCTATTACATCGAATACTCCGGCTTCAAATTCGCCCTCTTTTTCCTGGGCGAATACATCGGCCTGTTTGCCGTCAGCGGCCTGGCAATCACCCTTTTCCTGGGCGGTTGGACCGCCCCGCTGCCGTTTCTGCAGTGGGTGCCCTCGTATGTCTGGTTCTTCCTCAAGCTGCTTTCGCTGATTGCTTTCTTCATTTGGGTTCGCGGCACCCTGCCGCGCTTGCGCATGGACCAGTTGATGAGTTTTGCCTGGAAATTCATGCTGCCCCTCTCGCTGATCAACCTGTTGGCGGCCGGCTTGTGGCGTTTTTTGCCGGAGGGTCTCACCCGGTGGGCGTTCTGTTCCCTTTTGTTGGCCGCCGCTTATATCGGCCTTGGCCGCAGCCTTGTCCAGCGGCGGAATCTGGGCAGGCGAACGTACCGATTTGCCGAATGAGCCCTTTCGCCATCTGTCTAATTCATGACCGCTGATTTTCTCATCCTCAGCCTTCTGACCCTTGTTGGCGCGGTGGCCGCTGTCTCCCTCCGCAACCTCGTTCACTGTGCCCTGGCGCTCGCTGCGGCCCTGGCAGGCCTGGCCGGACTCTACCTCCACCTTCAGGCCCAATTTGTCGGTTTTGCCCAGCTTTTGGTTTATGTCGGGGCGGTGGCGATCCTCATCGTGTTCGCGATTCTGCTAACCCGAGGCAGCGACTCCGAACCGGATGGTCCTCCGGCCACTCGGGGCTGGGTTCCGGGCGCGGGGCTGGCTGCGGCCGCTGCCGGCCTGGTTGTGGCGGCGATCCTGAGCAGTCGCGCTCTCGCGCCCTCCTTGCAGTCCTCCCCCGAGGCGCCCGTCCGCGCCATCGGTGAACAGCTCATGACGCGGTATGTCTTGGCCCTCGAGTTGATCGGCATCTTGCTGACGGCGGCCTTGATCGGTGCAGTGATTATTGCCATGACCCTTCCAAGTCGGCGGAGCGCCGAACACAAACCTCAATCTCGAACCTCGACCCCGGACCTGTGAGCCTCGATTCTCGAACTCAAACGGTTGAGCCGGTGAGGACACCGCGGAGGGCGGAAGGGTGACACCGCTGCACGCCACGCTCTTGGTTTCCGCTTTGTTGTTTGGCGTGGGATTGGCGGGCGCCTTGGCCCGCCGCAACGCCATTGGGGTGTTGATCGGCATCGAGTTGATGTTCAACGCCGCCAACTTGAACTTCATTGCCTTCTGGCGTTACGGCCCCCATCCCGAAGCGCTGACTGGCATCCTGTTCGTCCTTTTCTCCATCGCGATTGCCGCGGCTGAAGCCGCCGTGGGGCTTGCGCTGATCATCGCTCTCTACCGCCATGCCCGGACGGTCCACCTCGACAAAGTGAACTCGTTGAAAGGATGATTGCGACGTGAACGCTCAGGACGCCATCGTCAAACTGCTCTGGCTCGCGCCGGTTTTGCCCTTGGCGACAGGTGGGGTTTGCGCGCTCCTGAAGCGCCGCCACCGCGTGGCTGGGGCCAGCCTGGCGATCGGGTCTGTCAGTGCATCCCTGTTGCTGGCGGTCTGGGCATTGGCCGCGACCGTGCGGGAGCCCGACCCCGTCCGGCACGTCGTTAACTTCAACTGGTTCCAGGCCGGCAATGCCTGGATTGGTCTCGGCTGGGTGCTCGATCCCCTTTCCGCCGTCATGCTGGTTATGGTGGCACTGGTGTCGTTGCTCATTTTCGTCTTTAGCGTCGGGTACATGGCCCACGACGAGAATTTCACCCGCTTTTTCTGTTTCCTCTCCCTGTTCGCGGGCGCCATGCTTGGCTTGGTCATCGCCAACAGCCTGTTGCTGCTGTTTGGGTGCTGGGAACTGGTCGGCCTGACTTCCTATCTGCTCATTGGTTTCTGGTATCACAAACCCAGCGCGGCGGCCGCGGCGAAAAAAGCTTTCATCACGACTCGAATCGGGGATCTCGCCTTCTTGTTGGGAATGATCTGGCTCTATGCGGAAACAGGCACGTTGCTGTTCTACGATCAGGGCAGGGGATGCCTGGAGCAATCCGCGTTGAACCTCCTGGCGCTCCGGACCGCCGGCCTCGGCGTCGCGGTGGCAACAGCCGTGGGCTTGCTGCTGTTCCTCGGCGCCATGGGAAAATCCGGCCAGGTGCCCCTTCATGTCTGGCTGCCGGACGCCATGGAAGGTCCGACGCCAGTCAGCGCTCTGATTCATGCCGCCACGATGGTCGCCGCGGGCGTATTCTTGATGGCGCGCGTTCATCCGCTTGTCGCGATGACCGACGCGGACATCAAACCTACCGGGCTTTACGCGCAGAGCATTCCGGGCGACGCGGCTGCTTGCAGGCCAGGCGGGGTGCAGAAGATTCCGATCACACCGCCCGGGCAGGCTGGCCACGACCTGCATCTCCCCGTGGATCCCGATACGCGCGGTCGGCCAACCGTCTCCACGGCCCTGAAAGTAATCACGTGGGTGGGAGTTTTGACCGCCCTGTTTGCTGCGAGCGTTGCCGTCGCTCAGACGGACATCAAACGCATCCTGGCCTACTCGACGGTTTCACAGCTCGGTTTCATGATGCTCGGCTTGGGAACCGGCGGCGTTGCCGTGGGCATGTTCCACCTGATTACCCACGCGTTTTTCAAGGCGTTGCTGTTTCTGGGAGCGGGCTCCGTGATTCATGGCTGTCATGAGGAGCAGGACATTCGGCGCATGGGCGGCTTGGGAAAACTCATGCCCGTCACGTTCAGTACCTACGCCATCGGCATGATGGCATTGAGTGGTGTCCCCATTCTGTTTTCGGGCTTCTGGAGCAAGGATGAAATTCTGCACGCGGCACACGGCTGGCCCGTGAGTTCGCTCCCCTTTCTAATCGCGGTGCTGGCGGCGCTGCTGACCGCCTTCTACATGACCCGGCAAATCTGTTACGTGTTTCTTGGAGTCTGGCGCGGTTCTCCGGGCAACGCCGGGGATCCCCGGAAAGTCACCGCCCCATCTCATGCGGGCCGGGACACTTCCTCCTCAGGCGGGTTGCCTCATGAGAGCCCCGCCGTCATGACCGTCCCGCTCCTCGTTCTGGCGGTTGGCAGCGTTGTGCTCGGGTTCTTCGGCACGCCGGCCTGGCCCTGGTTTCAGGGCTTTCTGCTGGGC
>Ga0116147_1001447_pt1 | contig 25935 bp, 23 predicted proteins | sample AD_JPNHG3_MetaG_FD_89749 | JGI IMG/M metagenome (GOLD analysis project Ga0116147, IMG submission 89749) | Active sludge microbial communities of municipal wastewater-treating anaerobic digesters from Japan - AD_JPNHG3_MetaG | ecosystem: Engineered > Bioreactor > Anaerobic > Digestate | place...
ACCAGCTATATGACCATCAGCACCAACACCGAGTACAACGCAATCAAAGAGCGGACCGCGAACCTGCTTAAGTCTGGTGATATAGTCGTTCATATGTATGCAAATTTGTGATGTGTTTTGAGTGGTGCTTAAAGCTACAGTTTCAGTATTGATTGAGTTGCGTTCATAATATGAGCTTGTGTAATATTCCTTATACCAGGAAATTAGTTCAGCTTGTCTGGAGCTGAGGAGTGTATGGAATACCTCTCTCAGCATCGATTCATTGCGATTGCTGCATTGCAGATGAGATGTACCTGTTATTCGTTCGTCACCTGGAATAATGAGCAGCGGTTTTCGTGTTGTAATTGGTTCATCGGTGGTATCGAACCCTGATGGCACTGATGAGGTACCTGACACTGATGGCACTGCAAAATCTGCTGGAAGCGCACTAAGCAGGTTGGTTAGCGCACGGTACACCGGAATTGGTGTATTTCCACCGGCAAGGCATACGATAGGTTGATTCTGGAACTCATATGCGGTTTTGATACTATTGTAGATAAACAGTGCGCTTTCTTGAACCCAGTGTGGAAAAGAACTGAACTCATGATAGTAGAGCGCGCTCATGCTCTCCTGCATCCAGAACAGCCAATGACATGGACGTGTTTTGTACCTAATTTTTCATAGTAGCGGGCAACGAGGAATCCGCCTTTAGGGACAGTTTTATGACAGACGGGACAGACACGCTGGTGTGCAGTGTTTTCTGGCCAGCAGTATGGGCAGCCATAAATGTGCATATAGCTTTCTTTGTTCGATGGTTTTACCAGTTTAGAATGGATTCGCATACCTGTTTCAAGTGGTTCATTGCAGACAGGGCAGGTACGCACTGTATCTCCCTGTTTTTTGTGACTGATTCCGTGCTGGTCTTTATGATACTTTGAGTGTTTATATTCTTTTTTTCGCAATATAGGATTGATAAGCAGAAAATAAAAAAGACTTAAAAAAATGGCTGCTAAAATAGAATAAATAATTATTTCTATTACCTGGTTCATAGAAGCAATAATATAACAAAATCATAAAAATTGCTATTATCAGTGAAGAGTAAGGTGATAGTATAGTCTGCAAGTAGTCTTGTGTAACGAACTGAGATTTTTTATAGTTAGTTGAGAGCCTATGATTCTCATGGAATTATTGCATGAAACCTGGGATAAGCCTCCTCAAGAAATGGAAGTAGAACTTCCATACAATGAACTGCTCAATATGTGTGAAAAGCTGTACTGTGCACTAAAACATGATGTACAGCACGGTGGCACTGTGCATAATTGCGAAAATGTCTCTGTATGGGCTCGATTGTTATATATTCTGGTGCCAGGTATTATCAATGTTGCGCTCAACTATAAAATATGTCTGTATTATCAATTGCCGCTTCATCCTACACAATATTTTGAGGTACCCGATAAACCATGTCCGCAGCGGTATTCCAATGAATTTATTAAAGCCGGAGAACAGCTTTTTATAAATTCCATAGAACTGGCTTTAGCATTGTATGCTCTGTCAGATACGGTACAGAGTAAACTAGAACATTTTAAGAAGCAGGTACCGGATATCATCACCAATTTTGTGTATACATCACAACCCGATGCATACACCTGGAAGGGTTCGAATCCTGAATTGATCAAAAAATTAGCTGATTCAATAATGAGCAAAGGTCGTCCATCACTTATTATTGGTGCAGCTCATGGTGCTCTTATGGCAGGGCTTGTTTTGGCTTTGTATTTAGACGCACCATTATGGTTCCTCCGATTTAGCATGTTTAAGCGCAAGGATACGGGGCCTGTTATCACTGAGTACGATCGCACTTACTTAGAACATTTTAAGAATGCTGATGTACTTGTATTTGATGAAGACAGTGCTTCGGGACAGACCCTCCGAATACTAGAAAAATCACTTTCTTCGATGGGACTTAAACTGAGGACCGGTGCTGTAATTCGGCATGGCTCATCTGGTTTTAAGCCTGACCATGTGGGAAGAGTGTGGTGGGATTAATTTATCTAAGCTTAAAGAACTTTTCCTGGGCATGAATAAATTCCTCAAGTTTCTGGAGTTGTTCTGAGCTTCCCATTGCAATAAGGTAATCATCTTCTTTGAGTGGTAAGCTTGCAAGGCTGATGCGTTCTGTTTGCGTTATTCGTGAATTGCCGTTTTTATCGACTATGGAGAGGATCACAGCTCCAGTTGTTTGTCCGATATTAGTTTCTCTGAGGCTTTTACCCAGGAGTGCAGAATGCTTGCTGATATGATAATCTTTGATTTTTAGTGAACTATCCTCATCATCTCCTGAAATAATATCAAGAAAATTAATGAGGCGAGGCTTTAGCAGACTTGCAGCAATTTTTCTGCCAGCAATTTGATAGGGGGTAACAATTATATCGGCTCCTGCCCGTGTCAACTTTTTAGCGGTAGCCTCGTCACTGGCTTCTGATATAATTTTTATAATAGGATTCATTTGTCTGGCAGTTACAACGAGGAATAAGTTGGATGCATCATCGTTGAGCGAAGCAATGAGACTCTGTGCATGCTCAATACGTGCATGTTTGAGAATTTCTTCGTCATGGACATCGCCAGTAATAATTGCAGTGTATTTGGAATTAGGTGGTAATGAAATAGCAGGATTTTTATCAATAAGCAAATGATGAATTTTCTGCCGGTTCAATTCAATGAGTACTTCACGGCTTATAGCAGTATAACCGCATAGAATATGATGGTCTTTTAATTTTCTTCGCAATAGTTCCATTTTTCGTTCCTTTATTGACTGCATCATTGGTCCTTCAAAAATATACCCGAAAAGGGTTGTCAGTGAAAAACCTGCAGAACCAATTCCCAGTATGATAAATATAATGGCAAATATTCTACCTGACTCTGAAAGAGGACGTACCTCTGTAAAACCTACGGTTGTCAATGTGATAATCGTCATATAGAGACTCTCGAGTAAGCTCCAGTGTTCAAGTATACTGTAGCCTACAACTCCGAGTACGATGAGAAAAAAGATAAGGCTTAGTGAAAGAAACAGTCTCAGCTGTAAATTCATGATAATTGTATAGTATACCAAAGCGAGTGAAAAATAAAGAAAGGCTCATGCTAGGAAAAATATGGACATGCTGTTTTTGAGTTTTGCTTGATTGGTTTTTCATAAAAGTTCAAAACAGTGCATGGTATATACATGAACCTACAAATTAGAGGGGGCTTTTTGTGCACAAGCTTCGCGACACTACATGTAAGTGTTCAAAATTTGAACAACAGTGCTTGTTGTGACGTTAATTTTGGGTTATTATAGTAGTAAAATAACGAAAGAATTCTTGGAAAATTAGCAGGAAATACATTGCGTATACTATTAAAACTAGCGATAAGAAATCTTCTCAGACATCCAAAAAAGAATATCCTGATAGCTGGTTTGATAGCAATAGGAATAATGAGTCTTTTTATTGCAAACTCAATACTGCTTACTACCAACAGAGGGCTTGAACAATTGCTGATCAACAGTTTGACTGGTGAGCTTATGATTGGGATAGAAGCTGACGAGCAGTATAGTATTTTTGGAAACGAGATTCCTATTGTGAGTGAGTATGATACGATCCCGCCGCTTACTTACTACCAGGAACTTGTTGATACGCTTTTACAAAATAGGGATATAGCAGCATATACACCTATAGTTTCTACGGTTGCATCAATGAAAATTGATGGTTATGCAAAAATGGTTCCAGTATTTGGCATCGATCCGGAATCCTATTTTGTTGTTTGTTCTGGAATAACAATTGATGCCGACACTAAAGCGAGGATTTTGCGTGGTGGTGTTGTACTCAATGAGGTGTTAAAGGAGGAAATTGAAACGGAAATTGGGAGACCGCTTGTGCTTGATGAGCCAATCGTGTTTTCCATGTATTCGGGCAATTCTTTCAAGCTCCGTAAAGGATACTATGCAGGTACAGCTGTATATAGCGGCAAGCATGATGTTATAAATCGTATAGTGCTCACGGATCCTTCAATTCCACGAGGCCTTGCAAATTATACAGTAGGTGTAACACAGTCAAAGGTTGTACATGCTGATCAGGCAAAATTGTCTCACTCTACGAGTGGCGACAATAATCCAGAAAATGGCATAGTACCAACTGTTTCGGAGCAATCACAAAATCAAAGTGCTGGTTCCAATACTTCTACAACTATCGATGATTTGTTTTTCGATTCTACTGATAGCACTGTTACTCAAAATTCAGCACTTACACTTTCTGATATCGAAAACTTACTGTCAAAAACTGATGAGGAACGGGAACAGTCTGCAGTGGATACTGGAGCATGGAGTTTTGTGCTTGTTAAAACAAAAGATGGGGATTATCAATACGCAGCCCGTGAGTTAACAAAGCAGTTTTTAATAAAAAAAATTCCGCTTAAAATTCAATACTGGCGCACAGCTTCTGGTTCAAGTATTCAGATTCTTTTTGCACTCCAATCAGCTTTTTATTTTGGCATGATATTTTTAATTTTTGGAGCAATACTTGTTATTATGAATTCACTTGTCTTAGCGGTGCTCGAACGGACTTCAGAAATTGGTACGATGCGCAGTTTGGGGTCAAGTAAAGGTTTTATTGCAAAAATGCTTGCAACTGAATCTGTGTTGTTAACATTTGTAGGAACTCTTGCAGGGATCCTGTCAGGTATTATACTCTGTATTATGATTGGAAAAGCAGGAATAGTGCTTAAAAATCCTCTGTTAATTTCAATGTTTGGTGGTGAAGTTCTTCTACCATATATATCGTTTGGCAATGTTATTATTCATTTAATTACAGGGCTCATAGCTGGTGCAGTAGCATGGATGTATCCATTACGTCTTGCCTTAAAAATACCACCAGTGGTTGCAATAAATAAGGGGAATACATGATTGCTCGACTGGCATTGCGAACTTTGTGGCGGAACAGAAATAGGTACAAGTTGCTGTTTTTAGCTATTTTTTTGGGTTTCTCACTTGTTGTATTACTATTAGGCGTTTCAAGTGGAGCGCTTGCGGCAATAAAACAGAAAGCTTCACGGTACTTTGCAGGCCAGATTACCATTCGTGGTTATCGTAATGGTAGTGCTTATATCGAAAACCCGGATGAGCTTGTTGCAATATTAAAAACAGGCAAGTTTCCTTTTTCTACTATCAGTAAACGGAGTATTTATTACCATACCGATGCCGCTATTTACTATGGTGGTGAGTCAGTGCGACAGCGCAGGCTTGTCGGTGTTAATTTCGAAGAAGAGCTTAAGGAATTTTCTACGTTACCTTTCCTGGAAGGTTCAGCAGAAGCGATGTTAAAAGATAAAAGAGGGATACTGATCAGTAAGAGCGCTTCAAAAATTCTTGGAGCTCATGTTGGTGATGCTGTGCTTTTATATCTTACTACTAATGAAGGACAGGCGAATACAGCTGAGCTTATTGTACAGGGAATATTTAATGAAACAAGCCTCTTTGGTTATGCAGCATATGTTAATTATGCAATGCTCAATGAACTAGTTAATCTGTCAGCTGGATCTGCAACGGATATTGCACTGTATTTCCCAAAAGGTGTTTCAGAAAATAGCTACATAAAAAAATTACATAGTTTACTCGCTGAACACTATCCTGTTTTACCGCTTGTTGGCAGAAAGGATCTTACAGAAAAGCTTTCAAAAGATAAAAGACCGTATGTGCTTACTGTAATTTCTCTCGATGCAAATCTGGATACAATAAAAGATCTCTTAGATGCCTTAACAATTATTTTATATTTATTATTTGCTGTTTTTCTTCTTGTTATTATGACTGGAATTATGAATACATACAGGGTTATTCTTTTTGAAAGAACTGTTGAAATTGGTACCATGAGGGCACTTGGAATTCAGAGAAATCAGGTGTTAACTATGTTTTTACTGGAGGCCTTTTTTTTAGCTGCAGTTTCTGCACTGTGTGGATTTATAGCTGGTACAGGCCTATTATTTGTGATATCTAAATTGTCATTAAAAAATATTCCTGGTGCTGGACTTTTTACAAACAATGGGTTTTTGATGTTATTTTTGAAACCTTCATATGTTATGATTGGTTTTATATTATTAACAGCTGCTGTTCTCCTTGCTGTGCAAGGACCAGCGCGAAGAGCAAGTTTGTTGTCCCCTGCGGAGGCGTTACGTGAAATTATCTAAATTTATTTTATTTATAGTATGTTTTCTCAGTTTAATACTTTCAGGAGCAGCTTCACAAGACCTTCATGAAATCCAATCAATTGTAGCAAAAGCTGATGAAATGCTTACATACCTGGATACTGATTTTACGGCTTTATATCGAATTGAAACCCAAACACCTGGTGGTGGCATAAGTATAACTCGTGCAACTGTATCACGCAGGGACAGAACGAATCAGTTTTTGGTATTAATTTTAGAACCAGTTTCAGATAAAGGTAAGGGGTATTTAAAAATTGGCGATAATCTATGGCTCTATGACCCTGTTGGAAAAACATTTATGTTTTCAAATGCTACTGAACGGTTTCAGAATACAAGCATACGAAACTCTGATTTTGATCGATCAAACTATTCGGTAAATTATAAACCTATTAAGGCAGAAAAAGTTATATTAGGTAAATATAATTGTACGCTGGTTGAGCTTCAGGCGATTAAAAGCAATGTCACCTTTCCAAAAGTAAAGCTATGGATCGATGAAACATTTCTTATACGCAAAGTAGAAGATTACAGTCTGTCCGGTCAGCTTTTAAGAACCACTGCTGTTCCATCGTATCAAAAAATAGGTAATCGATGGGTACCTGCAAGCATAATAATTTTAGATCACTTAAAATCAAAAAATGTTCAGGGTAAAGTTGAGTATGAAAAAACTACAATAACTATCACGCAGCCATCGCTTGAAAAGCTTCCGGATTATGTGTATTCAAAGGAATATCTAGAAAAAATAAATAAATAGCTATGAAAAGATATATATTTCTACTAATAAGTCTTGTAATGGCAATTTTTATCACTGCTCAGGATGAAACTCTAGATGATATATTTAATGAGAGCAGTGATATTGTTATAACTGACAATCAGAATAATCAAACAAATCAAAATGTACAAAATGTAGTACAGAGGAATGTAGGAATAACGATAACAGGTTCCATAACAACAATTGGTGGTATTACTGCAGGCTACACATATCTTCCCTGGGATGAACGATTTGTTCCACAGCTGGATTTTAATGTTGGGCTAACAGCTTCTAGCGTATTATCGCTTGAGGCACATCCCGACACTTATTTCAGTTACTATGCATCATTTGGTGCGAAAATGGATCCTCTGTCGTCTGAAAATGTACAGTGGACAAATTTCAGCTTAAGTTCCATATATTGTGAGTATATCTGGCTTGATTCAGTGTTTTGGAAAGTTGGTAAATTTGCATTTACCTGGGGTCAGGGAAGAATTTTTAATCCAGGTAACCTAGTAAGTGACAGTAGCAGCAACTATACGGTGATAGCATCGTTACCAACTCTTTTCAGTGGCGGTCAGATCTTTATTGAGCTTTCAGATAGTCAGTTCAGTTCTCCAATGCTTCCATTGTATACAACAACGATTTATGGTGCGAAATTTGATTTTATAATATGGAATACATATTTAGGGCTGGCTGGAAGATGGAAACCTTCTGAAAACCTGCAAATGCTTTTTTCTGCAAAACGGACAGTGTTTGGATTTGACATACATGCTGATTCAACAATAAAACTGTCTTCTGAGACCGATCCGGTTATTACCATGCTCATTGGTTTTTATAAGCAATGGGGTGATTTTCATGTGTATGGTGAATATGAATGCACAGATTTTTCGAATCCACAACATGATACAGGATTAGCGTTTGGTTATAATAATATATTTGGTGTACCAGTTGATCCGGTATTTAAATGGTTACATCGCTGGTCTGATGGCTCTGGAACAATTACAGCTGGCATTAAATGGGATGCGTGGAATCATGTAAAAATAGAGTCAGGTATTTCTCTGGTATATGGCAATGATACATCATCGTATGTTATGAACAATAGTAATCCTTCTGGACAGAGGTTGATGGCTGCTTTACTGGTCACTCTCTCTGGTGGATTTTAGCATAAATACCTGTAAGATTTTTTAGCATTTCAAATTAGTGTATAAAAGGGAGTTGTATGAATAGTAAAAATAAATTGCTTCTCATGATTCTCATCCTATTGGCTTGTTCATTTGGTTTGACACAGGAAATATTTGACCCTATTTATGCAGATATTGATATCTGGGCTGCACAGGGATATTGTAAACTAATCTATAATATACGTCCGTACGCTCCTCAAGTGCTTTTAGCGATACTTGAAGAGGTCTCCATAAACGGAGACGATAGGGCTAAAGAGAAGGCTCAGCACTATATAAAAAAATTAACTCGATATGATATTGGTTTTGAAATAAATAGCAATAATACATTACTTGCCGGGACTGCAGATGATTATAGAGGTATAACGGGTATTGCTTTTAACTTGTTTTTAGAACCTGTTGATAAGCTATTGTGTAAGGTACATGCAGGCGCTTATTTAATTGATGGGCAGTCAAAATTTTATCCATATGGTACAGGAGAACCGATAGATATTCATGAAGATTCTGTCTATTTATTGCCTCCACTAATTAGTGGTGATAATACAGCAATACTGTATACGTTGACATCGTATTCATGGTATGGGGAAAGCTCATTCTGGATCAGTGCAGGTTTGGGAAGAAATTCTGCTGGACCATTTTTTGATAATGGAATTTTTATTGGACCTCAAGCGAGGCAAACAGCAAATTGGGGTCTTAATTTTACTGCTGGTCAATTTACATTTTCTACACTGTTACTGCAGCTTACAGCAGTTACGCGCAATGCAAACAAATACGCGATCTATCATGATTATAGCTTTCGAATAAACGATAATCTAAAAATAGGTCTTGTTGAAACTGTGATTTTTGGTGGAGAATTCAAACCGCAGTATCTTTTACCAATAACAGCCTTTTTTTATCAGCAGTCTATGACTAGTGGCGCACTATATGCTGATAATTCACTAGCGGGCGGTTATATTGTCTGGAATATGCCTAATGGCCTTGTAGTTCGCGGTTCATTATTTCTAGATGACATTAATCCTTTTGATTATGTAAAATTACTATTCGATACAAAAACAATAGGAGCAATGCAAATTGGATTTCTATGGGCACCACTAAATAGTGTTGTAAAAAAAATATCAGGTGACTACACAGCCGTTTTCCCTTATATGTATGCACATCATTACACTACAGGAGAAGATAATTATACGCATATGGGAGCATCATTAGGAGCAGGACTCTTGCCAAATTCGGATAGGTTTGAGCTTGCACTGGATTGGAATTTATTAAATCTAGCCACCACGATGCGGATATTACGTCATGGCAATGCTTCTGAAGGAGTTTATTCAGGGACTGGTGATTATTGGGATGATGGCTGGGTAAATGGAAAACCAACATACCAACCACCTTATCCAAGTGGAACAACACCAAAATATTTTAGATTTCTATCGCAACAGGTAATTCAAACAGTATTCCAATTTGAGATAAAGACAACAGTAGAATTGCTTAATAATATTTTACTTGATGTTGGTTATTGTTTTGAATATCATAGTAATTATAATCTTCAACAAGGAGTTGATGCAAATCTTCATTATCTATCCGTGTTATGTAAGTATGTTTTTTAGGGGTTCGTATGAAACATAGAAGTGTAATAGCAATATGCTTTTTCTTTTGCTTTTCTTTTGTCTGGGCACAGGGAGGGTGGTATCAGTATAATGCTTCGGAAGTAAAAAAATTAGAATATATTGCGCTTGCTCAAGGTGCTCTCAATCCCTTCACTGTATTTCCATTTGACTCCACAGATGTATTAATTTTAGCTCAAACTGCAAATGTTCCTTTTGAACAAACTATAAATACGAATATTGTATTTGGTCTAGGAATTGAATTTAATCCCGCTATATATTCAGCTTTTTCTTTTGATTCGTACACTATTAATAATGGAAGCTGGAAAACGCGTAAGCCAATAATTCTGGTGCCAGTAACAATGCAATATGCTGATTGGTTCACCGCATTTGTTCAATATGATATTCGAGAAGACCATAACACGCTTGAGTATCCTGGAGCGCCAAATAATTGGAGTAATATACCGGATAATTTTGAATATATTGATTTTACAGCACCATTTGAGGCATGGATTGGTTTACAAAAAAGTGTATTTTCAATACTTGCTGGAAGGTATTCAGCAAGAATCGGTAATGGCTACACTGGTTCGCTCGTTTTATCAGATGCTGCAGATTTCTACGATACGGTTCGCGTCCAGTACAAACTACCAGGTTTTGCGTATACAATTCAATTTATTTCGATATATCCTTTAGTCAATAATAGTGAATTAGCTTCCAAAATAACTACCTGGCAAAAAAATGCACTGTATCACCATATCGATGTAATGATAGGGAAACGCATTGCAATCGGCCTGACCGAAGCTATGATGATAGGAGGTATGGATGTACCACTAGCAGCATTCAATCCTCTTATGATTTTTCATGATCTTTTTTTATGGAATCATATTGCAGGTGTTTCACAGGGTTTTATGCCAGCTTCGAGCTTTCTTAGCGCTGAAATTCGCATTAATCCCTGGAAGTATATCGAACTCTATGGCTCCTTTGCAATGAATCAGTTTCAAACTGATTTTGAAAAATCTTACTATCAGGCGACTACGATACCAAATGCAATAGGTTTTCTTGCAGGTATAAAAACAGCAATTCCTTTTGGTGATGGCTGGTTTACAGGAGTAATCGAATATGTTTATACAAATCCCTGGCTCTATATCCGTGAAAACGAACTAAACTCCTGGTTCTGGTATAGGGCTCTTACTTCTAATTATGCAGGTGCAACACAGGCAGTTACTATGCCGCTCGGTTATCCAACTGGACCAGATAGCATAGTGTTTTCTATTTCACTGGGGTATGAAATTTTTGATAAACTAAGAGTATCTGCTTCGTTCGCTTCTGTTACCCGCGGAGAAAACAATGCATATACTCCATATGAAGAAAGCGAGCATGCTGTAAACCTTAAGACTCCAACCGGAATACCTGAGAGGTTAGTAAAAGGTGACACATCGTGCACATATTCTTTTAGTCAGCTCTTTTCTATATTTGCACAATTAGAGTATCTATACTATACTAATTTTACTCATATAGACGGGCTTATACACGAACAGCTCAATGTGTCGTTAGGTCTAGTTTTAAAATTATGCTATGAAAGAAAAATTGAATGAACGTATTCTAATAATTTATCTTCCCACAGGTGGTGGCCACCTCTCAAATGCTAAAGCACTAAGAGAAGAATTACTAAGACAGGGTTATACAGATGTCCTGTTGTATGATCCTATTTCTCCTTATTCTGCGCTTGGAAAGTTTTTAATGGGAACTGGCTACAGGCTGGCTTCACAAAAAATTCCTATGATATGGAAAATAATATATTTAAATGATGAATCCAGATTTGGGCGATGTCTGACGCATCTTATTGGTCTTGTTTTTTCTTTATATGGAATGCTCCTAATATGTAAAACTTATCAGCCAACCAGAATTATATGTACACATGCAATACCTTCGTATGCTGTAAAATATTGTGCAAAAAAATACAAACTTCCTGTTTCGATGGTTGTTACTGATCCATTTGATCCCCCCAGACTGTGGTATGAGGGGCATACTTTTGAGATTTTCTGCTATTCACGTGATGCTGCACTATGGATGCAAAAGCGCGGTGTTCCTGCAAGAAGGATTCATGCATACAATTTGCTGGTTCAAGAAAAATTTTTTAATCAAATGACTGCTCAAGAGGTGCACACATTTATGGTACAGGAAGGTTTTAATCCTGATAAGCCTCTTGTGTTAATGGCGGGCGGTGCTGATGGGCTGCCAAAAGCAATACCAATTTTTAGAAAATTGATGAAATCTAGATTGGATTTTCAAATTGCGGTAATATGCGGGCATGATATTGATACGTATAATATCTTGAACCTTTTAGCGCTTCCTTTTTCTAAAAATCGTGTTATAAAAATATATAGTTTTGTAACGACAATGTATGAACTTATGAATGCTGCTTATATTACCATTATTAAAGCTGGCCCTGGAGTAATTGGAGAGGCATTAGCTCTTAAAAAACCTATGCTTATTGCTTCTAGCCTTCCTGGACAGGAACGACCAAATATTCACTGGGTTACAAAAAATAAACTTGGCTTTTACTGTTATAAACCATCATTAGTAAAAAAACGCGTTGAACAATTATTGAGTGATCCAGTGAAATACGCTGAATACAAGCATAGGCTTGAGCTTTTTCATCTGGAAAACACATTACCGAAAATGATTTCGGATATAACAAGTAGTAATAAAGCCTTACATTAGTCTTATATTATGAAGGATACATTCATTTATAATTTCATCTGGCCATAAGCTTGCCTGAACTTCGCCTATATGTGCTTTTCGTAATAAGAACATGCATAATCGGGATTGCCCTATACCGCCACCAATTGATTCTGGTAATTCTCCGTTGAGAAGTCGTCTGTGAAACAGTAAGTCTTTGCGGTATTCGCAATGGTGCAATGATAACTGCTTAAGCAATGCTTCTTTGTTTACTCGAATACCCATTGATGATAGCTCAAAAGCTGTCTCAAGCACGGGATTCCAGACAATAATGTCTCCATTGAGTCCATGATAGCCTGGTTTTGTTTCTGTGCTCCAATCATCATAATCGGGTGCCCTTGAATCGTGCGGCGATCCATTCTTTAATGGATACCCAATACCAATAATAAAAACAGCACCGTATTCCTTTGCAATAAGTGATTCTCGTTCTTTAGGTGTTTTATCTGGATATCGATCTAGTACCTCCTCTGAATGAATAAAGGTTATTTCTTCGGGTAGTGTTGGAGTGATTTCAGGATAGTTTTCATATACCAGGAACTCTGTTGCAAGTAGGGTTGCATAAATTTTTGATACAACCTTTTTTAAAAAATCAATTGTTCGATAGGAACTATCAGTAGCAAGTTCCCAGTCCCATTGATCTACATAGTATGAATGAAGAGAATCAGGAATCTCATCAGGTCTAATAGCGTTCATGTCTGTATATAAACCGTATCCAGTGGGTATAGAATACTCTGCTAGCATAAGCCGTTTCCATTTTGCAAGCGATTGAGGAACCTCTGCAGTTATATTTTCCATACCGCGTGGCTTAAAGGTTACGGGTTTCTCAATTCCATTGAGGTCATCATTTATACCTGTACCTCCTTTTAGAAATAAAGGTGCAGTTACTCTCCGAAGTTTGAGCTGCGCCGAAAGATAGGTCTGGAAAAATTCTTTAATATCAGCAATTGCTTTTTCGGTTTCTTCAAATGAAAGTAATGATTTATATCCTTTAGGATATTTAAAAAAACCTGACATATATTGTCTCCTTAAAGTATAAAAGTAAAAATATTTTAAAGATATGTTTTGCTATCATACAATAATGTCTTTGAGCATGGAGTGCTGCTGTTTTTATGAATAGCAAGTTGTCTATGGGTGTCGTTAATTATTATTGAAGGAAATATTTTTATTATTATTGCAGGAGGGTGAAAAAATACTGATAAAAAGCATTTTGATTATTATGTGTTTCATATAACCTCCCGGATAAATGTTGTTTTGTTATTATAGTAAAACATGAGTATTATGTTGTCAAGTTGTAGATAGTTTAGTACAGTAGAATATGAGAAAATTATTATGTAACAAGCTGGGGATTGCATGAAAAAGAATTACGTTTTAGTTTTGCTATTAGCACTCTTTGCTGCACTATTACAGGCTATGACTATAGGTGTTATTAAAAGTCTCTTAGCATCATTTATATTGTATTCTTTATTGCTCTGTATAGGAAGTTTTTTTGTTTATATTAAAAAACATTATACCAAAGTGTCACGAAAAGCTATAATGGAGTTACTTGGATTAACTATTACGAATAACCGCTTGTTGTTAATTGGCTTTGTTTCGGGATTTATTATTGTGATCCTAATGATTATCGGCTTTGCAGTCTTCTATAAATATTTTAGTAATGCAAAAATAGTGGTTGACGCTGTGGCATCAATGGGAATACAAAAAAATTTTACACTTATTGTAGCTATTGTTGGCCTCGTTTTTAATGCTTTTGCAGAAGAAGTTTTCTGGCGCGGAACACTCCATCTGATTCTTGGACTGGAATCAGAAAATAAAAACAAGCAGCAACTTAGTAGAGAAAAATTGCTATCAAAGTATGTTTTATATAGAATACTCATTATAGCAATTTTGTTTGGACTCAATCATGTGGGAATAATGGCTGGCATTGCACCATCAGTTTCAGCAGGGCTCTTAAGTTTATTAGGAATAACCTTGAGCGGCATATTGTGGGGTGTAATGAGAGAAACCACAAGGAGCATACTTCCATCGCTCATTTCACACATTCTTGTTACGCTAGGTTATTCAGGATTATTGGTGTATTATTTTATGCTTGGATGAACATAAGAGCAGAACAGGATTCTGAAACTCATCTTCACTCAATCCAAGTGCAATGCAGTGCTTGAATTTTTGTACGCGGGCATTGATATCGAGGTTTTTTTCTTCTATTGCAGTAATCACCGTGTTTGCCTCTGTTGGGTTTAAGGTATATCGAGAGAAGAACCAGAAAACTTCGCGATGGAGCTGAAGGGATAGTGGTCGGAGTGCAGTGGTTATCGGTGATGGATGAAGCAGTGCGCGTTTTTTGATTTTTGTTTTTCGCTGCTTTTTACTCTGGAGAAACGAGTAAAGCCAAAGAGCGGTAAAGTGGTTTGTTTTTTGGCTTACCGCAGATTCTGGATATAGGCTACTAAATGTAAGTAAAAAAACACTATTGTGATGCTGTTCCGTGTATAGTATGCAATTGGTTTCATATTCCCAGAAATTTATAGGTGATAATTCTATAACAGAATTAGTTCCTGCTATTCTTTTTATATTGCTCATATTGAAATAGTGAGCAGCTGAATCTGATTTTACTGCACGTGATGGTGTTCCATATATTCTTGGAGATTTACTCATTGATAATCGTATTTGATTTGAGTTTTTATCTGCGGCTTTCCCTAAACCATCTAATGAAAGTGGGGCGAGCAGATAGGTACGCATTCTGAGGTATGCATTTGCTCGAATTCTTGTCATATGGCGAATTTCTTCAGGTGAAATGGGATTACCCGTATAGAATTTAATAGTGCGGGAAAAGCTTTTTAAGAATTCATTGACAAGCATTAAAAGCTTCATTGGAAAGAGTATTCTGCATGACCAGCTAAAAAGCGCACTACAGTGCCCATCAATAAAGATGGGATAGATTGGTGTATCGGTATGGAGCGTGAGGCTTACAGCCATTCGGTCCCAGCTTTCGTCGGTTATATAACCTCTGCTTTCACGATATAGGCCAACTCTGCCAGCCGGGAAAACAACAAGGCAATGATTGTTTTTGATCCACTCCTCTGCTTTGCGTATTGCGCGTGCATTGCTTTTGCTGCCCGGAAGCATGGGATTTGTAAAAATAAAAAACTCAGCAAGTTCTTTGACAAAATATAGCATGATATTAACAAAGAGCTTGTAATCAGTACGTCTTCGATTGAGCATGTATGCTAAAATCACGCCTTCGATGCCACCGTGCGGATGATTGCCGATTATTATAGTTTTTCCCGTTTTTGGTAGTACATCGAGTCCTTTGCCTTTGCAGTAATAGGTAACACCAGTTGCAGGGAGAAAATGCCTGAGGAATTCAATTCCGTTATATTTCCAGAGCTTATAACGGTGATACATAACATGGAGCGGATAAGTACCAAAAAGCCTGTCGAGTAATGGGCCAGCAAGTTTGAGCAAAAATTTAAGAGGCTGCTTTGCTGGAATTTCTCCAATTCTAAAGCTCGTGCGCTTTAATGGAGGTAAATCCTTATTTTGTGAAAGCCTTACTACCAGTTTATGAGGAAGAAATCCCATAGCGCTCAGTCATTAATTCCTTTCTTGTATTGTATTTATACCATATTTTAGAAAAACATGGGTTAACTTGTTTGCTCAAAATGTGTTTCATGAAATAGTATAAAGGAAATTGCATAACTTATCAAAAAAAGTTGACACACAGCCATATGCATTGCAGCGGGATACCATTACTGTTCTCGATGCATACGCACGTATGCTGGTATCTCTTTTCACATAATTGTAAATATGAGTATACTGTGTTTATGGATGAACATTTTTTTTATGACTGTACTAAAGAATTGCTTGCATCGTATGAAACTGTTGGAGGTATCAACCATAGATCGATTCAAAATTTGCCCTCAAAAGAAGCAGTTCAATCGATCGTAATGCAGCTTGAAACACTCGCTTTCCCCGGTTATAGGCGGGAAGACGGTATCGACCATACAAATAGTGAATTTATTATTGGAGAGCTTGTGTTAAAAACAGCGCGTCTCCTCATCCATGAAATTGTGAAAAGCCTCGAGTATGAAGCGCGGGTGAATAATGAACGAGGATGTCCCGCATCCTGCTACATGCTTGCCCGAGAAAAGACAGAATTTTTTTTCACAAAAATACCGGAATTGCGGCGTTTGCTCATGACAGACGTTGAGGCAGCATGGGAGGGAGATCCAGCTGCAAAATCAATAGAAGAAGTGATACTTGCATATCCTGGTATTGATGCTATTACCGTGCATCGGTTTGCGCATGAACTCTGGAAACTTGATGTGCCGCTCATACCCCGCATGATGAATGAAATTGTACACGCACGAACCGGCATCGATATTCATCCAGGAGCTGAAATTGGTGAACGATTTTTTATTGATCATGGAACTGGTGTGGTCATTGGAGAAACTACAGTGATCGGAAAGAATGTAAAAATATATCAGGGTGTAACGCTTGGTGCTCTCAGTGTTAAGAAAGAGCTTTCTGAAAAGAAACGTCATCCTACAATAGAAGACAATGTCACAATTTATTCTGGTGCAACAATTTTAGGTGGTTCCACGATTATTGGAGCAGGCAGCACCATTGGCGGGAATGTCTGGATAACATCATCTGTGCCGCCTGGAAGCATTATCTCTCTGCCATCCTTTGAGTATGTTATACAAAAGAGACAGGGAAAAGAATGTTAGTGTCATGAAAATTGTGAAAATGCTGTTTTGATTACTTCCTAATTTGATTTTTTGAAGAAAATACCATATATAGTGCCGAATATAACGATAACTACTAAATATTATGGATATAGTTTAACGCACAAGAATCGTGACACTAATGCAGTAATGTAAACAATACCTCAATTATAGCCAGAAGTGTATAACAAAATTACCTAGTAGAAAATTGTATTTACTGAGTGATGATAAGCTCGATTCCCTGTCGCATGAGTGAAGCTCGCCATGTATTTGCAACAATTCCAAACGCTACACTGACATTGAGGCTACCTTTAGCTCCTAGCATGGGTATACTGATAAGTTCTGTACACAGTGCTCGCGCTTCAGGAGATAGGCCAAGCTCTTCTGAACCGAGGAGGAGTGTCCCTTTTCTTGGAAATTGGAAGGAATCGATCGATTTGCCTCCCAGTTCTAACCCGATTATGACGGATTCCTGTGCCGCTAGCTCTTTGAGGGACACTCTTTGCCATGGAACAATAGTGCAGGCACCCATTGCAGTTCGTTGAGCGCGGGGATGGTTGGGGTCTGCGGTAAAACCGGAGAGCAGTATTTCATCGAAACCACATGCATCAGCTGTTCGAAATATTGAACCAACATTATACGGTGACCGGATATCTTCTAAAAAAACGCGGACACCATCGAAATACCGGCGATGTTCTGAAAATGTTCCCAGGGGTGCAAAAAAATCCCAGTCTGCGGGTGCTCGTCCAAATAGAGATTCAAGTGATCGTCTTAGTGTATTAACAAAACGAATAGTGGTTTCGATTACGCTGGCATCATTTGTATTGTGGGTATCGTTTGGGGCACAATGCATTTCTCTGCCAGCTGTCGTATTTTTTACTGAATTGGGTGTTGCGTTTTTTTCTTGAGCATCTTCTAAGGTACCAGGTGTTGTTATCATTTTAATAAACGTCTCAACGCTGCTTACGATGAGCCTGTTTGTATCGAGTTCAGCGAGAGCGGGATCGGAACTGGCGTATAAAACAAAATCCTTAAGCCAATCATAAATTTGTGCTGAATTAGCTTTTTGCAGGAAAAGATTGCGAGTATCGAGATTGTAAAGTTTGTGGGGTCTGTCCCCGTTATGCCCGTTGTGTATTGTGCGCGCGGTATATTCATCGAGGATGTTTCGGAAATCAGCTTCTATTAATTCCAGTATCTGGCAAGCTTTGCGATAACGATGTTTTGGTTCAAGGGTAAAAAGCTTTTTAACAGTAATCATGATCTTAGTAGATTTTCTTAATAAAATCGAATATTTCGTCTACGGTAATATTGCGTGGATGAAATGATAAAAAGCTCATTGCACGGGCGAATTCAGCTGTTTGCACTAAATATTCAAGATTAAGCTCAAAATCTTTAAGGCGGCTTGGTATTTTTAGCACACCAAGTACCGTACGGAGACTTTCTATAACAAAGGCTGCTTTCTGGTTTGCGGTTTCTTCGCGTTTTTCTTCACCGAATAAGAAGTGTAGGTGAGCAATCTTTTCAACCTGTATGGTTGCAAGCTCCTCTAAAAGATAGGGAAGCACTACGGTGGCAATATTAGCTTTAGGAATTTGCCAGCGACTATTGATAGCATATGTCAGCGCAGTTCCAAGACCGGGGCTTGTGGTTGCAAGACCGAGTGCTGCAAGAAATTGAGCATTGCAAGCGCTTTCAAGACCAGTAGGATCATCTGGGCGTTCAATAATCGTGTTAAGCGCTTCGACATAGAGCACCATTGCTTTATTTAAGAGCAAATCTGCATAAAAATTAGCTTTTGTTGAAACAAGACCTTCTGCAACGCTCATCATGCCATCAAGAATGGATGCTGCTTTCATTTTTTGCGACATTTTTTGTGAAAGATTAGGATCAATAATAATTGCTTTTTCAATGCCTTTGGCAGCAACTACATGTACTGCAGCGCTGTTTCTAGAATCAGTGAGTATACATTCACCAGACAGCAGGAAAGGATCACGCAGGGTTGTTGGCATCAGTATTAACCGTAAAGGTTCTTCGGTAATGGGTTCTCCATCTATCCATGAGAGTGCACTACGGGTACCGGGTGCAAGGCAAGCTACAGCTTTTGCGCAATGGAGTGCTCGAATACCTCCTATCGCAATAACGAGCGGTGCCCTGCTTCCTCGAGCAAGTTCTGTACCATTTTCAACAGTCTGAACATCTGCAGTTTTACCGAGTTCATCAAAAAGAATCGTTTCAATAGATCGTCCCTGCAATGTTGCTTGAATCTTTTCCAAAATCTCTAGTTCGGCGAGATTAGGATCAGCTATGAGGAGTGCTCGATCAGTATACTTACCAGCTAAAAAGGGGAGTTTGAAAAGAGTATCTGGACCAATATAGCATTCTGTGTTAATTGCATAATGGAAATCAGGCATATTGTTATCCCCTTTCTAGTAAAAATTCAATATATAAATATTTACTAGTAGTATAGCAAAGCTTTCCAGTAATTGTATAAAAAAAGCGGAAGAAAACTTCCGCTCTCACATATTCATTAGTTTTTGCATGTACTTATAGCAGCTGATCGAGAATGCCATCAGCTGTTTTCCCCAGAACTTCTTCATTGATGTAAGCTGGATCATTTATTTTGGCTTTTAGTTCTTCTATGAGTGCCAGTCGTTCATCAGGAGCTGAGCGGGCAATTTCAAGAGCTGCATATAGTTCGGCTTTTTCAAGCGCATCAGCAGAAAGGCTTACAGAATCACCTTCTGATTTTTGTACCTTGTGTGTCGTAATGGTATTGTTCTTTTTAGGCTGAATGGGTTCTGCTGAATTTAACCTATCAATAATCATTGCCAGCTCCTCTGTACTATATATCGGCTTTCGCCTTATTGTATTTTATTCTTTTTTTGTACCGGATACAAGTACCGAAAATTCCCCTTTTATTGAATCTCGATGCTCAAAATCATCAAGCACATTTTGGACCGTACCGGTTATGATTTCCTCGTGCACTTTAGTAAGTTCTCTGCCCAGGCAAATCAACCGTTCACTATCTATATCGGCAATTTCCTTTAAAAGCTTTACGATTCTGAAAGGACTTTCATAGATAACACATGCTTCTGGACGGCTCATGAGTTCTGTGAGTCGTGCTCTGCGCTTTCCTGGTTTGACCGAGAGAAAGCCTTCAAACGTGACAGATTTAAAAAAAATACCGCCAGCTGAAATGAGGGTGGTAAAGGCACTGACACCTGGTACAGGAATAATAGTATGGCCTGCATCGCGTGCTCGTTTTACCGCAAGAATACCAGGATCGCTCATGCATGGTGTTCCAGCATCGGAGCAATACGCTACAGTTCGTCCTTCATTGAGAAGTTCTACGATTTTTGAACTGCCTCGTTCTTCATCCTGCGCATGACAGGAGATAAGTTTCTTTTGAATGTTCAAGTGATTGAGCAATTTTAAGGTATGCCGCGTGTCTTCACATGCAATAATATCAACTTCTTGCAATACGCGAATTGCTCTGAGTGTAATATCTTCTAAATTGCCAATAGGTGTAGCGACGATATAAAAAACTGCCATAATGGTAGTATGTATCAGAATTGCACTAATGTCACGAAGCTTGTAAACATTTTATGCTTGTTCGGTCCCAAACGGATTCATTGATACGCCGACATCATAGGCATCGACACCCTCAGCTTTTTTAAGCTTGCGTACAACAGCATAGGTAACAGGGGTCATTATGGCTTCGATTGCACACTTAAAAAGATAATTTGTAAGAACCAGAGTAGCGAATAGTTCCCAGCCAAAAACTCCTGTAATGCTTGCAATCAGTACAAATACTGCGGTATCTACAAATTGACCAACAAGGGTACTACCGATTGTACGCATCCAGAGCCATCTCCCTTTGGTAAGAATTTTCATTTTTGCCAGAATGACAGAATTGGAAAATTCTCCAGCCCAATACCCTGCGAGGCTTGCAAGTACTATGCCGCCGGAACTCATACCGCCAAGAATAGCAGTATATGCATTTGAACCAGCATAGTTTTCCCACTGGCTTTCTCCTGGGAGCAGTTTTAGGATAAAAAATACCAGTGAAGCAAGAGCGAGTGCGGCAAAACCAGTCCAGATAACTCTGCGGGAAGCACGAAAACCATAAACCTCGGTTAAAATATCTCCAAAAATATAGGAGAGTGGGAAAAGCAGTGTCCCACCGTCAAAGGCCATTTGTACACCAAAGAGTGAAAAACCCAGGTCAACAATTTTTGCAGAAGATGCAATATTGCTGACAATCAGCACTGTAACAAAATAAGCCATTATGAGATCCAGATACCGATAACGGTTCTCGGGATGAAGAAAAGAAGAATCTGACATGAGATCTCCTTGTTTTGATGAGGCGGGTAGCAGAACGACCGCCGCGGCTTTTTTGTATATATGTATCCCCGCCGCTGGAATGTAAGCTGAATATAGCAGAGAGTGATACAATTTGCAAGCATTGTTAATGCCACGAAAAATGTGATAATTCTTTCATTGGTTACTGATTGTTTGATTTTTATAGAAAATATTGAATATATTGTATCGAATATAAATATGCTTACTAGATATTATTAAGATACTTTTATGCACAAGCTTCATGACACTAACCAAGGAATGACGGTATTAATATGAAGCTTTTTTTAATTTGTGCTATACTACTACTATGAATCCTTCTATAAAATCATTTTTCGTTTTTATTGTTTGCATAGCTGGTATTGTAACCACCAATGCGCTCGAGCTCAACTCTAACTATGGTTTTTTCATAGATCTTCCCGAAGGCTTTTCGCTGGTACAGAGTGATGGCTCAAGTAAGTTCACTTTTACCAATCCGCAGGGGAATATTGTTGTAGATATAGTAATATACCCTTCGCAAACGTATACATCAATTGATATGCTTGCCGGGCAGATAAACAGCAAATTGCAAGCTAAGTCATTAGATGCATGGTCTTTTGAGTATGCAGGAAGAAAGGCACGAATCCACCTTGCGCAATTTCAGAATAACTTACAGGGATATATTTTAAGTATTGACAGCCAGGAACCAGCAAAGCTTTCTGATGGAGAAAAAAATTTTGATTTTGTAATGCTTGCCTATACAAAGAGCGCACTGTTTAAAGAAGTAAAACCGATCCTTGAATCAATAATTGATGGATTTTCATTGCATGCAAGTGACAGGTTAAAGCCTGGTCCGTATACAACAGCTCAACGAACTCGCATAACGCCACTGCTCATACCTAAACAGATTGCTTTTGGAGGCACTACTGTCCCCTGTGTCTATGATAAAAATTATGCTGATCTCGTACAGCAGTTAGTTGAACGTGAATATGCAGTGCTATTACCATACGGAGCGATTCCCGATCTTGTTGACGATGCTGTGCGGCGTTTTTATCGGCAGATATACAGGGCTTCGTACAGTGAACTTGTTCAGTTAGCGCTATTGTTCTCGCTTGTGTGGGAAAATTCAAGCAACCAGACTACAGGTGTAGCTGCAAATCAGAATGTATCTGCTGCACTACAGCCTCATTTTGGTATACCTGCTCAGCCTGAAGGGTATGTAAGAGCACTCTTAGCATGGGTGCAAGATTTTAATTATGTACGGAACCCGGAAGGCTCAGATGTCGTTAATCCGATAACTGCTGCGTTCGAGCAAACGGGTGATTGCGATTCCCGGGTGCTTGTAATGGCAATTCTGTTAAAGTATGAACACATAGATGCTATTCTCATGATTTCACTTGTACATGAACATGCGCTCATTGGAGTCGGAATAGAGGGAAAAGGTGCAAAGTTTCCGTATCAAAACCAGAATTGGCTAATTGGGGAAACTACCGCTCATGTCGATCTTGGTCTCATTGATAAGCAACAATCTGCTATAGAAGATTGGTTTGGTATAGATTTTAAATAATACGTTATTTTACAAAAATAAAAAAAGTGTAAAGATTGACAAATTATTTAATAAGACAATATAATGTTTATTCGCAATAATATTTGAGTCACCTGGAGGTTTTCTTGTATGGAACCCATAAGCAAAAAATATTCCGGTTTAATCATGAAAATGATTGAATCATCACGTGCTCAAATGAAGGTTTCTGATGAGAACGTGTATCAACCGAGCAATAAAACCATTTTAGGTTATATAGATCAGATAATTGAAGAAAATTTACTTCCTGGTTCAAGAATTCTTGAACATCAGCATCTTGAACAATTGTTTGATTTTGTACAGCAGGGGAAATCTTGTCTCATTTTGCCAGAACATTACAGTAATTTTGATTTGCCAGTGTTTCATTATCTGCTTAGAAAACAGGGTGGTAAGTGTGCTGATCTTGCTGAAAAGCTTATTGCAATAGCAGGATATAAGCTTAATGAAACAAATCCTGTTGTTACAGCATTTTCGGAGGCATACAGCAGGATTGTTATCTATCCAAGTAGATCATTGGAAATAATAAAAGAAAAACTAAAAGATCCCAAAGAGCTCGTCAAAGAACTTATGAAGAGCAGAGAAATAAACCATGCAGCCATGAAGGCTTTGAATGAGATGAAGTATCAGGGGCATCCTATACTCGTTTTCCCTGCAGGAACGCGCTATCGACCTTGGGATCCATCAACAAAACGAGGTGTGAGGGAAATCGATTCATATGTGCGTTCGTTTGATTACATGGTGCTGGTCTCAATAAACGGAAATATGCTCCGAATCAATCCAGAAGGTGAAATGCATGAAGATCTAATCGGTCCTGATACATTGCTGTTCCAGGTCAGTGAGCCAATTGTTTGTGATGAATTTCGTGAGAAAATCAAGCATGAGCTTCATTTCCGCGATGATAAAAAACAAGCCGTTGTTGATGCCATTATGGAACGGCTTGATGCAATGCATGAAGCTGTAGAAAAAATGAGACTTGCATAAACCTGGATTCTGTTTATCCTGTGCACAAATAGTTTTCACTGTTAATATGATCCGTAGGAAACAATTTCTGATATTTGTAAGTAAATTTTTACCTGTGCAAGGTATTGACCACTTGTAATGATAACACTCGGTTGTTCAGTGAGACTGCAGGTTCCCCGAATTATTTTTGGTTTGTTATAGGTAATCCCTCGCGCATACCCTCTTATGGCTTCTTTTACTGCTTCTCCCATTGCTGTGATACGTGCTTGCACTCGATCCTCTGCCTGGATGGCAATTATTGGTGGAAATGCAGGGCTGTACGCTCTTCCCTGTGCAATTTTATACGATGCCTGTTTCCATGCAAGTAGTTCTGAAAGCTCAGTTGTAGTGGGATAGTAGAGAATATTTACTAAGAGTGTCCCTCTTTCAAGGTTCGTTTCCAGAATTCGTAAACCGCTGCTTCCGCGTGTGATAGTTCCGCGCGGTTTCAATACAAATGATTCTGTAACTTTTCGTGCCTTATCAGAGGGGGTATATTCAAAACTGAACCCCCAGATAATGCCTGAAAATACCCATGAAGCTTCAGCAAATACTGCTTCTGCTAATTCCTTTGCTGTATAGAGAGGTTTCCATGTGGGATCGCTTACTTCTGCAAAACCCTCGGGAGCAGGTGGTGAGAAACTATCTGCTGTAAAGATACCTTGGATAAAGTAATCTGGTGTAGCACAAAGAGTCCGATTCATGGTGATCGGTTTAACGAGAGATACAATTGTAAATATGAGTAGTATGATTACATTTTTACTCATCAACTTACATATCGGCATTTTTGACATGAGAATCTTAGTTAGTGCCATGAAAAATGTGAAAAGGTGCTTTTTGAGTGACACTAGCTTGATGTTTTATGGAAAGTATCAAACATAGTGTATGGTAGAAAAATAAACCTTATAGATAATGCAGAAATAGTTTTTCGTGCACAAGCTTCGAGACACTAACAAGTGAGTGCTTGCGTTCTTTAGCATAGTATTGGAACTATGATAGCTCTTACCGGATTAAAAGCCGTTTAATTGGGTTTATTCCGTGTCTCACCGGGAAATAGAGTGCTGAAAAAGCAAATCCTGCCAGATGTGTCAGGTGTGCTACATTCCCCTGTAAACCCATTATTTCATTGAAAATTTCTAGGATTGTGTATCCCAGTACAAGAACTGGTGCGCGGACTGGTATGATGCCCCAGATGTAGATTAAAGAACGCGGGTAAATGACAGCATAAGCAAAGAGAACAGCAAATATAGCGCCCGAAGCACCAACGAGCGGAGCAGAGATGTTCATCACGGTAAATACTACCAATGAAAAAATACCTGCCAGCGTACCAGTTACCAGATAAAAGAGGAGGAACTCTTTGCTTCCCATTGTTCGTTCTACAGCAAGGCCAAAAATAAGAAGGCCTAGCATGTTAAAGAAAATATGCTGGAATCCTGCATGTACAAACATATAGGTAAATGGCTGCCAGAATGAACCGGAAAAAGTGAGCTGCGGCACGAGTGCTAAGTTATAGAATAAAACCGGGCTTGCCATAGTTAAAAAATAGATAATAAAATTAGCTCCAATGATATACAGTGTTATATAATCAAAAGAGTATCTGAATTCTTTGCGTAGTATATTCATGGAGTCAATATACTAAAAAAAGATATAAGTGAAAACATACGAATCTGAAACGAACCTATGGAGAAAACCGATGAATGATGCACATAAAAAACCAGGTGTTCCCAACTGTACCACCTGTTCATATTTTTTTGTAACATATCAGATTGCATTTCCGTATGCGTGCAGGCTATTTCAAGTACAGTGCCAGGAAATGCCT
>Ga0116147_1001461_pt1 | contig 25826 bp, 20 predicted proteins | sample AD_JPNHG3_MetaG_FD_89749 | JGI IMG/M metagenome (GOLD analysis project Ga0116147, IMG submission 89749) | Active sludge microbial communities of municipal wastewater-treating anaerobic digesters from Japan - AD_JPNHG3_MetaG | ecosystem: Engineered > Bioreactor > Anaerobic > Digestate | place...
AATCCACCAACCAAATGTTTCGAGAAAGGTCAAGACCTATGACACCGTGTGCCGCCATGTCACGAAGGAGTTTTCTCAAGACCACCGCCGCCGGCCTAGCCGCCTCCGGTGCTTTCCCAACCTGGGCAGGCCGCCTCTGGGCGCTGCCGGTTGTGCCCCCGTACCTGCCCACCTCGAAAGTGCGGGTGGCCAAAGTTTATCTTGGGCGCAAACAGGCGAACTGGCCTGTCAAGGAGGTGGACCTCGAGGCCGAAGTGAGGCGGTTCGAGGGGGAACTGGCGAAGCTGGGGCCGGCATTGGCGGACGTCGAGTTCGTGGACGGCGGGGTGATTGGTGATGTCAAAGAGGTGCCGCTGTTGCGCGAGAAATTGGAGGGGGTGGATGGCATCCTGGCGATTCACCTGACGCTGCACACCGGTCCCACCATCAAGAGCCTGCTCGATTTCAACCTGCCGGTGGTCCTCTTCACGGTGCCTTACAGTGGACACGAATGGCACATCGTGTCCGGCTTGCAGCGCGAGGGGAAACTCATCGAGGTTCTGCCCAGCAGCCAGTACGCGGATCTCGCCGTGGCCGTCCGGCCGTTTCGAGCCATCCACCGCTTGCGGGAGGCACGGGTGCTGCACCTCAGTCAAAAAGAGGCCAACGCGGACTATGTGCGGGCCGTCAGAGCCAGGTTTGGCACAGAAATCGTTTCACTTTTTCCGGACGACCTGGCCAAAGCCTACCAGGCCGCGGACCTCGCCGAGGCCGAGGCGGACGCCAAACGTTGGGTCAAAGAGGCAAGGAAGATCGTTGAGCCCAGCCGCCAGGAGATACTCAAGAGCTCGCTGATGTATGTGGCGATGAAGAACCTGATGGCTGAGCATCGCGCCGCGGCCATCACGATGAACTGCCTGGGCATGGGCCTGATTGACAAAGGCATGGGCTATCCCTGCCTGGGGTTCGTGCGGCTCAACAACCTCGGCCTTGGCGGAATCTGCGAAGCGGACCTCAAGTCCACCATGACACACCTGATTTTCAGCTACTTGGTCGGCCGCCCCGGCTTTGTCACAGACCCCGTCTTTGATCTATCGAACAACACCATCATCCACGCCCACTGCGTCGCCGCCACGCAGATGGAGGGGCCGCAAAGCCGGCCGGCTCCCTACTTCATCCGCAGCCACCTCGAAGACAACGCGGGCGCCTCGCTAATGGTTAAGATGCCCGTGGGCCGCAAGCTCACCATGGCGCGTTTGATCGGCACCGATTTCATGCTCTTCGCGACCGGCGACGCCGTGGACAGCCCCATGGTCGAACGCGGCTGCCGGACCAAATTGACAATGCGGGTGGAGAACATCGAGAAGATGCTGCACAACTGGTCCTGCGGCCTGCACCGGGTTGTTTTTTACGGCGACCACACCCGTGACCTGGAACGCTTTTGCCGGTTCAAAGGCATCCGCATTCTGCGGGAAGGGGTGGACGACCTCCAGAATGTCCCCGGTCTGGAGTGGGAAACCCATATTCATGCGTAAAGGATTACGCCTTTGGTGGCTTGGCCGGTTCCGCACTCTTCAACGTTTCCTCAATCGCCTGGACGAGCCCGGGCCACGTTGAGGGGTTGAGATTTGCGGCCGGTTGTGCTCTCATAATGATAAGAAAGGAACGACAATGAATAATTTGCGCGGGCGAGCGATGGGCCTGGTGGCCGTGGGGCTGGTCGTGTTGCTGGTGGGAGCCGGATGCTCGACTGTCCCCGTAACGGGCCGGAAGCAGTTGACGCTCCTCTCCGCAGGCGAGGAGATGCAACTGGGCTTGACCAGTTTCGAGCAGCTCAAGAAGGAGACACCAATCAACAAGGACCCGGCTATCAATGCGTTGGTCCAGCGGGTCGGCAAACGCATCGCCCAGGTGGCCGGTCCGGACATGCCCAACGCGCAATGGGAGTTCGTCGTGTTCGACAGCAAGGAAGCCAATGCCTTTTGTCTGCCCGGGGGAAAAGTCGGCGTTTATACCGGCATCCTGCAAATCACCAAGGATGAAGCCGGCCTGGCCACCGTGATCGGGCACGAAGTGGCGCATGCGGTGGCCCGGCACGGCGGAGAGCGCATCAGCGAGGCCATGTTGATTCAAACCGGCGGGCAGGTGCTCAGTTCGAGCCTTTCGAAAAGCGATCCGGCCTGGCAAAGCATTGCGCAACTGGCCTATGGCGCGGGGACGAAACTGGGGCGGGAACTTCCCCACAGCCGCAGTCAGGAATCCGAGGCAGACCGTATCGGGCTGATTTACATGGCGCGGGCCGGCTATGACCCGCAGCAGGCGGTGGCGTTCTGGCAGCGGTTCATGGAGTATAACAAGGCTCACGGCGGTGATCAGACCTCTTTCTTTGCGAGCTTTCTCCGCACGCATCCTCTGGACGAGGTCCGCATCCGCCAGTTGCAGCAATGGATGCCCGAGGCGCAAGCCGCATTCGTTCCCTACAAAGGCCAGTAGAGCGGCGGTCCTCAAGATTCACTCACAAACCAGCGCGACTCAAAAAGTCCTTGAAAGGTCTTGCCAGCATCGCTGGCCTCCACTAGGTTCTGACTCACTTTGATTTGAGCCTCGCCGGTCAGGTGACGGTTTGATTCCCCCTGTTGGGTTGGTAGCTCAGTCGGTAGAGCAGCGGCCTTTTAAGCCGTTGGTCCGGGGTTCGAGTCCCCGCCAACCCACCAGATCTTTTTGTTCGGGATTCTGCGTAAATGTCCTAAAATTAACCCCTTACGGGGCATCTGTCGCAGTTTGGGCTCTCACCTTTTTGCCACTGATAACCAGCGGCTCAGCGCAAGTCTGGCAGTACCACAGGGTCTGGGGTGGGAGTGTCAGCGGCAGCGAGAAACCCCGCTCACAGCGGGCCGAGGCTTGTCAGGGCATTGACGAGCTCATCCGTACTCGAATGGAGGAGGTAGATGGGAGCGCTGCCCAATTCGAAGGGGGGACCTGGCAACTCATTGCCCATGATGTCATAAGCACGAATCGAGCGAGGCGGCCTCAAGTGGCCGGTCGTGCCATTCCGTGCCCAGACCACGGCCGCGGCCCCGTTGCGAGCGCGGAAAACGAAGCCGCAGCGTTCCGCCGCAACCAGCCGGTACACACATTCCTCCGGCACGCCGACCAGACCCGTAAAGGCTGCCACCGCCGGCAGCATTTTTCGCGGCGCGCCGCCGTATTCAAAGAGGACGCCGCCGGCGTCCGGCCCGTTGATGGCGCCGCAGGTGCCGGCATGGAAGAAAATCTTGCGCACGCCGTGGGCAAACGCGACCGCGGCGAACTTGACGATGTGCTCGGAGGCGGCTCGTTCGTTGGGCCAGCGGCAGCGGTTCATCGTGGCGTCGCCGACGGTGTGCGGCACACACGCTGGATCGTCATCGGCGTAGCAACCCCATTCCGTGATCCAGACCGGCTTTGACCCGCCCTGGCGCTGCATCAATTCGTTCAAGGCGCGGAAGGATTCCTCGAATCCTTCGGCTGGTCGGGCGGCGTCGTAGAGATGCACGTCCAGTGCATCCACGAACTTCAGGCCGCCGCGGGCAATAAAATCATGAGTGAGGCTGGCGGTGAGGTTCGCGCCAATGCCGCCCACTACGCGGGCATTCGGATTGGCGGACTTGATGGCCCTGTGAGCCACCTCGAGCAGACGCAGATAGTCCTCCAGCCCGTAGCCGAACTTTCGGGGCAAGGCATAGTCGGTGTAAATCGGTTCGTTGAGGATCTCGAAGGCCACCGCTTGGTCCATACCGGTTTGGCCGTAATGTTCTGCCACGGCGGCCGCGTAGCGTCCGAAGTCGTCAAGGCGGCTGGGCGCATAGGCGACAGGCAACCGCGTCCGCAAGTAGCGGTTCCCTTCGGCGGCCTTTTCGACTTCATCCTGGCGGGCGGTCGAAGCCCAGCGGGCGGAAGGGAAGGGCAGCAAGATGTCCACCTTGCCCTTGAGTTTCAGCACGCGGAAGATTTGTTCATCCGGCACGCGGAAGTCGAGCGGACCTTCGGCCGGCTGCACGACATTCCACTGGGCCGACCAGTCGCGCCACCACTTCACGCCGGCCTGCTGCGCCAACTCCACCAGGAAATCCCACGGGTAAGCGTGGTTGAAGCCAAAAGGGGAATCGGCGGCGCCAGCCCAAGAGGGGTCCAGCACGGCGCACCGCAGCGTATTGGACTGGTCCTGCGCCAGCCATTCAGCGCGGAAGAATCCCCGCCGCCCTTGGGCGAGGCCGCTCAGGCGGGCGGCGCGGTGTGAATGCGGTTCAAGGGTTTGTTCCACCGATTGGGTGAACACAACCCGGTCAAAGAAGTCCGTGATGCTCAAGCGGCCGGAAAGCGCCTGCGGCTCGTCTGTGTTGTTAAAGGAACGCACCAGGAACTCCACTCCCTTCGCAGGGTCGGAATAAAGGTGGTGGGAGCCTTCCGCCGCCAGAAACGATTCGACCGGCGCGCGCGGCTCGTAATCGGTTGCCCGATCCCCTTGCTCGAGTTGCACGGCGTCAATCCACAACGTCCCCCCCGTCTGTTGCGAGGCTTCCAGGTCGAGTCCGACCGCGATGAACATGAATGGCTGCGCGGCGCTGAAGCTGAACTCGAACCGCTCCCAGTTTCGCCCGGGTTTGACCGCTTTGCGTTGCAATCGGTCGCCGGGGGCGACCGCGGCCAGTTGGGCGACGGCGCCCTCCGCATCGGTCCGCAACCAGGCCGACAGGGTTAGCTTTTCGCCGGGTTTGACCCGGAACCAGCCATGATTGGCCGCCAGCACGCGGCGCACGGGTTGTCTCACTGGCTCATAGTAATCAAAATGAAAGACGGGCAGCGTGTCGGGTGCGAGCGAAATTCGCAGACAATGCCGGCCATGGGGCGAAGGGGTTTCCACCACCGCCCCTTCCAGCCGGTACAGGTTGCCGGCCCAGCCGCTCAAGCCCCAGGTGTAGCTGCCCCAATTGGCGGCGCCGCACTCGAAACTGCTGTTTGGAACGGCGTTCTTGACGCCCGCCGTCACAATTTGTGGAAACCATTGCTGGCCGGCCTCGGACTCGATGAGTTCCACGTCGTCCAGCCAGAGGGTTCCCGTGCTCTTGAACCAGAACTGGAGGCGGCTGTTTTCGGCCGGCAGGTCCTGGCTTGCCTGGAACCGGAACTCGAACCGCTGCCATTCGGAGGTGGGGGTAAAGGCGTCGGCCAGGCCCGCATTGGCCCACCGCCGGGTGTCGGAGAGCCCGATTTCCACCGACCCGGACCTAATGGCCTGGCCCTTGGCCCAGCAAGTCAGCCGGTACCATTGGCCGCGCCGCAAGGCAATTGTTCCAACCTGACAAATCATCGCATGAAAATCCGGGCCGTCACCGGCAAACTCGGTGCAGGCCAGACGGGCGCAGCGTTTTCCATCGCGCCCTTTGTCCAGAGTCAACTCCTGTTTCAGGCGCGCATTGCCGGCCGCCGCCCAAAAGGCGGGCACGGCCGTGTTGGGGCGGACCTCCTCGAAAGAGCCATTGGCAACCCGGTTTGTTGCTTCCACCCCGGGCAGGCTTGTGGCGGAGACCAGGAGCAGTGACAGCCAAACGGGTTGGGCTGCGCTGAACGGTTTCATCTGGAGCCGACTATACAGGCAGGGAGTGAGAATGACAGCCGTCTTTTCACGTGGATTGGGCTCTGCGGCGAGGCGCGACGGGAGTTGAAATCCGCAGGGCAGGGAGGCTAAACTGTTGCTGAATTGAAAAGTCAAACACACCTGCCCGCGCCGGCGGGGCAGCCGGCCGGAACCGAAAGCCCTGAATTGCCGCTGGGACTCGAAGGCCGGGGGGCGCGCGCATCGGCCGCCGCGCCCGAGGACGCCAGCCAGTTCAAGGGGCGTCGTCTTCCGCCGAACGCCACGCCGATGCGCCTTTTGGGGGTGGACTATGTCCACGTGCCCACCACCAACGGGGGCGACCTTTATGTGACCCGCTACGGCCTGCCTTTCCTGGAACACCTGCAGTTGGAGAACTGGCGCGAGGAGTTGTGGTTCGAGAAAAAACGCGAGCGTTTGCGCGGCACCAGCGTCGTTTACCGCATCCCCACCAAGGTGGTCAACGGCCGGTCCATTGACCTGGTCGTGAAATGCTGCCGCGTGGGGGAGGACGTCCCCCTGGACACATTGACCTTCGAGAAGTTCTCGCATGTGGAGTTCAACAGTCCGTATGAGGAGTTTTCGCTGGTGATGGAATTGCGCGATCGCAAGCCCGCCGGCCGCATTCTCACGCACCGCCCCATGGCCATTTACGTTCCGCCGGAGCGGCTGGAACTCTGGCAGACCGGGCGCAGCACCCACCGCATCGAGCGCAAGCAAGCCAAGTTCCGCGATGTGGAGCTGGATATCTTCCGCCAATACGTGCTGATCTATCACTGGGTCAAAGGGGAGTCGGCGGATGCGGCGCTTGCGGTGGCTGTTCAAGGGGGCGAACAGCGCGCTGAGGAGTTAAAACGGTTGACATTGAAAGCCAAGGCGCAGATGGAGCGCAACGGCTTCATGGTGGTGGACCACAAGCCGGCCCATATCATCCTCCGCTGGCGGCGCGACGGCACGCTGTTGCGCGAGCGCTCGGGGGACTACGCCTACGCCCTGATTGATTTTGAGCTCCTCCAGCGCACGCCCGAACATGAGCAGGAAATGCAGTCGTCCCGGCGCGCCCTCTATCTCCGGCACCAACGCGACCGGTTCGAGAATCATCAAGTCGCCGAATACCCGGCCCACCTCAAGCCCACCCGGATTTTGGACGTGGACTATGTCTGGGGTTATGCCGGCAGCACGCATGGGATGCTCTGGGTGGTGGGCAAGGACCCCGACCTGTTCGATTACTTCATTCCGGAACGGTGGCGCCGGACCCCCAGCAAACGCCTCAGTTCGACCAATGAAACCTATTACACGCTGACGAAGGACCGCATCAACCTGGTTTGGAAATTCTCCCGCGTGGGCGAACAGCCCGCGCCGGAGGTTGAGGGGGCGTGTCTAAGCCAGCTCGCCAACGCCAGTTACAACAGCCCCTTTGAGGAGGTGGCCATTGCGTTGGACCTCAAGGCGAAGGGCCTCGATACGGTCTATCCCCGGGCCATTTACATGTCGGGGCTGGAATCCATCCGCTCGGAACTTTATGTGCTGGACAACCGTCCCTACCAATCGCATCGAAATCTCTTGACGCCTGACGGCTGGCCCGTGCTCCGCTCCAACCACAATTACCTCACCATCTGGGGATTCTGGAACGGGCTGGACGAAATCCTTGCCAGCAAGGACGAAGCCTACTGTCGCGGCATGAATTTGCAGGAGGCCGTTCATAACGGTGTCATTTCGAACCGCGAGGCCAAACAGTTGCTCAAGCGGGAGCAAAAGAAGCTGGCTGCGGCTGGTTACCGTGATCTGTTCCCCAAACCGACCCATTATCTGCTCTCCATCCGGCACTCCGGCAGTGTCGTCATGGGGGCCGACGGCAAACCGTCGGTGCGCATCTGCAATTTCTCCTTGATCAAGAAACTCCCCGGCAGCAGGGCGGGCTCGTAAAACTCCGTTCGATGGAGGCTGGCCTTAATCATGGGAAAAAGCCGTTGCGGCAAGGCGGAGCCATTGTCCTCGGTGGCGGCCGGGAGGGGGGTTGGCTGGCGGTTCAGGGTTTTAGCCGACACTGCGGTCCGCATGCGGTGGGTTTTACACGGTTATTCCAAAGACCATTTATGTGCCTCCAGAACCTTCCAGACGGGATGGAATTGACGTCCTCTTCAGCATTGCCGGGGCGGTGCTCACCCGCAGTTCGAAATCCGATGGGGTGGCTCGGCCTGTTCATTCTCTGGTTGCCGGCCATGGCGGTGTTCCCGGCTGGTGCCGCCGAAACACTCTCCTCCCAGAAGCCCAACTTTGTCCTCATGGTGTCCGACGACATGGGCTATGCGGATTTGGGAGTCCAAGGCGGCAGGGACATCCCCACCCCCAACCTGGACGCGCTGGCGCGGGGCGGTGTCCGTTTCACTCAGGCCTATGTCAGCGCCCCGCTTTGCAGTCCCATGCGCGCGGGCCTCATGACCGGCGTCTATCCGCAGCGCTTCGGACACGAATTCAACTGTGAAAGTTATGAATGGGGGATGTCCCGCGAACATCCGACCATCGCGGAACGGCTCAAACCCTTGGGCTATCGAACGGCTCTCATAGGCAAATGGCATTTGGGATTCGCCGAGCCGCATCGGCCGCTGGCCCGCGGCTTTGACGAGTTCTACGGCTGGTTGAATTATGCGCGGCCTTTTTACCCCGACCGGCCGGCGGGACGAAAGGAGAACGAATGGATGCGCAACAACGAGATCGTGGTCGAGAAGGAATACCAAACCGATGCCATCGCTCGCGAAGCCGTGGACTTTATCCGCCGGTCCCAAAAGGAACCGTTCTTCCTCTATGTTGCCTTTGGGGCGGTTCACGATCCCATCCAACCACGCCGGGACACCCTCGAGAACCTGGCCGGCATTCCGGACCCCAAACGTCGCGCCATGGCCGGGATGCTGGTGCCCTTGGACGAAGCGGTCGGGAGGATCGTTGGTGCGCTGCGCCAACACGGGCTGGAGCGGCATACGCTGGTGGTGTTCATCAACGACAATGGGGCGGACCCGGGCTGGGCCTCGAGCAATGGCAACCTGCGCGGGTTCAAACGCTCGACTTACGAGGGCGGCATCCGGGTACCCTTCTTTATGGCCTGGCCGGGGCGGCTGGCCGCCGGCACCGTCTTTGACCGGCCGGTCATCCAGTTGGACATTCATCCCACCCTTGCCGCCGCCGCTGGCTTGAATCCCGGGCCGACATGGAAGCTGGATGGGGTCAACCTCTGGCCGTTTCTCGACGGGCGCAACGCCGGGCGTCCGCACCAAACGCTGTATTGGCGGATTGACCAGCGAGTGGCCATTCGGGACGGAGATTGGAAGCTGGTGCGGACGGCGGACTATGCCCCCGGAACACGACCGCGCATGCGAACCTACGCTGCGGACCTGTCAGACGCCGAGCTGTACGATCTGGCAAAGGATCCGGACGAGAAACATGATTTGGCTCGCGATCCCGTCCATGCCCAACGGGTCGCGGCTTTGAAGGCCCAATGGCAGGCGTGGAGCCGCGAGTTGCGCGAGCCGTTTCCAGGGCCGAAATAATCCACCGCGGATTTCCAACGCGCTCAAATGAGCATTTCGACGCGGGGGGGTCCCATGGATTTCAGGCTTTTCCCTGAAGTTCGACTTTGAACTTTGGCCGCAGTTTCCTTATACACCCCGGGTGCCTGAGCCATTTGCACAATTGATCAATGCCCGGACGCGTTGCTGCGCGGTGCTGGGGCATCCGATTGGCCATTCGGCCTCGCCGGCCATGCAGAATGCCGGGATGGCGGCACTGGGTTTGAACTGGCGCTACCTGGCCTTCGATGTTCGGCCCGAGGACCTGCGTTGGGCCATCGAGGGGGCGCGTCGCATGCATTTCATCGGCTTAAACCTCACCGTCCCCCACAAAATCCTGGCCCTCGAATGGATGGATCACCTGGACGCCTCAGCCCGGACTTGGGGGGCGGTCAACACGATCCGCTTTGAAGGACGCGCGCCGGGCGGAGACTGGCGCCCGCTGCGGGATTTTCAAGAGCCCCCGGCCGAGGTGCGCTCCCACGGGTTCAACACGGATGCCGAGGCCATCACCCGTGCCATTCGTGAGGACCTGGGGCTCGAAGTGGCCGGGCTGCGCGTGCTGTTGCTGGGCGCGGGCGGCGCCGGCCGAACGGCGGCTCTAAAGCTGGCGGCGGACGGCGTGAAGCAACTGTTTCTGGTCAATCGCACCGAGTCCAAGGCGGTCGAACTCGCCGCCGAAATTCATCAACGCCATCCCGAGACGGGGGTGTGCGTGGGGTACCCGCCTGGTGCGGTGGACCTGGTAATCAACGCCACCTCGCTCGGACTCGGCCCGGCGGACCCCTCGCCGGTGGATGCCTCCCGGTTCGATTTGAGCTCGGCGGGCGCGGTGTTCGACATGATTTATCGCCCCGCCGAAACGCCCCTTCTCAAGGCCGCCCGGGCCGGCGGCTGCCGCGCCGTCAATGGCCTCGGGATGTTGCTCTATCAAGGTGTCAAGGCGCTCGAATTGTGGACCGGCCTGCCGGCGCCGGTGGAGGTCATGCGCCGGGCCCTGCACGAGAGCATTTATGGTTGAACCCATCTTCGAGCCGAAATACTGGGCGGCGGTTCCGTTTCATTTCTGGTCGGTGGTGTTTTTTGTTTTCGGTTCGATGGTGGGCAGCTTTCTCAATGTCTGCATCCACCGCATGCCGCTGGGGCAGAGCATTGTCTCGCCGCCTTCGCATTGCCCCCACTGCCATTATGCGATTCCCTGGTATCTCAACATTCCCCTGGTGACCTGGATTTATCTCCGGGCTCGCTGCCGCAACTGCGGCGCGCCCATCTCCGCCAGGTATTTTCTCGTCGAGTTGCTGGCCGCCCTGTTGTTTCTCGCCTGCTGGCTGTCTTTTGGCCCCCACTCGGCTGCGCTGGCGCTGATTTACTCGCTTTTCCTGGCGGCCTTGGTTGCGGCCACCTTCATTGACCTCGATCATTTCATCATTCCCGATGAAATCACGCTCGGCGGCGCGGCGGCCGGCTTCGTGTGCTCCTTTCTGGTTCCCTCGCTGCACGGTGAAGCGGACGTGGTCGGCGGGATGAAGGCCAGCGTGCTGGGCATGAGTGTTGGCGCGGGCCTGGTGTACGCCATCCTGCGCCTCGGCAAGGTTTTCTTTGGCCGGCAACGGCTCGAACTCAAGGGGGAGACCCGGGTCGTGTTCACCGAAACCGCCCTGGTTCTGCCGGACCGCAGTGTTCCCTACGAAGACATCTTTTACCGGGATTCGGACTCGATTGGCCTGCGTGCGCGCCGGGTTGAGATGGTGGACCGGTGTTACCAGGAAGTGATGGTGCGTCTCAGCCCCACCGTGTTGCGGATTGGCGAGGATCAGTTCAACCCGGAGCAGGTGCCCTATCTGGAAGCGTTCTGCAATGAAGTGGTGTTGCCGCGCGAGGCCATGGGCTTGGGCGATGTCAAGTTCATGGCCGCGATTGGAGCGTTCCTGGGGTGGAAGGCCGTGGTGTTCTCGCTGCTGGTCAGTTCCATGATCGGCGCGGTGGTCGGGCTCGGTTTGGTCGCCCTCCGCCGCCGCGAGTTTTCCTCCCGGCTGCCTTACGGCCCGTACATTGCCCTGGCAGCCGCGCTGTGGCTGTTCGCCGGCCCGGAATTGATCGCCTGGTATCGCAGCCTGTTCGGATAACGCGCCCGCCGTTCTTCCCGGGTTCTTGAACTTTTTGAGGATGAGCCCACCGGCGGCGTCTGATTACGGGCTCACTCCTTGCTTGTTAGCCCGCTCGATGAAGAGGTTGGGATTCTGGCCGTTGCGGAATTGCTCGAACAAGGATTCGCCCGGCGGCAGGGCGACGACACCGCCCGTCGTGCCGCTTTGAAAAGCCACGTTGGGAACGGTTGGAGTGGAAACCGCAATTGCCTGGCTTGCGGACGGCTCGCTGATAACACTGATGCCGGTTACGGGGGGATGGCTATCCATGCTTGAGTAAACCAGCCCGCCCAGCAGCACGGCACAAACTCCCAAGCCAAACGCCCCCGCAAAAACCGGCTTGGTCTCGAGCATGGACCAAAACCGACGCAGCCAAGGCACTTGGGCAAACCAATCCTCAACCGAGCTGTGCTCCAACCGGTGCTCGCCCGCGCGGATTCGAGCCATCACATTGCGTGAGAATTGGTTGAAGTATCCCGGGGGCGGTTGTTCGTAGCGCTTCAGCGCCAGCAGGCGCCTAAGCTGTTGAAAATCATCCTGTTGAGGAACCATAAGGCCTATTTCAAATAATCCGACAGCAGCGCTTGCAGTTGTTGCCGCGCGTAGAACAACCGCGACCGAACTGTTCCAATGTTGCAGTCCATGATTTCGGCGATTTCTTCGTGCGACAGGCCCTGCACGTCGTGCAGCGTCACAACCAATCTATGGGGTTCTGACAGCTTCTGCATGGCGGCGTTCAACTTTTCCTGCAGCTCGGCGAGGTTCACCTCGCGTCGAGGCGTTTTTTCCGAAATCAGCGCCACGAGGTCCGGGTCGTGCTCGGCATTGAAGTCCAGATCGTCGAGGCTCATTTGGGCGCGATGCCGCCGTTGCTTGAGAAAGTTGATCGTCTTGTTGACCGCAATGCGGTAAATCCACGTGTAAAAGCTGGAGCCCCCTTTGAAGGTGTTTAGCGCCTGGTAGGCCTTGATGAACGTTTCCTGCGCCAGATCGTTGGCATCCTCATGATTGGCCGTCATGTGATAGATCGTGGCATAAACCCGCTCCTGGTACCGCCGCACCAGCTCATCATAGGCCGCCAGTTCGCCCCCCAAGGCCCTTTTGACCAAGTCGGCTTCTTCCACCGGCGTCGGTTCGCTGGAGCTGGGCGTCGAAGCGGGGTTGGATTTGGGTGCCTTTCGACTGGCTGGCTCCGCCATAATCATGGGCTGTCGGCTGTTGCTGTGCCGAGCGACTCGGTCTGGCGCGCCAGATAGTCCGTCAAGCCCAGCAGCCCGTCTCTTCCGGCTGAGGGCGGGAGCTTTAGGACTGCCGCCCGGGAAGCGCTCAAGTATTCGCCCATCACCTCAAGGGAGCCGGCCAGGGTCTTATACCGGGCCAGCAAGTCAGCCAGGGAGTCCATGGATGCCGGCTGCCACTGCTCAACCAGCCGCCGCAGTTGAATTCGGTCCTTGGCCGAAGCGCGTTCCCAGGCCAGCAGCAATGGCAGCGTCAGCTTTCCCTTCGCCAGGTCGGTGCCCAGGGATTTGCCTGCCACGGCTTCCGAGCCGAACAGGTCCACGCAATCGTCAAAAACCTGATAGGCCGTGCCAAATGCAAGGCCAAATTGCCTCAAATGCTGCCGCTGCGCTTGCGACGCCCGGCTCAGGTAGGCGCCCAGATCGCACGAAAGCGCGAACAATTCCGCCGTCTTCATCTCCAGCACTTTGAAGTAGTCGGCGCGAGTGAACGAGAAGTCTGCCGGCTGCCGCGTCTGGAGGATTTCCCCGGTGCAGACGGTGTTGGTCGCCGAAGCCACCGCCCGGCAGACTTCGGTGGTCGGAAACTCCGCTGCAAGGGTTAGCGCCCGGGCAAAAAGACAATCCCCAAACAAGACCGCAATATCGTTCCCCCACTGAGAGGCGAGTGTAAGCCGACCCCGCCGGATTTCGGCCTCGTCCATGATGTCGTCATGCACCAGCGTCGCCAGATGCACCATTTCGATGATGACGGCGGCCTTGAGATGGTCATCCTTGACGGTTCCGACGGCGGCCGCGGCAAGGGCAACCAATGCCGGCCGAAGCTGCTTGCCATGACCATTGAGCGCGTAGTCCGCGTACGGCGCAATCTCCGGATCGAAGCTCTTGACCTGCTGGGCCAAACGAACCGCCACCTCGTCGAGAAAAGGCTCGACGGGTTCGATGATCTGCTTCCATGAGACAGCCGGCGTCTGGCGCAAGTCGGTCTGCTGAGGTGCAGATGCAAGTCTGGAGTCCGCGGCAAACATCTGGCTAAGAATCTAAGATTGTGCGGCAACCAAGTCAAACCACTTATGTTTCCCTTGTGTTTCCCGTTCTCCGGACTTTCCGGTTCCGCCAAAAAGGACTATCTTCACCCCGTGTTGACCTTTTCGCCATTAGCCGAGCTGCCCGCCCTCAACCAGGTCGCGGTTCCCGACTTGTGGCAGCAACAGGCGGTTGCCGCCTTGCGCGAGGGCAAGGATGTTGTGGTTCAGGCGCCTACCGGCGCGGGCAAGACCCTCATTTTCGAGCTTTGGTCCAACCAGGGCCGCAACCGCGGCCAGGCCATCTATACGGTGCCGACTCGCGCGCTGGCGAATGACAAACTGGCCGAATGGCGCGCGCGCGGCTGGGATGTGGGAATCGCCACGGGGGACCTGGCGGAGAATCTGGGAGCGCCGGTTCTGGTGGCGACGTTGGAAACGCAAAAGCACCGACTGATCCAGGGCGACGGTCCCGCCCTGTTGGTGGTGGATGAGTATCAGATGATTAGCGATCTGGACCGCGGTCTGAACTACGAGCTGGCCATTGCCCTGGCGCCCCCAACCACCCAGTTGCTGCTCTTGAGTGGCAGTGTGGCCAATCCCAAAGACGTCGTGAAATGGCTCGAGCGCCTTGGCCGGAAGGCCGTGCTCATATATCACGAAAACCGTCCCGTCCCGCTTGAGGAGGTCCATGCTGCCAATCTCAGCTACCATGTCCCCTCGGACATCCGCGGCTATTGGCCCCGCCTGGTGGCCAAGGCGTTGGCCGAGGATTTGGGCCCCATTCTCATTTTTGCGCCACGCCGACAGGCTGCCGAGGCCATGGCCACCGAACTGGCCCGCCAACTGCCTACCCCCAATCCACTGGCCCTGACAACCGAACAAAAACTAATTGTGGGGGATGAACTGGCCAGGCTGCTCAAAAGCCGGGTCGCCTATCATCACAGCGGCTTGAGTTACGGCGCCCGCGCCGGGGTCATCGAGCCCCTGGCCAAGGCGGGGCAGTTGCGGGTGGTGGTGGCCACGATGGGGCTGGCGGCCGGGATCAATTTCTCCCTCCGCAGCGTTGCTCTGGCCGCCGAATCGTACCGCCGTGATGAGGTCGAGCAACTGCTGCAGCCGAGCGAAATTCTTCAAATGTTTGGCCGGGCCGGACGCCGTGGGCTGGATGAGACGGGCTTTGTGCTGATCACCGCGAATGAGTTGCGGTTGTTGGACGCGCACGCCGGCCACCTGTCGCGAAGCGGGGCGGTGGACTGGGGCGCCCTTCTGGGCCTGATGGCCGCCGCGGCGCAGCGCGGGCAGGCGCCGTTCCCTGAAGCGGTGCGCGTGCAGGAACGTTTGTTCACCAGCAAACCAGTCTTTCTGGGGGTTGAAGAGTCCATGCGCCACCCGGACGTTCCATGCGGCCTCCATACCGACGCCGAGCGCGCGCGTCACGTTCGCCGTCGTGTTCGGGAAATGCTTAACAGTGTCGGCGAGTGGGAGCCGATGCCGGCTTTCCGCGAGGTGCCGGCCGGCGAAGTTCAGGCGGCTCTTTGGCCAAAAGACCTGTCGCGACCGGAGCCGGGCGGAGCAGGGGAGGGGCAGTCGCAGGTCGGGGGCAAGCCGATGTTTTGCAGCGTGTTGCGTATTCCCGCCGCCCTCGAAAAGGTTGGCATGGGCACCTTGACCGTGGTGGCCGAGGACAGTGAAGGAAAGGTTTACGGGCGCGCCCTGACTGTGGCGGACCGCTTGAATGGCGACCGGGTCATCATTGCAAAATGGGTGCGGCGGCTCACCAATTGGAATGGCAGACAGACTTCTTCCGCCGTGTGGGCGGAGAAGATCGCGCCTCTGGTCCAGCAGCGGCTCAAAGAGCAGGGCACGCCCCTCGTGCGGTTTGCCGATGCCGACCGCCGGATTCTCGCCCTGGTGAGTCTGGCCGAGGTCAAAATGCGGGTGCCGGTGGATCAGGCCGGCGTGGCTCTTTGGCGGCCGCCCGAGCGCGAGGTTCTGCCCTACGATTGCGCAAGATGCGGGCTGGTTGAAACCTGCAAACGGCTTCCCACGGCAACGGGCACCGCCCTGCTATGGCGCCGGCTCAAGCTGGTGGATGCGCACGGCGTGCCCACCTTGCGCGGCCGCCTCGTCAGCTTCTTCTCGCAGGGTGATGGCCTGGCAATCGCAGCGGCTCTCGAACATGAGGATTATCCCCTGGACGAGCTGATTTACGATCTGGCCAACCTCGATGCCGGGTTCCGCTTCTGCGGGGAGGAGAATCGCTGGGGCGGGCGGCTGGGCATTGTTTGTCATGAAACCTACGGCCTGCTCAGCATCCCGGGCTACCTCGAAAATGGGGTGCCGCCGCGTTACGGCGCCGGGGCGGAGCAAATTGTGGCTGCGGTTCACAAAGACCCGGCCAGCAAACACCGCTGGGTCAATGACCTCGTGGGTTTGGGAGACATTGACCGCGTCATCATCGAATGGCGCAGCCTGCTCCGCCAGATTGCTCATGCGCCAACGCTGGATTGGCCCCGCTGGCAGGCCCTGCAGGCCATGGCCAAAGGCATCCTCAATGAGACCGAGTCGCCCACCATGACCGATCTTCCGCCGCTTGCTTTTGACCAAACCCGGCGCGTGGACCACCGCCTCATTCTCCGGCGTCACTGACCGAGGCCGAACCTCTCACCCGCCCGGCCGTGGGGGCAGGCGGCGCTATGGGCGATGCTCCTGCCCGGATGGGCTACCTTCGACGGCGCAAGCACAGGCCGGCCGCAGCCAACGCAAGCAGGGCCAGCGACGAGGGCTCAGGAATGACCGGGACAAAATCCAGCCCGCGGAAACGCATGTTGGTGCCCGCGGTTGCAAGGGTGTTGGCAATTGAATTTGCGCCGGTATCAACGACCGAAATCAGCCGGGTCGCCGCACTCTCGGCCGTGGTGGCATAGATGATTGGATCGGCGGGGCCGAAATCCACCGCCAAGCCCCTGGCGCCGACCGTGCTGCCCGATCCAGTTCCCAGCGTGTAGGAAAGGGACCAAGTGGTGCCGTCAAACACCCATTTTTGAATCCCGCCCCCGTTTGAAATGGTCCGATCATCCGCCACATAAGCCACGTTCCCGGAGGGACTCAGCGCAAAGTCGGTGGTTGTCGCTCCGCTTCCCGTGGCAAACAGCAGTGTGGCCGGGCCGGGATCCGTTGGCAGTCCGGAGTAATAATACAGGCCGGGGCCGGTGCTGGCCGAGCCGGAATGCGAAAAGTAGAGGTTTCCATTGAAAATGTTGGCGCCTCGCAAGGTCACCAGTGTGTTTTGCAGCATCGCTGGGCTGGCATCCAGGCCCATGTAGTAAGGCCCCCCAGCCGCGCTGCCACTTCCACTTCCGATGCCCCAGTAATTTCCCGCCCCGTCCGTCACTGCGCCGCGCCAGCTTATGCCGCTATAGGCCGTCGAGCTCGAAACCGGGATGCTCACGTTTCCAAGACTGTCAATCATCCCCACCGCCCTTGGCACCGCCGCGGAGGTGGAACTGGACACGGAGCTGCTGTACGGACGAGGTGTGTTGTAACCCGCAAAGGTTAGATACTGGCCGTTGGCAGATCGGGCCAGAAACCCTTCAGCCGTCGCCGTTCCATTCAACACCAGTGCATTCGGCCCCGAATCCGGGATCTGAATCGAGCCGACCAGGGTTCCCATCGGCGAATACTCATCAATGAATACCGTGTTGCCGGTATTGGCGAGGGTTTGGCTGCCGTCTCCGACCCGGAGTACGGCCAGATTGCCTGGTGTGAAATCGGCAAACACCGTCCCCGAGAGGGACACGGCTGCCAATCCGAGAACAAAGTAACGTTTGGGGTTCATAGGTATTATTGGGTTCACTGTCGTTGCCTGCTGATAACCAAGCACTTCCACGCCGCCAAGCCTTAGGCCGGCTCGCGGTTGAGCGATGCGTCTGCTTTCGCTCGCTCGTTGAATTTTGATGCTATCAAAGCCCCGGCCCCATGTCAATCGCTAATTCAGGGGCAATTTCTGGGAAACCAGGGGCAAAGCGATTGCGCGAGATTGAAGACACCGGAGAGTTTCCTCCGGCGGGAGCCAAATGCCGGGTGTGGGTACGCCTGGCTGTTCTTGGTTCTTCCCCAATATCACCATGGTGGGCGGCGGACTGCACCGTGCGCCGCGCTGCTTGTTTCGCCCATGCCGGCTGGGGGGCGGTGCTTCGTTGGCCAGTGGTTGGGGGGCATGGGATGGAGTGTGGAAATTTGGTCCGGTTGGGTTCGGTTGAGCGCAACGACAACTGCCGAAACGCTGGAATGCTGAAAAACTGAAACACTGAAACAGGAAAACGGCTCCTGTGCGAAAGGCACGGTCGTTCTCAAAAAACTTCTGTCAGAAAGTTTCAGGGGTCTAGTTCGGCTCCGAAGCGTCGGGGTGGGGACGTCCCCAGCCCCGTAAGGAGTTTGGGCGGCAAGACGGTTTGTCATCTCTGTAACATGGGGAGTTGGGCAAACCCTGTCCGAACCCGGACAAGTGCTGTCCAAGTTCGGAATTTTTTTGGCGAAAGGCCTGCTGGCGTAAACTGATAGGAAATTGCTTTTTGCGCGCCCGCATTTATTGAGCGCTGCGCGGGTGAGCAACGTTTCCGCCAGAGATTGCCAGCCATTTCGGCTTGAGGAGTGAGCCGGCATAAGCTAACAAGCGGAACGACTATGACAACCCGGTTACCCCTGGCTACTTGCTTCGCGTTATTGATTGGCTTTTCTTGGAGTTGCGGCAAACCGGTGCTTAACTGTGCCCCTGGTCCCACAGTTGTAGAAATCACTGGGAAACTTAGACTCAGCCTTTCGGCGGAGGGGAATGGCGATATCATGGACGCGGCAAGGACAGCCGCCGTCACGGATGGCGTTATTAGAACGCAAGAGCGCTTGTACCTTGCTACGGCTACCAACGAACTCGAACTCAGATTCAACAATTCGACAACCTTTGTTGGGGTCGGCAAATACGAAAACCGTGTTATCTGGAACTTCGGCCACCAGTATCGAGTCAAGGGGCGGCTTAACGAAGAGGGTATTCTGACCGCAACAGAGATCAGGTACATTGGGCCTGATCCTGCAGATATTGCTGCCGCTGCTGCCAGGCAGCCAAGATGGTCTATTCCGAAGGACTGGGAACGGCAAGAAGTCAAATCCCCGTTTGTGATAGCTCGCTTTAAGGTAAGGGGACAAGGCGACCTTGCGGCTACCATCACAATTACTTCGCAGGAAACGGGCATGTTGGGATTAGGGCCGCGTGTGCCTGAAACTCTAAATCGTTGGCGGGGGCTAGTTGGCCTACCGTCTCTAAAGGAAGCGGATCTGGAATCTGCCACCTCTAAAATCCAAATCCCTGGAGGAGAGGTGAAGTTTCTTGAGGCTTCTGGAACCGATCAGCAATATGGTAGGCCAGCTACTTTGCTTGGAGCCGTGCTGGAGGGACCGAAAATGCACTATTTTTATTATATCCTTGGCGATTCCGCGCTTGTCGTGGCCCAGAAGGAGGCTTTCCTGTCATTTCTTCGCAGCGGTAGTTACCCCGAATGATCCGCCCATTTGAGCCGTAATCAGTTCACCAGAGGATTGGGCACATCGGCAGATACCTCTACGCGTTCGACGTGGATTGCGTCGGGGTGGCGTGTGTCGATTTCAGGTAAAATGATAGGAAATTGCTTTTTGCGCGCCCGCATTTATTGAGCGCTGCGCGGGTGAGGAAGAATTGCTGTTTGGTCTCACCGGGCTTGGTGAAATACTACCCAGAGTCAGCCGGGCGTGTCGATGCGTGAATCTTGCGTGTTTCTTCTTGGGCAATGGGGTAACGCGTTGCATCAAACCAAAAGACCCCGGGGCTTCCTGAGGCGCGAGCCAAACGGCAAACGGCGGCCTTGAGTGCGCAGAGGGCTTTGGTTTGTCCGCGGTCTGGCGTTGGGGGGCGTGCGTTCCGCGGTGCGCCGTCATGCCTGATTCGCCTATGCCGGGTGCGGGGGGGCTTGGTTGGCCGGTGGTGGGGTGGCTTGGGTTGTGCAAGCTTGGCTCGAACAGGGTCGGTTGGGTTCGATGGCGTTCGATTGGGAGCAAATCAGAAACCAAAAAGCAACAGTGAAAGGCTGGGGTTCACCTCCAGATTGACACCGGAACGGGCGGGGCGATAAGGTGCGAGGTCGCGAGGTGCTCGCGTTCCGATGAATAAGAGCCGGTTGCTGTTGATTGATGACGAAGCGGATGTGCGCTACTCGTTTCAGCGGATTTTTGATTCGCCCGAAATCGAGCTGGTCACCGCCGCCAGCGGCGAGGAGGGTCTGCGGGTGATCGCCTCGGCAAGGCCCGAGGTGGTGATCATGGATGTGCGCATGGGGGGCATGAGTGGCCTGGAGACCTTGCGGCGAATCCGGCAGATGGATTCCAAGCTGTTGGTCATTTTGATGACCGCTTACGGCACCACGCAGACGGCCATCGAGGCGATGAAACTCGGGGCCTACGACTACCTCCTCAAGCCGTTTGATATTCCAAAGCTCAAGGAGGTCGTTCAGAACGCGCTGAAAGCGGCGCGGGACATGCGGCAGGTGGTGTCCTATCAGCCCTTGCTGCAGAAGGAAGATTATGAACTGGGCATCGTGGGCCGCAGCGAGGCGATGCAACAGGTGTTCAAGCTCATCGGCCAGCTTGCCGCGTCGGATGCCACGGCCCTGATCACCGGCGAAAGTGGCACGGGCAAGGAACTGGTGGCCCGCGCCATCTATCACCACAGCGAGCGAAGCCGTCAGCCCTTCCTGGCGGTCAATTGCGCCGCCATCCCCGAGCAACTGTTGGAAAGCGAGCTGTTTGGACACGAGCGCGGCGCGTTCACCGGGGCGACCCAGCAGCGGATTGGCAAGTTTGAACAATGCAACGGCGGCACCCTCTTCCTGGATGAGATCGGCGACATGACCCCCGCCACCCAGACCAAGATTCTGCGTGTGCTCCAGTCCGGCACGTTCGAGCGGGTGGGCGGGAACCAGGCGTTGAAGGTCAACGTTCGAATCATTGCGGCCACCAACAAACCGCTGGAACAGGCGGTGGCCGCTCGGCAATTCCGCGAGGACCTTTTCTATCGGTTGAACGTCGTCCGCGTCCATCTTCCACCCCTCCGCGAGCGCAAGTCCGACATCCGCCTCCTCGTCAACTATTTCCTGAGCACCTTCGCGCGGAATCAGGGAACCCCGCCGCGTGCCATCGCGCCAGCCGCGTTGAAGCTGCTCGAGAAGTACCATTGGCCGGGGAACGTGCGCGAGTTGGAGAATGTCATCCGCCGGGCGCTGGTGGTCGCCAAGAGCGATACGATTTTGCCGGCAGACCTGCCGCCGGAAATCACTGGTCAGGACCGCGGAGGGGAGGGCGGCGTGACGGGCCCCGCTGTGACCGGCGCCGGCGCAGCCGGGGTGGCGCCGCTGGCCCGCCAGCTTTTCCAATGGGCCCAGCGCGATCCCAAGCTTAAGATCCTTCCGGCCGTCGAGCGCGAGTTGGTCATCCAGGCGCTCAAGGAAACCGGCGGCAATCAGGTCCACGCGGCCCGGCTCCTGGGCATCACGCGTGCCACGCTGCGCAAGCGCATCGAGCGGTTCGGCATCCAAAAAGAACTCAACATCCGGTAACCGCGGTGTCTGACACCCTTTATGACCTGATCCCGCGCGATGAGCGGCTGTCCAACGATGTGCTGCTGGGCCAGTTTCTCGAATACACTGAGCGCAAACGGCTCCGCCTTTACCCGGCCCAGGAGGCTGCCATCCTCGAACTGTTCGAGGAAAAGAATGTGATTCTGAACACCCCGACCGGCTCGGGCAAATCGCTGGTGGCCGCGGCCCTCCATTTCAAGGCGGTGGCCCAGGGGCAGCGGTCGGTTTACACCTGCCCGATCAAGGCTCTGGTCAACGAAAAGTGGCTGGCGCTCTGCCGCGAGTTCGGACCGGACAACGTCGGCTTGAGCACCGGCGACGCCACGGTGAACCGCGACGCCCCCATTCTCTGCTGCACGGCCGAAATTCTGGCCAACATTGCCCTGCGCGAGGGCCCGGACGCGGAATTCCGCGAAGTGATCATGGACGAATTCCATTATTACGCCGACCGGGAACGCGGGGTGGCCTGGCAGGTGCCGCTCCTCACCCTCCCCCAGGCCAGGTTCCTGCTCATGTCCGCCACCCTCGGCGACACCGCCTTCTTCGAGGAGGAACTCACCCGGCGCAACGGGCGGCCGACGGTGACGATCCGGTCCCAGGAGCGGCCGGTGCCCCTGGAATACGCTTACTCGGAAATCCCGCTGGCCCAGACGCTCGAACGACTTGCCAGCGAAGGCCGCAGCCCCGTTTACGTCGTCCATTTCACCCAGATGGAGGCCGCCCAAAGCGCCCAGGATTTCACCAGCATCAACGTTTGCACGCGCGAGGAGAAAAATGCCATCGCCAATGCGCTGGAAGGATTCCGGTTCAGCAGTCCCTATGGACCGGAAATCCGGCGCTGGCTCAAACATGGCATCGGGCTGCATCATGCGGGGCTGCTGCCGAAATACCGCGTGCTGGTCGAGCAGTTGACCCAGAAGGGACTGCTCAAGGTGATCTGCGGCACCGACACCTTGGGCGCCGGCATCAACATGCCCATCCGCACCGTCCTGTTCACTCGCCTCTGCAAGTTCGACGGCCAAAAGACCGCCATTCTCAGCGCGCGGGATTTTCACCAGATTGCGGGCCGGGCGGGGCGGAAGGGATTTGACGACCGGGGCTGGGTCGTGGCCCAGGCCCCCGAGCACGTCATCGAAAACCTGAAACTCGAGGAGAAAGCCGCGCGCGACGGCCGGAAGTCCGTCAAACGCAAGCCCCCTGACAAGAACTTCGTCAACTGGGACAAGAACACCTTCCTGCGGTTGATCGCCGCCCAACCGGAACGGCTCACCTCGCGGTTCCAGGTGACGCACGGCATGTTGTTGAACGTCCTGAGCCGCAAAGGGGACGGCTGCCGGGCCATGCAGCGGCTGATCCGGGATTGTCACGAAACCCCCAAAGCCAAGCGCGAGCATCTCAAGCGCGCATGGCAGTTGTTTCGCTCGCTCCTGGACCGCCGGATCATTGAGTTCATTCCGCGAACCGAAGCCGGGAGTTATGTGCGGGTGAACGTCGAGTTGCAGGACGATTTCTCGATGGATCAGACGCTTTCGCTTTACCTGCTGGAGACCCTTCCGCTCCTGGACCCCCAGGCGCCGGACTACCCCCTGGTGCTGCTGACACTCGTCGAATCCATCCTCGAGGACCCGGAGGTCATCCTGCGCAAGCAACTCGACAAACTCAAGAGCCGGAAGATGGCGGAGATGAAGATGGCCGGTCTCGATTATGAGGAGCGCATGGAAGAGCTCGAAAAACTGGAATACCCCAAGCCCAACCGCGATTTTGTCTATACCACTTTCAACGCCTTTGCCGACAAACACCCCTGGGTTGGCCAGGAAAACATCCGCCCCAAATCCATCGCCCGCGAGATGTTCGAGACCTTCCGCTCCTTTTCGGATTACATCCGGGACTATGAACTGCAGCGGTCCGAGGGCCTGCTGCTGCGGCATCTCAACAGCGTTTACAAGGTCCTGGCGCAAACCGTCCCCGACAACGCCAAAACCGACCCCGTTCGGGAAATGGAGCTTTACTTGGGCACCCTGATCCGGCAGGTGGATTCCAGTTTGCTCGAAGAATGGGAAAAGATGAAGGACCCCGCTTATCAGCGCGCGGAAACCAGGGAGGTTAAACCGCCGGGAGCGGAAGCAGCCGCTGCGGACATCACCCGCGATACCAGGAATTTCACCGCCGCCATACGCCAGCGCATTTTCAGTTTTCTGCGGGGCTTGGTGAACCAGGATTTCGAGACAGCCCTGAGTTTCCTCGATTCGGCAGAGGATGCCGAGGGCCAGCCCTGGACCCCGGCGCGGCTCCAGGACTGTGTCAAGTCCTATTATTCCGAACACCAGAGCCTGTGCCTCGACCCCAATGCCCGCAATCTGCGTCACACTTACGTAACCCCCGCCGAGGACCGCCGCTCCTGGCGCGTGCAGCAGATGCTGGTGGACCCTGACGATTACAACGATTGGGTCGCCGAGTTCGAGGTGGACCTGCCCGCCTCACGCGCGGCGGGCCAGCCGGTGCTCAAGCTGGGGCGGTTGGGCCCGTTGGTTGGCACATAGCGACACGGCATCAGCAACGGGCTTTCCCACTCCTTTTGTTCCCGCCGCGCACACGGTGCGCCGGCCCAAAACTGCTTGTTTCCGGCGGACCACCTCCCTAAGCTGGCTCAAGAATGAAAACGACGCTTCGATTCGCTTCCGCTTTGCTCCTCAGTTCCGTGGCAGCCATTGCCGCTGACAATGGTTGGGTCAACCTGTTTAACGGAAAGGACCTTTCCGGCTGGGTCCAACGCGGCGGCAAAGCCAAATACACGGTGCAGGAGGGCATCCTGGTCGGCTCCACCGTGCTGGATACTCCAAACAGCTTCCTCTGCACTGAAAAAACCTACGGCGACTTCATTCTCGAACTCGAATTCAAAGTGGACCCGCTGCTCAATTCAGGCGTCCAGGTCCGGAGCGAGTGTTTCGACACGGAGAAGAAGGTGCAGGCCAACGGCAAGGAAATCCGCATCCCCGCCGGCCGGGTGCATGGCTACCAGGTGGAGATTGACATGGACGCCGCCAAGAACCGGTGGTGGTCGGGGGGGATTTACGACGAAGGGCGCCGCGCGTGGCTTTACCCGGGCATCCTGGGTGGTGATTCGAAGGCCTTTACGGAGCAGGGCGCCAAAGTCAGCAAGCCGGGCGAATGGAACCACTACCGCATCGAAGCCCGGGGCGCCTCGATCAAGACCTGGCTGAACGGCCAGCTCCGCGCCACCATTAACGACAACATGACTCCCCGCGGGTTCATCGCCCTTCAGGTTCACAGCGTCGGCAAGGATGCCTCGAAGGAGAATCTGAAAGTCCAGTTCCGCAACATTCGGCTGAAGGAACTGCCCGGCAATTAATCGCCCCACCCTGGCTCGCGAAAGGCCCGCTTGGTGGCAGGCCGCCCATGCGGTCTATTGATCAGCGAAGATAATCTGCTTGGTCGCCGGGTCGTAGGCGAGCTTCTTGCCCGGAGGCGGCGTGGGGAGCCGGCGCCCCGCAAAAGCCGGAAAATTGGTCAGCTCGTTCAGGTTTCTGGGTGCGGACCCGTTGTTCATGATCCAGACCTGAAGCGCGCGATTCAACTCCGGCAGGGCGATTTCCTCGGGCGCCTTTTGTTTCTTGCCACAGCCCGCGAGCAAACCGCCGGCCACCAGCAGGCACATAAACAGCTTTGACGTTCCATTCATCAGGGCCAGACTGTATCGGCAGTCCATCCAATTACAAGGAATAATGGCACCGGGCTGCCGCGCGCCGGTTCTCCACTCCCAGCTTCCGCAGAATATGCTCCACGTGCTTGTGGACGGTCCGGGGGCTGATCCCCAAAATCATTGCGATCTCGAGATTGCTCTTCGTCTCGACAATCCACTGCAAAACCTCCGCCTCCCGGCGTGTGAGTCGCGGGCATTCCCCTTTTCGACACGCCACCCCCTGCTGCTCGTCCAGCCACAACCGGATTGCCTGATTGCCCGCAGCCCGAAACCGCACCTGCAACCAGGACTTCGCCTCACCTGCCGCCCCCATTCCCGCCCGGACTGCGGCAAAATGCCCGCCTTTCCCCGCTTCCAGATGCCCCTCCATCTGTTCCATCCATTCCCGAGGTAATTGGCACGAATTCTCGAGCGCGGCGGGACAATACCGCTCCAAGAACGGCACGGCAGCGGGTGTCAGATATAAGAGCCTGCCCCTCCTGTTCGCCACCATAACGGCCTGCTTCCCCTCCGCGGCAGCCCCTCCCACCGAGGTCCACTTGCCCCTTCCCTCCACTTTCGCAGGGGGGTGGGGGCTCCGGCTTGGCAGCGTCCGAGCCATAAATGCTGATTAATAATTACCAACCATCCTAATCCGGAAAATCGGCTTAATTTATATCAGGCTCATACCGTACGCAAGTTTGCGTACAGACCAACACGCCTTGGTGCGCGAACTTGCGGTGGATGGTATGGGATTGGGAACCGAAAATCGAAGGGCCGAAACGACCTCGGCGGCGGCTGGAGACGGCCGGAGCTGCCAAGGCCTTCTGGCCTTTGTTACCGATTTCGCCTATTCCGTGACCCTTCGGGATGAT
>Ga0116147_1001465_pt1 | contig 25795 bp, 19 predicted proteins | sample AD_JPNHG3_MetaG_FD_89749 | JGI IMG/M metagenome (GOLD analysis project Ga0116147, IMG submission 89749) | Active sludge microbial communities of municipal wastewater-treating anaerobic digesters from Japan - AD_JPNHG3_MetaG | ecosystem: Engineered > Bioreactor > Anaerobic > Digestate | place...
ACAAAGTTTAAAGTCTGTTCCTAATTACTATAAGTTGTTGGAAGTGAGACTTGCATGGATAAAATATTTAAAGATGGAGGAATTGTACAAAGACTTCTTGAATAATAATTTTTTATCATATCCTGATTATGTTTCGATTAAGCGTAAGTGGAAATCAAATAACTTAAGATTTAAAGTTGATTTTGATGAAAATTTAATAAACAATTATGCCTGATATTATGGTAAGCATAAAATTATTGTTAATGTATAGCGAGAATTAGTGATTTGGAAAAATTAGGCAAAGAAAAATATTGAGTTCATAGAGGGCTTAGATGCATTTTTATACTAATTTCTGATAATATAAAAATATAATCAAATAAAATACATAAATCAGTAAAGAAAAAGCCTCCTTTAGGAGGCTTTTTCTTTACTATAAGCTCGCAAGTTTTTTATAATAATTATATCTCCATTTAGCAGCATTTTCAGCTTCTTTGAAAAGTTTTTCAGCTTCTTCGGGGAATTCTTTAATTAGAGATGTATATCTAACTTCACCTTTAAGGAAATCCTGGAATTTAGACCAATCAGGTTCCGGACTATCAATAACTAGAGGATTTTTACCTTCTGCTTCGAGCATAGGATTGTAGCGATAATTTACCCAATAACCGCATTCAACAGCTCTGGCAGCTTCTTCTTGGGATTTTCCCATACCATGATGTAATCCGTGATTAATACATGGAGCATAAGCAATAATTAGTGATGGTCCTGGATAAGATTCAGCTTCTTTAATAGCTTTGAAATATTGATTTTGACTAGCTCCCATTGCAACTTGAGCGACATAAACATAACCATAAGTCATTGCCATTGCTCCAAGGTCTTTTTTACGAGTTTTCATTCCCGATGCTGCAAATTTTGCAACAGCTGCAATAGGGGTAGATTTTGATGCTTGTCCACCTGTATTTGAATAAACTTCTGTATCGAGAACTAAGAGATTTATATCTTTTCCTGAAGCAATTACATGGTCGAGACCTCCGTAACCAATGTCGTAAGCCCATCCATCACCGCCAAATACCCATACAGATTTTTTAACCAAATAATGTTTCTTTTCTTTAATTTCTTGAGCAATATGATCATTTAAATTTTCGATTGCAGCTAAAAGCTTTTTGCTTGCGATTTCAGATGCTTCTGCATTGTTTTTATTGTTAATCCATTCTTTAGCAGCTTCAGCAGCTTCACCTGTCCAGTTAGCTTCTTTAAGGAGCATGCAAATCTTTTCGCGAATTTTTTCAACTCCGGTAGCAATACCAAAACCGTATTCAGCATTGTCTTCGAATAATGAATTAGCCCATGCTGGTCCTTTGCCTGTTTTGTAATGTTTACAATAAGGTGTTGAAGGTGCAGATGCTCCATAAATAGAAGAACATCCTGTAGCATTGGCAATAATCATTCTTTCGCCAAAGAGCTGAGTTATTGCTTTAATATATGGAGTTTCACCACAACCGGCACAAGCTCCGGAAAACTCAAATAATGGTTGAGCAAACTGTGAATTTTTAACAGTTTTATCTTTAGGTAACACATCTTCTTTATAACCAACAATTTCATCCATATAGTACCAGCGTTCTATTTCTGATTTTTGAGTTTCCAGAGGTTTCATTACTAAAGCTTTTGTCTTAGCAGGACATACATCGGCACAGTTTCCACAACCTGTACAATCCAATACAGCAACTTGTATTCTGAAGTTATATTCTTTTGTTCCACCGATACCTTTAATGGTTTTCGTCCCTTCAGGAGCATTTTTTAACTCTGCATCTGTTAAAAGGAAAGGACGAATTGCTGCATGAGGACAAACAAAAGAACATTGATTACACTGAATACAATTTTCGGGAATCCATTCGGGTACATTAACAGCAACTCCACGTTTTTCAAATTTTGAGGTTCCGTGTTCCCATGTTCCGTCTTCGCGTCCAACAAAGGTAGATACAGGTAAAGTGTCGCCTTTTTGAGAGTTAATAACATCAACTACTTTAGAGATAAATTCCGGGACTTCTTTATCTCTGCAAACGCAGAATTCTTTTGCATCAATGCTTGCCCATTCTTTTGGAACTTCAACTTTAATAATTTGAGAACCAGCATCAACAGCTTTGTAATTCATTTCAACAACTGCTTCCCCTTTTCTGCCGTAGGTTTTTTTAATCATTTTTTTCATTTGTTCTACGGCTTGTTCATAAGGAATAATGTTGGTTATTTTAAAGAATGCAGATTGCAAAATTGTGTTGGTTCTGTTTCCAAGACCAATTTCTTCTGCAATTTGAGTAGCATTAATAATGTAGAATTGTATGTTCTTTTGTGCAAGAGTTTTTTTCATGTGGTCTGGTAAACGTTTTTTTGTTTCCTCAACATCCCAGAGGGAGTTTAATAAGAAACATCCGTTTTCCTTAATTCCATCCAAAACATCATATTGATTAATGTATGCAGGGACATGACAAGCTACAAAATCCGGATTTGTTACCAGATAAGGAGCACGTATTATACAATCTCCAAACCTTAAATGAGAAGCAGTAAATCCTCCTGATTTTTTTGAGTCATATGCAAAGTATGCCTGGCAATATTTATCTGTAGTTTCTCCAATGATTTTAATAGAATTTTTATTTGCACCAACAGTTCCATCAGAACCTAATCCGTAAAATTTAGCTTCGTAAATTGTATTACATAAAATGGAAATATTTTCATTAACAGGCAAAGATAAATTAGTAACATCATCAACTATACCTACTGTGAACCTTTGTTTTGGATTTTCACTGGCAAGATTATCGAAAACAGCAATCATCATCGAAGGAGTAGTATCTTTGCTTGATAACCCGTAACGACCTGCAAAAATTTCTGGTTTATTGCTTTCTTTATAGAATAATTCAACTACATCAAGATATAAAGGTTCTCCATTAGCTCCCGGTTCTTTGGTTCTGTCTAAAACTGCTATTCTTTTAACTGATTTTGGAAGGACTTTTTTAAAGTATTTTTCTGAGAATGGTCTATAAAGATGTACTGAAATGACACCAACTTTTCTACCTTGAGCATTCAAGTAGTTTACAGTTTCAACCAGCGTATCTGTGATTGACCCCATCGCAACAACAATGTGTTCTGCATCCGGCACTCCGTGATAAGTAAATGGATGATACTCTCTTCCTGTAAGTTGAGTAATTTTTTGCATATACTCCTCAACAACATCAGGAACTGCTTCGTAGAATTTATTAGAAACTTCTCTAGACTGGAAATAAATATCCGGGTTCTGAGCTGTACCGCGAGTAACAGGATTTTCAGGATTTAATGAATTTTTTCTGAAATTTTCAATAGCTTTCCAATCCAGAAGTTTAGCCATATCTTCATTTTCGAAGTATTCTACTTTTTGAATTTCATGAGAAGTTCTGAACCCATCGAAGAAATGGAGGAAAGGTACTCTGCATTTTATTGCTGCAAGATGAGCAATTGGGGCAATGTCCATTATTTGTTGTACAGAACCTGTTGCTAACATGGCAAATCCGGTTTGTCTGGTAGCCATTACATCTTGATGGTCACCAAAAATTGAAAGGGCTTGTGCTGCGACAGCTCTGGCACTAACGTGAAATACTCCTGGCAGAAGTTCGCCGCTTATTTTATACATGTTTGGAATCATTAACAGTAAACCTTGTGAAGCAGTAAAAGTGCTTGTAAGAGCTCCTGCCTGTAAAGCTCCGTGAACAGCACCTGCCGCACCGGCTTCGGATTGCATTTCTTCAACTTTTACAGTTTGTCCAAAAATGTTTTTTCTTCCGTGAGCTGCCCATTCATCAACATTTTCTGCCATATTTGATGATGGAGTGATAGGATAAATACATGCAACATCACTAAACATGTATGCTACGTGAGCTGCAGCATGATTACCATCGCATGTGATAAATTTTTTTGTTTTAGTCATATTCTTAATATTAAGTTATTTAAACTTTTTTTCTAAGTCTCGCCAAATTAACATTATTCTTGAAATTAAAAAATGATTATTATTTTAAATTTTAATTAAAAGATAAACACTGAATCACTGTATATTAACTACATATCTTTATCCATAGAAAGCAAAAATTCTTCATTTGTTTTGGTTAATGGTAATCTCGATTTCATAAATTCCATTGCTTCTATAGGGGTCATATCAGCAAGGAACCCTCGTAATATCCACATACGGTTAATAATTTCCGGATCTAATAATAAGTCTTCTCTTCGTGTGCTGGAAGAAGTAATGTCAACAGCCGGATAAATTCTGCGGTTTGAAAGTTTTCTATCGAGCTGGAGTTCCATGTTGCCTGTACCTTTAAACTCTTCAAAAATTACTTCGTCCATTTTCGAGCCAGTATCAATCAATGCTGTGGCAAGTATAGTAAGTGATCCACCGTTTTCGATGTTACGAGCTGCTCCAAAAAATTGTTTTGGCTTGTGTAAAGCATTAGAATCAACACCTCCCGATAAAACTCTGCCTGATGCCGGGGCTACAGTGTTATGAGCTCTTGCTAAACGAGTGATGGAATCTAACATTATAACAACATCATGACCGCATTCTACCAACCTTTTGGCTTTCTCTAAAACCATATTGGCAACTCTTACGTGTTTGTCGGCTGATTCATCAAATGTTGATGCAATAACTTCGGCATTAACGTTTCGTGCCATTTCGGTAACTTCTTCCGGACGTTCGTCAATCAATAATACCATCATGTAAACTTCCGGATGATTTGCTGCGATTGCATTTGCAATTTCTTGCAATAAAATTGTTTTACCTGTTTTGGGTTGTGCTACTATCAACCCTCTCTGCCCTTTGCCAATTGGGGCAAACATATCAACAATTCTGGTTGATAAAGTTGCTTTCCCTTTTCCAGTTATATTGAATTTTTCATTAGGGAATAATGGTGTCAAATGGTCGAAAGGAACTCGATCACGCATCAACGAAGGATCTAATCCATTGATTTTAATAACTTTTATCAAAGGAAAATACTTTTCGTTTTCTTTTGGCGGACGAACAGTTCCTTCTACAGTATCACCTGTTCTTAATCCAAAAAGCTTAATCTGACTCTGGCTGACATAAACATCATCGGGAGAACTGATATAATTATAGTCCGACGACCTCAAAAAACCGTATCCTTCAGGAATTATTTCCAGAACGCCAATAACAGTAATCAAGCCACTAAAATCGAATTCCTCTTTTGGAGGGGCTTGTTGTACTGCATTTTGTTGATTTTGATTTTCGGGCTTTTGCGGTTCTGTTTGTTGTGTTTCAACGTATTCGATATTTGTGAGTTCAATATTTGTCGGTATTTCAGTTTCTGTTGCAGCCGATTGATTGTAAGTAGTATTTTCTTTGGTTTCCGGAGTATTTTTTTTCAATAAAAGTTTTTTTGGAGCAGATGAACTTTGTTCTTTGACATCAGTTTGTGTTTCGATTCCCTCGTTTATTTCTGTTAGGTTTTCTGTTATAATTGGGTTCTGTTGTTCTTCAATAATTTTTTTCGATTCATCAACTTTTTCTTTATCAGATGTAGCTTTTTCAGTATTTGCAGAAAACAAATCCGGTTGTTTTTCTTTATGTTTTGATTGTCTATATTTTTGTCTTATCTCTTGTTTTTTTAATTCAATTTTATCTAATGGTTGGGGCTCTTCAGGCTTTTGTTCAACTGCTTCTTTTTGCGGTTCATCCGGCAAATTTTCTTGCTTTGGTTCAGCAAATTCTGTTGCACTTACAGGTTTGCTGGTAGTTATTTTTACAGCTCTTGCTCTTGGTCTTTTTTTTGCTTTTTCTTTGTTTGCAACTATTTCTGCAGAAGCTTTTATAGCTTGCTGGTCCAGAATTTTATAAATTAAATCTCTTTTTTTGTATGAATCGCTTTTAACAATACCTAATTCTTTTGCTATTTCTCTTAACTCGGGCAAAAGTTTTGCATTTAAATCTAATATATCGTACATGGTTTAAATAATTAAAAAACGTTTGTGTTTTGAATACTTTTTAATTTTTTGATTGTGCGGTCTTTAACAAAATAGGTTAAAGTACACTTTTGAAAAACTGATGCAAAAATATATTCTTTTTTTTAATTTAAAAATTTTTTTTCACAAATATATCAAATATACAAAAATACAAAAAAAATCTTAAATACGGCAACCAATTAAAAAAAAAACGTTTAATATAATGTGTGGCAAAATTAAAAGTTTATGAGGCAGTTAAAAATTACCCGTCAGGTAACAAATCGCGATACTCCTGCATTTGAAAAATATTTGCAGGAGATAAGCCGCAAGGAAATGATTTCACCAGAAGAGGAAATCGAACTTGCACGTCGTATAAAAGAAGGCGATGAAAAAGCCCTTGAAAGGCTTGTTTCAGCAAATTTACGTTTTGTAGTTTCTGTTGCTAAACAATATCAAAACCAAGGTTTATCATTGCAAGATCTTATAAATGAAGGCAACCTTGGTTTGATTAAGGCAGCTCAAAGATTCGACGAGACAAGGGGATTCAAGTTTATTTCTTATGCTGTTTGGTGGATTCGTCAATCTATTTTGCATGCTCTTTCTGTTCATGGACGAATGGTTAGACTCCCATTAAATAAAGTGGGATTGATAAACAAAATTAATTTTGCTTATTCGCGTCTCGAACAAGAATTGGAAAGAGAACCAACTGTTGAAGAAGTCGCAAAGGAAGTTGATGCTGATGTTGAAGAGGTAAAAGAAACTTTACGTTCACAGTCAAGATATATTTCTATGGATGCACCTCTTAACAACGACAGCGATGATGATTTCACTCTGTACGATATGTTAGGAATGTTTGACAGTGTATCACCCGACTCCGGACTTATTAATGAATCGGTACAACGAGAAATTTTGTCGGTATTGGGTCATTTAAATGAGAGAGAAACTGAAATTATAAAAATGTATTTTGGTTTGAATGGAGAACCTCCCAAATCTCTGGAAGAAATAGGAGAGGTTCTGGAACTTACTCGTGAGAGAGTTCGTCAAATAAAAGAATCTGCTATTCGAAAACTTAAGCATAGAGCAAGACATACTAAACTTAAGTCCTTTATGCTATAATTGTGTTAGTTGTTTAGTTTTTGGGGGCGTTTGCCCCTTTTTTTATTTTAAAGTCTGAAAAATGTTAAATTTGCAAACAGAATAAATTAATTTAAAAGTTATGAAGAATATTATTATCTCTCCTTCGATTTTAAGTGCCGATTTCGGGAATTTAAGTAAAGATATAGAAATGTTGAATCAATCTGAGGCAGACTGGATTCATCTCGATATAATGGATGGTGTTTTTGTTCCAAATATTTCTTTTGGATTTCCGGTTGTTAAGTACATAAAAAAATATGCTCAAAAGCCATTGGATGTTCATTTAATGATTGTGCAACCTGAAAGATATATTTCTCAATGGAAAGACGCAGGAGCCGAAATACTCACGGTACATTACGAAGCCTGTACTCATCTTCACAGAACAATTCAGCAGATTAAGGATCTTGGGATGAAAGCCGGAGTCTCACTTAATCCTCATACTTCTGTTAGTTTGTTGAAAGATATTTTGTATGATGTGGACCTTGTATTAATAATGTCTGTAAATCCGGGATTTGGAGGTCAAAGTTTTATAAAACAAAGTATATTAAAAATAAATCAGTTACGTGAAATGGCCGATGTTTCAAATCCACAGGTTATTATACAGGTAGACGGAGGAGTTGATTTGAACAATTATCGAGAAATTGTAAAAGCAGGAGCAAATGCTCTTGTTGCCGGTTCATCAGTTTTTTCATCCGAAAACCCGATCGATATTATAAGTAGATTAAAAAGGTTTTAGTTGTTTTAAGCAGATTAAAAGAGGTTAAAATTCTTTTAATTTTTCTGTATGTAATAGAATTTTATTTATTTTTGCAAAGCATAAAGGGGCTGACTTGGTTTTGACAGCGAGGTTAATGGTTATGTAAGCATGCCGGGCAATGTGAATTACCCCGTAAAACTGTTTCACGAACAATTAAATGGCGCAGACAACTATGCTCTCGCTGCGTAATTGAATTTTAGTAGATTACGCTTAATTCTGCTACAAGGTAGCGGAACGAGACATCCCTCGAATGGACAGTCCGGTTCCGGTTCGATAAAGGGGTGGCATCAAAGACCGGAATAGTTTTCCTGAAGCTCCGGCGGGGAAGCGAAATTTAAGGAGATAAGGTGTAAGTTTGGGCGTCTGCTCCCGGGCTTCACCCGAGAATCAACAGCAGACTAAGCATGTAGAAAGCATAATTGTTTCTCGTTTGGACGCGGGTTCGATTCCCGCCAGCTCCACAAAATTATGCTTAATAAAAAATAGAATTTTATTAAGAATTATTACTCCTTTTTTGTTTTAACCCTGAAATTCATTTCCCTGTTTGAAAATATGTTTTAAGATTATAAATCAAATAAAACTAAATTTTACATTCGAAAATACGAAATTTGCCTAAAGTGCGACATATTTGGGCGTTGAGGTTCTCGAAACGCCCTTATTTTGGCACTTCTCAGTGGGTGGTATAGCCGAACCCACCCTCTTAAAATTAGCGATAATTAAATTCCTAAGGTTTAATACGGATTTAAAAGATCTCTTAATCATGGTTCAAAATTAAAACTGCCATGCCATTGGTCGTAATTGTTGGTTGTAATTCCGTTTTGAGTATTACCATGATAACTTGATTGTCCGGGCACAATGGTAACGTTCAGAACTTTTTGTTCACCAACTTTTAAAAGGCCAGCATGAACAGCAGCTTTTCCTACTCTTGAATCATCAGTATAAATTCCGTTAGCGCCTCCCCAAACGTTTCCTTCATTAGTTCCAGTAACTTTCACTTTGTATGTACTGCCGTTTTGTCCTCTGAATTTTTTCATGTCAATCGGTTCGTTGATGATATTTTCTACTGGAGTAACTTGTTTTCCTCCTTCAAATTTAAAACTGCCATGCCATTGGTCGTAATTGTTGGTTGTAATTCCGTTTTGAGTATTACCATGATAACTTGATTGTCCGGGCACAATGGTAACTTCCAGAACTTTTTGTTCACCAACTTTTAAAAGACCAGCATGAACAGCAGCTTTTCCAATATTGGAATCATCAGTGTATATTCCATTAGCACCTCCCCAAACGTTACCTTGGATGGTTCCGGTTATTTTTACAAAAATTGTTTTTCCGTTTTGCCCCCGAAATTGTGATAAATTTATAGGTTCGCTATAAATGTCTTCATCTGATGTAACTTGTTTTACATCTTCAAATTTAAAACTACCATGCCATTGTTCGTAATTGTTGGTTGTAATTCCGTTTTGAGTATTACCATGATAACTTGATTGCCCTGGCACAATGGTAACTTTCAGAACTTTTTGTTCACCAACTTTTAAAAGACCAGCATGAACAGCAGCTTTTCCAATATTGGAATCATCAGTGTATATTCCATTAACACCTCCCCAAACGTTACCTTGGTTGGTTCCGGTTATTTTTACAAGCAAGGTTTTACCGGTCTGACCTCTGAACTGTGTTAAATTTACGGGCTCATTGATAATTTCTGTTTGTCCAAAAACTGTTATAAAAATAAGGATGAATGATAAAAGAATAGCAATTTTTTTCATAGTTTGTTGATTATTGAGGTTAATAAATTAAAATTATAAATTTTTTTATGTAAAAATATAAAATTTTTGTTAGCAAATAAATGTTACAAGAAAAAATTTTAATAAAAGCTTAAATTTCCAATTCCTTAAGTAACAAAGAAATTCTGCGGCGGAATATCATTGTCCCCGAAAGAGCATTCCCAATTAGCATTGCAATTACACCGGGTATAAAGCCAATATACAACAATTCGTTTGTGTATTTTGCTCTTATAACATCAGGCATAATCATTGTTCCTCCTTGCATCATTCCGGTAATGTTTATTCCATAACGTTGTAAAATTAAAGTAACCCCGATACCTAAAATTGTTCCAGCAACAGATCCAATTATCCCTATAACAAATGCTTCTGATATTAACGTTTTAAAGATTTGAGATTTTTCTTCGCCCATGGCAAGTCTTACTCCAAACTCATTGTATCTTCTTAAACCGCTCAATAGTCCTGCATTCCAAAGAACCACCGAAAGTATAATTATTAAAATCAAGGACATCAATCCTGTGAAACTTTCCATATATTCGATGTAAAAACCAAATTCGGGGTCGTCTTTCATTTTCGACATAAAAGGAGATTGAGGATTATTAGTGTCGTGAAATTTTTTGTTGAAGTTTATTTGAGTTTTTTCGCAAATATCGTTATCATAGAAACCAGATTTTAGAAATCCTAAAATTTCGGTGCAACAATTTTCGAGTTCTAATAATTTTGCTGCTTCGTTTTGATTCAGGATTATTAAGGCATTGTCCATTGTATTAACCCCATATTTGATTGTACCTGCAACTACAAATTCTTTTGATACTGAAAGCTTATCTTTATTTTGAGTAATAAATTTCAATTTGTCGCCGGGTTTAATTTTTATTCTATTTGCAAACTTTTCTCCAATAAGTATCTCATTATAGACCTCAGGTAATTTCCCTTTAGAAATGGACTTGTTGAGATTCAACCTTTTAATTTCGTCTCCTCCATTTGAGTTTAATTCCAACCCTAATCCGATAAAAGGACCTTGTTTAGTGTTTTCCGAAGAGTTACGATATAATATTGTTCCCCTGAAATAAGTTCTGCCTGTCCAAGAAAACTCAGGAAAATCTTTTTTTAATTCTGAAACTAAATTTTCATAATTACATATCGAAAAATTAATTGGTAAGTTTTTTTCTTTTTCCAGATATGCTTTTGTTGTAATTCTTACGTGTCCGGACTTAAGTCTCGCTGTTTCGTTCATCATGTCTGAAGTTACACCTTTGAGATAGCCGCTTATTGCTACAGTGAGAAAAACTCCCATAGCAACAATAAATATTTGTAATTTACTTCTTGATTTGTCTCTTAACAATCCTTTTATAATAAACTTTATCATAATGCTTTTCCTTTTAGAGAGTCAACTATGTTCATTTTTGTTATTTTTTTTGCAGCCAGATAACTTATAAAGGCTGAAGACAGAAGCAGAATTAAAATTGTATTTGCTATCAACTCAAAAGAATAGACCGAATATATTGTTGGAGCCATTATAATTCCGAGACTGTCACCAGAAACCGGAAACGAAATCCCGTACTTGGAAAGGTAATAGAATAAAGGTATTCCGTAAATAAGGCCTATTATAATTCCCCCGATGCAATAACAAATTCCTTCGATGATAAAGATTCTTAGAATTTCTTTTTGAGTTAAACCGAGAGCAGCAAGAGTTCCTATTTCTTTTTGTCTGCGAAAAATTGCTAATGCAATGGTATCGTATATAACCATTAGTCCAATGGCAAGGAGAAGTATATAAATAATTGCTGCTTCGACTTTTTTAGTATTAATAAGTTCTTGCATTGGTTTTGTTAGTTCTTCCTGTGAAATAAATTTCCATGTTTGAGAGTTTATGTTTTCGAAATTTTTATGAGCAATGAAATATGTTGCATGATTATGTGTCCCAAGCATTTTATTGAGATCATCAATCGAAATCCAAATTTGTCCGTTGTCAACAAAAGGAACATTAGTATTGAAAATTTCAACAATTTTAAAACTTGCCGTATCAACCTCTCCCGAAAAATTAAAATATTGAATCTTAATACTGTCTCCGAGTTTTAAATCACACTCCGATGCCATTTTACTCCCGATTACAGCAGTGTTGTTTTTTAAATTTGTGGTTGGAATTTTAACTATATTTTGATTGGGGTCAATGCCTTTGATTAAAATAGGATATGCCAAGTCGTTAACTATAATATTCCCCTGCCCGAGTAAAACCGGCGTTAAGTTTTCAGTTAAATCTTTTGTAATGGCTTCGTGAGATTTAGAAATGGTAAAAATATCAAAAGGATCATAATTTTTATGAATCAAATGTCCGTAGCCGTAATCCCAATCAATTGCATCTTTTAGAGCTTGTTGGTTCCATCCGTCAATCATTCCGTTGTAAAAAATTATAAAAACAAAAGCAACTGATATTGCAACAGAATTAAGCCATGTTTTGATTCCTCCACCGAAAAAATTTTTAAAAGCTATTTTTATTTCTGTTTTCATTAGTATTCTTTTTAGGAATTAATTTTTAAATCTTCTGAAACCTTACCATCTTCAAGTTTGATTATTCTGCTTAAATATTGCATAACCTTTTCGTCGTGAGTGGCAAAAATGAAGGATGTTTTAAGCTCTTTGTTTATTCTAATCATAGTTTGCATAATATAATGTGCATTTTTAGCATCAAGGTTTGCTGTAGGTTCGTCGGCAATAACAATTTCCGGTTTTTTTACAATAGCTCTTGCAATTGCAACTCTTTGAGATTCACCTCCGGATAATTGCGGAGGTTTCTTGTCTTTTAAGTCATTTAACCCAACGAGTTCAAGGGCTTGCATTACTGCCTCTTTGCGTTCGCTTTCGGATTTTTTAAGAAGTAATAGGGATAACTCTACGTTTTCATAAACTGTATATACCGGCAATAAATTGAAAGTCTGAAATATAAACCCAATATGTTTTTTACGGTATGCAGAAGCTGTTTTGGAGTTAAAGTTTTGTGTATTCTCACCAAACAAAAGGTATTTTCCTTCTGTTGGTTTATCAAGTAATCCAAGGATATTTAAAAGTGTGGTTTTTCCCGAACCGCTTGGACCAATCAACCCAGTAAATTCAGCTTTCTTATAACTTAGATTTATATCTTTCAGAGCTGTAAATTGAATTTCGCCCGAAACAAAAGTTTTACTCAAATTCTCTAATCTGATAATTTCCTCATTCATATGTTTTGGTTTTATTGTTTATTTTTTATAATTCCGTAAAAAAAAGTATCTATGATTGTTTGGGTTAGTTCTGTGGAATTTGAAAAAAAACTGTATAATTTTTCATCTTGCAATTCTTTGATAACATTATTTATACGATACAGAATATAATTCGTCGGAATTTCAGGTTTTATGTAATTTTGATTTTTTGCAGTTTCAATAAATTCTATTGTTCTAATCTGATTTAATCTGATTTGTTCGTCGAAAAATGATTTTACCTCAGGAATATCCGAATAATATAGTTCTTTTATAAAATCCATGCTAAATTCTCCGGCAGTTTTTAATTTGAGCTCAATAATCTTCTGAAGTTTTTCGCCAAATTCGATTTCGGAATTGATTATTTTTTCATAATCTGAAATATTTTCATCGAAAAGTTTTTGCAAATATTCAAGGCTTAACTCAATCTTGTTTTTGAAATATTTGTAGAAAGTAACTCTACTTATGCCTGCTTCTTTGCATATATCTTCGACATTTACTTTTTTAAAGCCGTATTTTTTGAAGAGCGTTGATGCAGAAATAATTATTCTTTCTCTCATAATTTTAAGTTAACAAATATTTTACAAAAATACTTAAAATGTAAAATAAAACAAAATAAGTTAACAAAATTTTAATATGTTAAGTGAAAAAAATTTAAAATAGCATTGAGCCATCTTTCAGAAAATTATTATAATTGCAAAAAAATATTTATGAGAGCATTTAATTTCACGGTGCTTGTTGTTATTCTTTTAGTAATTTTTTCTTGTAAGAGTGAAAATCTTGAGGATTATTTAAGTAATAATAATCAAAATGTTTGCGGATGTATTGTTGTTACTTATAATGAGGATATTAAAACAATATTAGATAATAATTGTAGTTATTGCCATACAAATCAAGCCGTTAGCGGATGTGATCTGGATTCATACCAAGCAGTGATAGATTATTTGCAGCATGAGGGGATGCAGCTGTATGACTATGTAAAAAATAATGATCATCAGGGGGTAGAACTTGACAGCTGTTCATTAAAAAAATTACAAAAATGGATTTATAATCCGGTTGAATAATCAAATCATTATGCAAGCATTTTTTTTAAATTCTTTCTGTAGGTTTAATTTAATAATTTTTTATGCGGAAAATATTATATTATTCTTGTTTTTTGGTTTTATATGCGAATGTTGTAATGTCGCAAGATATTCCTATAGATAATTCACTTCTGGAAAGTTCTTCTGAAAATTTCGTTGAAAAAGTTTTTCCAACAATCCAGGTTTTTAATTTTCCTGTAACAAATGTTTTGAAAAAGGGAGAGATGAAATTATTGCTTACTCATCACATGGGAATGATAGGGCAGGGAATTGATGGAATGTTTGGTATGTATCAGGCAAATTCCCGTGTAGGAATAGACCTTGGATTGACGCGTAATTTTACTGTCGGTGTTGGAAATACAAGTCGTAAAAAGTATTTTGACGGGTATTTAAAATATCGTTTTATGAAGCAATCTTCTAAATTTCCGGTTGAAATAAGTGGATTTACTTCGATAAATTATAGTCCCGTTTTAATTAATTTGCCTGATCCTGTTCAGGAAAGCTGGCAGAGAATTTTTTATTATAACAGTTTGATGATTTCTCGTTCAATAAACGAAGCGTTTTCTGTTCAATTGAGTTTTTCTCATATTCACCAAAATTTGGTAAATTCTTCACTTGATAAGAATGACATTTTTTGTGTGGGATTTACCGGCAATTATAAACTAACACGAATGATTTATTTTGCTTGTGAGTATTTTTATTTTCCTTTAAATCAAATTGTGTCGGAAGATATTAATAATCATTCTCTATCTGTAGGAATTCAGATTCATTCCGGACCGAGGCATGTTTTTCAAATTTTCTTATCAAATTCTGAAAGCATAATTCCGGGAACTGTAATCTTTGAAAATACAAATAAACTTAAAATGAAAAATTTAAGGTTTTGTTTTAATATTCCAACTACATTTAGAATTTTTTAATTTTTTTGATTTATGAGAAAGATTATTTTACTTGTTTTGCTTAATGCATTGTTTTTTACGGCAAAGTCACAAAAGCCCGAAATTGTGTCAATTAAAGCTGAAGGCGACACCGTTATGAGATTTACTGTAACAACACAATCATATGGTGGACAGTATAATCCAAAGCATGTTATGGCAATATGGATAACTGATCAGAATGATGTGTTTAAAAGAACTTTACGCCTTGCCGGAGGAACATATAAGGTTCATTTAGTGAAATGGAATCAAATGTCATCGGGTAACACAATTGATGCAATTACAGGAGCGACATTAACTTCGCACCAAAGTCACACTGCCATTTGGAATGGAAAGGATAAAAATGGAAATCTTCTTCCTGATGGTAACTATAAAGTTTATATTGAATTTACTGAAGACAATTCGGCACAACCAACAAAACCTGATGGTCCTTGGGTAGCTTTTCCTTTCACAAAGGGTGTAATAGAAACTCAAAATCCATCGGATGTATATTTTACTTATAATTCACAAAATAAGCTGGTTTTTAAAAATTTAACATTACAAACCTATGGAACAACTTCGGTAGAACAGGTTTTATCCGGAGGAAAGGTGGAAATTTACCCTAATCCGGTTAAAGATATTTTACAAATTAGAATTTCATTGCCCGAAGCAAAAAATCTGAATGTCTCCATTTTTTCTGTGGATGGAAAACTTGTCAAGCAATTTTATTCGCAAAAATATGAAAGCGGTGAACATATTTTTATCTGGTATCCCGAAGCCGAAAATATTAAATCAGGCACATATTTTGTAAATATTGCCTACGATAAAAAATTAGTTACTTATAAAATTTTAAAACAGTAAATTATGAAAAGATTATTTTTAACAGTTGCGATTGTTTTTCTGTCGTTAACTGCTGTGTTGGCTTGTGATATTAGTATTACGGTTCAGGGACAACAGAAATCAAAGTATAAAACAGGTGAAGATATAATACTGAAAGTAAAAGTTACTACAATTCATAAAGGTTGTAAAATAAATGTAGCCGACACAAAATTTAATACAGAAGGTTTAAAAATTATTAGCGGCACAGATTGGGTAAAAGTTGATGATATGAGCTGGGAGAGAACAATTAAATTACAGGTTACCGCCAAATCAGGAGAAAAGGTGAAGTTCGGAGTTGTTCGTCCTTGTGGAGCAATGACAGAAGAATTTATTGAATTTAAAGTTTAAGTTTAGCTTATCATAATAAAATCAAGTTTTACGGTGGCTTTGTAGTTATAGCTGCCGTTTTTTATTCGAAGAATTTTGAAAACAGTGAGAGATTAAGATGTTAACAGAATCGAGGCATTATTTTCAATTTTAGTTTTCATTTAAGATAAAACAACAATCTGCAGAGTTGTCAAATTTTTAGTTAAAATGTTAATCTATACAAGAACATGGGATAGAAGCCTTGTTGATAGGAATATTTAACCTGTTGTGATCCTGTATCAAAGAATTGTCCGTAAATGTTTTGGTGATTTGTAATGTTTTGGAAATCAATAGCCCATTCTTGGGTAATTCTTTTCATGTTGAGCTTGTAACTTATTCTCAAATCTGTTCTGAAATATGGAGCTGTTTTTTCGGCAAAAGCATTATCAAAATCGTAAACGATATTTTCATCTTCATCCATAAATATTGGAATGAATCTTTTACCGCCACCGTAAACAGCTCTTAAATCTATTGATAGCAGTTTTGATTTTTTAATTACAAACTCATAACCTGCTAAAGCATTTAAAATATAATTGTTATTAAACACTGTACTTCTCCATTTGTTTTCTAGAGTTTTATATTCAGAATTGAATAATGAAGCAGTAACTAAAAAATAATAATGCTTACTGAAGAATTTTTCGATTGAAAGTTCTATTCTGTAATTCCGACCATAGCCTTCGTTTACAAGGTTATTCACCCTTTGTTGATAAAATCCTGCACCACTGTTTAATACCGAATAGTACGATGGGGTATTTAATACAGGAACGTCAAAAAGGTATTGGTAATAAGCTTCAAGTTTTAATCTAAAATCGTTTATCGGATTCCAGTCGTATGAAATTACAAATTGATGTGATTTTGTAAAATCTAGGTTTTTATTATTTTCGATGTAGCTTTCGGGAATACTGTCAACGGGTGTTTTGGTGTAATATAAAAATAATGACTGAATTTGACTGTGCAAACCATATCCAAAGGCAATAGAATTTTTGGAGTTAATAGAATATTTTAAACTTACACGGGGTTCTGCGATAGATTTTTTGTTTAGGTTGAGATGTTGAAAATGTATGCCAGAGAATAATTCCAGATTATTATTGAAGCGATGATGCCATTGAGCATAAGTTTGAAGCAAAATTAAACCACTCGTATCAACTTCGGTAAGTTTAATATATTTATTTGGCCAGGGAAAACTTTCGCCAACATACGCAGAATCAAGATAATTGATATTAAAAATTTCGGCAGAAATTCCAAGATCGAAATAATTTTTTGAATTTAACTTATGTTTGAATTTACTTCCTGCTGTTGCTTTTGTTTCAAAATTGTTTTCGTGAAAAAATAATTTTTTATTCATAATATAAATTGAATCTCCTGATGAAGAAAGATGTGCTGTGTCGAGTTTGTATTTTACATCTTCAATCGTGGTTTTTACACCTGATTGTGAGTAATTAATAAATGTCTCGATACGTGATTTTTCATTGAGGAAATAAAGATGATGGAGACTGTACGTCATCATTGATGCTGCATTTCTTGTATCAGCTCCGCTATAGTTATCATAAGTTTCATCGTTGTTATTTCTATGATCGAAAAAAATAGATGAATTTCCGGCAATTCCCGAAAAGCTGAACCTCCCGGCTTTTTGTGTAGGGATATTTATTTTAAAAGTAAGGTCTTGATATTTTGGAATTGCTCCGCTTGCAACCGGAAAACCGATTTTATCCAGTACATTCAGAGTTGAATTTCTGTAATTTATCAGATACGAACTGTTATGCTTTTTCGAAATAGGTCCTTCCGTACCAAGTTCGAATCCATTGAAACCAATTTGAAATAAATGTTCGCGTGTTTGATTATTCCCGTTTCTCATATTAAGATCGAAAACTCCAGATATTGCATTCCCAAATTCTGCAGGCCAAGCTCCTGTAAAAAAGTCAGAGTTCGTGAGTAAATTATTGTTTAACATACTAACAGGACCACCTGTACTTCCAAGTGCACCGAAATGATTAGGATTTGGAATGTTTACCCCATCAAGACGCCATAGCAATCCCGAAGGACTATTCCCCCTTATTATGATGTCATTACGTTGATCTCCGGCAGTGAAAACTCCGGCAAAATTCTGTGCCATTCGACTTGGATCCCCTAAGCTACCGGCGTATTTTTCAGTTTCTTCAATATTGAAACTCCTTGCACTAACAACTGCCATCTTGTTTATTGCTTTGGATTTGTCAGTTTCGGCTTTAACTACTATTTCGTCTAAGATAGATATATCTTCCTCCATTTTTATATATAGAACCAACTCTTTTCCGGTAGTAATCAATAGATTTTTCATTAAAATCGGCTTATAACCTATTGCACTAACCTGAATATCAACTCTACCAACCGTAATTCCTTGAATTATGAATTCTCCTTTTGTATCTGTTGCAGTACCAATTATAGGATCGGTTCCGGAAATTATTACATTTACTCCCGGAATTGGTACTCCCGTATATTTATCTGTTACAGTTCCTCTGATGTTTTGTAATGCCTGTGAATTTGAAATAATTGTTATGACACTTAAAACAAGAAACAGTAAAATCTTTGTTTTTTGCATGTTTTAAATTTTTAAAAATTTTCTTAACTCAAGAATTATGCCTTAAATTTTTAATTCAGTAAGTTTAATTGGGGAAATTGTTTTATCTCGAAGTATTAATAAAAACACGAAAGTAGTTATGGTGTCAAGTGAATTAAGACAATTTTATTACAACTTAATTGTCCATAATTGTTAAATTAAAAAAAGTAATCAGATTAATTTAAATCAATAATTTCTTCCAAAGAAATAAGCTGCGGAAATATTCATAATAGAATTATAAGATTTAATAAAATCAGTGTTGGTAAAGTCAGTAAAGCCGCGAGCATAATTAATCTTTAATTGATATTGTTTAAATTCAACTCCTGCTGCAACAGTAATACCTGTATCAAATCTTTTATAATAACCATATTCACCTCCAATTTCAGCAGGGTGAGAATGTTCATACTCCACATTGCCGTTTTGATCGTAGATGATGTATTCACTTTTACCCATAATTGTTACACTGGTATATGGTCCGATACTTCCAAAAACACTTATATTTCCAAGAGGCATCTTGTAACCTATATTTATTGGAATGTCGAGACACCCGAAATTTGTTTTAGATTTGAATCCATCACCTTTAATTTTATCACCTTTGTTAAAAAAAGTTATAGAACCGCCGACATACAGAAAGCTCATAATTTCAAATTCAGCAGCAGCTCCAAGCTGATATCCCATTTTTAGACTTTTATCTATTGCCCCTACAGGACCTTTTTCTATTATAGTCGTACTTGCAAAACCAATTTGAGGACCAAAATGTAATCCTTGTGCAAGCATTACTTTAAACCCGAAAATTAAAATAATTACAGTTAAAATAGTTTTCATAATTGTAATTTTTATTTTGTTTAATTTTTTAATATATTCGTAAAAAAAAATAATAACTTTGTCAAAGATACATTTTATTTAAAATAAATCAGAAATTATGAAAAAAATATTTTGTTTTTTGTTAATATTTTTTCTGTTTGTTACAATTAGTGGTATTTCGCAACAACTTGTTAGGGGATATTCAGCTGCGTTTAGCTATGGATTGCTAAGGAAAGGCGAAGATTTTAATTTCAGTTTCGAGAATACTTTATATGCGGCTAATCCGGTTTCTGCAAGTGCAGCTTCTCTTTACACTGGCTTGCCTTTTGACATCGGACTAAAAAGACATAGATTGGTTTTTACGCCTGCAATTGATTTTTTTACAAGCGATTATGTTTATACTCCTGATAAGGTAATTCCGGGAGCAGGATTCGATACTCTCAAACTGAGTTCGTTTATGGTGATACCCATGCTTTCAGGAGCATATAAATACCACTTCTATACCGGTCCGGTTCATTATGCCATTGGCTTTGCTCTTAATTTTAGATTGCCGGTTTACAGGGAAATGAAACTTTCTAATAGTAACAAATACGAAATGATTAATTATGATGGTACAGTTGATTCATTAGCAGATGCTTTTTTAGATTTCGATGATTCTTCGGTTCACTTAGCATTATGGAAGTCAAGATTCCATATTGTTCCTTCATTATTGTTTGATGTTTATGTAACAAAATTTTTCATAACGAATTTATTCGTTCAACCATTTATTATTCCTTCAAAGTCAATACAAGGTGTAAATTTTGGTATAGGAGTATCTTACATGATTCCTTCAGGAAAAGATAACAGTAGAGATTTCTTACAATACTATAAACAAAAATAATAGTAATTGAAAAAAATTATGTTGAATGAAATCATTGAAAATATTAAAATGCTCACGAATTTACCAACATTAAGATGCAATAAACAAACTTTAATAATTAAGGAATTGAATATAAACGAAATATAAATTTAATAATCATGAAAAACATTATATTAATAGGTATCTCAGTATTCTTATTTTTCGGAATTATTAAAGCCCAAAAAGTTATACCGGTAATACAAGCCGGGCATTCGGGAGAGATTATGTTTGCAGAATGGGATCCTGAATCTCGTTATATTGCAACGGCAGATGTTAATAATGAGTTAGTTATTTATGATTTCATCTCTGGACGAATGTTTTACAAAATAAAAATTCCGGGAAATGATTTTATAAAATCAATAAGTTTCTCAAATCCGGAAAGAATTATCGTTGCTTTTGAAAATCAGTCTTATGAATTTAATTTAAAAACTTTGGAATTGCATAAAGTTTCAAAGCAAATTAAAAGAAAAAAACTTGATGACAGAATAAAAATATTTGGGTCTATAGTTAAATATGACGGTAAGTCGCTTATAAATCGAGATGTTTACACCCACTTTTCTTATGCAGCAATTTCGCAAAACGAAAAATTTGTTATTGCCGGCGACGAAAGAGGATACATTTATTTCTGTAATTCCAAGTTAAATACTATAAAAGTTGAACATAAACACTACTTGAGTATAAACGACATTGTTTTTTCCGATAATAATAAATATGTTGCCATCGCTTCATCCGACAGATCTGTATCGGTTTGGTCCTTACCTGAATTTAAATTCGAAAAACGACTAATACCAAGAAGTTTTAATGTAACTGCAATGCAAACACATCCAAAAGAAAGTGTTGTATGCTTTGGTGATGAACTTGGATTTGTTTATTTGATGGAATTTGAAAACGACAAAATCACTTGCAATGGAATAAGTGTTCATACCGGACGCATAAACGATGTTGATATGGGAAAAAATTACAAAATTATTGCAACTGCAGGTGGAGATAATAGAGCCGCTATTGCTGACCTTGAAAATAAATATGTTCTCAAATATTTTATTCTTCATCCAAGAACTACAAAATTTAAAGAAACTTTTAACATAAAAAGTATTCAGGATAAGGTAACCTCAAATGCTGAGAATAAAACATGGTATGATAAAAATGTATATTCTGTGGCTTTAAATCCTGATAACACAAACATTGCTTACTCAGGGGGTAAATGGGGTTTAGGGAATCCTGTTCTGAAGGTTTCGTCGGTTTCGGATTTGAATCTGGATAAAGAAAAAGACAAGCGTAAACCAAAAAAGGAAAATCTGGGCTTGATGTCAAAAAATAATACCCATAAATTTTATCAATTATATTTTTCAAACAGCAAAGAATTTTATGGCCTTGGCGAAAAACCGGATTATGCTACCAATTTTAATTTAAACCTGACAGGTTACAATGAAAATAAAGATGTAAGAATTGAAAATAATAATTTCAGGGAAAATCCAAATTTATTAGTAATTTCTTCAAAATCCGAACTTTCTGACGAAGATGAATATCTTGTAAAAATAAATCCTACCACAAATGATAAATATATCTGCAAAGGATTCGAGATTGAACGAAAAACAGAAAATAATACGGTAAAATATATCGGGCATAAATCGTATATTACAGATTTTGAAATTTTAACTCAAAAGAACTTTCTTATAAGCAGTTCGATGGATGCTTCGGTTAATATTTGGGATTTAAATAGCGGAGATTTGTTATTGACTGTTTATGTTGTGGATATGGGAAAATTAATTTTTGTTACTCCCGATAATTATTATATGGCTTCCGGAGATGCAATTACGGGACTTGGGTTTAATTTTGACGCTAAAGTTTTTCCGGCAGATCAATTCGATCTTAAATTTAATCGTCCGGATTTAGTTTTAAAGCAACTTAAGTATTTTGACCCTGATATAGTTGATTTGTACCATTCTGCATACACTAAACGACTGTCAAAATTTGGATTTACTGAAAAAATGCTTGAAGGCAAAATGAATTTACCAAAAATCGAAATTTTAAATTCTCATGAAATAAAATTCCGTAACAACGAGGGACTGCAAAATTTGAATATCAAAACCTGGGATGACAATTATTTAATTGACAGGATAAATGTGTATGTAAATGATGTGCCTCTTTATGGCAGCCAAGGATTAAACGTTAGAGAAAAATCTTCAAAAAATTTGATTCAGGAAATTCAAATACCTTTATCAGCGGGCAAAAACTTAATTCAGGTATCTTGTTTAAACGAAAAAGGTGTTGAATCTTTAAAAGAAGAAATCGAAGTATTCTATGAAAAAACAATCAAAGAAAAACCGGATTTATATTTAATATCTCTTGCTGTTGCGGATTATAAACAGTCTGAATACAGTTTAAGATATACAATCAACGACGGGCGTGGATTTGTTAAGCTATTTTCTACAAAATCACGGGATTACAATAAAATTTTTATTGATACATTATATAATGTGAATTGCACCAAAGAAAATGTTCTGGCTTTGAAACAAAAATTATTGCAAACAAAAGTTGATGATTATGTAGTAATTCACATAGCCGGACACGGACTTCTGGATGATAATCTTGATTTTTATTTTGCATCTTATGATATAGATTTTAACGATCCGGCCAAGCGTGGAATAAAATATGATGATATTGAGGGTCTTCTTGATGGAATTCCAGCCCGAAATAAACTTTTATTAATGGATGCCTGTCATTCCGGCGAAGTTGATAAAGACGATGATCTTACATTGGATTCTAAAGATGGTGATAATACTCGCGGGGTAACTCTGTTTGCTCAAAAATCAAATAATAAACCAAAAACGGGATTAAAAAATTCTTATGAATTAATGAAGATTTTATTTGCTGATCTACAGAAAGGAACAGGGGCTGTGGTTATCTCAGCTGCATCAGGAACAGGATATGCTCTCGAAAATGAAAATATTCAGAATGGCATTTTCACTTATTGTTTGCTCAAGGGAATAAAAGAATATAAAGCTGATGCCGATAGAAACAAGGTAATTACTGTAAGTGAATTGCGAAATTATATTTTTGATGGGGTAAAAGAACTTAGTAATGGCAAACAACAACCTACATCCAGAAAAGAAAATTTACTAAATGATTTTGTTATTTGGAGGTATTAAATTTAAAGAATAATTTTGATAATGTATTTTGTTTTTTTGAAGTAGAATTCATGCTCATTGTTATATCAAATTCTGAATTGGAGGATGCAAAATTTCCCTGAAGACCGAAATATTAGGGCGTTGAGGCTCTCGAAACGCCCGTATTTTGGCAATTCTCAGTGGATGGCATAGACGAACCCACCCACGAAACAATATCGCATTACATTCCTAATGCTGATTATGGGTTTAATTGAAGTTTTACTGTACGATTGGAGTAGATTGTGTTATTTTTGTAGTATTTTACTTTTCTTTTTCTACCTTCTGACTCCAAAATAGTTCCTAATATGTAAAAACAAAAAAAGCGTATCGAAATACTATTTATTAGACTTCGATACGCTTTTAATTATTATTACTGAAAAATTGTTAAAAGCTATTTTTTAATAATTTTAGTATTCAGAACGTGATTTTGAGATTTCATCCTGATGTTATAAACTGCAGGAGCAAGGTAATCGAGGTTCAATGATTTATGAACATCCATTCTTTCTGATTGATAAGTGTTTGAGAAAACACTTCTTCCACTTTCGTCAAATATTTCGAGACTAAATTCATTGTCTGTTATGTTTTCAATAACAACATTCACTTCATTGTTGAATGGGTTTGGATATACAATCATTGAAGGTGAGCCTAAATCTGATTTATCACAATTCACAACAATAGTGTTGTATTCGTTTACTTTACCATCGAAATCAACTTGCTTTAATCTGAAGTAATTATCTCCACGGAAAAGTTCATTCACTTTTAATTTGTATGAATTAGTTTGATTTGAAGTTCCAGAACCTTTCACTATTCCAGCGACATGGAAATTCTGCATATCACGGGATTTTTCAATAATGAAATAATCGTTATTTGTTTCAGAGGCAGTTTCCCATAATAATTCTGCAGAATATTTATTACAAATCGCATAGAACTTAACTAGCTCAACAGGTAAAGGATTTTGATTCTGTTTAGAACCAAAAGTTATGTAAGTTTGAGCTTTTGCTCCTAAAGGAATTTGCAATGCACTGGTAATATTTCCATTGTCGTGATTTCCGGAAACCGAACCTCCTGCATCACGCCACAATGTCCCTGACCAATAAGCTACGCTTAAATCAGCCTGATAAAAAACATTATCACCTTCACAGAAACTGTGAACACATACAGCACCATTCGGGTGGTTGTTATTTCTCCAGTAAAGAGTTACATTGACAAAGTTTTCAGTAGAGTTTACCAGCCAGTATTCTCTGTCGCTTACATGGTGTAGAGTAGCATCCATATTTCCTCCGTGTTCCCACCAGTCGGGCATACCTGTATTGTCGAAGAAATATCTTACGGTGGTAGTTGTACTTGCTACCGGATTTATTCCAATTGGTGCCCAGATTTTGTAATTTTGATTTCCGGCACCAATATTTCTGGTATTTACATGACCGGTAGGTAGTGTCATCATCCCGGAATTAGTAACCTGAATGGTCCCGTCAACAAAAGAAGTTGAAGTTCCTATATTAACACTTGCTCCGGAATTTAAGATAAACTTGTTAGATCCGGTATTAACAATACCATTTGTGAAGGTTGCAGAATTGTTTACTCTCATATCGTCGAGGAGAGTAATATCTGCATTTCCATTGTGTGAATTATTGAAAATGACATTATAGAAGTTGGCCGTACCAGAACGCACATTTTGAGCTGAACTGCCGGAGAATGTGACATAACTGTTCATTATGTTTAATGTTCCCTGGTTATTAAAGTTCCCTTTAACATTAAGATTTGAATTATTTTGTAAAGTGAGAGATGAATAAATATTTATGTCATGACAATAAACATTAGACGAACTTAAAACATTCGATTGATTTGCAACGCAGCTTGAAAAATCTATGATATGAACATTATCACTAACTGAAGGAATTGTTGATACAGGTATATAATCTAAACCATTATAAAGAATCCAGTTTGCAGGGTTTTCCCAATTTTGATTGGCATAACCTGCCCAAACGTAATCGTTCCCTTGAATATTTGCAATATTTGGAACAGTTACATTGATGACTGAATTGATAGAAGATGTACAGCCAACTGCGTTAGTTACAGTTACTGTGTATGTAGTTGTAGTTGAAGGGCTAACAGTAATAGTGGAGTTTATCGAACCTGTATTCCAACTATAATTTGTACTATAATGGTCCCCTTTTTTAGGACAACAAAATTAAAAATTTAACGTATAAATAATTAAAAGTTGTCTTATGGAAAGAAGTTCAA
>Ga0116147_1001467_pt1 | contig 25788 bp, 20 predicted proteins | sample AD_JPNHG3_MetaG_FD_89749 | JGI IMG/M metagenome (GOLD analysis project Ga0116147, IMG submission 89749) | Active sludge microbial communities of municipal wastewater-treating anaerobic digesters from Japan - AD_JPNHG3_MetaG | ecosystem: Engineered > Bioreactor > Anaerobic > Digestate | place...
TCTTTAATAATAGTTCTGGTTCTAAAAATACGAGGATAGGGCTCATTGGTTATTTTGATTGAAGGATATGTTTTACCATCTTTGAGATTAACATTATAGCGAGGTGCATACTGCTTTATTAGATTATTTTCCAATAAAAGGGCATCATATTCATTTTCTGTTTGAATCCATTCAATAGTTGTGGCATGTTTTAGTATGAAACGAACTTTATAAGGGCTTTTCGATGAAAAATATGACAATAGTCTATTTTTAAGTGATACAGCTTTGCCAATATAGAGAATAGTCCCCTCATTATCCTTCCAGAGGTATACACCAGGACTTTGTGGAGCTGATAATGCAATGCGTTTTAATGTTTCAATTGAATCCATAGCTTAAACTTATCTGTACAGCACTACGCTGTTTTTGCCGATACATACCATATACTATAATAATAAAAAAACATACTATAGATACAAGATTTAAAAAGATAAGAAAATGGTGTAAACTATCCTAAAGATTATAGGGTATAGAGGGAGTACTAACCACTGATGAGAAAAATTATTATAGTTGCGGTATCTTTTTTTCTTATTTTTTCATTCTTATTTGCACAAGATACACTTTTAGTCCTCAATGCCGCAACAGTAATTCCATCTTCTCCTGTTGGATGGACTTTTATTAACACGCAAGCCTTATCCAATGGCGATTTACTATTAGAATCAAAAGATACAAGTCATGTATATACAACCGATCTTTTATTGGATTTTGAAGAAGAACCTTTATCTGATACGGTAAAAAAGTGGAGGGTTACAAGAGAAGGACTGTTGCAATTATCACCACAGGAAAAAAAGTTTGGCAACCGAAGCCTCTATGTAAAAGCACCAAACGGAAAAATTACACTGAATCCACTTGCTAGCACAATATTTTCACCTAATACAGTTTTAGAAAGTTTTTCTTTAGATTTTTGGATAAAACCTCAACTTGCTGCAAATGGGGAAATCATATTTTTTTGGAAAGGTTCACGACAGTTTGGTAAAAATTGGTACACCCAACAGATTTCTGGAATAGTGTTGCAAAATAAGCTGAGAATCAATTTTATTAATATTTTTTTTAATGAGAGCAAAGAACAAGTTATCAATCTTGCAGCACTAACTCCAATTACCCCTGATGTATGGGCGCACTATTTAGTATCGTACAATTCTGAAAATGGATTACTTCAGCTCATAAAAGATGGCAAACCAGAAGCGATTGTATATTTAACAGCAAACGGCAAAGAGAACGGGAAGCTTTTCACTGGATTGATGGGTACTACAATTAATTTTGATCTTGCCCCAAATTTTACAGGTTTTATCGATAATTTTCGAATAACTGAAGGTGTATTGGAACAGGTTTCAGAAAAGCGATATCCTCTTGATGGTGGTATAGCTATTTCACCAATAATTGATTTAGGATCAAAGGATAGCCGTGTCGCAACAATAAAGCCAACCATTGTTGGTGATTCAAAACAACAAGTTGTAATAAGCTATCGCTTAGCAAATAGTGCACAAGCCTGGACCGATGCAGATTGGAAAATGCTCACTCGAGACAATTATAAAAATGATACTGGCAGGTACCTTCAGCTTAAGTATGAGCTTTTTCCTGATCCAGCAGGTATGACCAGTCCAATTATTAAACAGACAGAAATTGTTTATGAACAAAATCGACTGCCATTGCCGCCAAAAAATTTAACAGCTGTTGCTGGTAATGGTACAATAAAGCTGTATTGGACACCTTCGAATGAACCAGATGTGAAAGGTTACGTAATCTACTATGGAAAAGAATCCGGAAAGTATTTTGGTACCGATGCAAAAGAGGGAAAAAGTCCTATAATTATTAAAGGAGCAAATATTTCAAGTTTTGCATTAACTAATTTAACTAATGGAAGCTTGTATTTTATTTGCATTGCAGCGTTTGATGATGAAACAGCTGTACAGATAGGGGAATTTTCGCAAGAAGTCACTGCAAGACCCATGAGGATAGCGCCATGAGCAGAAAAACGGCAAACTATGAAACATTAATAAAAAAAGCCCAGAATGCAATCCAGTTCAGAGATTTTGAAATAGCTGAACAAGTTTTACGCAAATTAATTGCTGAGGATCCAACAAATATTGAACCTCGTTTGTTGTTAGGTACAGCATATTTTAGAAATAATCAGCTCAAAGAAGCTCTTGCAACATTTAGTAAAATATTAGAATTAGATTCAAAAAATGTACGTGCACTTGAAGGTATTGGTACGGTATATCTTAGACTCAATAAAGTTTCTGATGCATTTTCAGCATTTGAACAAGCAATAGAATATGCACCTACAGATGCAGAATTGCTGTTTGGCATGGGTAATGTACACAAAGCATTGAAAGATTATAAAAAAGCAGAAATGGCTTATTCAAAAGCACTAGAACTGAATCCTCACCATGTTATGGCTTACAATAATTTAGGCACAACATATATGCTTATGGATGATACGCAAAAGGCAATACAAATATTTAAAAAAGGTCTTTCGATAGATCCAAACTATCCATCATTCCATTTAAATCTGGGAATGATTTATGAAAAAGCAGAGGATTATAAAAATGCTTTACGGGAATTTGAACTGGCAGTCAAAGCAAGGCCGGGCTGGATTGAGGCAATGCAGCATTATGGTACTTGTTATATACAGTTGGGGGAAAATAAAAAAGCATTAGAGGTGTTTAATCAAATTTTAACTATAGAACCATTAAATGCTGCAGCTCGTAATAATATTGGTCAAGTTTATGCAAAGCTAGGCAAACTGGATGAATCATTACGCTGGTACAGAAAAGCACTGGAAGTCGATCCTTCGTATATAAAATCAGCTGCTAATATCGAATATTTGCTTGAGCAAAGCGGTAAGCCAATTGAAGCGCTTGATGAAATAAAAGCACTGGTAGAACTTATTCCTACTAACGTTCCTTTACATCTTTTTTATGTAAAATCACTTCGTTTTAAAGGTAAAATAGATGAAGCTTTCGAAGAAATAAAGAAGCTAATGAAAAAAGATGGGAAGAACGTCTCGGTACTACAGGAATATGTGGTTATTTTGCTAGAGCTTAAGGATTACAAGCAGTTAAAATCGGTATTAAAGAACTTAATCAATCTTGATTCAGAAAATCCTGAGTGGTTTATCCAGTATGCAGATATTTGCATAAAAAATAATGAAGCAAGCCATGCTGAAGAAACAATAAAACATGGCTTAGAAAGATTTCCATTGAATAAACAGTTATTACTCAACTTAGCTCGTGCGTATAATGTACAGGGGAAATATGATGATGCTAAAAAGATATTATTAGCACTGTTAGCAAGAGATGAAAAATTTGCTGAAGCATGGTACGAACTTTCTGTTGCATATCAGAAGCTGGGACAAATTGATGACGCAGTTCAGGCTGCAGAAAAAGTTATGAGCCTGGTTGATACACTTGAGAATAGAGAAATAATAGATCGACTTAACAAATCGCTGTCAATGTATGAAAACGCTGTTTCATCATTTTCTGAAAGTATGAAGGAGCAATGGGAAAAGAACATCAACAAACTTAAAGAGCATCTCAATGCTCCGGTAGAAGATGCATCAGCAAAAGCAACTAAAGAATATGAAGAGCTCATGGCATTGCTCCGATCGGAATATATTCCTGTTGATGAATCTGATGAACTGCTGGTGCTTGATGAGCATGAAGAAGTATTTGAGACCGATGAGCCAATTATTCAAACAGAAGAAGAGGAAGAGGAAATACAGAGTTTTGAGGGGCAATTGCTCAATGGAATGGAGCGTGAACCAGAGTATCCTGCTGGTTCAAGAGGTACAGGAGCGGAAAGTAATTCTTCTGAAACAGGCATGAATAAAGATCAACGCAAGCCAGATGAAACACTGGATACTAAACAGCCCTATCAGGAACCATACAATCAGCGAGGGATGGAGAATCAAAATCAGCAGCCTTTCCCGCAACAAGCTCAACCAAGTATGGCACAACCACAGCCTCCTCTGTACCCGCAGTATCCGCAATTTCCACAGTATCCACAATATCCGCAGCAGGCACCGATTATTATTTCTGCCCCTCAACCGCAAATGAATGCACAATCACCTATTCCTGGTAGTACAGCAGCTCAGGAAAAACCGTATCAGCCTGATAGCAGTGGTGGAAATGAAAAAGGTGCTAGCAGTGAATCTTTGGAGCAGGGATTGCATCATGAACCTTATCCACCAGAACCAATCGATTTATCTCAACCGCAACCAGAACCACTGCTGGAAGATGATGCAGATCTTGAATTAATTCCAGAAGACCTTATGGATGTACCACTCGATGAAAGTAACTTACTTGATGAAGCAGAAGCAATTGAGGATGTTCCAGAATACACAGAAGATAACTTGCTACAATCTGAACTTGATGAAGATTTGGAAACAATTCCGGACTCACTGCAAGAAGCGCTCGAAATGCCTGATGTAGTCGAACCTGATGTGGAGGAACCGCTTCTGGAAGACAAAGAAGCATTAACAGATGGAGAACAGCTGCTTGAAACATCGGAAGATTTTCCAGAGTATATCGAAGAACAGGAACCTGTTGAAACCGAACCTGATTTTGAGGTAGAGCTTGGACCAGATGAGTTTGAACAACCTTCAGTTGATCGAGAAATCCCCGGAAGTGATGAAGTTAGTATCGAAGAAGTGCCGGAAGATTTTTTGCAGGAAGCAGAAGAATCACAAGAACTGCAAACGTTGCAAGAACCAACTACAGAAGAATCATCTGTTTCACCAACGTTCTCCAATGCGGGTGATGCACAAGAAAAAATGCCAGAATCAAACGTGCCAGAGCCGAAAAATACCAGACAAGCTCAAAAAGCTTCTTTTAGTATTATCAGTGATGAAGTAGAGCGCCTTTTTGTTTATTTAAAATCATTAACAGAATGTCTCCCGGAAGAAAAGAGGCATGTGTTACAAGAGAGCGGGGTAGCTCAAAAGTTAGATACCCTCATTCAAAATATCGATATATACAAAAAGGTAAACACTCAAGAAAAAACAGTTATTGAGGGCGTTGAAGTATCTAATCGGCTAGCAAAATTGATTGATCGGATGAGGGAGGAAAAAAATAGTGGCAAGTGATTTTTACCAGAATAAAATAAAAAATTACATTATGCAAATGCCAAGCCTACCGACAAGTGTAACCAAAGTAATAGAAGTCTGCAATAATCCAAAAACAAGTCCGGTAGACCTTGATAAAGTAATCTCATTGGATCCTGTCTTAATGGGTAGAGTAATTAAGCTCATTAATTCTGCATATTATGGCGTACAAAATAAAATTACTAATTTAGTACGTGCAATCATCATGCTGGGGCTCAATACTGTTAAAAATCTTGCGTTAAGTACCGCAGTACTCGATAAACTTTCTGATAAGAGCTCTTTTAAAGCACTCAATATGGAAGGGTTTTGGCGGCATTCCTTATGTACAGGTGTGGTAGCTAAACTGATTGCTAAAGAGAGAAAAATTGATAACAAACAGCTCGATGAATATTTTGCTGCAGGACTCTTGCACGATATTGGAAAAATTCCTCTCAATAACATTGTGAGTGATGATTTTATTAAAGCGATGGCTATAGCTGATAGTGAAAAAATTCCCTTGTACCTAGCTGAAAAGCGCACATTTGATATGGATCACACGGATGTTGGCGGACTCATAATCGAAGCATGGCGTTTAAGTGGTGCAATAGCTGATACAATTCGGTATCACCATAGTTTGGAATTATACGAAGGTGAATATAAAGATATTATTATGACCGTTATTGTTGCAGATAATTATGCAAATAAAAACGGTATAGGTTTTTCAGGTTGCTTGTATCCTGAAAAAGTTCCGTCAGAATATTGGAATGCATTAGCAATACCTAAAGAGTGGCTGCATCAGATCGATGATATAGTTAATTCGGAAATCGAAAAGGCTTCTATCTTCTTAAAAATCAAGGAATAATACATGTTTTCAGTGAAGATATGGGGAGACAGAGGTTCCATGCCTGTCCCTGGTCAGGATACTGTGCTATTTGGTGGCAATACTTCGTGTCTTGAAGTTCGATGTGATAAGCGAATCATAATTATTGATGCTGGTTCAGGTATACGGCCTCTTGGTGATTCTTTAGTAAAAAATGAATTAAAAAATGGACCGATTAGGGCGGATATTTTTCTAACGCATACTCATTGGGATCATATCATGGGATTTCCCATGTTTACTCCAATTTATATACCAGGGACAGTTTTGACAATTCATGGACCCGTGAGCTTTGAAGATGAACCGTTGGAAAAAGTCATTGGAACACAGCTTTCATATCGGTACTGGCCTGTACGTCATGATGAGTTATCATCCTCTATAAAATATAAAAGCCTTCAGGAAACTAAATTAGATCTGGATGATGGCATTACTGTTATTACAAAATACTTAAACCATCCCGTATTGTGTCTTGGGTATCGAATTGAGTATAAGGGAAAGGCACTTGTTACCATTTATGACCATGAGCCTTACAGAAATGTATTTCCTACAGATCCATCTCAACCCGACTATGATCCGGAAATTGCAAGAGAGGGTGAAGAAACTGCAAAAGAAGAAAATGCAAAAATACTTGCATTTATGAATAATGCTGATATCTGCATACACGATAGTCAGTACACGGCAAAAGAGTATGTTTCAAGCAAAATCGGGTGGGGGCATAGTTCGTATGAATATGCAATCAATGCAGCATATAAAGCTAAAGTAAAAAACCTTGTTCTGTTTCACCATGATCCACAGAGGACGGATACTGAACTGCAAGAACTTGAACTATTTTATTCCACAAAAATAAATGCTAAAACAACACTTCATCTTGAAATGGCACGGGAAGGAAAGCTATACTACCTTGAGCCATAGATAGTTTGGATCAAGGGAGTACAATAGTGGCTAATCGTTTTTGGTCTGCGATCAAAAGGGGCATTTATAGCGGTTTTAGTACGGTGCTTTTTCTTTTTAAAGTAATGATTCCAGTTAGTTTAGCTGTATTTTTATTAAACTGGTTTAAGGTTATACCTGTCATTGCTGTTATTTTAGAACCATTTATGAAGCTATTTGGTCTTCCTGGTGAAGCAGCACTGGTGTTTATCAGTTCTATTTTGTTAAATATCTACAGTGCAATTGCTGTAATGAAAACATTGTCTCTATCATTGCATGATATCATCATACTAGCACTGATGTGTCTAACTGCACACAACATGATTGTAGAGACTATTGTAATGAAAAAAACAGGTTCTTCTGCACTGAAAATGGTTTTTTTACGCATCGGCATGGCATTGCTCACAGCATTTATTCTAAACCTTGTACTGCCACCTCAATTTTCTGCAATACGAACCGTGACAGAAACAGCAGCAACTGGATCTGTGAGTTTTATACAGGCATTGCAATCGTGGGCGATGTCATTACTGCAATTGATAAAGAAAATTGTGTTGCTTGTTTTTAGCATAATGATACTCCAGGAAATACTCAAAGAGTTTGCTATAGCCGAAAAACTCTCGCGACTCTTTGCTCCACTTATGCGTATGTTTGGATTGAGCAAAGAAACTTCAATCCTCTGGATACTGGTTAACACAGTGGGGTACGCATATGGGGCAGGAATTATTATTAAGAGTGTAGAAGAAGGTACCATGACCCGCACTGATGCAGATTTGTTTAATCACCATGCGGGGATGATGCACAGTTTGTTGGAAGATACCTTTTTATTCTTAGTCATCGGTGTACCATTATTTTGGTTGGTTATACCACGAATTATATTAGCTATGATTGTTGTATGGCTGGAACGATTACGGCGTGTATATGTAAAAAATATGTTTAAAGCAGGAATTCATTAATCCAGGCATACTATCCAGCATTATATTCCTTGAAAACGCAGCCATGTTGCAATTAGTTTGCTTAAACTGAATACGTTGATAAGTTCAAGTATTACTAATACAGAAAAAAATCCAAGAATAACCCATTGAGCAATTGTTGGCTTTGTTTTTGCAGTAAGCAATTTGATTACAACAATGATTACTGGAATAAGCAACAGTGCGCTGTCAATAAGCTTTGAAGCAACAGGATATGTGTAAAGGAATGAGTTTAGTGAGAATGATAACTGCATAACTAGAACGGTGAGTTTTTGAAGACTACCAGAAAGCATGAGAATGCCCAGAACAATTAAAAATACAGCAGATAATAGTTTTATGAGTTTCATGTTTTTTAATAAAAACTTAAAGAGATGATTTATCTTTTCAAAAAAGAAAGCAGTTAGTAAAAATGGAACAGCAAGCCCAAGAGAATATAACAGGAGAGCAATGGTTCCAACCACGATTGATTGATTTCTTGAAACTAAAAGTAAGATAGAAGCGAGCATTGGTCCAACGCAGGGTGTCCAGCCTGCTCCAAATGCCATTCCAATGAGCAGAGCGCTAAATGGAGATGAGGCGGGCTTAGTTATATGAATGCGTGCTTCGTAGTTTAAAAATGGGATGAAGTTAAAAGCAATATTAATGCCAAACAGTATTACTACAATTCCTGCAATAGTGCTAAGAATCATAAAGGTTGAACCAGTTGTGAGCATTCCTGAACCAGAAAAAAGTATGCCTAACACTGTAAATACCACACTAAATCCGGTAATAAAATAAAATGTGCGAAGTATCAGTTTTTTCCGGTGTGTAGTTGAATCTGATTTCAGTTCATCCCAGGTAATACCGCCAATGAGTGCAATATAGGCAGGAATGAGTGGCAAAATGCACGGCGAAAGGAAGCTGAGAAGACCAGCAAAAAAAGCACTGATACTAGTTAATAAATTCATTAGTTTACTCTTTGCTCAAACGTTCTATGAGTTTCATAAACTCTTTTCCGTCGTATGCACGAGAACCAATTGTACCTGCAAGAACTCGTCCCTTCTTATCAATAATGTAGGTTGTAGGTATACCGCGAGATGCGAGCTGTGCACCCAGGTTAGTGGAAGGATCAAGAAATACAGGAAAACTATAGTTGTTTTCTTTAATAAAAGAGCTAACCGTAGAAGAATTTTCACCAGTACTTACAGCCAAAATGATAAAATTTTCAGAGAGTTTTGCATCATGAAGCTTTTGTATTGTGGGCATTTCCATTCTACAGGGTGGACACCAGGTTGCCCAAATGTTCAAGAGAACTATTTTTCCTGCAAAATCATCGATAGTGTATTGCTTATTAGCAAAGTCATAAAAAGCAATTTTAGGAAAGGTAGTGTAGTTTCTAAACACAGAGAAGCCTAAGCGTTCAAATTCTGCAAAGTACCAATCTGAACTTTGTGCAGAGGAGTTCTGCAATGCGGGGGCAGTGGTATTCTCAGCAGCATCTGCAGGTTTAGCTTTGTTACAGGTAATGAGCAGGAGTGTCCCTGCTATTATAAGCACAAGAGCGTTAATACGTTTCATATACATATCCTTATATATAGTATATCCTATATTATACTAAATATAGTTCCCAGCGTAAAGTGAGTATAAAATATACTTTTAAATTGCATAAGCCATATCGAGATCACCAGTCCAGGCAGCATAGAGAACTTTGTATAATTCTTGATCGGTAAAAGCGCGCGGACTTTTGGGACGCATTCGGTAGGTACACGCATCCGCATGTACTGCCTGTAAATCTTTTTCTGAAAGAGCCAGTTCTTTGAGGCTCATAGGAATTTGTAAGGCAGAGCGAAGTGCCAGTATGCCTTCAATGAGCTTTTCAGGACTTTCATACTGATAGGTTTTATCTGCAATAATAGAACAGGCGTTCAAGCCAGCTAATTTATCTGTAAGTTGATGTTTCATCGCAGCAAATACATACGGAAGCATTATTGCATTTGCAACACCATGGGCAATACCAAACAGTGCTCCAAGCGGATGTGCAAAACCATGGACCATACCGAGACCTGTGTTTGCAAATGCCATACCTGCTGTCGAACTCGCATAAGCCATAGCAGAACGAGCTTGTATATTGTCTGGTTCACAATAGGCTTTAAGAAGATTTGTTCCAATAAGATTTATATTGACAGCATTGATACTGTCTGAAACAGGGTTAGCACCGAGTGAAAACCATGATTCAAGAACGTGCGTTAATGCATCGAGGCCAGTCGCAGCTGTTATAGGAGCGGGCATGCTGATATGCAATTCAGGATCAATAATACTGAGGTGGGGAAAATAAGAGGGGTGAGAGAGACCTATTTTTCTTTTACTTACTGGGTCTGTGGTAACTGCAGCTGCACTCATCTCTGAGCCGGTACCGGCTGTAGTAGGAATTGTAATTACTGGCAATGCTGGTTTTTGAGGAGTTTGTTTTACTAAAACATATTCCATGATATCGGTATTATTACTCGCCATAAGTGCAGCACTTTTAGCGCAATCAATAGGACTACCACCGCCATATGCAATTACAGCATCATGCTTGTTTTTTAAAATTTGCGCTGCTGCTTCACGTACCATGTCAGCAGTAGGATCTGGTTTAACATTACTGAATACCGAGTAAGAATAGCCATTCCGGTTTAAAATATCGAGCAGTTTTAAAAAACCAGCTGAGCTTTTAGTTGCACTGCTTCCGGTTACAACAAGAAAAGATTTAAACTTATAGTTTGAGAGTTGTTTATCAAGCTCATTGATCATACCGGGACCAAACACTACTTTTGTCGGGCAGTAAAAGCTAAATGGATTCATATATTCTCCTCTATGCGATATGGCATGCTGTTTATAGCAAGTATAATTATATTTTAATAAAAATAAAACAGGAGCTTTTTACTCCTGTTTTAAGATTATTAAAAATAGTTTGAGTTTTGTATTACAGCAGTTAAGCGATACTAGCTATCCATGCTTGAACCAAAAAAATCATTATCATTGTCAAACATACCTGTGCCACCGTTTCTCAGATTATATAAAAGTTCAGCATAGCGGAACAGAGCTACTTTTTTTTCAAAAGCAGCTGCTTCACTTGTTATACGTCGTATAAAATCACCGACAGTCAATCCTGGAGCTAACAAAGCTTTTTCTGCACTGGTATTTTTTATATAATCCTCGAGGAGCAGCATGCGGTAATAAATACGTTCAAAGATAACCAGTGTTTTTCGAATTTCTAATAAGTGCCCGATTATTTCTTTTTTATCGCGTAAAGTTTCAGGACTGTTTGGATTTATTGTAGCACGTTCAGCATCTTCTTTAATCCATTTAGTGAGTATTGGACTTTTCTGAAGTAGTTCGAATGCATTGTTAAAACGTTTCGAGAGTTCGTCGTATTTATCTTTATAGAATTTTAATGCTTTAGCAGGGTTGGCTCGAAAAGCTTCGATATCATCTGTCCACCATTTTGCAGCGAATGTCTCATAGTTAGACACTGCTACAGCAACCTTTTTGAAGCGTTCACCGAACTTTTTTTCTACTGATTGGCCTTTACTAATTACTGTACTCTCGCCATCTTCCGAACATTCGACGGCTCCTTCGGTACAATAAACGAGGATACCTCCCGTTGGTGAGGAAACAACACCAAATTCCGTACCACGAACGCCCATGACAGCGGTGTCAGTAGCGATGGAAAAACTCGGATTACCAGAAATTTTTGCAAGCTTTGATTGGATTTGTCCAGCCAGTACTTCAATGATTGTTTTAGGGGCGTTAGCATCCTGCTTAATGCGTAAGTAGGCTGATGTTTTAGGTTTAATGGTAATAGTGCCCCGCATACCGGTTTTTTTATCAAGCTGAATAATAACCGTTCCATCATTCCCAGTTTTAATAAAATCATCGATAAAGATAGTATCACCGGGATTTATATTGGTTATCACTTTGTTTGCCCTGGTAACCGATATTGTACCTTCTACAAAATCTATGGTACCAAAAATGGGGGATTTGGGTTGCTGTGCAAATATTGTGGTTACAAAAAGAATAAAAAAAACTATAAAAAAATTCCTTTTCATGTACAATTCCTTTCATGTGAGGGTATAATTAATTTCTATTATAACGCATTTGTATTGAAAAAAAATGAAATAGTAGGTTATTGATTTTGTTTATTGAAAATTTATACAATATACATAATACTTGTTATGTGAATATTCTAGAACTCACAGGGAAAAAAGTACGTACGTCTATATATTCTCTGCTCTATGCTTTGGGTTTCTTCTATAATGTACTCAAAGCTATAGGCGGTTTTTTTAAAAAGCGTCAAGTAGGCTATAAAGTACTCGTTATGCAGATCCTCTTTACCGGTTTTGAAGCTTTAATAATCAATGTGGTGATGGCAATTGCAATTGGTGCTGCCGTAATAATTATTGGAACCGGGTTTTTGCCGCAATTCGGACAGACTAAACTCATGTACCAGATTCTCATTTTGATAATTACCCGTGAACTTGGACCCCTCTTAACAGCATTTGTAGTAACTGCGCGTTCTGGTACAGCTATTGCAACAGAACTTGGCACTATGGTTGTAAATAATGAAATAGAAGCCTATATAGCTTCTGGTATTAATCCCATTTCATATCTTGCTGTACCCCGCTTAATTGGTGTTACAGTTTCAATGCTTGTTTTAACAATTTATTTCAATATATTTGGACTTCTTGGTTCTTTTACCGTTGTACAGCTCTTTAAAGCAATTCCTATCAGGGAATACTTAAGCAATCTCATGCAAGTTTTGCAACTTAAAGATATTTTTCTTGGTATGCTTAAAGCGTTGATATTCGGAATGATTATTGCTGTTATGTCGATGTTTCAGGGTTTTTCGGTTAACAGGGCTAGCACAGAAATTCCTGTAGCTGGGATAAAAGCTGTTGGCTCTTGCATTGTTCTAATTGTAATAGCAGATGTATTTGTAACGGTAATACAGTATGTCGGATAACACAGCAACACTTACAATACCAGCAGTCACTCTCGAAAGAGTTTCCTTTTCAATTGATGATAATCAAATTCTTTCAGATGTTTCATTTAAACAACCAGTTGGCGCCTGTACATGCATTATTGGGGGAACAGGGTGCGGTAAATCAACAGTGCTTAAAATAGCAGGAGGATTAATTGTTCCAGAGAGCGGAGCTGTACTTATACACGGAAAGAACATTTTTTGGTTTTCAGAAAAACAGGAAGAAGCACTAAGAAAAGTAACGGGATTTGTATTTCAAAATGGAGCGCTATGGCAAAACACGAGTGTATTTAACAATGTTGCTCTGCCACTACAGGTACATTTTCCAGAACTGCCTCAAAACGAGGTACAAAAAAGGGTCAGAGCATTGGTAGAAGAGCTCGGCTATTATGAGACACTTACGGTTCGGCCTGCAGAGCTTTCTGTGGGCGAACAGAAGCTCATTGCTATAGCTCGTGCTCTAATTACCGATCCAGAAATTGTTTTTATGGATGATCCGACAGCAAATCTTGACGATGATAGTATAGAGCATGTTTATAATAAAATAACAAAATTGAGAAAACGTGGCGTCACATTGCTTATTGCAACAAATAATGAGGAATTACTCTACCGTTTTGCTGATTATATAGGAGTTATGAAACTTGGGAAACTTGAAATATTTGGTTGTTATGAAGACGTAATAGAAAATACTGCAGTATCTATGAAAGGTACACTGCAACGCTTAAAGCGCCGAGGAAGGCGTGTCTGTGAAGAAGAAATAATAGGCGATGGTTCTGAAATGTCAAACCGGAGTGATGTATGAAATTTAAGATTAAATTTGCTGACCAAATAGTGGGTTTGTTTATAATTCTCTCTTTAGTATTTCTTGGTGTTATTGTAATTTTGCTAGGTGTAAATCAACGCTGGTTTGCAAAAAATTACTATTTTAAAACTGTTTTTACTTCTGCTGGCAATATTGCAGAAGGAACACCAATTCTCATGAAAGGTTTTCAGGTTGGAAAAATTAGCAAAATACGGCTCAATGAAACAAACACTGTTGATGTAGATTTTTATATATATGATACTTACTATGAAAAGGTTAAGGAGTATTCACTTTTAGAATTATCTGTATCTCCAATTGGCCTTGGAACACAACTTTTGTTTCTCCCAGGAAAAGGTGATAAACTGCTTGAAGAAGGTTCGTTTATTTATCTTTCGGATACGCCCGAAGGTCAGGCTTACATTGAACAGGGTTTAGTGGATGTGCCTATTAAAGATGATACAATAACAAGGCTACTCTCAAATATAAATCCTTTACTTGAAAATGTAAATAAAACAGTTATAACCGTAAATAGAACACTTACCGAGATAAATAGAGCGCTTGCCGGACAAAGTACAGGACCGCTTGGAAATATTGTAAATGATATTCAGAATACAACTCATCAGTTTCCTGAAATGATGGACAATGTCAATGGTGTTATAGCTGATGTTCAATCAAGAACAAGCCAGCTTATCGATCAAGTAAACACACTGGTTGCATCACTCAATGTAATAACTGGAAATTTTGAAGCAACGAGCGAAGCTTTGCGTGATCCGACTGGGCTCATACCAAAGCTGCTTGGTGATAAAAATAATACATTATTAACAAGAATTAACAGTATAACAGCTGAAATTGAAAAGAGTGTTAAAAACCTTCAATATATTATTTCCAGTCTCAATGCAGAAGTTCCTAAAATTGCTACAGTACTTAATGAAACAAGAATTGCGATACAAAAAGCACAAGATGTACTAGAAGGTATAAAGAATAATCCTCTCATAAAAGGTGGTATACCAGAGCGTCAGGAACAGCAATCATTATATCAAAGTATGAGGGAGGGAAATATAGAATGAGAAGATTATGCACGGGTGTGCTAATTGTTTTAGTAATGTATTCATGTTCTACGCTTGGAAAATCTGAAAATATAATTTATGAACAAAAAAACGAAGCTGCAGGCTATCTTAAACTTGCTGATGAATTTACTAGTAAGGGACAGTATGCATCAGCATTGCAATACTATAACCAGGCACTTGAAACAAACTTGATAGTAGACAATCAAGAAGGAGCAATTAAAGCTCGCAGCTCTCTAGGCAGAGTGTATTTGCTTATCCAGCAATATGAAGATGCTTATAAAGAGTTACAGCATGCGTATGAAGATGCACAGTTTTATGGAGATAACGATCTTATAGCACTATGTTTATGTAACTTGGGTGAATATTACTATGCTAAAAACAATTTGGAACAAGCCCTGTCTGTGCTGCAGGAAGCAAAAAGTTTGTTGTCAAAAAATAACAATCGTTTACTCGCTGTGATTTTACATAATACAGCAGTTGTGTATGTAAAACAGGCACGGTATGATGAAGCGAAACCCCTTCTGGAATCCGCAAGTAATATTAATATAAAAGAAAAAAAGTGGAGCGAGTATGCAGCAAATTGCTATACATTAGGAATTATTGCAAATAAAACAAATAATAATACGATAGCAGAACAATGGATGCAAAAGGCTCTTGATGGCGATAAAAAGGCAGAAAATTCTCGTGGTATACTCTTAGATCTTGAAGCGCTTGGAAAGCTTGCACAGAAAGCAGGCGCATACGAAAAATCTTTTGATTTTTATAGAAGAGCTTTCTATGTCGCATTGCTCCTTAATGATGTTGGAGCAGCAAAACGCTGTATTACTGAATTAATACAGCTTTCGGAAAAGCTTGGCCGGCTTGATGATGTTAAGCGGTATACAGAAATGCTCAGTAAGCTGCCTTAATTAAATTATTGAGATATGCAAATAATTAGTTCGGCCCAATTACTGAGCCAATAAAGGGTTTGTCATCAAGAATGTTGAGCAGGTTTTCAATATTCCTGCCTCCAGCACAGATAACTTTAAGACGCATTGATTCAGCACTTTTTGCAGCAATAGGATCAAATGGTGTATTTTTTCCAGGCTCCCATGTGTCTCCTACCATGGCACGGTATTCTTTCCATGAAATAGCATCGATGGGTTTTGCAGCAGGATCTTTTTTGGGATCTGCAGTATACACTTTTTCGATATTGGATAGATTAATGACACAATCGGCTGAGAATCGTCCTGCAAGTACAACGGCATCATAATCGGTAGAGAAACCGGGTTTCCATCCTGCTGCTACAAGAATTCTTCCAGCAAAGATTGTAACAGCCTCTGGGTTAGTAACTATATCTTGCGGGCACAAGTCTGAAAAAATCGATTTTACTAGCTGTGCGTTCAATCGTGTTGCCATGATTCCTATCCAATCTTGTACTTCACTGTCATTAGCATTGCTGACTGCTCTGTATGCTTCCTGCCATGCTCTGGCAGGTGCACCCCCTCCTACGATAAAAATTATTCTATGATCTGCACTCGTATTGAGCCAGGAGATAATTGCTGTTCGGAATTGCTTGAGGAATTCAATATCGGGAGTAGATGGAGCAACAATCGAACCACCAAGTGATATTACTTTAGTCATAGTTCCTCCAGATAACATTAAAATTGCGAATTAAGATGACATAAAGCATAACATATTCTTGTGGAATATGTAATTGCATTTAGACTAAAAGTAGCGCATACTCATATGGTATGTTTAAGCCAGAGGAAGTAATTTTTGCACTCACCGATGCATGTAACTTAACATGTGCGCACTGTACGGTTTCAAGAAATAATGAGGTTCTCGATATCGATTTAGCCAAACGGTTTCTCGATGAGTGTAAAGAATTTGAAATTGAACGTGTTGGTTTTTCTGGAGGAGAGCCATTTTTATTACCAGATCAGTTGGCAGAGTTAGTACAGCATGTACGGGAAATCGATCTCTTTTTTGATAGAATAATGACGAACGGTGTTTGGTTTAGAACAGAGAATGAGCTTAAAGCTATAGTAAGCAAAATATACGATGCTGGTTTTGATGGTACTATTTGTATCAGCTTTGATAAGTATCATCGACAATCTATTAGCGAGCTTGCAGTGTTTATTGAAACTGTACACAGCATAGCTGAAAATAAGGAAAGCATAGAACTAGCCTGTGTGTACGAGGAAGATCCATGCGAAAACAGGATGTTACTTGAAGATCTTGCACAAAGTATAAACGGCATTCTTGAATGTGATGCTATTCCCTTTAGAATTGTTGATACTCTTCGCTTAAATCAAGAAGCTCAAAGTATAATTGATGGTTTAGGTTTATACATTCCAATTACACATATCAAGCGATCACATAGTGCTGATACACTAGCCTGGAATGATACAGAATGGTTTTCTGATGATTTTTGTACTGGTCCTGGTAATGTACTCTATGTTCATGCAAATGGCACTATTGCTGCTTGCTGTGGTTTTGCTAATGAGCAGGATCCGCTCATTATAGGGACACTCAAGGACTCTGTAAGTCATGTGCTCGATAATTCCAGAAAAAACACCTATCTCGCTTGGTGCTATGAACATGGTCTAGGTGCATTACGAATAGCGCTTGAGAAAAAGGGATACACATTTGCAGGGAAAACACGAGATATCTGTGGATTTTGCGATTTTGTGTGTAAGAATAAATTAGAAAAGCTCGTGGGCCCACCTGGATTTGAACCAGGGACCAATGGATTATGAGTCCACTGCTCTAACCAGCTGAGCTATGGGCCCGAGTATCCGTAATTATACGGATATCGCCAAAAAAGTCAACTGCATAATGATTGCAATCTCATGAAAAATGTGTAATTATTGAGTAATAAGGGAGTTTTTATGAGACAAATACCGGTTGTTTCGAGTGATCAAGCATTAAATTCATTTATAAAAGCACAAAGTGATGTGTTTAATAAAGATTTTTCCTTAGTTTTCTTTACCGATAAAGATGAAACAGTCTCTTTTCTTAAATATGAATTGCCAGAAGTAAAAATTTTCAATCTTTCGGATAAAGCAGCAGACATTAAAGGAATTTGTGATGAAATACGTTCTGATGAATGGCTTCACTATGGCGGTATTATAGCAATACATTCTGGTCTTTTAGAGGATGAACTTCAGGAAATATTAAAAGGACAAAATGTTATTGCAATACTTAAGCGAAATGAACTGCAGAGTAATTTTATTCGACTGCTTAAAATAATCAAACAGAATAAACAGATTTTATTTCAACGTGGTATCCAGCAGAAACTGTTAAAAAATATTTCTGGTTCTTTTATCATTGATAATGATCCTCTGGATATAACAACCTATTCTAACCTTATTACAAACTACTTGTATAATGCGAATCTCATTAATCGTGAGACAAAAGAAAAACTGCATATTGCTTTAATGGAATTGTTAATCAATGCAATTGAGCATGGCAATTGTAAAATCAGCTATGATGAAAAAACTGCATGGCTTGAACAAAACAAAGATATTATGGATTTGATTCGGGAAAAGAATAAACTTCCGGAAATTAAGGAAAAAAAAGTTTATTTTTCGTATACCATGACACAGGACTGGAGCCGTTTTGTTATACGTGATGAAGGTGACGGTTTTGACTGGAAATCGCGATTAGCCGAAAAAAAAGATGAACCAGGGCTCCATGGCATGGGCATAAAGATGGCAAATATTTATGTGCAGCGGCTACAATACAATGATAAGGGAAATGAAGTAGCATTTGAAATTCAACATCAAAAAAATGAATCAAACGTAATACCTGGCATTTTCGATTCCTCGCATGAGATGGTTTTTCAAGATGGACAGTATGTATGCCTGGAGGGAGAACCTTCTGATTATCTTTACTACATAGTTTCCGGAACACTGTATGTGTACACTAAAGGAAAACTTGTTTCAGCACTCACACCGGATGATATGTTTTTAGGGGAAATGAGTTTTCTGCTCTCCAATCATCGTTCTGCAACAGTAGTTTCTAAAGGAAAAAGTGTTCTAATTAAGATTTCTAAACAGGATTTTGTAAACCTCATACGCGATAATCCGCACTATGGTATCTTCCTGGCACGGCTGCTTGCTCAGCGCATCACACGGCTCAATTTGCGAATGTCCAAGCTTAACACAGAGTATTTGCGTATCAAGCAAGAACTCGATGCATATAAAGCTTTAAAAGAATAAAAACTATTGCTGGTATAGTGTATGTGCTCTAGAAACCAGCAATAGTTTTTGCAGGTGTGTTGTTTTGTACGATTTAATCTTCAAATTTTAGAACAGTGTTTTTAACCAAATCTAATTTCTGACTAATTGGCTTATAGGAGAACTCACTTACATATAAAACAAGGCTGTTTGTTACAACATCAGCAGTAATAATTGCGGCTGATATTGTAACTAGCTTTTGGGGTTCCCATTCTTCTTGTATATAGCCATTCATTCTAGGTCCCCAGAAAAGATAGTAGGTATAGTCCTTATCTTTCCATGTTGTTACAGAAACAAAATCACCAAAGGCTACTACGCTTCTAAAAATGTTTAGTTTGTTTTCAATATGTTGCTGTTCTTCTGCTGTGAGTAAGTAAGGTCTTTTTTCTAATTGCAGTGAAAAACGACATCCACTTTGAATAAAGGTTACTTCTGAAAAATTTGGTGGTGGTGGATCCCTGCGCTCTTCTCCTGTTTCGGGGTCGTGCCAATGACAGAATGTATAGGCAGCCTCATAAGGGCTCCATTCTGGATATTTAAAAAAGTATTCTGAATTTTGATTGAGCAGTGTAGAAATATGAAACCAACGATTATTCCTAAAATCAACCGGGTAGGTCGGGGTTGAAAAATTTAAGAACACATCCTGAGTATCAGGCGTAAATAGCAGAATGTTTGTGCTTTTTCCTGCGCTATCAATATTTATGGTGCCAAGAATCATATTAGGTTTAATAGTTATCATTGGTTTTATATCAGGTGCAATGTCAGCTAGATAACAAATAAGTATTCTGTATTTGGTATTCTTTTCACCATCTGAGAGAAAATATTTATAAGAACCCTCAATGAGTATGTATTTTCCCCATGCTGTTGATCCTGTGGTATCGACTTCAATTACCTGTCCATTAATGAACGAATAGAGGGTTTCTCCTGGTTTAAAGGTTTTTTGTGTATTGATTCCAACAGTATTAATAAGTTTAACTATTTTTTCTTGTGGAATTTGCTTTATATCAGTGAAAGCTGTGCTCTGTGGTGTGCTGGTTATAAGTTTTTCTTTTGATGGAACAACGGCCGTTTTAACTTCTATAGGTAAAAAGCTAAACAATAATGGACGATTTTTGGATGATTGGCTGGTTGCTGCATTTGATGTTGTTACACAGGAAAACGATGCAGATACGATAATGAAAATGACAATACAGTAGAACAATTTTTTCATATAAGCTCCCTTTGTATGATAGTAGTTTTATTTATATAAAGAATGTTTTTTTTTAAATTTACATCCTTTTATATGACGACAATGGTATATTGGATTCTGCTGCTTGTCAAATAATTTTTATGTTTGCCGTTTATATATTCTCTTGAAGCCGTATTTTGATAATATTACTGTCCTTATATAAATCATTAAACAGCTGTTTAATGTTTACATTGACTGATATTTTGATAAGCAGCTTCATTTTGGCATTGCTTGTTTCTGATCGGCTTTTTGATGCGTCAACGGTTTGTATAGTGATTCGGTATTTATTAAAAATTTTCTGAAGGTGCTGAATATCGGGCAGATCACCTTTGCACCATACCTGTAGTACTTTAAGCCGTTCCTGTGGAAACCATTTACGTTCAAGAAATTCAAGAATTACTAGTGTAATGAGTGCAAGCGAAAGTGCAATTAGTGAGATTTCCCACATTCCAGCACCAATAGTAAGTCCAAGGCCTGCAGAAAACCAGATAGTGGATGCTGTTGTTAGTCCTTTTACATTATTACCAATTTTGAGAAAAGCGCCAGCTCCTAAAAAACCTATGCCCGATACAACCTGTGCGGCAATTCGGGCAGGGTCACTCGTATCAAGTCCAAAACTTTGAGGGAGCCATGCTGATAAGAGCATGAGAAGCGTTGCACCAAGGCCAATAATAATGTGTGTGCGCCATCCTGCAGTTTGCTTGTGAATTTCCCTTTCAAGTCCAATAAAACCGCATGCAATAAAGCTAAAGGTTAGCCTCAAAAGGGCACTCATAAAGGTTATTTCTGATGTGCTAAGATAAAATAGTATCTCTTTCATAGTGACCTCTACTTTGCTTTTAAAATGATAAGTGTAGCATCATCGGTTAGAGGAGCATCTTGTTTGAATGCAATAAATGCTTTTTGAATAGTTTCCGCAATATCTTCTGCTCCAAGCATTTTATTGCGTTCAATTAAGCTATAGAGTCTGTTTTCACCAAACATTTCGCCCTTCGGATTTTTTGCTTCCGTTATACCGTCGGTATAGAGACAGAGGATATCACCAGGCTTCACTTTAAAACGCAGTGTATGCGCTTCGCATGGCAAGTCCGGAATACCCAAAAACATACCTTTAGCTTGGTTTTTTTCATCTACAACAGGTATTACCGTACCCGTTGCACCATTACAAAACAATAAATCAACATGCCCTGCATTAACATACTCTACAATATATTCATTAATGCGTAATAGAATGCCGGTAAGATAGTTCTCAATATCACCTTTGTTTTTGATAATCTGGTTGTTAATAATTGCAAGAACTTCGTGAAGTTTTTTTGATATATGTTCTGAGAAGTTATGAAAGATAATTGTTTTAGCAAGCATCGTCACGAGGCCGCTTGCAATACCATGACCGGATACATCGAAAATACCAACACCATGAAGTTCATTGTTTTTTACATAAAAGTCATACAAGTCACCTGCTACAGCTGCTGCGGGTTTAAAAAAATATCCAGTAGTCCAATACTTTGTTTGCGGTGCTGCTTTTGGATAAAAACTTGTTTGAACATACGTTGCCATTTTTAGGTCACGCTCTGCAATGTATTGTGCTTCCCGCAATTGAGATAAGGTTTCACTTAACTGTTGGTTTGCATTCTGTAATTCCGCTGTGCGTTGTTTTACCTTATCTTCGAGGTGCAGGTTAAGCTCTTCTACTTCTGTGAGTGAAGACGCAAACCTGCTAGCAAGCAGGAAGAAAATGCTTAATATGACTAGTGGAAAACCAAAACCTGCAAGGTAGGGAAAATCGTACATTTTAAACACAGAATGAATTATAATATCGAATAGCGACGTTGTAAAAAGTGGAATCATGCCAAAAATTACTATCCGTCCAGCAGGATTTTTCTTAATTACTGACAAAACAACAAGCCCTAAAATATAAAAAATAACAGGAATTATAAATAATTGCAGGTAGAGACGTTTATTATAGAGCTCGGAATAATCGGGAATAATAAGAATCCATACAATCGGAACAATCAATAGCAATAAGCGCAGAATTTGGAAAATACGATATTCTCTTAACTTTAAGAGTGAAATAATGAAATTGCATATTATATATCCGATGCTATAGATTAGCATGTTTGCAATAATTTTTTGAAACCAGAGCCAGTCAATGGTAAAAGCATTAAAGAGAAACGTGTCATACAAATAAAAATTGGAAAGATATATTGCACCGAGAATATTCAATAAGGCAAAGTAGAGGCTTTCAGTTTCTTTTTTCCTTTTAAGCCAGATAATGATGTGATAGATGCCAGCAATTAACATGATACCGGATGCGACAAGATTGACTGTGGAGTTAATAAATGTATCAATTGCATATTGCTGCTGCGCTGTCGAAATTGATGCAATAAAAGGTTTCCCGGTAAGCGATCCCTCTTTGTCTATGTAGATTTTAATAAGGATAGTATTGAACTCGTTATATTTTATTATTTCTTGTGGGATCCGGTACATCCGGAACTTATTCCAAGCGCTGAACACATTTGGTGGGAATCTGCCTTCGGAACCAATGAGCACTCCGTTAAAATACGTTTCATCAGCCATAGTGATGCGGCCCAGGTAGAGAGCAAGCTGAGGATTCTGAATAATAAAGGATCGTTCAATAGGAACAGTATATTTAAGCCAGAGGAAACCTGTTTTTTCAGGCAGAAATATGGACAGTGAATTTAAAGATGTAGGTGGTAGTGGGTAAAAGTCTTTAGCCAGTACGGTTTGAATTGATTCATAACCTTTTTGAGAATATGTATATTCCCATGTGCCAGAGAGGTTTATTTTATCACTGGAAGAGAGTGTACATGAAGATGCAGCTATTAGAAGTAATAAGGCTATAGATCCAACAAATAGCTTGATAAAATAATTAGTTTGTTCCATTGATTGCTCCCTGCTATAAACAATCGGAAATAGTATTAAGAATGTATGTAGCAATAATTATATACGGAAAATAAATATTTTGAAATAAAAATTTGCAATATACATTTATGGGTTTATAATTTTTATAACTAAATCGAGTAGGAGGCTATACATGGAGAATTTGTTTAAGCTAAAGGCGCACAATACCACCGTGAAAACCGAAATCATTGCTGGTATTACAACCTTTATGACTATGGCGTACATTCTAGCTGTAAATCCAGGTATTTTAAGTGCTACTGGTATGCCACCAGGAGGTGTTTTTACTGCCACTGCGCTTGCATCGCTTATTGCAACATTGGCAATGGCCCTATTGGCTAATCTACCTATAGCACTTGCTCCAGGTATGGGTTTGAATGCTTTTTTTGCATTTACCGTAGTATTAGGTATGGGATATACCTGGCAGCTAGCATTAACAGCAGTATTTCTAGAAGGTATACTATTTATAATTCTTTCTCTCTTTAATGTACGGGAAGCAATTGTAAAGGCTATACCAACCAATATTAAAAAGGCTGTTTCTGTCGGTATAGGTCTCTTTATTGCTTTTATTGGATTACAGAATGCAGGTATCATTGTGAAAAATGATGCAACCCTCGTACAGCTTGGTAACTTGGGTTCTCCGCAGGTGCTTGTTGCCTTAATTGGTTTAGTAATTATGGGTGTTTTGCTTGCGTATAAGGTTAAAGGTGCACTGCTTATTGGTATTATTCTTACTACCATAATTGGCATACCATTTGGTGTTACGACTGTAGGTAAGGGGTGGGTTCCAGTAAAAATGCCAGATGCCCCTATTTGGTTTGCATTCCAGTTTGATAAAATATTCACGCTGGATTTCTTTGTGGTATTTTTTACTTTCTTATTTGTTGATATTTTTGATACCATTGGTACTTTGGTCGGTGTTACAACACAAGCAGGGCTAATTGGTAAAGATGGTGAAATCCCTCGTGTGAAGCAAGCATTGCTCGCTGATGCTATCGGTACAGTTACTGGTGCGTGTGTTGGAACATCAACAGTTACTTCGTACATTGAAAGTGCATCAGGCGTTGCAGAAGGCGGACGCACCGGATTAACAAGTTTAACTACAGCTATTCTTTTTGGTTTGGCACTGTTCCTGTCACCAATTTTCCTCCTGGTACCAGGTGCCGCCACTGCTCCAGCGCTAGTTTTGGTCGGTCTCTTTATGCTTGCTCCAATTAAAGAGGTCAATCTGGAAGACTATACCGAAGCGATACCAGCCTTTGTTACATTATTGTTTATGCCTCTTACGTACAGCATTGCAGAAGGTCTTGTATTTGGTATTCTTGCCTATATTCTTATCAAAGCTTTATCAGGTAAGTTTAAAGACATCTCTGTGGTAACGTGGATTGTTGGAATTTTATTTGTTCTCAAACATATTTTGAAATAGGCAGTAGTATACTGGTGTTTTTAAGGGGCTGAAAAGAGGAAACTCTATCAGCCTCTTTTTTCAATAAGTGTAAAAAGCCATTTTATTGGCATAGTTTTACAAGAATAGTAGTTGTTTGTTATTAATAAATATTACATAAAGACGAAGATACTGGATAATCTTCGATTGATAATCATTGTTTTTTCCTTGAGCTGTGATTATTTTATAAGCAATTAGGTATAAAAGAGGGGTATAGTATGGAACTAAAAAAGAAAGATGAGGTCAATCGTTATTTTTCATGGTCATTGCTTATAGCTGTTTGTTTTGCAGTACTCATAGCTGTATTAAGTCCAACTCTCATTCGTTTTAGTAAGCCTGAAGATCAAGGATCATGGTGGTACTATTGGCAGCTCGCGAATCCGACAGTTTGGTCGCGACTTTCTGTCTGGGGTCTGTACATAGTGCATCAGTTGTTTATCTGGTGGATAGTGTTTCGGATGTTCAAAGAAAAGAATCATCCAGACAGTGTAAGTGTCTTAAATAAGACTGCATTATGGGGTAACTTTGTATTCATGGGACTGCATTTGTTACAAACACATGTGTTTTATGATGGCCTTGCGCAGGATGTTCCAGTGTGGAGTAGTCAATGGTCTGTTATTATCATGCTCGTGATAATGATATATCTCCTTATTCCACGGCGTGGTATTGTACTTGGTATGAATATGCCTTTAAAAGCGAGAGTTTATGGATGGATACGTAAATATCATGGCGCGTATATCAGCTGGGCACTCGTATATACATTCTGGTTTCATCCAATGGAAGGCGATTATGGGCTCCTAACGGGATTCTTTTACATGTTTTTGCTATTTATTCAGTTATCGTTTGCAGGAACTCGTATCCACACCACAATTGGATGGATTACAGTACTTGAACTGTTAGTTGGTCTTCATGGACCTGCTATTTCTTTGCAAAAGCATCTTGCAGAAGGATTAGGTAGTTCGATTTTTGCTGATACCTGGCCAATGTTTTTGTTTGGCTTTGTAGCGGTTTTTGTTTTTACGGGTCAATTTGGTTTTAAATATAAAGTACAGACAAGAATCGCAATTTTTTTACTGTATACAGTAGCAGCACTTGTGGTTTACTATTTCCGTGGTTATACAAGGTTATTTGAAATAACTTTTATTCCGCTTGCATTAATTGGTGGGGCTGCACTTCTTGCTGTATTTGGAAATATCGTTTCCGGGAAAAGCA
>Ga0116147_1001477_pt1 | contig 25681 bp, 24 predicted proteins | sample AD_JPNHG3_MetaG_FD_89749 | JGI IMG/M metagenome (GOLD analysis project Ga0116147, IMG submission 89749) | Active sludge microbial communities of municipal wastewater-treating anaerobic digesters from Japan - AD_JPNHG3_MetaG | ecosystem: Engineered > Bioreactor > Anaerobic > Digestate | place...
CCATTGCATGTAGCAAAGGGGCTGATTATTCCAAAATGATAATGAAAGTTACTAATCAGTTCTAAATCCACTGTTTCCCCCCGTTTAGAAAATAACAGCTGATGTTTGTTTACAATATTAAGTAATTTCTTCATTTTTTCAGGGATAAGAGTGGCAGGAGCGCCAACAAGATCTCCAAAGAGATCTTTACACTCGTCATAAAGACCTCCTTTGCCCGGATTAAGCTTTTCGTTCCACTGGCGAGATTCGTTGAAGATGTATTTGTGTACCCGTTTAATGTCATCTTCCGTAAGAACTTCCTCTTTTTCCCGAGCTCGATTTTCTAAATAGATAATTGCTCCCACATGTCCAGTTTTTTTATTATTTTCTAGATCTTTTCGAATTTGATTTTTATTTGAGTTCATCCCTTCTATTAATTCAGATTCATAAATAAAATTTGTTAAAAATTCGGATCGTTCCATATTATTTTCCTCCTTTATAATTTTTTAAAGAGCGAAGATCGATTTATTTTATATTGCTATATACATTATATCACTTTGATTAATTCAAAAAAGCAATAGGCCACATAAAGAATAAGAAGAAAGATAGCTTCTCTTTTGGATAACTTTTTATCAGTTTGAGAAAAAATGAAGTAAAAGACCAATGCTATAAGTAAAAAGAACCGTGCCAAAACAATTGAGGAAAGATCATCAATAATAATGGGTTGAATAAGCGAAACAATTCCAATAACTAAAGTGGCAGGAAAAATAATGGAGCCCATAAGATTTCCTAAAACCATCCAAGACTCTCCTTTGCGAGCCGAATTGATGGAAAAATAAATTTCAGGAAGAGAATCGGCTAGGCCAGTAATTAAAAGTCCAATGAGAATTAGAGAAATATTTAAATGCAAGGAAAGTGATTGAGCGGCAAAAATAATGCCTTGTGTAGCAATAAAAATAATCGCCACTAAACCAACAATAATGACGATACTTTTCGCTAAATTTTTAAATTCGAAAATAGCTTTAGCTGGCTCGTTTATTAAATCGGGCGATATAACTTTTCGAAATCTGTCTTGTTTGGAAAAAAGCCAAAAAACGTATAGAGCGAAAGCGAGTATTAAAATAAGACCATCACTTCGAGATATTTCTCCATCAATAGCTAAAATAAGAGGTAAGATGGTAGCAATAAAAGCAAAAATTGATGTATTTTGCACGGTCCGACTTTCAGTAGAAATTTCTTTATTTTTGCTGAATAAAATTCCCAAAGCAATGGTTAAGGTGAGCGCTATAAAATTATTGCCCAGCGTATCTCCAAAAGAAAGTTGCGGAGCGTGATTGATAGCGGAGCTAATTCCTAAAAATAAATTAGGCAACGATGAGGCGAGGGCCATAACAAAGAAGGCAATAACAAATTCTTTAATATTAAAAAAAGAAGACACTCGAACTACAATTTTAGTCAATGCTTCGCAAGAAATATATAAAATTACAGACGAAATAACGAAAATGAGAAAATAAGACCAGATCATATTTTTATTTTAACAAAAAATTTTGATCAATGAAGTGGGTAATTTTTGCGACACCCTTACATTATAGCTGAATTTTTGTTATAATAAAAAAGTTGAAAGGTCGAATATTGAAAGATACGTAAATTTATGCGACAAATAGAAATTGTTTCAAAATTTATTAAAAATTTTGTCTGGTCAATGGTTTTGGAAGGCATTCTGATTATTGTAACAGCTGTTTTAATTCTTGTTTATCCTCAATTTTTGAATATTCTTGTTGCTTGTATTTTAATTATTTCAGGTATTATTTGTTTTGTGGTAGCCGCCCGTGCTCATAAATATTCGAAAATCGAAATTGAATTATAATCAAATTAATTTTAAAGAAAGAGTAATAAAAAATAGCGATTGATTTAATCGCTATTTTTTATGCATTATTTTCTTAGTTTTTATAAAAGCCGGCAGAAGAATTTAAGTTTGATTGATTCATCAGTATTTTGACAAATAGCGGAAGGGGTGGGATTCGAACCCACGAGGCGCCTTAACAGCGCCAAGGTTTAGCAAACCTTTGCCTTAAGCCACTCGGCCACCCTTCCTGATTAAACATTTTGATTATAACAAATGAAGAAATTTTTGCAAATTGCCGGATCTCAATTTATAATGGTTATATGATAGAATATAATACTCAGGCTATTGTTTTAGATAAACAAACTATTAATGAAACGGATGCCCAAATTGTGCTTTATACTGAAACGCTCGGAAAGATAGAATTAATTGCTAAAGGAGCTAAAAAAATTACCGCTAAATTAAATAGTCATTTAGAAACTCTCAATTTGATAGAAGCTACTATTGTTACAGTTAATAATAAACACATCACCAGCGCTTTAACTGTTGATAATTTTTTCAATATTCGAAATCAGGAATTATTGCTTGAAAACGCTTTAAAAATGATAAAGTTTTTTAATCAAGTTATTATTGCTGCTGAAAAAGATGAATTTTTGTGGCAGTCATTAAAGCATTATTTTAATGAATTAAACAAGATAACTACCGTTAATGAAGAAAATCTGATTTTAATGCGCTTAGTTAATATTAATTTTTTAATAAAATTAGAGACGGCGTTAGGATTAATGCCTGCCGTTGAGGAACAGCCGCAATATTTTAATCAGCCTACGATTAAATTAATACAATTACTTGCCGAAAGAAATCCTCAAGAAGTGATGCAATTAATCAGTCTGTCAGAATTTAAAAAAATAGATTATAATAAAATAGAAGAAGATTTAAAAGAAAAAATGATTTTATAAAAATTATGGCTTTAGATGATATTGAAAAACGGCTTTATAATATGAAAGAAGGTAACCCTCTTGAAGAAGAGGAGTTTCCTAAACCAACATTTCCTCCTACGGAAGAGGAAGAAGAGCCTCAACAAGAAGTGCCACGGTATTATTCCAAAGAGACGAAAGAACGGCCGCCAATTAATTTTTATCAAAAAAACAAAAAATCAAATACCATTCTTTATATCGTTATTGCTGTCCTTTTTGCTGGTTTGGTGATTGAAGGATATTTTTTAGCACAAAAAGTTTCTACTCAAAAAACAGGCATTCAATTGGATATTAAAGCTCAGGAAAATATTCTTCTAGGAGAAGCTTTTGATTTGGAGGTCAGCTATAAAAATGATTCGGCAAATTTATTACAAGATGCAATTCTACTGATCGAATTGCCTGATAATATTCAAGTTCTTGGCAGTGATAATCCTACTAAATTATTAAAAAGAGACCTGGGCAATCTGGGAACTGGAACTGCCAATATTGAAAAGTATACTCTCGTAGCGATGGGAACGCCTAATCGTATTGCTAACATCAAAGCCACGCTTCAGTATGGCATTGTTGGTTTTACCGGACGATTTGAAAAAACCCAAAACCAGACTATTACTGTTGGTGGGCCAATCGTTGATTTTAATATCTCGGTTCCGCAAAAAATTGTTAGTGGAGAAGAATTTAGTTTCAAGGTTAATTTCATTAATAATTCAACTAAGCCACTTTCCAATTTGCGTATTCAGTTGTTTTATCCTTTAGGTTTTAATTATACGGGGGCAAGCATCGAGCCTGTTGAAGGAAATAATATGTGGGTCTGGGGCACTTTAAATCCTCAAGAAACGCAGGAGATTACAATTCGAGGCACTATTATCGGCGAAGCCGGGAGTTTTTATGAGATAGGAGCCAATGTTAATTTAATTTCGGAAAATCAGATTATTGCTTTAGATAAAAAGACGGCAATGGTAAGTATTCTTGAGTCGCCGCTTAATTTAAGCATTTATGTAAATAATTCAAAAGATTACATTGCCAAAAGCGCAGAAGCACTGGAATACCGAATCGATTATGAAAATAATACTGATATTGCTTTAAGTGAGGTGGTGATCAAAGCAGATTTGGAAGGACAAATGTTTAATTTAGCCAGTCTTTCAACCAATGGCTATTTTGACTCTTTAAAGAAAGAAATCATTTGGAATGGCGGCAACACTCCTCAATTAAAACTGCTAAACAAAGGCGATAAAGGATCAGTAAGTTTCAAAATTTATACAGCGGGGGATTATCCAGCCCGAAGTTTTAATGATAAAAATCTTTATTTAAAGGTTAAAGCCTCTATTGAATCGCCTAGCGTCCCTCCTAATAGTAGTCTAAAAAGTACCATGGCGGTGTCTGAGCTAACTACAAAAGTAGCGAGTAAGACCGAGGTGCAAGCATATGCTTTATTTAGAGATGCTAAATCAGGCATCGTTAATAAAGGAACCTTGCCGTTAAAAGTAGGTAAAAGCACTAATTTTACTGTCCATTGGAAAATAATTAATTATAATAATGACTTGGCAGATGTAAGAATTACAGCCACTCTGCCTCAGGGTGTTGGATGGACGGGGGTAATTGCTGGTAATTACGGAGACCTTCAGCCTCAATACAACGAAAGGACATCCGAAATAACCTGGAATCTGAAAAGTGTGCCTGCTTTTACCGGAATTTTATTACCAGCAAAGGAATTAATCTTTCAAATCGTCGCTACTCCTTCTTCGAATCAAGTAGATCGTTATATGGATCTTGTGTCTGAAGGTGTGCTAAAGGCCACTGATACTTATACCGGACAGGAAATAAATATAAAAATACCTGCCATAACCTCTCAATTAAGCGCTGATCCTACAGTCGGCAAAGAAGAAGGCATTGTTCAACCTTAAATAAAATTAATTAAAAATATGAATGAAGAAAATCGAGATTTAATGGATAAAATTATTAGTTTGGCTAAGCGTCGAGGGTTTATTTTTCCTTCGTCGGAAATTTACGGAGGTTTTTCTAGTTCCTATGATTATGGTCCATTGGGAGTAGAATTAAAGAACAATATCAAACGCCTTTGGTGGAAAGAAATGCTGAATTATCACGATAATATTGTGGGGCTCGACAGTGCCATTTTGATGTCTCCAAAAGTATGGCAAGCCTCCGGACATTTATCAGCGGGATTTGCTGATTCGCTGGTTGAATGTTCCAAATGCCATCATCGTTTTAGGGAAGATGTTGTTCAAAACAATCGTTGTCCTGATTGCGGAGGAGAACTGATGTCGCCTCGGAAATTTAATTTGATGATGAAAACTTTTGTAGGACCTGTGGAAGATGAAGCTTCGATAACTTATTTGAGAGCTGAAACTTGTCAGGGTATTTATTTAAACTATGAAAATGTTTTGAACTCGATGCGTTTAAAAATTCCTTTTGGAATTGCTCAAATTGGTAAAAGTTTTCGTAATGAAATTAATCCCGGAAATTTTACTTATCGTACTCGAGAATTTGAACAAATGGAGATGCAATTTTTCGTTCGGCCAGAAGAAGCAGAAAAATGGTTTCAGTATTGGGTTGAGCAGCGTTTAAACTGGTACATTAATTTAGGTATCAAGGAAGAAAACCTCCGGATTCATCAACAAACAAAAGACGAACTCGCTCATTATGCGCTGGCTGCCTATGATATTGAATACAAGTTTCCTTTTGGGTGGAAGGAGATAGAGGGAATTCATAATCGCGGAGATTGGGATTTATCTAACCATTCAAAATATTCTGGTCATGAGTTAGTTTATTTCGATGAAAAAACGAAAGAAAAATTTACACCATACATTATTGAAACTTCTGCTGGCGCAGATCGAGGAGCACTAGTGTTTCTGATTGATGCTTACGAAGAAGTAAAGGGCGGTCGCACTCAAACCACCGAAGCAAAAAAAGAAGTAGAGATTGTTTTAAAATTCCATCCTCTTGTAGCGCCTATTAAAGTGGCTGTTTTTCCGTTGTTAAAAAATAAGGAGGAATTGGTAAATTTGGCTAAAGAGATTTACCAAAATCTTAAAAAGCATTTTATGGCTCAATACGATGAGATTGATTCAATTGGGAGGCGTTATCGTCGGCAAGATGAAATCGGAACGCCTTACTGTGTGACGGTCGATTTTCAAAGTGTGGAAGATAAAACAGTGACGGTTCGAGATCGAGATAGCTTAAAGCAAGAAAGAGTTCCTATTGACAACCTCACTTCTTATTTAAAGGAGAGGGTAAATTTCGAATAATTTAAATTTAAAGGTCGATAAAAATTTTTACAATATGGCCATCGTTAAAATTAGAGAAATTATCGGCACTTCGCCTAAAAGTTTTGAAGATGCCTTAAATCAAGTAATAGAATTTGTGGGAAAGGATAAATATAATTTGACAGGAGTAAAGATTGTTAGTCAGGCCGTTTCTTTAGACAAGGGAAAGATTGTCGAATATAAAATTACCGCCCATGTAGCCTATAAGTGGGAGGAAGAAAAATAAAACAGCAATGAAGGTAGATGTTTCTTTTTTAACCAAGCAAGGATTGAATTTCCTTTTGATTCCTTTAAAAGAGTCAACGAATGTTACTTTTTTAATCCTTGTAAAAACAGGTTCAGAATATGAGTCCGAAAGCGAAGCGGGAATTTCGCATTTTTTGGAACATATGTGTTTTAAAGGAACAAAAAAACGCCCTCATCCGAAAATTTTAAGTTCTGAGTTGGATGCGCTTGGTGCCTCCTATAACGCCTTTACGGGGCGAGAATATACGGGCTATTATGCCAAAGCAGCAGCAGAACATATTCATAAAATTTTAGATATTGTCACCGATATCTATCTTAATTCTTTATTTGACGATCGAGAAATCGAAAAAGAGAGAGGTGTTATTTTAGAAGAAAAAAATTATTACGAAGATACGCCGAGCATTAAAATAGAAGATTTAATTTTTGAACTGCTCTATCCATATCAAGCAGCGGGTCGTCCTATTATCGGTGATGAAAAGGTTATTAAGAAAGTTAAACATGATGATTTTGTCAGATATTTTCAAAAGCATTACACTAATAAAAAGACATTAATTGTGGTTGCAGGGAATTTTCATCCCACTAAAATTGTTCAAGAAATATGTCTTTTAATGAAAAATATTAGGAAAGGAGAAGGTGGGAAAAAATTGAAAACAAATTGCAAACAAAAAGAACCTGCAGTTTTGATCCAACATAAAAAAACTGATCAGAATCATTTAATTTTTGCTACTCGAACTTTTAATTGTTTCGATGAGCGGCGTTATGTTCTGTCGGTTCTTTCTACTATTTTAGGAGGTGGAATGAGTTCGAGGCTCTTTCAAAAAATTAGAGAAGAAATGGGAGCGGCATATTATATAAATAGTTTTGCTGATTTGAGTTTAGATCACGGATTTTTAGGAATAGCGAGCGGCCTGGCTGTGGATAAAACCGAATCAGCACTCCAAGCCATGAGGGAGGAAGTAGACCGACTTGCGAGCCAGCCTGTTGAGCCGAAGGAGTTGGAAAAGGCCAAGAATTATATAAAGGGGAAATTAGCCCTTTCTCTTGAAGCATCAAATGATTACGCTTTTTATTTCGGCTCTCAGCAACTTTTTTATAACAGAACATTTACCTTAGAAGAAATTTATCGTAAAATTGATGAGGTAGATCAAAATGCTGTTTTGAAATTAGCCAAACAAATTTTTCGGCCCAATAATTTTAATTTAGCTCTCATTGGTTCCTACTTGCCAAAAGATGCCGCTAGATTTAAAAAAATAATAAGTTGAGTTATAATTAAAAGGGGAGTTAATAGATATTTATTAAGATATAAATTGTATGACTACTCAGCAGGATAAATTAATCGAAGATTTAATAAAAGACGGCTTTTTACAAAGTCCGCGTGTTATTGAAGCTTTTCGAAAAATTGATCGTTCCAATTTTGTAATTGAATATCTAAAAAACGATGCCTATATTAATTCGCCATTAGCCATTGGCTTTGGCCAAACCATTTCCCAACCGCTGACAGTTGCTTTTATGTTGGAAAAGTTGGATGTTCAGCCGGGTCATAAAGTTTTAGATGTTGGGTCTGGTTCTGGTTGGACAACCGCTTTGTTAGCAGAAATTGTTGGAGAGAAGGGAAAGGTTTATGGAATTGAAATTATTCCTGAAATATATGAGTTTGGAAAAGCTAATGTAATGCGCTATAGCTTTATTAATAAAGGCATCGTTGAAATGTACTGCGGTAATGGCCTTGAAGGATTAGAAGAAGCTGCGCCGTTTGATCGCATTATGTGCTCAGCTGCCGTGAAAGAAATTCCCCAGGCTTTTAAGGAGCAACTTAAAATTGGTGGAAAAATGATTTTACCAATGAATCACAGCTTATGGCTTATTACCAAAAAAAGTGAAAATGAATTTGATTCTGAGGAATATCCCGGATTTATCTTTGTCCCGGTAATTGATAAAATTTCCAATTTATGATTTAAAACCCCTCAACGAGGGGTTTTAAATCATCGATGATGACAATTGCTGCTTGACAAAAAAAGTTTATAATAATGATAGTGGCGGAAGAAAAATTAAAAACCTTCCGTTTACATAGATCTTTAATAATTTTATAAGGAGGATTTCAAATGAAAAATCATGATAAGATCGAAGATTTTAATGCAAGGCTGGAAAAATTAAAAAAAGGCGAGCTAACATTAGATGATTTTACAGCAGAAGAAAGAATTGAATTATTGGAAAGGAATGAAATTAGTCAAGAAGAATTTCTTGCTCATTTACCGAAAAAACTGCGGGATTATTGGGATACCATCAGTAAATTATTAGCTGAAAAACGAATTTTCCGAAACGTCGAAGCGGCGGAAGTTCTTCCGCTGAATGTGAAAGGAAAATACCCTCGCTTGAATATGTCTCGTGGAATTTTGACGAAGTTCAAAGAATGGGGATTGCTCGAAACAATTCGTATTCAAAATCACAATGTTTATTTTTGTGCCTTACCGGGCTTTTACTCTTTGGAAGAATTACTGAAGTTAGTTCCGAAAGAATACCAAAAAAATATTCTTGAATTAATGCCGGAACGCTGGCTGAAAGTTCAAGAATTAGCAGAAACGTTGAATGTTAACCCTCGTTTTTTGGAAGAAATTCTTGATGCATTTGTAGAAAAGGGATGGCTTATTAAAAGCAAAAGTGGATATAGGAAATCCGTAGTCTTAGAAGAAGCAGGTATTAGCGTAGAATCGCTCCAGGGTCTTGAATTGGTAGAACTTCATAATTTGCTTATTGAAAAGCAAGAGCTGAAAGGAAGTAGTGCCGCACCTCAAAATTTGGCTGAGTTGAAAGAAGCAATTCAGAAAGACATTGATCAAAAGACGGTCAAACCCTTGAGAAGTGATGTTGACGGCGATTCTATCCGTCTCACTTTTTTAGGTGAAGTGCGTTTTGGAAATCAATTTACTGATATCCAGTTGATTGAGTGGGGCATGAAAATGTTAAAGCAATATATGCCCCATTACATTATTACCTCAGATTTCATTCAAGGTGATTTTCGAGGCATTCAAGTAGAAAGATTGCGGTCTCTTACCCGCACCGGAGGTCTTTATCAGATAGAGACTCAACATAAAGCAGCAGAGGTACTTCTCAAAGAATTAGAATCGATTGCTCAAGAAAAAGTTATTTACCAGCTTTCAGATGATGATTGGCAAGTGGCACTTTCGCGCGTCATTATTGCTCTGGAACAATATCGTAATATTCGCAAATTGGGCGCAACTGCATTTTGGCCTGAAGAAATTAAAAGACGTTCTGGTGCCGATTACTATCGATTAATGAAAATTCAATGGGAAATCATTCAACCCTACATGTATCGGATTGGTCGCTCTTTGCTTAATGCTGAAGAAACGGAAAAGGTGATTGGCGATCGCATTTCAGAGTTACTAGTGATCATTTTCATTTTACTATTTGAAGAGTTCGATCAGCCAATTCCTGCGAAGTATGAAAACCTGGTTGATATAGAAGCACTGCACGGTGATAAGGTCGATTCAAAACGAATTGTTACACCCGATCCTATTCATTTAGATTTACCTGCTTTTGATGATAAAAAAATTCTTGCTCAACATAATATTGCATTTAGCGATATTACCCAGTACATAGATAGTGGTTTTATTCCTGAATCTATTTTAAGGCATCTGCAGGCCAGCGGTAAAAAAACACCTTACTTGTGGGTTGATTTTCACCAAGAACGCTTCTGGGGCACCAAAGTTTTTGACACTTTCATTTTTAATTTACCTGGTTGTCAGAATCCAACTCCTGTTGCTGAAGGACAAATCAAAACTTTTCATACTAAAGTTCTGAGTGATAAAGCCCATCGCCAAATTACTGTTCGGAAAGAACCGCCAACCCCCGGCATTGTTAACTTTGAAATATTTAAAGATGGACGATTAAAAATCTATCCGCTCAATGACAAAATTAAAAGCGTAGTTGAGGCTCAGAAAGACCAACCCGAAAGAAAAGATATTTTAGCCTATACTTCTGATTGGCAATTAGGTTCAATTACAATGAGACCTGAATGGGGAATCAAATTTTGTGATTATGCTCTTTACACAAGACACGGAAACATCCTTATTATTAACGGAGATTTAATTCAGGGATTTCACTATCCTCGTTTTGTCTCGGAAAATCGGCCCAAGCGATTAGTGTCTGTTAGCAGTCAGAAAGCTTTTACCTTGCGGATTTTAGAGCCGCTTTTCCCAGCTCCTAATCTTGAAGCCATTGATCTTTTAATGGGTAATCATGAGTCAGAAATTTGGGGCGCCGACATTACTGGTCAAAACAATTTAGAATTCCTTTTCTTTGCCCTTACTGAACTATATAACCAACAGAAAAAATTTGGTGCTTTAAAAAAATATCCGGATATCAAAATGTGGTCTCGTATCCGTAATCCCAAAACCACCGCTCCGGGTGGGTCTACGATTAATCATCCTTATGCTGCTCGCAGATTATCAAGTGGATTTAAGTATGTTGTTCAACATCAATTTTATCCTCGCGGTGGTGGGCGAACTCCTCTTCATGAGCAAATGAGGTGGGTGAGAAACATTGCGAAATCGATTGCAGATGCTCATATTCTTTTAGGTGGCCACAAGCACACATTTTGGATTACGCAGGTTGCTGAGCTTATTATGCTTCAGCTGCCCGGATTTAATGATCAATCAGCTTTTGAATTTGCTCGCGGGTTAATGCCTGAGCCAATGGGTTGCATTATTGAATTTTCCAATAGAACTGGAATCACTATTGAATTAGTTCCTATTGAATTTTTAGAAAAGTATAAATGTATTTCCCCGGCTTATAAAGAGATTGATGCCCAAGGGCTGCTGGATCGTCCCAAACCAGGGACAAGAGAATATCAGTATGGTTTTGACTCGCCGTTCCTTCATGAACTTGAAGAAACAATTGATTCCGAATACCAAGAAATTTAATTTTAAATATACCAAGAGAGGATCATAAGATCCTCTCTTTTCATTTCTTTTGATTTGATTTTTTAACTTTTTTGTTTATAATAAAATTAATTCTATGCGGCAATTTCGGCAATTTTTAGTAAGCCTTTGGAGTACTATTGAAGTAGCGGTCATAGCAATCGTTGTTGTTTTGATCATTCGTAATTTTTTGTTTCAACCATTTTCGGTTGAGGGAGCTAGTATGTTTCCCACCTTCCAAAATTCGGACTATTTAATTATTGATGAGCTAACCTATCATTTTCGGGCACCGATGCGGGGAGAAGTGATTGTTTTCCGTCCACCTCAAAATCCCCAAGATTTTTATATTAAAAGAATCATTGGATTACCAGGCGAAACAGTAGAAATTAAAGATGGAAAGGTTATCATATATAATAGTGATCATCCTGAAGGTTTTGTTTTAAAAGAAGATTATCTTTTAGATAATAAAACACCAGGTGCTAAAAAAATTACGTTGGGTCAAGACGAGTATTTCGTACTTGGGGATAATCGTGTTGCCAGTTATGATTCGCGTTCTTGGGGTCCACTTAAAAAAGACGAAATTATTGGACTAGTGCGATTACGATTATATCCTTTTCAATCAGCAAAGGCATTTTCTACCGTTGATTATGAATATTAGTTAAATTCAAAAACATATGGGCAGAAGACCAAAAGATTATTTAAAAAACAAGATAAAAAGGCCAAAGATGAAAACAATTTTACAGGCACCAAAAGGAATGCCTGATGTTTTGCCTGAAGAAAATTTATTAAGGAGGAAAATTTTTAAAGTAGTAGAAGATCTAGGCAATTTTTATGGTTTTGGCCAAATAGAGACCCCCATTTTAGAGGAAACAAAATTATTCCTTCATGGGACTGGTCCAACTAGTGAGATTGTTCAAAAGCAGATGTTTACTTTAAAGACTCCCGGCAAGGATTTGTTAGCTTTACGACCAGAATTTACTCCTAATATCGTCCGGGCTTATTTGGAAAATGGTCTTTATAACAACCCGAAGCCAGTTAAATTATTTGCGTGGGGGCCCGTTTTTCGTTATGAGCAGCCTCAAAGAGGGAGATATCGTCAATTCTGGCAATGCAATTTTGAAATTTTAGGCTCGGCTGATCCAATTTATGATGCTTTAACAATCCAAATTTTTTATAATTTATTTACTGAATTAAAAATTAAAGGATTAATGATAGAAATTAATACGATTGGTTGTGATAATTGTCGTCCCATTTGGCATAAGAATTTAAAAAACTATTTTAGGTCAAAAAGGAAATTTCTCTGTGCCGATTGTAAAAACCGTTTAAAAATCAATCCTTTAAGAATTTTAGACTGCAAAAATGAATCGTGTCAATCTTTAAAAAATGGTGCACCTAAAATGATCGATTTTCTCTGCCCAGAATGTCGAAAACATTTTAAGCAAATTCTTGAATATTTAGAAATTCTGGGATTACCGTATAATATCAATCATTATTTGGTGAGGGGATTAGATTATTATACTAAAACTGTATTTGAAATCAGATTGGTCAGTGATAATTTGGCTTTGTGCGGCGGAGGGCGTTATGATTATCTGGTGGAAATGTTAGGAGGCAAGTCAACGCCGGCTGTTGGAGGAGCAGCAGGAATTGAACGATTGGTTGAAGTACTCAAAAAAAATAATTTTAAAGTAGAAAATCCTTATAAACCAAAAGTCTTTTTGATTGCTATTGGCGATTTAGCGAAACAAAAAGCATTAAAATATTTAGAAGCATTAAGAAAAGTCAAAATTCCAGCAGCCGAATCCTTTGCTCATGAATCATTAAAAGCTCAACTTCGACAAGCTGATAAGTGGGAAGCTCCTTATGTTATTATTATCGGTCAGAAAGAAGCTCTTGATAATACAATTATTTTACGAGATATGAAAGCCAGCTCTCAAGAAGTGGTCGAAAGTGAAAAAATGATTGAGGAATTGAAAAAAAGATTTAAAAATGATAATATAGAAAATATTTAATTATGGAAAATTGCATTTTTTGTAAAATTATTAATAGAGAAATGCCATCTGATATTATTTATGAAAATGAACAAGTAATTGCTTTTAAAGATATTAATCCTAAGGCGGAAGTTCATGTTCTCATCGTACCTAAAAAGCACGTGGCCAATCTTAACGAAGTAAATGATAATGATAAAGAATTATTAGCTGGAATATTTTTAGCAGCGAAACAAATCGCTCAGCAATTAAATCTGGGCACTCAAGGTTATAAATTAGTTTTAAACGTCGGTCGAGGAGCGGGTCAAGTCATTGATCATCTCCATCTCCATCTATTAAGTGGCGCTTACAATCGTCCTCTTAATGAGATATAAATAATTATGCCTATTGAAGTTACTCGCAAACCAAACGAATCAATTAATAATTTCCTTCTTCGATTTAATCGCGCCTTAAAGCAGGCCGGTATTTTAGACGAGGCTAAGGCCAGAAGGTTTTATCAGCCCGAACCGAATCGAACCCAAAAGAAGAAGTCGGCCATCTATCGAGCTCAAATGCGAGAAAGAATCATAGCTCTTAAGAAAAGAGGGGTTATAAAAGGGAAAGAAGATATCAAAGTGATAAAAAAACTTTTGAGAAATCCCAAATGGTCTTATATTAATTTACCTCGCTAACTTACAAAAATGAAGCCGATTTTGGCCTTAGATTTAGGAAATCAAAATATTCGTTTAATCTTAGCCCAACAAACGAATGATTTAAAAACCAAAATTTTAGCAGCATTAGAAAGGCCATCGGATGGTTTAAGTAGGGGCTCGATCGTTGATTATGGAGCTTTTGTTGGATCTCTTTTTGAAACGTTTGATGATCTTAAAAAAATGGGCTATTCGCCGAAAAGTGCTATTGTTAGCGTTGCGCCTCCCCACACAACTTTCAAAATTGCTAAAGTAGTTGGAGGCGTAGCACGAAGTGATGGAGAAATTACAAAATATGATATTGATCAATTAAATGAAAAGTTTCGAGAAACAATTAATGAATCGGGCAATAAAAAGATTTTACACATTATTCCGCGTCAGTTTAATGTTGATGATTTATCCAATATCAAAGATCCGTTGGGAATGCACGGTTATCGATTAGAAATGGAAGCGGCTCTTATTGAAGTATTTGTTCCTCACTTAAAAACATTAGAAAAAGCTTTTGCCGAAACCAAAAAGGATATTGTTCAAGAAGTTTTTAGCCCCCTTGCATCATCTTTGGCCTGTTTAACCAAAAAGCAGATGAATGTTGGGACTATTATGATTGATATCGGAGCAGAAAACACCAATTTTATTATTTTGGAAGAAGACCAAATATTAGATGCGGGGATTTTAAATTTCGGAGCAGATAATATTACTCATGATATTGCTATCTGTTTAAAGATTCCTTTGGAGGTAGCAGAAAAAATCAAGCTCACGTATGGCTATGCTCTTCCAGATGAAGTTAATCGTAAAGAAAACATCGATCTTTCGAAAGTGAACAAAGAGATGACAAGTGAAATTAATAAGCGTTATTTGGCAGAAATTATAGAGGCAAGATTAGAGGAGATATTTGATCCGATCAATGATGCGATTAAAAGAAATAATTGTTATGCTAAATTGGCCGGAGGAGTTGTCTTGGTGGGCGGGGGCGCAAAATTGCCCGGTTTAGCTGATTTTGCTAAAAAATATCTTAAACTGCCCGCCAAAATAGGCTATCCTATTAATTTATCTGGAATAGCCACAAATGAAAAATTTCTAGATTTAATTGATGATCCTGCTTTTGTGCTAGCTGCGGGATTAATTTTGTGGGAAATGAACAACAAAGTAGAAAATCGCAAAATTAATTTTATCAGCAACACCCCCTTCTTGCAGAAATTAAAAAAAATCTTTAAAATCTTTTTACCTTAAGAGTCCGAAACTATTTAATCAAATTATTTATGAATAACCAAAAAAACACTTCCAAGAAAAAAAATTTAAAAAAAGAGTCACGAATTAAAAAAGAGAAAAATACTTTTAAGAAGCATACCTCTCAGAGTAAACCCATATCGCAAGAAGAAAAAAACAAGAAAAATACTATTCCAAAAAAGAACAGAGGAGTAAAAATTAATCATGAAATAAAACCATCAACGTGGGAGCATTTTCCAAATATTAAAGTAATTGGTGTCGGCGGAGCTGGCGGTAATATTTTATCGCGCATGAAACAAGCAAAGATTCAGGGAGTAGAATTTATTGTTGTAAATACGGATCTGCAAGATTTATATAAATCAGGCATTAGAAAAAAAATTCATATTGGAAAAAATATTGCTCGAGGAATGGGATCAGGAATGAATCCCGAAATTGGACGACAAGCCGCTGAAGAATCGAGACCTCAATTAGAAGAGGCTATTAAGGGCGCTGATATGGTGTTTTTAACTTGTGGTTTGGGTGGCGGGACTGGTTCGGGAGCAACACCAGTAATCGCTGATATTTGCCAACAGATGGGGATTTTAACGGTTGCTATTGTAACCAAACCATTTTCTTTTGAAGGCAATAAACGAGCTCAGATCGCTGAAGAAGCTCTTTTGAAATTAAAAGATAAAGTGGATGCTTATATTGTTATTCCCAATGATAGAATCTTTAATTTAATTGATCAAACCACTCCTCTCTATAGAGCTTTTGAACTCATTGATGAAATTCTCAAACAATCGGTCAAGGGCATTAGTGATTTAATTCTTTCGCCGGGAATTATCAATGTTGATTTTTCTGACGTCAAAACCATTCTACAAAATGCAGGAATGAGTCTTATTGGTTTGGGCCGGGCAAATGGAGAGGATCGGGCAATTAAAGCCGTAAAAGAAGCTCTGAATTCGCCACTGTTTGAATACTCACCCCATATGGCCAGAGGCGTCCTTTTTAATGTTATCGGAGATTCTAGTTTGACAATGACGGAGATTAACGAGGCAGCCCGACTAATTACGGAAGTTGTTGATCCTTCTGCGAAAATTATTTTTGGAGCAATGGAAGATTCTCGACTGAAAAAAGGAGAGATAAAAATTATGATTATTGCTGCCGGCTTTGATTATTCGAATAGCAAATTTCCGCCACGTCCTTTTGTGCCAACAGAAAAATTAGAAGTAAAGAAAAATAATAATCAACAGCCGACGATTGAATTTAAAGAAGAAACAGCGACTCCTCCTGTAGAGCCATTAGAAGATATTCCGGCTTTTTTAAGAAAAAAGAAGAAATAGAATTAATCTTCGTCCGTTTTATTTTTTAATTCCTCAGGTTTAACCCAAGAGGCATAATCGCATTCGGGCCAACGAGAACAGCCGTAAAAAATTTTGCCTCTTTTTTTTGTTTTTTTGATAATAATTTCTCCTTGTCCACATTTGGGACAAATTTGATGGGTGTTTTGATTAGCGTTAAGACTTTTGGTATTGCGACATTGTGGAAAATTAGAACACGCTAAAAATTTTCCATATTTCCCATATTTAACTACCATTTTGGCACCACATTTTTCACAAATTTCATTAGTTTCTTCTGTCATGTTCATTTTGGCAACTTCACCATATTTCTGGTCGAGGTTAGATTTAAATGGTTCATAGAAATTTTTCACCACTGTAACCCAAGTTTTTTTACCTTCGGCAATTTCATCTAATTCTTCTTCAATTTTTGCCGTAAATCCAATATCAACTATTTGGGGAAAATGGGTTCTTAAAATGTTATCAACCATTAAACCAACATCACTCGGCATAAATCTTTTATGTTCATCTCGTTCGACGTAGCGACGTTCTTTCAGAATAGAAATTATAGTTGCATATGTTGATGGACGACCAATGCCATATTCCTCAAGAGTCTTAATTAGCGTTGCCTCGGAATAACGAGCCGGTGGTTCAGTAAAGTGTTGAGTGGGGTTAATTTTGACCAATTGGAGCGGTTCTTTTGCTTTCAAAGGGGGCAACTGAATTTCTTGGAGTTTAATAGGATAAATTTTGGAAAATCCATCAAAGACGATTTGACTACCAATGCTTTTGAATAGGTATTTATTCGCTTCGCTTTTTGCTTCCACCTCAACAATTAAACGTTTGGTCTTTAAAGGTGCCATTTGAGAAGCTATAAAACGTTGCCAAATTAAATTGTAAAGCTTGAAAAGATTATTATCGATTTTTCCTTTCAATTGATAAGGTGAAAGAGCGGGGTTTGTAGGTCTAATTGCTTCATGCGCTTCTTGGGCTAAACGTGATTTGTTTTTAAACTGCCTTCGACAATAATATTGCGTCGAAAGAGTTTGGGTAATAACTTCTTTGGCTTTATTTAAAGCTTCTTCTGACAAAGTAACAGAGTCAGTTCTCATATAGGTAATAAGACCTATCGGTCCTTCGCCAAAATCAACTCCTTCGTATAACTTTTGAGCCAAAGTCATTGTTTGCTTGGCAGAAAAATTTAATCGTTTCCAAGCCTCCTGTTGCAGAGTGCTTGTGATAAATGGCGGCAAGGGAGATTTCTCTACTAATTTTTCACTAATATTGATAATCTGCCAACTAGCATTTTTAAGATCTTGCACTATCTTTTGGGCATCATTTTGATTTGAAATAGCTAATTTGTCTAACAGTTTATTGTTAATTTGGAAAAGATCTGCTTGAAAGGGTTGCTGAGAAGAAGATAAAAGATCAGCTGCAATAGTCCAATATTCTTGCGGTTTAAATTGCTCTCTTTCTTTTTCTCTGTCAACAATTAATCGCAAAGCTACGGATTGGACTCGACCTGCGGATAACCCTTTAAACATCTTTTCCCAAAGAAAAGGCGAAAGCAAATAACCAACAAGACGATCTAAGATCCGTCTCGCTTGTTGAGCCCAAACAAGATTTAAATTAATATCTCGAGGACTTTTTAGGGCATTTTCAATAGCGGTTTGAGTGATTTCATGAAAGGCAATTCTTTCAACAGGCAAGGCCCCTTCTTGGTCTTTTGGTATTAAAACTTCTTTGAGATGCCAAGCAATAGCTTCTCCCTCTCGATCTTCATCAGTGGCAAGAATTAACTTTGAACTTTTTTGAGTCAATTTTTTGAGTTTAGTAACATTTTTTTGATTTTTGCGCGGGATAATATAGGAGGGTTGAAAGTCATGTTCAATATCAATACCTAATTTAGATTTCGGTAAATCACGGACATGACCATAAGAAGACTCTACCCGATAATTCGAGCCCAAAAAGCGACTAATAGTTTTAGCCTTGGCGGGCGATTCGACGATAATAAGATTTTGCTTTGATTTAGACATATTATATAACTAATCGATAACCGTTTGCTTCAGCTCTAATAAAATTTTTTAATTCAAGCAATGTTAACGTTTGATTGATCACATCAATAGGTAAATGAGCTAAGGAGACAATCTCATCGACTAAAAGAGGATGATCGGCTTCTTTTATAATACTGATGATCTTTTTTTCTTCGGCACTTAAATCGGCGTGAGCAATTTTATCCTCAAACGAATCAAAAATTTTTACTTCCGGTATCATATTTAATTCTTCTAAAATATCTGTAATAGAGTTGACTAACTTCGCCCCCGATTTAATCAATTGATGAGTGCCTTCAGAATTTTTGGAAAAAATTGAGCCAGGAATAGCAAAGACTTCTCGGTTCTGATCAAGGGCAAAACGTGCAGTAATAAGAGCTCCGGATTTCAAAGGCGCTTCTACGACAACCACTCCTAATGACAATCCACTGACAATTCTATTTCGAGCAGGAAAATGATGTTTAAGAGGTGGAAGAGAAGGAGCATATTCAGAAATTAGAGCGCCTTGTTTTTCCATAATTTTTTGAGCGAGCCTTTTATTGGTTGGCGGAAAGATAATATCTAAACCAGACCCTAAAACTGCTATGGTTGAACCGCCGCATTCCAAAGTTGTTTGATGACAAATCGTATCAATTCCATAAGCAAGACCGCTCACTATAACAAATCCGCATTCAACTAAATCTTTGGTTATTTTTTCTGCTACCATTTTACCATAGTTTGTTGGTTTTCTTGTTCCCACAACGGCAATAGTAGATTGCAGCTGATCGAAATCGCCTAATTGGTAAATAGCCAAAGGAGCATTGGGAATCTCTTTTAACAATGACGGATATTCATCTTCTTCGATCAAATGCATTTTTATACCGAGATTTTTTAGCTTATCCCATTCTTTAACCGGATCTAATTCAGTTTTGCCCCTCAGAAGATTTTCGATGGTGTCTAAGGCAAAATGCTTATTGGCATTTAAAAACTCGTCATAACCTGAAGCTTCCCAAGCTGCTATAAAAGAGCCATAGAACTCTTTTAATCTAGAAAGCAGGCTATAATTACAATCCGTGATGATATTGAAAGCATTGTAGTAAATTTTTTCCGAATTGAAATCCATATTTTACTATTTTATGATAAGATCCTTTTTTTGACAATAGAAAATCTTCTTCAAAAAATTTGCCTTGTTTTTTTATTTTTCTCTCTCTATAATATAAACAGAGGGAAATAAAATTCAAATTTTCTATGGCTGAAAATAATAAACAGGCGAATTCTCCTAAAAAATCTTTTTTCGCCCGCTGGGATAAGAGGCTTTTAAAGCCCCTCTTCATTTATGGCGGTATTATTATTGTTGTTTTTGTTGGAATTTTAATATTAGCCAATCAGATAAAAAAAGAGGGCGCAGCCATTAAAACCTTAAGGACTGAATATTACACGCTTTTAGCTGAATCAGAGATTTATTCCAATTTGAAAAAAAATAGTGATATTCTTCTGCCTTATAGTAACCAAATTAAGAATTTAGTACCCGAGCGCACTCATTTGATAGATTTTACTGAAGCGCTCAATCAATTGGCTATTAAAGATAATTTGGAATTGGGTTTAATCTTTAAAGACACAACAGCGTCCGAAGAAAACAAAGCATTGTTTAAAAATATTGATGAAGCGAATTTTGTTATAACCATCAAAGGACAATTTAAAGATTTTCTGCAATTTCTAAAAGATTTACGAACTTTCCCTTATTATGTAGATTTGAGCACGTTTAATATCACCAATCTTTCAGAGAACATTTCCTCTAATGAAGGAAGTCCCCAGGAATTATTCTCCATTAATTTAGAAGGGCGAGTATTTATTAAAAAATAAAAATGGCCGAACTAAAAAAACAAGTTAAAAAAGAAGCTACTAATACTTTTAATCCCAAAGAGATTAATCGGAGGCAACTTCAAAAACAGAACTTGATTTTTGTAGTTTCGGCAGTTATTATTATATTAGTTCTGGTTGGAGCAGTAGGAATGTTTATTAATTTTGTTATTAAGCAAATCAACCACACCTTTGAGAAAGGATCAGATGTTAAAACTAATTTAGAGGGATTTGATCTAAAAGGGTTTAATGAAATTAAAGAAAAACTACCGGAACCATCAGAAGGTTGGGAAAAATTATTAGAGGGAGTGACTACTACGCCAGCAGGAGAAGCAGAAGTTTCACCAGTTTTAACCCCCACGACACAAACGATTGAAGATTTATCTACTTCCACTTCTGGATTTGAAGAGTCAACATCGACAGAAGAAAATAATGCCACAAGTTCTGAGGTAATTCCTCATCAAAATTCAACTTCTAGTCCTTCTTTTCCGACTCCAACTATTTCATCTCCCAGTCCTTCATTACAATCCACTCCTTCACCATCAACAACCACTATTCCTTAAAAAATGCGCATGTAGTTCAGTGGTAGAACGCTGTCCTGATAAGACAGAGGTCGGAGGTTCGATCCCTCCCATGCGCACGATGCAAAGCCAGTCATTTTGGCGGAAAATTATTTAGAATTATTTCAAGAGCTAATTAAAGGGCTCGCCTTAGAAAAAATCAGACGGAAAAGCAGTTTACCTCTTGACAATGGGTTTTATTTGAGTATAATAGAAGATGAAGTGAGTGTGTTTCCTGAACGTTTAGCCGTTTAGGAAATCCAATTACCGTGGAAATCCGTCCTTTCAAGGACGGATTTCTTTTTGTTTATAGTGAAAAACTCGCATTGCTAGTTTGCTAGATAATCAATTTTGATTATAATAAAGAAGGATTCGGTTTCATTCTGGTCCGAAGGATTGAGCACTCACTTAAATGGTAATTGGAGTCAACCGCCTTCGGACCAGAATGAAACGGAATTAATGTCTATGGCTAAAGTTGAATTTCAAAAAAATATTCCATTGGCAGATCTTACTACTTTTAAAATCGGTGGTCCGGCTGAATATTTTTGTCGCGTCAGTAATCTCGATGAATTGAAAGATGTCATTGTTCAAGCACGAAAAATAAATAAACCGATTTTTATCTTAGGTAGCGGATCCAATCTTTTGGTTAGTGATGAAGGGTTTAAGGGTATGGTGATAAAATTGCAAAGCACGCAATGTGTAGTGCAAAATTCAGAGTCCTATTTTAAAATTATTTGCGATGCGGGCATGTTATTATCACAGCTTTTATCAAAAGCTTTAGATATTGGAGCAAAAGGGTTAGAATGGGCTACAGGTATTCCTGGCACAATTGGAGGGGCAGTCTTTGGTAATAGTGGCGCTTATGGTCATAGTACTGCAGAGATAGTGGAAGAAGTTGTTGCCATGGATCCGTTAACTTTTGAAGAAAAAGTATTCTCTCAAGAAGAATGTGCTTTTGACTATCGGGAGAGCATTTTTAAAAAGAATGGTTTTATTATTACTTCAGTGGTTTTAAAATTACCAAAAGATGAAACAGGGGAGGCAAGAAAAACAGTTTTAGAATATATAAAGGAAAGAAAAAATAAAATTCCACCTCAGCCGTCGGCCGGATGCATTTTTAAAAATATCCCTGTAATTCGAGCGTCCCAAGAAGCTCTAAGAAAAATTCCAGAAGAAAAAATTAAAGGCGGAAAAATTCCGGTAGGCTATCTCATTGATCAATGTGGTTTAAGAGGGGCAAAAATTGGTGATGCACAAATTTCTCCTCTTCATGCCAATTTTATTGTCAATCTAGGAAAAGCAACAGCTCGCGACGTTTATCAGCTTATCAATCTTTGTAAGAATAAGGTTCAAGATAAATTCTCCCTCACTTTAGAGGAAGAAATTCGCTATTTGGGTAATTTTGAAAATTAAGTCGTCGTTTAAAAATCTAAGCAAATATGAATATTAATTATAAAATTAAAGATGTCGTTCTAACCGAAGAAATGCAAAAAGAGATTGAAAATTCAATAGGAACTCTTATTGAAAGATACCTCTTAAAATTAGATGAGGAAACAAATATTCAGATTGATTTGGAGTTAAGTCGAGAAACGCATCATCATTTAAAAGGAAATGTTTTTTATGTAGAAGTGAATATGCATTTGCCGGGCAGAGTTTTGCGGGCTACCGCCAATGCAGACGATATTAAAACAGGAATTGACAGGGTAGAGGAAGAGCTAAAACGCCAAATTAAAAAATATCGAGAAAAAAGAGAATCTCGCTTTCGAAAAGATTGGCAAAAACTCAAAGCTTTTTTAAGAGGAGAGAAGGAATAAAAAATTTATTAGAGATTAAAGAGGGCGGCGATGATTTTTCTAAAAAATCATCGCCGCCTCGTCTTAAGAAATCTACCTTTCAAAAAAGAACCATCATTTTCTAATTTTTATTGAAATAGAGCGCTATTTCAAGCTATGTTTTAAAATAACATTCCTCTTGACAAATAACAAACAAAAAATAAAATTGATACTGATATTAGCACTTAAAGGTCGGGAGTGCCAATTTTAAAAATGTAAAAAATATGCTCAAACCATTAGCGGATTATATTCTTTTAGAACCAATCAAAGAAGAAATGGTAACCGAGTCGGGAATTGTTTTGCCAGAAACAGCAGAACAAGAAAAGCCCCAAAAAGGAAAGGTGATTGCTGTTGGTCCGGGCCGCATGAAGGATGACGGAACAAGAATTCCGCCAGAAGTAAAAGTTGGTGATGTTGTGCTTTTTCATCAATATGGTCCTTCAGAAGTAAAAATTGATAAAAAAGATTATCTCGTCGCAAAAGAAGATGATATTATTGCGATTATTGAATAAATAACAATAAGTAAAGCTCAAATCTTAAAGAGGTCAGTTAAATAAATTTTAAAAATATGGCTAAACAAATTTTATTCAGCAGTGCAGCAAGGATGCAACTCAAAAGAGGAGTTGATAAATTAGCCAATGCTGTCAAAATCACCCTTGGTCCAAAAGGTCGAGCGGTAGTTCTCGATAAAGGATATGGAGCTCCTGTTGTTACTCTGGATGGCGTAACAATTGCCAGAGAAATTGAATTGCCTGATAAAATTGAAAATATCGGCGCTGAATTAGTTAAGGAAGTTGCTTCTAAAACTAATGATGTTGCTGGTGACGGTACAACTACGGCTACCCTTTTGGCTCAATCTTTGATTAGCGAAGCTCTAAAAAATGTTGAAGCTGGTGTTGATCCGATTGGAATGAAGAAGGGGATGGAAGCTGCTACAGAAGCTTTAATTGAAGTTTTGAAAAAAATGTCCAAAACGATTTCGGGTCGAGAAGAAATTGCGCAAGTAGCAACAATTTCTGCTCGTGACAGCGAAATTGGTAATTTAATCGCTGAAGTTATTGAAAAAGCGGGAAAGGATGGCGTTATTACTGTCGAAGAATCACAAACACTCGGCTTAAGTAAGGAGGTTGTTGAAGGATTGCAATTTGATCGAGGTTACGTTTCTGCTTATATGGTCACTAATCCAGAAAAAATGGAGGCAGTTTTAGATGATCCTTATATTTTAATTACGGATAGAAAAATTTCTGCCGTGAATGACATCTTAGCGCTTTTAGAAAAAATTATTCAAACGGGGAAAAAGAATTTACTAATTATTGCGGATGATGTTGATGGCGAAGCGCTAGCAACATTAATAGTTAATAAATTACGAGGCATCTTTAATGCGGTGGCCGTTAAAGCGCCGGGATTCGGTGACAGGCGAAAAGAAATGCTTCAGGATATTGCAGTAATTTGTGGTGCAGAAGTTGTTTCAGAAGAATTAGGGCGTAAATTAGAAAATGCCGATGTTTCTGTTTTGGGTAGTGCCCGACGGGTAATTGTTGATAAGGACAAGACAACTATTGTTGATGGTCGCGGTTCGAAAACAGAAATTGAAAAGAGAATCAAACAAGTAAAGATGCTTTTAGAAAAAGCCGATTCAGAATTCGATAAAGAAAAATTGCAGGAGCGTTTAGCAAAACTTTCGGGCGGCGTAGCTGTAATTAAAGTCGGCGCAGCGACCGAAGTAGAACAAAAAGAAAAACAGCATCGCATTGAAGATGCAATTGCTGCTACCAAAGCAGCTATTGAAGAAGGCATTGTTCCAGGCGGAGGCATTGCTTTACTTCGTGCTTCGGAGAAATGTAAAGAAATGTTAGAAAAATTACGTCAGGATCAAAAAGATTTTGCCAAATTTGTAGGCGCTTCAATAGTTCTTGAAGCAGTAAAAAGCCCGATTAAACAAATTGCCGAGAATGCCGGTGAAAATGGAGAAGTAGTAGTTAATGAAATTCTCAAACAAAAAGATGAAAATTATGGCTTTAATGCCGCCATCGGTCAATATGAAGATTTGGTAAAAGTTGGCATTATTGATCCGACGAAAGTAACTCGATCAGCTCTGCAAAATGCTGTTTCTTGTGCCTCAATGCTCTTAATTACTGAGGCAGTAGTTGCTGACTTGCCTGAAAAGAAGGAAGGAGAACATGTTCATCCTGAAATGGAAGGAATGTCAGAAGAATACTAAATTTTATACGGATAATGGTTTTCAGTGGCGGAAATTTTCTAAAAGAAAATTTCCGCCACTTTAAATAATAGACAAAATCCATACTTACTTCTTAAATCCGGAATTACTTAAAGGTTATAATAACAGAGGGATGCTATTTTGGACAATTAATAAAAAATAATATAAATTATTTTAACAGGGGTAAATTAAAACTTGGGCCTATGATTCAAAATAGAAAATTCGTTGCTGTTTTAGATAATGTAAGGAGCCTTTTAAATGTAGGCTCTATTTTTCGTACGGCCGAAGCTTTAGGTTTTCAAAAAATTTATCTCGGTGGAATTACGCCAGCACCTACTGACGAAAGACACAAAAGACAAATGCATAAGACAGCTCTTGGAGCCGAAGAATATTTACCATGGGAAAAGTCGCGCCAGACACTTAAAATTTTAAAAAAATTAAAATCAGAAGGGTATTATTTAATAGCTTTAGAATTAGGAAGCAAAAGTATTAAAATTAATCAATTAAAACGTCTTCCCTCGTCTTGTCGCAAAATCGCTTTAATTGTTGGCAATGAAGTAAAAGGTATTAATAAACGTTATTTAGAATATTGCGATAAAATATTAGAAATTCCTTTAAGTGGGAAAAAAGAATCGTTAAACGTGGCGGTAGCTTTTGGAATTGGTGCTTTTTGGTTAAAAAATCTCCAATAATTTGTTATAATA
>Ga0116147_1001485_pt1 | contig 25613 bp, 10 predicted proteins | sample AD_JPNHG3_MetaG_FD_89749 | JGI IMG/M metagenome (GOLD analysis project Ga0116147, IMG submission 89749) | Active sludge microbial communities of municipal wastewater-treating anaerobic digesters from Japan - AD_JPNHG3_MetaG | ecosystem: Engineered > Bioreactor > Anaerobic > Digestate | place...
CATCAGGCCGGTGCCATCCTCCGGCCATGTGGGAACGGGCGGCGGCGGTGGCGGGGGAATGACCACCGTGCGGAGGTCAATGCCCACGTCTATGTATTGCCCGCCGATGGTTTGATGGCAATGGACGGCCAGGACGTTGTTGGGACCCGGCAGAATCGCAGCTCGGGCCGCGTCGGACAGCGGCAGGGTGCCATAAGCGGTGGTGTAGCCGCTGGCCGCGGCGGCGAGGACTCCATTTAGGTAGATCTCCACCGTCTCGTCATGGTGCACCTTGAATACAAGATTCGAGATTTGCTGAGGCGTCAAACCGCTGGCGTCGAAAGTGCGACGAAGCCAGATGTCAGCCGTGTTCCAGGTGGTGCCAACCACGGCTCCCGGCGTGCCGGCGGTGCCGAATCCGCCGGGGCCGGAATTCCACCCCGCATCCGAAAAATTCGTTGTTGCCCAGTTGGAAGGCGGGGCGGTGGTGGTATAGCGCCAGGTCTGGGCCATCGTCTGTGAGGTGGGGACGACCGGAGTGTAGGAGTAGAAACCATAGGTGGATGTGATGGCCTGCTGCAGGGGCCGCAACAACGGTTTGAAAACCTTCCGGTCATAGGTGTAGAGGCCGTTCAGTTCGGTTTCGACGTCGGTGATCTGGGTATAGACCGCGGCGCTGAGGCCATTGTTGTGGACCAGGCTGGACAATTGGTCGCAGAAGGCGGCGAACCGGGCCGTGAGATCGGCTGGATCGGTCGCGCCGACGTAACCCCACCCGGAGGCCCAGGTATGGTTGGTGATGCCCAAGCCCACCCCGCCAAATTCGCCGTTCACCACGGCGCGGGTGTCGTTTTGCGGACAGCTCGGGTTGGGATACGAATGCGAATCTTCCAAGTGCCCCACTTCATAAAAGGTCCAGCCGCTGGCGCAGTTGACCAATCGGGACGGATCCAGCGCCATGACATCCGAAACCACCCTGACGGTGTCGTATTGTCCCCAGCCTTCGTTGAAGACCGTCCACACGATGATGGACGGATGATTCCAATGTGTCGTGATCATCCGCGACAATTCCGCTTCGAAATTCGCCTTGCTGGCATCGGAAATGGTCCGGCCCTCGACCATCGAAGGCATATCCTGCCACACCAGCAGGCCCAGCTTGTCCGCGTAATAGTACCAGCGCCGGGGCTCAACCTTCACATGCTTGCGGATGAGATTGAAGCCAAGCGCCTTGGACTGCTCCAGGTCATAGCGCATCGCCAGGTCGGTCGGCGGCGTATAAATTCCATCCGGCCAGTAACCTTGGTCCAACGGCCCGAACTGGAACAGAAACTGGTCGTTGAGGAGCATTTTGACGAACCCCTGGTGGTTCCCCAGGCTGATCTTGCGCATGCCGAAGTAACTGGTGACGCTGTCAAGCGTGTTCGACGGCGTCACCAGCGCCAGCCGCAGGTCATAAAGGAAGGGATTGTCCGGCGACCAGAGCTTCGGCGCCGGCACCGGCAACGAGAATTCGCTGCCCGGCTGGCCAGTGGCGGAGCTGGCCTGCTGCGCGCCGTCAAACGCGGTGGCTTGGACCGAAACACCGGCGGCCGGCCCGGAAACGTCAACCCTGATTCTGAGTTGCTGGGAGTCAATGTCCGGCACCAAATGAACCCCGGCGATGTGAGTGGCCGGCACGGGCTCGAGCCAGACGCTTTGCCAGATGCCCGAACAGGGCGTGTACCAGATGCCTCCCGGGTTCAGGTGCTGCTTGCCGGACGGGGCGAGCACGGGCCCGGAAGTCGAGTCGGTGGGGTCATAGACCCTCACCACGAGCGTTTGAGGCCCCGAGTTGGTCAGATAGGGTGTGATGTCGAAGCTGAACGGATCATACCCGCCTTGGTGGATGCCGAGGCTGACGCCGTTGAGGAACGGCTCACATTCCCAATCCACCGCCTCGAAATGGAGAAGCACTCGTTGACCGGCCCACGCCGGCGGCACGGTGAACGTCCGCCGATACCAAGCGCGTTCATGATGCTCCATAACGCCCGAGATGGCGGATTCCATGCAGAAGGGCACGAGAATCGAGCCGGTCAGATTGTTGGTGGGAAGGGGGTCGGCGGCATTGCCGGGCTGCCACTGCCAAACCCCGTTGAGGTGCATCCAGTCTGGACGCTGCATTTGCGGCCGGGGGTATTCAGGCCACGGATTGTTGGGGTCCACCTGCTGCGCCCAATCGGTCATCAACGGCGCTTGCTTCATGTTCCAAGCCGGGGCGGTGGGCTCGGCGGTGACATTCAGCTCGATGGTCCGCGTCGCCTGATTGGTAATCAGTTGTGCGGCCATCCCGTACGGAAGCGTGCCCAGCACAAACCGTCCGGTTCCGGCCAAATTCCCATACTTCAGCAGGGGCAACGGACCGAGCTGGAAGTTGGCGCCCGCCAGGTTGATGGTGGCCACGCCGTTCAGCGCCAGCGTGCCGGAAACAAAGAGGGGGGCAACCGCCGGCGTGCCCAGACCGCCCAGGTCGAAATCGAGCGTGGTGTGAGAACCGCCGGCCAGACCGAGCTGGGCGACCTGAACCCGCGCATCTGTCGCGAGGACCTTGACGCCAAATGACGTGTTGTCAGAGAGCGTGACGCCGGAGGTGGCCGGCAGGTTGGGCGCTGCGATGAGGAGCTTGCCTTCGGTGACGAGGGTCGGGCCGGCATACTGCAAACTGCCGGAAAGGGTCAGGCTGCCCGCCCCCTGCTTGATGAGGCCGCCGTTTCCTCCGCCGTTCAGAAGGTCTTGGGACACGATGATTGAGTTGGTGCCCGAGTCAATGATGGCTCCCCCGGCCTGCACGTTGGCTGCGGTGAGGCCGCCCAGAAAGGTTGGGTTGGCCCCCGCGGCGGCCCGCAGGATGCCGCCGTTGAAATTGAGGATTGCGGTCGCGCCCGCGTCGGTTCTCAGCACCCGGCGGGTGACCAGCGTCCCCCCGTTGAGGTTCACCGTGCCGGACGCGGTGGCCGTGTGGCCGATGACAAGGTTGTTCGCCAGTTGAACCAGGCCAGCCTGGCTGAGATTCAGCGTTCCCGCGCCCTGTTCCCCCACGATTAAAGCCGTGCTTGCGCCGGTCTGGTAAAAAGCCCCGCCCGACACGTTCAAGCTGCCCGTGCTGCCGCCAAAACGGCCGATGGAGGGCCACCCGCCAATGAAAACGCTGCCGCCGCTCTGATTGAATTGGCCGACGCCATAGGCGCCGATCTGCAGGTTGGCCGAGCCCGCATCCAGCACCCCATTGACCAGATTGTAGATGGCAACCTGATTCGCGCCGCCCGAAACATTGCCTCCAATCCGCCACTCGCCAGCCCCCGATGCCCGCGCGACTCGTCCCCCCGTTTGATGGACCGTCCCCGTCGAGTTGGCGGCCTTGCCAACGTAAAGTGTGTTGACAACCAGGCGCGCATTGTCTTGCAACCATACCGTGCCGGCGCTGCCCGATGTGTCGGCCACATTGAAGTCGCCTGCGGCATGCCAAATGGCGTTGTCCTTGAGCGTCGCGGTTCCGGCGCCCACGGCGCCGACCGAGGCATAACCGCCGTTGGTCAGCGCGCCCGAAGCGGCGACGACCAACACCCCGGTGGCTCCCGAAGCCATCCCGAGCAGCACGCGTTGGTTGGAGGTGATGTACGAGGAATCGTTGATCGTCACCGTGGCGGACGAACCGGAGCTTTCTCCCAGGTTGAAACCGGTGCCGCCCCCGTTCACCAGCCGTGAATTGCCGTTGAGCGTCAGCACAGGGTTCTGGCGGTTGCCGGAAAGGTTGGCCCAGTAACCCAAGGCGGTGTTGTTGCAGGACAGAACCGAATCGTAAAGCGTGGCGGAGGAGGAATGGCCGACGGTGCCGTTGCCGCGCCCGACCGCAAACCACGAGGAAACCGAAACCGCCGCATTACTCAGGATGAGATGGCCAGGACTGTCCGGCGTGTGCCCCACCCAAAGCTGGCCGTTGACGACGTTGGTCTGACCGCCCCCACCGAGGATCGTGACGGTGCCGGCGCCGACCGCAAAGTTCCCGGTGGTGGTCAGGCGGATGGTGCCCGTCAGGGTGAACGGTGCGGCGCCAAGCTTGGTGAAAGTCCCCGTGCCGTCCACCACCCCGGGGCCGGACCAGAGGTAGAGCTTGGAGAGATTGCTGACCGTGATGGCGCCAGGCTGCACCGTTCCCACGACGGTAACCGTGCCCGGCCCGGCCGCGGCATCGGAAAAGAAAACACCTGCCCCGTTCGTAAACACCGACGCCGTGGCCCCCGCAAGCCAGTTCGCGGTGGCATTCACGTCCCATTGGTTGTTCAGGTTCCCGTTCCAGACCAGGGCACTCTGGGCAAAGACGGGTGAAGCGCCGAACAAGACAGCCATGCTGAGAACGGACGGAAGAGCGAGGGCGGCCTCCCGAAACCGTCGGAGGGCGCGCGCACAGACAAAGCGGTACATCATCACACCATCATCGCCCCAATCCGGGTTGTTATCGAGCCTTCTTTTTTGAGCTGTTTGGGGGGCGTGCGGCGGCGGCGTCGCCCGAGGGCGCGTTTGGCCCGTAACTGGAGGGGTCGCTCAGCAACCGCGGAGGGGCGTGGATCCGGCCCGTATCGCCCTGGTCAAGCATCCATCGGTCGAGCTGGCGGCGCAGGCGCTTGAGCCGGGAGGCCTGTCCCGGGTCCGCCGCCAGATTGTGCTGCTCGTGCGGATCGCTTTCCAGATTGTACAATTCCTCGGCCGGCCGGGCATGATAGCGATTGACAATGGCGGCGGCCTGGGCATTGGTTCGCGCGGCGTCTTCCCACGACGCAAAGTAGGCGCGCTGGCCCAGATTGCCCGGCAGATCAATGTGGGTGGTAAAGGCGTATTCCGGGTGGAGATTCCGAACATACTTCCAGTTTCCGTCGCGAACCGCGCGGCACGGATAGATGTTCCATCGCCCGTCACCGGTGTGCGTGGTGAAGATGCGGTCACGATGTTCGCGGCGTTTGCCCAGGAGGACCGGCAGAAAAGAGCGGCCGTCCAGGCTGGCGGGAGGCTTCCCGCCCGCCGCCTCGAGCAGCGTGGGCAGAAAATCCACCCAACTCACCATGGCGTCGGTGGTGGAGCCGGGCTTGACAAGGCCGGGCCAGACCACGATGAGGGGGACACAGACGCCCGCTTCATAGCAGTTCCACTTCCCGAACGGCCACTGAGTGCCGTTGTCCCCGGAAAACAGATACAGCGTCTGCGGCCCCAGCACTTCGCGCGCCGCCTCGTACACCCGGCCAAGGTCCTCGTCAGCCTTGGTGACCGCCGCCGCGTAACGGGCACGCCAGGCGCGGGTCACCGGCGTATCCACCGAACCGGCCGGCAGCGGCAGCCCATCCGCATCGTACTCCAGGGTATCCTCGGGCCAGGGAACGTGCGGCCAGTTGCTCCCGACGAAAAGGCAAAGCGGTTTGGCGCCCTGGCGCGGGCGGTTCTTCAAAAATTCAACCGCCGCCGGGATGGCCGCGTGGTCATGAAAACCGTCATGGGCGAAATAATCGAACCCGTAGTCCGCCGTGTGGCGATAGTGGGAGACTTTGCCAAAGGCCACCACTTCGTAACCCAGCTCCTGAAAATAAGCCGGCCATTTCTTGATCTCGCGGCGTGGCTTGCTGTGGTTGGCTTCGGCCCCGTTGCGTGCCGGCATCAACCCCGTGAGCAGGGCCGCGCGGCTTGGCGCACAGGTGGGGGAAGCCACGTAGGCGTGGGTGAACCTCATGCCCTGGTCCGCCAGCCGTTGCATGTTCGGCGTGCGCAATTCCTTCGCCCCGTAAGGGCTCAGGTCCGTTTGACTCTGGTCATCCGTCAGAAAGATGACAAGGTCCGGCTTTGAAGGCAGCGAGGCGGCCCCGGCGTGAACACCCCAAATCATCAGGGCGGCCGCGAGATAAGGGAAGGGGTTGCGGATTTTCATGGACTCGAAAAGATCAAGATTACGGCTCAACCTCTGCCTCGACAGCGCAAAAGCCTGATGAAGCGACCGCGGTGAGAGCGAGCGGCAACGGCTCCTCCACCCACTCGTGTTGTGGACTATTCGCAAGCGGCACGGCGTTGCGCCCGGTGGACGTGGTCGTCATCCACATCCCACGAGGCAAAGCCACGTCTGGACTGAATCGAATCCGGTAACTGACGCCGCGAGTCTCCGGATTGGTGAGCTGGCGATGGCCGAGGATGAATTGGTTCCGGCCCGCTTCGTAGAACAATTGCAGACGGGCCAGCACCGCATCCGCCACCGCCGGGTTGGTCCCCCACACCCATTCTGTGAAAGTGTTCAGTCCGTCGTTGTCAGGATCATTGCCCTCCTCCGTCTCCGAGCCGTTGAGTCCGCACTCCAAGGCATGCTGGGCTGAAAGCGCGTGGCGAAGCGGCAAAGGTCGAACGATCAGGTTGTCCAGCTCGCCATACCCCGTGGCGCGGACACTCAGCCCAAGGTGGTTGGCATCGGTGTTGTCCCACGTGAACATCCGACTTTTCTTTCCCGGCTCGGCGCGGTTGATGTCCAGAAGTTCCCCGTCCAGAAACACGCTCGCCTCCACCGCCTCGCCGGCGCCAAAGCCAGACTGCAGCTTGAAGGCCGCCAGCAAAGTTCCGGTGCTCCGGCCCACGGGGACGGTTTCCAACAAACGACCCTTGCTCCAGACCTTTACGTTGCCAGCAAGGTCCAACTCCACAAAGAAGTCGGCCACCCCGTTTGCAAGGTCTTCCCGGCCGCGAAAGGAACCCGGTTTGGATATGTCCGCACCCCCCGCGGCCTCGGCACGGGTCAAGCCCACGCCAAAGCCCGCGTAACGGTCGAGGGCCTCGCTGCGCGTCGAATTCAGTTCATTGACGGTCAGTTCCACGGAAAAGCCGCCGGCCTTCACAATCGCGGGGCCAACGAAGTTGATCATCAAGCCGTTTTCAGACATGCCCCCGCTGCCGATGGCCATGCGCAGGCGCTGGTTGACGATTTGCATCCGGTTGCTGCCATAGCCTTGGAAATAAGTCGCCTGCAGCGGGGCGAGCCCGGCCCCGGCCAGCGTCCCGGAGATGCCCCCGCGCTCGGCATCCAGGTCCCCGTTGTCGGCCCGGCTGAACGTGTCGCAGAACAGTTCGGTTCCGTCCGGCATGGGAAAGCGGGACGAGTCCACCCCCCTGCCGGCCAGACGCCGGTTGGCATTGAGTCCGGGCTGGGCACCCACCCAGGCATTCCATGAGGCCACCATGTTCGACAACAGAGTGGTCTCGTGATAGGCAACTGAATTCAATTCGGTGGGATCCGTTCGCAGGTTATAAAGCTCCAGTTGGTGCGCCGGCGGATCATCTCCGCCCCGGGAGAAAGACTTGGTGACCAGCTTCCAATCACCCCGGAACATGGCCCGGTTGGTTTCATGTTCGATAAACAAGTCCCGCGCCGCGAGGCGGCCACCCTGCAGAACGGGCCGGAGGCTCGTTCCCGCCAGGGGCGCCAGCGTCCGTCCTTTGAAAGTGGCAGGGTAGGGGATGCCGGCGAGATCCAAAACCGTTGCCATAATGTCAACGACGTGTCCCCGCTCGTTTGTCCAGCCGCCCCGGACTCCGGACGCCATGCCCCTGGGCCAATGGATGATGAGTGGCGTGCGACAACCCCCTTCGTGGGTATGGTGCTTGAAGAAACGCAGCGGTGTGTTGTTAACATTGGCCCACCCGCCGCCCAGATGAAGCAAGGCCCCTCCCGGCAAGCCCATCGCCGCCAGCGCCGCCCCCGTCAGCGGGGGGGCGTTGTTCTGATCGTCCGTCCGGCCGTAAAGCCCGCCCTCGGAGTTGCCCCCATTGTCAGAGAAGAAAAAGATCAGGGTATTGTCCAGTTCGCCTGCCGCCTCGAGCCGGCTCAGAATCCGGGCGATGTTCTCGTCAACCTTGTGAATCATCGCCGCGTACACCGCCATGCGGCGGGCCAAATCGTCGCGACGGTCCTGGGGCAGCGTTTTCCAGTCCGGAATATCCAGCTTGCCGATATTCTCGTAAGCTTTGGGTGACAGCCGGTAGTGGGGTTCAATCACGCCCCGGGCCAGTTGGCGCTCAAACCGCCGCTGCCGCGTCAGGTCCCAGCCCTCCTCGTAGCGATAGATATCGGCATCGGCCGGATTGTTGGTATCGCCGACATCGGTGTACTTGTTGATGTATTCAACCGGTGCCTGGAGGCGGAAATGGGGGGCGTTGCAGGCCAGATAGACGAAAAAGGGCTTCCCGTCCTTCTTACCGTAATGATGGTCCAGAAACTTCAGCACGTAATCGGTGTCGGCGTCCGTTTTGTAAAAGGTCCCCGGCGGATAATTGGTGGGGGTGATCTCATTATTGCTCGAAACCAGCGCGTAGGTGAATCCCAGCGCCCAGTAATCGTTGCCAGCCCCGTCCGCATTGGCTCCCTGCCCAAACGCGTGCTGAAACCCGCGGCTGACGGGGTCGCGGCCGTTGGCGCGGGTTCCCAAGTGCCATTTCCCGGCGAAATACGTGCGATACCCATTCGCCCCCAGCACCTCAGGAAGTGTGGCATTGTTGTCCGTCCGCAAGTTGGGCAGACTCGCGTTGGGATCCACCGCCGCCGTCTGCATGTGCAACCCGGTCATCAAGGCAATCCGCGTGGGGGAACACCTCGCCTCGTTATAAAAGTGACGGAAGCGCAGACCGTTGGCCGCCAGCCGCTCAAGCGCGGGAGTGTGGATTTCTCCCCCGTACGGTCCGATGTCCGACCAGCCCATGTCGTCCACGAGAATGACCAGCACATTGGGGCGTTCCGCGGCCCAAACGCCACCACCCAGCAGGACCAGCACGGTGTTGATAAGGAGGAGCTTTTTCATGTTTCTTTCCCGACTTTACTTTCCGGCGGCCTTCCTCGACTGACTGGAATCCGGCCGGGACAAGACCGGCCAGGGTTTGACGCCAACACGGTCCGCCCAGGCTTCGTACGCCGCCGAGAGCTTCCGTACCGTGCCTGGCCGCGAACCCGCCAGGTCTCTGGTTTCGGTGCGGTCCGCCGTCAGGTCGTAAAGTTCCCAAGGCTCATCGAAACTGGCGACCAGTTTCCATTTGCCATCACGGATGGCACGGTGGCCTTCGTGTTCCCAGCACAAGGGATTGGCGCGGTGGAGGGAACGGCCCCGGAACAGTGGGGCAAGAGAAACACCCTCGGGCGGGAGGGCCGGTGCGCCGTTCCACTGCCCGGGCCAGGCCGCGCCCCCCAGCGCAAGGCAGGTGGGCATGATGTCCGTAATATGCGCCACCTCATGCACCAGCGTGCCCCGGCGTGAAACGGGGACCCCGGCCGGCCAGGCAATAATGAGCGGCGAGGCAATCCCGCCCTCGTGGGTGAACTTCTTGGTCTTGCGGAACGGCCCGCTGCTCACGTGAGCGCCCCGCATCCCATAGCCTTTGTAACTCTCGCGCGTGCCGAGGACCGCCCCGGGCAGGGACCGGTTGGGGTCTTCGGCCGCGCCGCCGTTGTCGGAGAAGAAGAAGATAACCGTATTCTCCGTGAAACCCGAAGCCTTCAGTGCGGCCAGCACTTGGCCGATACCGCGGTCCATTTCTTCCACCTGAGCGGCATAAACCGCCATCTCGGCGTCCCACTGGTCCCGGCGGTCCGGCGGCACCTGGTCCCAAGGCGGAACTGCGGGAGGGCGTGGCGCCAGGGGCCAGCGAGCCTCGATGATGCCCGCCCGCTTCAACCGCTCGTAACGCTCCAAGCGCAATTGGTCCCATCCGATCGGACGATAGCGTCCGCGGTATTTGGCGATGGTTTCCGGCCGGGCGTGCAACGGCCAATGCGGCGCGGTGTAGGCGAGATAAAGGAAGAACGGGGCGGCTTGGCCGGCTTGGCCGCGGATAAACTCGACCGCGAATTCGGTGAACGCATCGGTGGCAAAAAAACCGTCGCGAGGTGGAATGAAAACTTCGCGGTCAAGAGCCATGGGTGGGTTGGTGATGACCCCCGTGTGCTGCATGCCCAAGCCGTAATAGTTCATGGCCCCTTCAATAACGGCGAAAGAGCGGTCAAAGCCTCGCGCGGCAGGCCATTCGTTGGTGCGATAACCCAAGTGCCATTTTCCGGACATGCCGGTGCGATAGCCTGCGGTCCGCAGGGCCTCGGCGATGGTCGGCGCATGGGGATTGAGGCGATCCGAGTAAGCAGCGCTCTTCAGCGTCTCGCGAATCCCGCGCGCATATTCGTCCACCATGTCGCCAATGTGCGCCTGGTGAGGATACAATCCCGTCAGCAGCGCCGCCCGCGAGGGACAACAACGCGCCACGTTGTAGAATTGAGTGAAGCGGAGCCCGGTGGCCGCCAGGGCATCAAGGTTCGGCGTTGCGATCTCGCTCCCATAGCAGCCGAGGTCCGAAAAACCCATGTCGTCGGCGAGGATAATGACGATGTTCGGACGGGGAGCGGGGCGGGGAGCGGCGGCCAGGTCGCGGGCAAAACCGCCCAGCAGACCTGCCGCAAGGATGGCCATGGAGAATCGGGAAAGCATAAGCTGGTCTTGCTTCCGGTTGATGCGTTTCACACAACTATGCCTGTAAATCTGCCTGCCAGCGGCGCGAACCAGAGCTGTTGCCTCGCTTCATTTGGCGGCCGCCGGCGCTTTCCACGCGCCCAGCGGCAAAACATTCGCCCGCGCCGCCCAGGCGTCCCACTGGGCCGCCATTTCGCGGACTTTGGCGGGGTGGACGGCCGCCAGGTCGTTCATCTCCGTGCGGTCGGCTTCCAGGTCGTACAGTTCCCAAGGCTGGCCCTCCTTGGCGACCAGTTTCCACTTCCCGTGCCGGATGGCGCGGTTGCCTTCGTGCTCCCAAAAGAGGGGCTGCGGGCGATTCAAGGGTTTGCCGGCGAAAGCGGGCAGGAGCGAAACCCCCTCCAAGGGCTTGATCTTGCTGCCACGGTATTCGGCCGGATAGGCCGCTCCGGCCAGCTCGACGCAGGTGGCCATGATGTCAATCAGGTGCCCCGGCTGCTGCTCGAGTTTGCCCCGGCGCGCGCTCGGAATGCCTTCCGGCCAGTGCACAATCAGCGGGGTGCTGATCCCTCCCTCGTGAACCCAATGCTTGTATTCACGGAAGGGCGTGTTGGATACATTGGCCCATTCCCGGCCGTAGGCAACATAGGTGTCGGCCGGGCCCGGCATGACTCCGGGACCGTGCCGCACGAGGCGCCCGTCGCGGGTTTGCCGCGGTCGCGCCAGCTCCTGCAACTGGTCGGGAGCCATCGGCTTCAAATCAGCCGGGACCTCGGCTTTTTGCGGGCGGCGGCCATTTTCTTCCGCACAACCGCCGTTGTCCTGAAGGTAGAAGACCACCGTGTTGTCCAGACGCCGGCTTCGCTCCAGTTCGGCTAGAATCCGGCCGATGCCCTGGTCCATGCAATCAATCATCGCGGCATAGACTTCCATGCAGCGCTGCTCCCAGGGCTTTCGTTTGGTGGCCGCCCAATCGCCGACGGTGGGGGAGGGCTGCCAGGTGTCCGGCATGAGCCCGAGCTCCCTCAGCCGTTTCACGCGCTGCTGCCGCACGCTTTCATAGCCGGCATCGTATTTGCCGCGGTATTTCGCGATGTCCCGTTCCAGGGCGTGCATGGGCCAGTGGGCGGCCGTGTAGGCCACATACATGAAGAACGGTTGATCGGGTGATTGCTGCTGATGCTGCTGGAGAAAACGCACGGCGTTGTCGGAGATGGCATCGGTGTAGTAAAACCCGCCCGGTTTGTACTCCGGATCGTTCTCAGGCGTGATGAACGTGTTCTGACGACAAAGCGAGACTGGATCATAGAAACTCCCCGACCCCTTGAGCGTGCCGTAGAATTTCTCGAAGCCACGCTGGAGCGGCCATTGGGACTGGTCGCTGTCCCGCTCCGCAAAGCGGGTCAAATGCCATTTCCCCGCCATGTAGGTGCGGTAGCCGGCGGTCCGCAGCACCTCGGCGAGGGTCACGCAGCGTTCGTTGAGGTTGGCGCGGTAGCCTTCGTAACCGGTGTCCGTGTGATTCATGTGCCCCACGCCGGTCTGGTGCGGATACAGCCCGGTCAGCAGCGAGGCGCGGGTCGGGCAGCACCGCGCGGTGTTGTAAAACTGGGTGAACCGCAGGCCGTTGGCGGCCAGCTTGTCCAGATTGGGGGTGGCGATCTCGCCCCCATAACAGCCGATATCCGAATAACCGACGTCGTCAGCCAGAATGAGCAGGATGTTGGGTTTTGATGCCGCTCCCACAGAGAGCGTGGCCAGCCCCAAAACCGATAAGAGCAGGCCCTTCCAGGAGGCTCTTCGAGTTGCTTGACAGGCAGTCATTGGATCTCCAGATCGTCGAAAGTGGCGTGGGTGTCCACGACGCGCAGACCGATGCTGCCGGCGCGGTGTTCTTCATCCGTCCGGCGCAACACTTCCCGGCCATCCAGGCGCACGGTGATTTCCTCCCCCCGGGCGGTCACGCTCAACCAATGCTCGACGCCCGCCTTGACATTCGCCTCAACCAACGCGATTTCGCGCCACGACTCGCCGTTCATGCTGCCGAGGACGACTTTGCCCGCGCCCGGAATGATGCCGGCGAAGTAGCCGCGCTGGGCGTCATAACCGACCGCCGGCAGGGTGCAGCGAAACAGCAGGCCGGCGTCACGGGTTCCTTCCACCACACACACGCGGGCGGAGGCTGAAAAATCCCGCCAGTTGCCGCCCGCCACCAGAGCCTTTTCGCCGGCTCGGTAAGCGTTGAGAGGCTGCCTGGGCTTGACTCCAAGGTGCAGTTTGCCGTCGGCCCACGCCATGAACTGGTGATGGCCGTAATAATGGAATGAATCCAGGTCGGTTTCCTGGTTGAAGGCGCAAAGCCAGCGACCCCGGACCGGGCGCGGGGGAACCTGGCCGGCTGGCCAGGGCAGGGGAACACCCGCGCTGAGCGGCGCTCCCAACAGCGGCAGCCCGTCAGGCGTCCAGTGGAAGGGTTGAGCGAAAAGCGTGCGCCGCCAGCCATTGGCGCGGTCGAGTTTGGCATGGTAAACCAGCCAGTCCTCCCGCCCATCGGGTGATTTTACGAAGCAGTTGTGGCCAACCCCAAACGTGTTGGGTGAGGACTGGAACACGGGAACCGGGTGCTTCTTCCAGTCCGCGGGGTTGAGCGGGTCGCCGTTGGCGCGCAACTCCAGCAAGCCCAGCTTGTAGCTCGGCTGCCAGGACCCGCTGCAAGAATAGACGATAAACGTGCGCCCGTCGCGTTGCAGAACCTGGGGCGCCTCGTGCAATCCCCGGCCCCGTTCGTTTTCGTCCACCCGCTCCCACAGATAGTCATCGTTGTCGCAGAGCCTGACCCGCCTCCCTCCGAGCGTGAGCGGGTCCTTCATCGGCGCGAGGTAAAGCCATTGTTCATCCCGCTCGTCCTCCCAGCCGGACCAGACGAAATAACGCCGGCCGGCCGTCTCCAAAATCGTCCCGTCAATGGCCCACCGATTGTCGGTGCCCGTCTCAGGATGGTCGCCGGTATAAAGGGGGCCGTGCAGGGTGTAAGGTCCGAGAGGGTCGGCCCCTTCCGACTGCAAGACCCACATCCGGTGATTCCGGTTTTGCCCGTCCGAGCCGGCGAAGTAAACGTGCCAGCGGCCATCCAAAAAATGCAATTCCGGCGCCCAGATTTCGGCCGAACACATGCCTTCACGGGGAGCCCGCCAGATAATCCGCTTCCTTCCCGGCATCGTCAGTTGCTCCGAGAAATAAAGGGCAATCGCCCGGTTGCCCTCCGATTGGCAGGAGATATAAGTACCCTGATGGCGGACGATCCAGGGATCAGCACCCTCGGCAATCGGATTGACAAAGGAACGCGGCGGGACGGCGCGGTTGGCGGCGCCGGGCGGAATCGGCGGCGAAATGGGCAGCGTCTTGCGCCAGTCCATCAATTGGCCCCGCAGGCGTTGAACCACCGCCGGCTGGGCTTCGGCAAGGTTGCGGGTCTCCCCCGGGTCCTCCGCCAGATTATAGAGTTGCGCTTGCGAGCCGTCCTCCATTTGCAGGAGCTTCCAGTCCGCTTCGCGGATGGCCAAATCCGGCCAGCGCTCTCCATTCTGTCCCGCTCGATCGGGTGGCCGGTTCCATAGCAGGGGTTTGGAACGTTGCTCCTGCGTTTTGCCGGTCAGCGCGCGGCTCAGGTCTTGCCCGTCGAACGCAACGTTCTCGGGAAGCTTCGCCCCTGCCAGCCGGGCGAGCGACGGAACGAAATCCACGGCGGAGAGAACCGTCCGATCATTCGTCGAGCCTGCGGCGGCCGCATCAACCAGTCCGGGGCCCCAGACGATCAAGGGCTCGCGTATTCCCCCCTCGTAGAGGGTTCCCTTGTGTCCGCGGAACGGGCCGGCAACGCCAGCCCCCGGCTCGGGGCCGTTGTCGCTGCTGACGATGATCAACGTGTTGCTTCGCAAGGTCGGGCTGGCGCGAACATAATCGAACAGGGGCGCGAATTGTTCGTCCATCGCCTTTACCACTCCCAGGTAGAGTTGCCGCTTGCTGCCATCCCCCCGCAAGTCCTTGGGCGGAAAGAAGGGGGAATGCACATCGTCCGGCCAGAGGTTGACGTAAAACGGACGTCCGGTCTGCTCAGCCCGCTGGATGAACTTCAGGGCGCGCTCCACGAAGGCACCGGTGATTTTTGACCGGTCCATCCACGTGATGTTCCCCCGGCCCAGATTGTCGCTCCCTAGGGCATGCCGCGTTGGCGGCGAACCGTCGAAGGCGTCACACAAAGGCAGAATCCGGTCGCCCAAGCCTTCGAATTGCGTCAGCGACTCATCGAAACCGTATTCGGTAATCAAAGGCGCTTCGCCAACGTCGCGCTGGCCGCCCATGTGCCATTTCCCAAAGTGCCCGGTGGTATAGCCGGCTTCGCGAAGCATCCGCGCCAGGGTGGGCGCTTTCGGGTCCAGCCACTGTGCCATCCCCCGCCGCTCATTCTCCCGCCGCGCGGCCAGATAGGAGGTAATCCGCCACCGCCGGATACTGGCCGGTGGTGAACGCCGTCCGCGACGGAGAGCAAATCGGCGAGGCGACATAAAACTGGGTGAAACGGATGCCTTCGTGGGCCAGACGGTCAATGTGGGTGGTTTGGACGCCCTCCCCGCCGTAACAGGAGAGGTCCCCGTAACCCATGTCGTCAATCAAGATAAATATGAAATTGGGTTGGGACGGCCCCCCCGTGGCGGCCATCGTCCCCAGAACCAGAAAGGCGAGCCACGCGCCGAGTCTGGCGAGCGGTTTGCGGACCCGCCGCCGCTTGAGAAGGGCCGGGGCCGCAAGGTTCGCCCAGGGTTGCAGGAGGGTCGTCATCAATTTGTAATCTCGGGTTTCGCCTCCGGATGCCGGGCAAGGACCCGGCTCAGATTCTCGACCACCGCCGGCAGCCGGGAAGCGAGGTTGGTGGATTCGAGCGGGTCGGACTGGTAATCGTAAAGTTCAAAGTCGGCCGTGTCGCGTGGCGCCCCGGGTTTTTTCCATTCAACGAGGCGATAGCGCTCGGTGCGAATGGCCCGGCCGATGATTGGCTGGCCCGCCCGCTGGCGGGGGAAGGCGTGGTACGCATGGTCCCGCACCCGAACCTCGGGGTTCCTGAGGACGGGCACCAGGCTCACGCCGTCCAGTTTCTGGGGCACTTCGGGTGCGGGCAGCCCCGCCAGTTCCACCAAGGTGGGATACAGGTCCACCGTCTCGGTCAATTGGCGGGTATGGGAACCCGGTTTGGTGACCCCGGGAGCCACAATCATCAGCGGGATGCGATTGGCCTGCTCATAGTTGGTATGCTTCGTCCAGGCGCCGTGGTCGCCAAAGTGCCAGCCATTGTCGCCCCAGAGCACAATGATCGTGCGCTCGGACAATCCGAGACGGTCCAGCTCATCCAGCACGCGGCCCACTTGCGCGTCCATGAAGGACGTGGCCGCATAGTAACCGTGGATGAGCGTGCGTTGCAGGTCCTCCGACAGGGGAGGCTGCTCCGGGACCGGGGTGTATTGGTTCAATTCCCCCAGCGTCTTGCCGGCATACCGGGGCGCGCCCACGGGCGGTTGCGTCTGTTCGGCCAGCTTGAAGGCTTTGCGGTCATGCAAATCCCAATACTTTTTCGGCGCGCAAAAAGGAAGGTGTGGCTTGACAAAACCGAGGGCGAGGAACAGGGGCTGCTCCGGTCGGGCGGCCGCCGCGCGGAGACGCCGGATGCCCTCCTCTGCTATGCGGCCATCCGCGTAGGTGTTGTCGGGCAGGTCGGTCATTTCCCAGGCCGCTCCCCGGGGCAGTTCGCGGTTCTGTCCGAGTTTTTGGTTGGTAAAATAAGCTTCTTCGCGGGTGAGCTGCCCGTTGGCGGAATTCTCCGGCAGAGCATACTCGACCACCTTGTCCGGCTGGAAGGGGACCGACCAGGAGGCCGGGTCGTCATGATTCCCGTGGCCGATGTGAAAAATTTTCCCGATGCCCTCGGTGCGGTATCCATGCCGCATGAAATACTGGAGCAGTGTAACCGCGTCCGGCGCCGCCTTGCGGAAGTGCGTGCCGAGCGAGTAAACCCCCAGCGTTGTCGAGCGGCTGCCCACCATCAGATTGTTGCGCGAGGGGGCGCAAACCGCCTGGTTGCAGTAGGCAAGGTCGAACCGCATGCCCCGCGCCGCCAGACGGTCCAGATTGGGCGTTTTCGCAAGGGGGTCGCCGTAGCAGCCCAGCACCGGCTTCAAATCATCCACGCAAATCAACAACACGTTGGGCTTCCGCCCCGGCGGCGCGGTTTCCGCCCGCAAGGAGGTGTCAAACGTCAGGCCGGCCAGAGCAAGGAGCGGCAGAACCAGAAACCGATTCATAATCAAAAACGCAGCATGTCAGGTTACTCGACAATAATCCAGTCCTTGGGCGCCTGAAAACCGGCCCGCCCTTCGCCAAAAAGCCCGACTCCCGGCTTTTGCAGCGCGCCAAAGTCCCGTAGTTGGCGGTGGAGGCGGGTGACAATCTCCGGGTGCTGCGCGGCCAGGTTTTTCGCCTCGGACGGGTCCGATTCCAGGTTGAACAGTTCGAGCCGCGGCGGCACGGAGGGGCTTTCCGAAAAGAAATCCCCGTGGGCAACCAGCTTCCACGCGCCCTCATGCACCGAGGCATGCGCATCCTCGTTTTGATGCATATACGAGAACCAGGGGCGGGACGGAATCCTGCCCGTGCCGGTGAGGGCCGGTAGAAAATTGATGCCGTCCAGACCGGGCGGTGGCGCAATACCCGCCGCCGCCAGCACCGTCGGCAAAACATCAATGTAGCCAATCCGGTCATTGAACCGGCCCCCGCCGGAAATCCCCCGCGCCGGCCAGCGGATGACGGCGCAGACCCGCGTGCCGCCTTCGTAAACCGTCAATTTGGCTCCGCGCCAGGGACCGTTGCTGCTTCCGACGCTGGGAATTCCCCCGTTGTCGCTGAAAAACAGGATCAGGGTGTTGGTGCAGTCCGCCCGCGCTTCCACCGCCGCAAGCACGCGCCCGACAGCCTGGTCCATGGCGTCCACCATGGCCGCATACGCCCGCCGATTGGGTAGCTTGATTCCGGCATATTTTTGCAGCTCGGCCTCTTTGGCCTGGTACGGCGAATGCGGCGCGTTAAATGGAAGGTAGAGCAGCCACGGTTTTCCCACGGGCGATTCTTGGACAAAGCGGACTGCCGCCTCCGCCAGCAGGTCGGTGGAATAACCCTCCTCACGCACCGAACGGTCATTGAGGTGCCAGTCGCGCTCTCCCTCCCGCTCGTGGGTGAAATAATCAATCGCCCCGTTGTAATGGCCATAGAAGAAGGTGAATCCCTGGGCCAGCGGCAGAAACTGCCGGCGCGCGTGGCCCAGATGCCATTTGCCAATGATTCCCCGGCGCTCATACCCGCCGCCGGCCAGCAGTTCAGGCAGGGTCTTCTCCTCGGAAGGCAATCCGTGCTTGGACCAGGGCGGAACCACGGCGCGCATCATCCCAAACCGCAGCGGCCACCGCCCGGTCAGCAGACCGGCCCGTGTCGGAGAACACATGGGGCAGGCCCGAAAATCGGTGAGATTCACCCCGCTCGCCGCCAGCCGGTCCAGATTCGGCGTCTGGATGACCTTGCCGCCGTTAAATCCGACGTCCGCATAGCCAAGGTCGTCGGCGACGATGATCAAAATGTTCGGCTTCGGCGAGGCTCCTTCAGAAGGCAAGGCCGCGAATGAGGCCAGCGCCGAAACGCCGACGGTTGCCACGGCGAGAAAGACCCGCGCAGGGCAGGGGAGGGCATGGGGACCCGTTCCCCGGTCCGTCCCGGCCCGGGACCGGTTCCTCCATCGGAACACAACGCCGCGAGCCGGAGACGTTGGAAAGAGAACCGCCTGCATCACGGAATTTGCAGTCGGAAGAAGGATTCCGGCACCGCCGGCGTGATGGCGTTGGTGTAGCTGAACACGCCGCCCGGACCGAACACATTGGTGGCGACAGGTGTCCAATGCGAACTCGGCGCCGCCACGTTGGTGGACCGCAACACATAGTACGTGGCGCCTTCGACTCCACCCGTGCCGCTGAAAATGAAATCGGTCCCGCTCAGTGCCACCGCGCCAATGCTGGGCGCCGCGCTTGCAACCACGGAGATGGCGCCAGTCACGTAAAGGTCGTTTGTGTTCCACGACAGCCCGCCTGGCAGCGCCGAAAGGTCAGGCAGGCTGACGCTGGTGAATGATCCCGCCCCGGCTTTGCCGAACAATTGGAACACTTCACCCGCAACCGGGTTCGCCGCTCCGGGCGCCAGGACCACCTCGAGCGCGCCGCCGAAGACCAGGTTCCCGCCGACGTCGAGACGGTCCGAGTTCTGCGTTTGACCCGGGGCCAGTTCCATTCGGGTAGTGCCTCCCAGAGTGGCATCGCCTCCCACTTTGAACACACCGACACCCTCTCCCGGTGCGAGCGTTCCACCCAGCATAACCAGGTTGCCGGCAATCGAAGCCCCGCCGGCCAACGTTCCGTTGGTGACGGTGGTATCGCCCGAATAGGTGTTGGTGGCGTTCAGAACAAGCATGCCCGCCCCCGCGTCCGAATAATTGACCGCGCCGCTGCCGACGATGGGACCATTGATGAACAACCGCGTGCCACTGTTGACGCGGAAATGACCGGCGCCAGTCAGATGAATCGTGCCGGTGTAAACATTGGTGTCTCCCGCAGTCCCGCCGCTCGAAATCTGGGCATCCGTCATGAAAATTTCCCGAACGATGGGATTGGTCACGTTAAGGTCATAGGTGTTCAATATCGCTCCGGGAGCGATGGTGATGCTGTGGGTTGGGTTGCCGGGCGACAGCGACTCGGCAAAGGTCAGCATGCCTTCGGCAATCAGCACGTCGCCCAGGTTCATGTCCCAATACGGGGTATTCGTGCCAAAATGCCGCTGGCATGCGATGCTCACCGTGCCTGCTCCCACTTTTGTCAGCTTGTAGCCATTTCCACGCAACCCCGGTCCAATCCCGCTGCCTGTCCGCACTCGAATGTCCCACCGCCCGTTTGGCGCGCAACCGAAGGTGGTATCCCCCACCAGAGTTACATCGGTCAGATTGTGCTGGACTCCCGCCACGCCGCTTGACTCCGTAATGGCGCCCTGCCCATTGAATCCCGCCCCGGACACGATAACCGGCTTCTGAGGCGACTGGATGTCGTTCACATCCAACGTTGCGCCGGGAAGAATGGTCACCGTTCCGTTCGTGCTGCCAAGCGCCCCCTCCGCGCCAACCTTGAGCACTCCGTGCTCGATCACGATGGCGCCGTCATAGCTGGAGTTGGTTGAAGTGATTGTGAGGGTGCCCGGTCCCTGCTTGCCAAAGGTTCCCAGCCCGGCGCTCGCGTCACTCAACACGCTCGCAAAGGTCGCATCGTACGAGTTGCTCGACACATACGCCCCCTCGTTCAACTCCAGTTCCCCCACCACGTCCGCTCCGCCATCCACCCGCGTCAGGGAACCCGTCCCCACCTTCCGCACCAGCGGCGTCGTAATCGAACCTCCGCTGAAGACATACGGCATCACCGTGTTGCTGACCACCACCCGGGCCGGCGCCGCATAACTGGGCTCCACCAGGCCCCGCACCGCCCCGTCCAGAAACTCGGTGTGGAACCCGTCGCTGTAAGCCGAAGCCAGCCCCGTCGCCAAATTCAGCCAGTTTTCCGTCCAGGTGTCCCACGTCGAGCTCACCGCCCCTGTCCACCGGTAGCCCGGCACCGCCGTCACCAGCAGATCAATCGAACTGTTGGCCACGTTGTTTACCAGGGTTGCACTCACCCCCGCCGGCACCCCGTCCAGCGTGAACGCTCCGAAACCCGCACCCCCAATGCCTCCGCTGTAGTCCACCAACACAAACTGCCCGACCGCCAACCCCAGTCCTGCACTCAACTTCACGCTCACCCCGGCATTGGCCGTCAAATTTCCCACCCGCATCAAGGGTGTCACTGGGTTGGCAAACGAACCGAGGTCAAAGCTGAGTACCGCGCTGTTGCCCAAACTCAGACTCGCTGCTTCCAAAGTCGTGCCCACCCCACGCAAACTCACCCCCAATTCCGCAAAATCTGCAACCTGAATTCCTGCCCCGTTGGTCTGCAACGTCGGCAGCACCAACCGCCCCGCCTCGACCACTGTGTTGCCCGCATACGTGTTGGCCCCGCTCAACACCGCCCCATAACTCCCCCCCTTGACCAACCCGCCCGGGCCCGACAACGGCTGCTCAATCACCACATCGGCCGTGCTGGTCTCGAGTCGCAACCCCCCGCTCCCAATCTCCACCACATCCAAACCTGCCAAGAACGGATTGTTCACTGTCAGATACGTCCGCAGAATTGCATTGTCGAAATACAGCGCGCAACTGCCCCCCGCCGTGTTACGCGCTATCTGCCGCGGTTCCAACACCCCGTTTTTCACCCGGTAGATGCCCACTCCCGCACCCGCATGGTTGAAATTCAAATCACACCCCGCAACCGTTCCCCCCACCTGGATGACTTCCCCCGTCGCCCCCGCCGCCCAGGGCACCCCCATGTCCCCGCCCGACATCGTCAGCGTGCTCTCGTAAACGATCAGCCGGTTGGTCACTCCATTGGCGCTGTCCCCCACCCGGAACCCGCCCGCCGGCAGACTCAGATAAAAATTGGCATGATTCGTCAACACCGTCTCTACCACCGTCGTGGTTCCTGCCGCCGATCCCATCCGATACCCGCCCACCGAAGTGAAACTGGCCCCGTCCAATACGATGCGCCCCTCGTTGAGCACCATTGGGGGATTGGCCGATGAGACCTGCGACCCCACCTGAAATGGCCCGGCAATCCAAAGAGTGCCCCCGCCGTAAAAGGTGTGGTTCCCCGTCACGTCAATGGCCGTCAAACCGCGCAGGGTCAGTTGGCTGCCCGCTGCCAAATGCCAGCTCTTGGCCGATGCGGTCGCCCACGACAAGTCCAGCCCCACCGTGTTGTTTCCCGCCAAATTGGTCAGGGCCGCGCTCAACACCACCGGATTGCCATACAACTCAAAACCGCCGTCCAGAAAACTCACGGACGGAGTCACATACCCAACCAGATCATTCGTGTTCACCGGCCGCCCGCTGCCCGCAAAAATCAACGGGTCCCCCGTAATCGGTGTCGTTCCGCCCCAATTACCGCCCGTGGACCAGTAGTTGTCACTCCCCCCTCCTGTCCAGGTCCGCGGTTTTGGCTCCGGCCCCGAAATCCACGTCACCGAGAAATCATCATACGTCACCGGACCGGCCGACCCGGCCACGTCCCACAGAAAATAGCGGCCCGCCCCGTCAAAACGCCACCCATTGGGAAGGTCGGTGGTGTCGGTGCTGGTGTCGTAAATCCAGCTCGCCCCCCCATCCAAAGACACCTGAACCCGTGAACTGAAGGTCGAGGTCTCGGCTCCCGCGTCGGTCACCCGGATCAAAAACGGAATCTCGCTCCCCCAACTGCCCGGGGCGGTGGTGGTGATGGGCAGGTTGACCACCGCTGGCTGCCCCGACGACCCGAGACTGACCCGCTTCTGGATCGTGTAAAAGGTGTCCGTCGTTGCCGAGGCCCGGTAAAGCTGCACCCCAAAACTCCACGAATTGGCCGTCCCGGCTGTCGTGCTGATGGCAAAGGAACATCGCTGGCTCCCCGCCGCGGTATTGGCCACCCGCACGGTGATCTCATAAACCGCCGGCTCGGCTGGCGAGGCCCCCAATGTCCCCAGCACGCCGCTGAAATCGTATGCGCCCGTGCCCGCTGACAATGCCAGAGTCGAAGAATCCGCCCCCCGCGCCACCGCCAGCTTGTTGCTGGTGATCGTGTGGGCCGAATCGGCCTTGGTCCCCGCGGGCTTGATGTAGCGGAGGTTGCCCGCTGCCGTGCCGGTCAGACGCGTGGTTGGCGGATTGATCCCCGAGTTCACACCCGTATTCAGGGCGAACCCACTGCCGGTGCCCGTGACGTTGTAATCATCGGCCAGAATCAAGGTCGCCCCCTGCGCGGGGTTGGGGAGCATTCCTGCCAGCATCGAGCTGACAATGACGGGGATGAAGCATGAAGGTTTCATGGTTTGCTTTCTGTCACTAAACTCGTTGACGACGGTGTGTCGCGGCACCCGCCCCGGAATCCGGGCGGTCCACCAACAATTTCATACCTGCATTATGAACCCGCAGCGGTGGCTGTCATGTGGCATGAAGTGGCCACAAGCCGCCTGGCGTTTGCCCCTTATCCACCGCTTCGCCCGTGGATTTGCACGCGGGGGCCGGCTCGGAAGCGGCCCACGGCCTGCAGCTCTCCTCTCACGGCTCTGCTCCGGACAGCGCTGGAACCGGCTTGCAAATGGATTCTTCTGCCAGCGGCGTCTCAGGCTGCCGGTTGGTTCTGGGCAAGCGCGTTGCCTTTCTTCTTCTTTTTCTTCTTCTGCGGTGGCTCGACTGACTCGACGGGCGCGGCTTCCTTCGCCGGAAGGTAGCGCGCGAGCTTCTTCTTCACGTCAGCCAGTTCCGGCTTGGCGGCAAGGTTGGTCCACTCGTTGGGGTCCTTCCGCTCGTCGTAAAGTTCCTCCGAGCCGTCCGCGTAACGGATATAGCGCCAGTCCGCCGTGCAAATCGCATGGTTGCCCGGCAGGTGCGTGACCAGGGCGGGCTGGGGCCAGGCGGCTTTCGGGTCGGCGAGCAGGGGGCGGATGCTGACCCCTTCGGCATGCTTCGGAACGGGCACTCCGGCCAGCTCGCACAGGGTCGGAAAGACACTCATGAGGTCCACAGCCTGCTCGCACCGGGTGCCGCCTTTGGTGAGACCGGGGGCCACCCAAATCAAGGGCACGCAAGTCGCCTCGCGCCACAGGGCGGATTTGGCCCAATGCTCCTTTTCGCCGAGGTGCCATCCGTTATCCCCCACAAAGACAATAATGGTGTTGTCCCGGTGCGGGGACGCCTCGAGGGCGTCAAGCAGGCGTCCCACCTGCGCGTCGGCGAACGACACGGCCGCCAGATAGGCTCGCACCCGGTCCTTCCACAGGCCCGCCTGGATGATATTGGCGTGGACCGTCCGCCCGGCGAAGCGCAGGCCCGGAGGCGGGACATCCGCCAGGTCATTAGTGAGGACGGCAGGCAGTTGGATGGATTCCAGGGGATGCAGGTCAAAATACTTCTTGGGCACATCCCACGGCGTATGGGGACGGTGCAGTCCGCAAGCCATAAAGAAAGGGTTGGTCTGGCGATTCAACTGCTCGACGCACCACGTAACGCTTTGGGCATCCACAAGCAGTTCCTCGGCTCGTTGCTCCTGGAACGGCGCCTCCGGCTTTCCGGACGTGAACATCCGGTAGCCGAAAGGTCCGGGCGTCCGGTTGGCCACACTGTTCGGCAGCGTATCATCGCGGGGATAAAAAACCTCGTCCCATTCCTCGGGCTTGTAATTTCGGTAATGATAGATTTTCCCCGCGGCAAGCGACGTAAACCCGAACTGCCGCAGGTAATCATTCAGGCAGTGCTTTGGGGGAATGTGTTTCATCCAGGGCTGTTGGTTATGGTACACGCCGGTGGTGGTGGGCCGCTGGCCGCTGAACATCGCCGTCCGCGATGGATTGCAAATCGGGGCCGGGCAGTGGGCATTCAGAAAAGTCACGCCTCGAGCCGCCAGCCGGTCCAGATGCGGGGTGCGGGCCTGGGGATGCCCCCCCATCGGGGTGATCCAGTCATTCAGATCATCAGCGATGATCAGCAGGATGTTGGGCTTGGGGGAGGAGGTGGCCAGGGCGTCGTTCGGGCCGGCTGCGATTGGATGCTGCAGGGCGGCCAACGCCAGTACCCCAGTCAGAAGCATGGTTTTCATGTTGCACGTCAAGCATCACCCGGGACAAGGCCTCCTGTCATGTGGCATGAAATGGCCACACCCTCAATACGCGGTGAAGGCCGTTCTTGTGTCTCTCCGCCCGCCAGCGGCGAATCCCACCTTCCGCTGCAACGCCAGAGAACCGTCGCGCGGCTTTACGGGGTCGTGGCCCCGGTCGGCCCAGCGGGCTTCCGCGCCAGAACCATGATCTCCATTTCATCCAGCTCAAGGGGACGGTGGCCCCAGTTGCCCGCGGTGCCACCCCAGATGGTCTCGACCTCCAGCCCGGCCATCTGGAACAGCAGTCTGAGCTCGGTGGGAACAAAGCCGCGCTCACGCAACGGCCGCTCCTCTCCGCGTGGACCTGGCAGGCAGATGGAAATTTCCGTGAGATTCAACGGGTCAAAACGGTTCTGCTCAACGTCGGACTGATTGCGTCTTCGCGCCATGGCGTAGCCGTTAAGCACCGTGAACAGGCACCGGGCTGCAGGCCGCAGGGATGCAGCCACCCGGCGCAGAATCGCCAGGGGTTGCCCGAGGGCGTCCTGCCCCTTGCTCAACAGGCCGAAGGCTCCCTCACACAGGCAAATGACCCCGTCGAACGATTCGTCCACTTCGAACACGGTCGCATCCTCGCGACGCCAATGAACCTGGACGGCAGCCGCTTTCGCATGACGCCGGGCCTGCTGCAGCATCCCCTCCGATATTTCCACGCCGGTCACGCAATATCCGCGTCGCGCCAGCTCGATGGCGTGCCGTCCTGTCCCGCAGCCGACATCCAGCACCGAGGCCCCGGGCTTCAGCTCCAGCGCCTCGATCAGGAAATCCACCTCCGCCAGGGTGTTCTTTGTGAAACAATTCTCGTTGTAAACAGGGGCATGCCCGTCGAAAAACTCCTGCCATTCACTCTTTGGGCTCATGATTCAGAGGATTGTGGAGGCTCGCTTGGGGGCTGGCCGCTGAACGCGGGGGCTGGCGTCAGGCTGCCGGCGCGGGCGGCGCCATGGGATGGAAACTGAGTGGTTGTTCGCGTGGGGGCTTGGGCCCCTGTTTCAGCACCGCCCGGGCGTGCCGCGCATAGTGCCCGTGCAGGTCATTGGCATACTGCCGGAGTATTTTTTCGCCAAGCCCCTGGTAATCCCCGCAGCGATACAGTGCCCGCGCCAGGTAAAGCTCGCTCAAAGCCCGGTTCCGCGTCGTGGTATCGGTTCCGCTGGCTGGATTGTCCTTCAAGGCTGCCTCGATGTCCGTCACGGCATGACCGCTCACTCCCGGCTTC
>Ga0116147_1001491_pt1 | contig 25587 bp, 49 predicted proteins | sample AD_JPNHG3_MetaG_FD_89749 | JGI IMG/M metagenome (GOLD analysis project Ga0116147, IMG submission 89749) | Active sludge microbial communities of municipal wastewater-treating anaerobic digesters from Japan - AD_JPNHG3_MetaG | ecosystem: Engineered > Bioreactor > Anaerobic > Digestate | place...
AATTCTGGTATTGGTTCAGAATTAATGAAACGTGGTATGGAATTAATGAAAAAGAAAGGTTATAAGCAATTTTACCTAAACGCTTCACCAATGGGATTTAAGGGATTAGGAACTATGGATTTAGTGGATTTTTATAAAAAGTTTGGATTTAAAGAATTATTAAATCAAGGAAATAATGTTTTAATGGGATTAATATTATAATTGAAGCACTTCTGTAGTATTGGTGCTAACTAGTTTATATATATATGATAAAATCATATAAATCGAACGTAAGGGATGTGTTTATGTAACTGATGTTAAATATATATGGAAAATAACAAACATGATATGTTATTATTCATTCACCAATGGGTTGATGAAAAAGGAACGCCTAACGATATAAGTGAATTATCAAATATATTAGTAGCATACGGAAATAAATTAAATACACCAGATGCTAAAATATATGGTTGCAACTATAATTGGAAAAAATATAAAATGAAAACTGTAATGTACAGATGGGGTGTGGTAAGTGTAAAACAATCAATGAAATTGTTTTATAACATATTAAGGGTATTAATGAACAAGGTAAAGGTAGAAGAATTGCTATATGTACAAATGGGTACGTCTTAAAGAGTGTGGGGATTATAATTTGTCATGTATAATTAAATTAAATTTTTTTAAATAATGAATTGGTATGAAGAAAATATTGAAGAACCTATAAGAGAAATCGTAAAAATATTACGAGATAATGGGTTTAATACAACTTGCTCATGTGGACATGAAATGTATGTGGAAGGTGATATTGTAATAGATTATGATTTAAAAAGAATGCATGATTTATTATATAATCATTATTCTTCAAAAAATTTAACACCGAACTATGAAATAACATTTTTTGTTAAAGTAAAAGATGGTTATATTGTAGAAAATTATTTTCATATTCGTTTTTTTTAGTTTAGGAATTTAACTTGAAACCCAAATAAAATTCAGATAAGCAATGAGAACATCAATTTATTAAATACCAAACTCTATAAAGGAAATGTTTGAGTTTGGTGAGAATAATAGTAGAATCATTGATTATACAATAAATGGTATGGATAATATAGAAAGTATGTGGTATTTTCTCGACCTCATAGGTACCAAAAGTGATAATATTTAAATAGATGATGGAACGCAAGTTGTGTTAATTCATTCTAATTTTAACTATAAACTTATAATTAATAGTGGTGGATTGGGCGATTTTTATTTTCACGGTTTTGGTGTGACCATTGATTCGCAGACGGTAAGTGATGTTAAAAAAAAAATACATATAAGTAGTTTATATGTATAATAAACCTAGAATTGTATTCATTTTTTTTTTAACTTGACTTTTTAGTTAATTTATGGTATATTTGTTAAAGTGAAATTATCTTAAATTAAAGAAAGATGCTATTTTAATCAGATATAAATAATATAAAGCTAATGATAGTCAGTTTACAAAAAAGCTAATTTTATGAATTTATCAGATTTTTTAAATAATAAAAAAATAGAATATAAATAAAATACAACTTAAAATTTAAAATTATGGTAAAATTAAAAGACAAAAATTATAGAAGAATGTTAGTGAGAATTATTGTAAAATCTTTCATTACAGATTGTTTATTTGATTCAAAGGATAGATTAAAAGAAATTTTACAAGAAAAATTAGATTTAAACTTACGATTTGATACCAAAGTTTCGGAAATAGAAACTAAAAATAAACGCACATTCGGTAAAGTTTTTTTTGAAGATGAAAATGGTATAGAAAGTGTGATAAATTTCACAATAACTAATAATTCGGTGGCAGTTTAAAATATCACACACAACGGTTATTTGTATATGTAGTGTGAGATTTTAAATAATGAATTTCATCTAACTACAAATGCTAATTAAAAGTGGAAATTTTGAATTAACCATCGAACCTCACATTACATATACACTTTGTCATATAAAGTTGCAGTGAATTTCAGAGAAAGCTCAATTAGAGTCAGAAACAAAAACAAAAAGAATTTTATATCAGAATTTTTAAATTAAAATATTTATATGTAAAATAAAGTAATGAAAGATTTTAGAGAACTTATTAAGACTAGAATACAAGAATATTTAAATGAAAATGCAAATGACCAAAAGCACGAACTACCAGAATATTGGTATCATGGAACTAATAAATACTTTAAAAAGTTCACTTTGGATAACATGGGTAAAAATTGGAAACAAAGCGAACTTGGTATATATTTCACACAATACATAAAACCAGGAATATATGGTTCAACAGCAAAGGAATATGCGGAAGATTTAGTACTTAGAGAAGGTGGTAGACCATATATTTATAAATGTAAAATACACACGAAAAAACCATTAATATTAAATTCAAATGGTTGGTATTCATCTAATACTTTTATAGATAAAAATAGAAGTGATATTAAAAAATTGATGGTGATTAATGGTAATGATTGTGTTATTTCATATAATTTTGAAAATAAGAAAAATGAAGGATTGAAGTGGGGGGATTATATTTTGGCGACAAATAATTTGGATATTATTGAAATAATTGATATATTTGAATTAAAAAATTAATTGTTTTAAAAAATTATTTTTGCTTTATTTATTGAATTAAATTAGAAGTATCAATTTAACATTTGTATATAACGGTTGCAAATAAAAACAGTTAAATATATGGAACTTAAAAGAGAAAACGAAATCTTGAAAAAGAGGTTACAGCAAGCAAAAACTTTATTGAAAGAAGCATCTTCAATTATGAGACCAATAGACATGGAAAGTACTGAGGTTGTTAGAAAGTTTAATGATAAATTAATGAAGTTTTTGCGTAAATTGGAAGATAATGTCTAATTGTTTTTATTTGTTGTTATATCATCGTTTTAATGTGCTATAACGTTTGCAAATATATAGTCGTTTTAATGCAATATATATATAATAAAATCATAGAAATACATCTTTTTCTGCTGTATTGTATGAGTATCTTGTAATAAAACATTGTTAATATTAAAAATAAATTAAAATGAAAATTATTAATTACTTAGTGCTCATTTTTATTATTAGACCTTTTAGTTCTAAATTTAATTCTTTTTATTATTATGTGAAATATATTAAAAAAGAAAAAATCACTAAAGAAAAATTTAGAGAGGAAGTATCTAAAATCCCAGCATTAAAAAAATTTTTTAAATTATAAAAAAAATATATTAATTAAACAATGCATTGTGAATAATTTCGTTGCGAAATATTTCGCAACGAAAATTGTTTTTCATATATAAATATAAATTTAAATAATAAACAAAATTAAAAATGAAGTTAATAGCAATTGGTGATATTCACGGTAGAACAGATTGGAAACAAATAATTTCTAATATTGAATTTGATAAAGTAATATTTGTTGGCGACTATTTTGATACTCACGAAGACATTTCGCCTGAACAACAGAAATCAAATTTTGAAGATTTGGTTGAGTATAAAAAAGCTAATATGGATAAAGTTGTTTTGCTTTTCGGGAACCATGATTACCATTATTTAAGAATTATAAATGAAACTTATAGTGGTTTTCAACCATTGCATAAAATAGATATATCAGAAATGTTGGATAAAGCATTGAATGATAATTTAATGCAAATGTGTTTAATTCATGATAATTATATTTTTACACACGCAGGTATAACCAAAACTTGGTTGAAAAATACAGGATATACGGGCAAAGAATCGTTAGACTTATTTATAAACGATTTATTTAAATACAAACCTTTAGCTTTTAGATTTACAAGTGGTATAAATAATAGCCCTTATGGGGATGATATTGAACAATCGCCGATTTGGGTAAGACCACGAAGTTTATATGCTGATTGTTTGGATGATTTTATTCAGGTTGTCGGGCATACTATTCAAAAGCAACTAATTAGTATTAACAACAAAATAGTGTTGATTGATACAATTGGGACGACTGGACAATTTCTTTGTATCACTGATGGTAAAATCTCTGTTTCTGAACCTTATCATAAGAATTTGTAAATAAAGGTAATGAATTCTTTTATTAAAAAGATATGTCAAAATAAAAAAAATAAATTATAGAGCAGGAGTAAAGTTCTGAGTTAAAGGTGAATATTTTGAAATCTAGAAACGGTTTATTTAATAAAAATTTAAATATTTTTAATATTTATATATAAAATAAAAAACAAATGAAATTAAGAAATTTTATAAGAACTACTATCAAAGAAAAACTAGATAAAATGGTAAATAACAATACTTATATTTATCACGGAACAGGCAAAGGACAGGCGTTGAATATTCAAAGAGATGGTTATATGAAGCCCAATAAAACAGGTGAAGAACGACCATCAATTAGTTTTACAAATGATTTGAATTATGCAAAGTATTACGCCAAATCAAAAGGTGGTATTAGTAAAATGTGTATTTTGAGAACTAAATTAACTGATGATTATCAATTATCCCAAAAAATAGTAAATAATAAAGGTGATGAATATATTACGTTCAAAAACGTACCATCATCAGATTTAGAAATAATGACTAAGAATGGTGAGTGGCAACCATTAGATAGTTGGAATGTGATTTTTGATGAACCACTAAATACTTAATTCAAATGTTATCGTAATATTACCACTAACGGCAGGGTGTATATTTAGTTTTTTATTTGAAAATTTCAAAACTTATTTGTATTGTTATAAAAAAATTACATATACACATTATTGTATGAATGTAAAATTAAACTGATTAATATGGAACTAAACTAGATTAGATACGAATTTGTTATTGATTTAACAAATTTTTTTGTTGGTAAATACAGCGATGGTGAAATTAAAGACTTGAACTTAATTGTAAAGAATGTAAAATCTTTATCAAATTTTGTTAAAGAAATATTCTTTGTTTACAAATAAAATAGGATAAAAATTAGATGCTATACAATAAATCTAAACTTACAACTTCTCACCAGTTTCAATAAAATATAAAAATTTTCTTTTGTTTTTAGGAAATGAAAATGTATCCCAATTATTACGATAACTTAATGTCACATATTTGGTTCTTAATAAAATATATTAGAAACCTCTTCTTAAATAATATTAGATTTTAATGACGTTACCTCCTGAATCAATCCATTTAATACATCTTCCTTATACATGGAAAACATTTTAAACGCTTCTAAAGCCTCTTTGTTTTCCAACTGAGATGGAATTATTAGCTGAACTATTTTAAGCTCATCTGAAGTACGTAAAGGGGCAAATATCTTATCATATAAATGAGAATATAACGCCCAATATTTATTAGCTTTATCAGAATGTTCAAGAGACCAACGTTGATATTTGCTCTTTATTGGCATATTATTCATCCAATCTCTATACGATTGCTTGTTTAAATTCTCTCTTAATAAGTTTTTAATTAATTCTCTCATATACCAATAAATATATTTAAAATTACTATAAATAAAAAAAAAATATAATTTCCCTTAATTAAGTTCATAATTTTTAGTTATGTATAAGTTTTAAAAATAAAAAACAGCTTAAAATTCTTTATTATTATGTATTTGTATGATTTTATTATACATATAAACTAGTTAGTGGCAATTATAAATTTAAAATTTTTCTCCCAACGTTTCAAAGACGAATTTATCAGGCAATACATTACTACAAAGGAATATGCTTTTAAAAGGCACTCCACTCATATTTTCATCACCTTTAATATAATCTATTCTTTTATCAAATACCATTATTTCAAATGGATTATTTTTTAACAGTTCAAACCTTTTTTTGCTATCGAATAATCCTGCTTCATTTATGAGCATAGCAAAAGGAATTTTAAAACCAAATAGTCTTTCCAAAACCTTTTCCCTTAAAGAGTATGGTGGATTTGAAATAATATATTCAGTTCCTTTTGGTGGGTCTGTTTCAAAAAAGTCTTGCCCAGTCCAAATATGTGTCCATTGTGTTGGGTGTCCATTATTAGAAAGCAACTTAACAAAATTACTTTCTTGTGTATCAAACGGACACCATATTTGGCTATTTGGTTTTAAATATTTCAATAATGGTATTATTGCATATTCCTTTGTATAATACTCATCTTGTTTTTGTTGCTTAAATTGATGATTTGCCATCACTAAAAAATTTAAAATTATAATTATTCACTTCGTTCATTAACACATGCTATAAAACATTAAAACAATTTTATAGTACCAACCGTTACAGGCGAGTGGTACAGACATGCTAAAATTGAACATTCATGCCATTTATGCCGTCTTAATATTTTTTTCCTCCCACCCTTTTAAAAGATAAAAGGCAATACCTTTCCGAAATATCACAACCCATTGCTTTTCGATTATTCAGCTTTGCCATTTTCAAAGTTGTTCCGCTGCCACAAAAGCAATCAAAAACAATATCGCCTTCATTGCTTCACCTTAAAATATTGTCTTCAGCAAGTTCTTCAGGGAATATTGCGGGGTGTTCAAAAGCGAATTTATCTTTAGTTGGGCTCCCAACTGAAATTGGATAGTAAAATACATTCCCTTTTACTTTTTTTTAATTATTTTATTCATATGTAATTTCTTTTTATATCTTGAAACTAAAAAACAAAAATGCCCCCATTTTTTTTGGGGCTGAGGTTATTTGTTGGATAAGATATTAAATTACTTAACTGTTTTTGTTGTGTCAATTAGTATTTGTTTAGCAGTATCCAATGGTACCACTGGTGGTAATGTGTCAAGTGTTTCAACGATTACAGTTGTATCAACTACATCAGTTTCATTAGTTTCGCTTGTAGTACAAGCACCCAAAAATAATAAGCTCATTACGATAAAAATTCCAAATACTCTTTTCAAAATTTGTTTCATTTAATTTACTTCTGTGTTGCAACGTTTTATATTTGCATCCGTTACCCACCATTAGAAAACCACATCTGAAACTTACGCTCATCAGTAGCATTTTGTGGTGGTAACTCCATCCATTTTACTTCGGCTTTTAGTTCGTAAGCCCTACGCTCAATTTCCGCTTCTGTATATCCCCAAGTCGCACCTTCAAGTGCAGCAGATTGTGGAATAATTATAGGCTCATCTATCCCCACGCCCTCCATACTTTTGCCAAGTCCTTTCATTGGTAAATCAGAATAACGGTGGGTAACACAGGCTATATGTAATGCCTTTCCATGTTTGTCGAAACCTCCAAATTTAATCATATTATTATTGCTTTTAAGTTAATGCAGTTTATGCCATTGCACATAGCCAAACACGTTATGCACAAGTTTAAGGACAGTCGATAAGTACAACTGTTTTCTTTTCGGGTTTATCCATATCACCTCTATAAGATTTGATTTTCCACTTGTATTTTGGTTTTGGTAGTGGAAATTTCAAAGTATCCCAATTTCCACTATTATTTGTATCTGCAATAAAGTTATTACAAGTGGAAACACCACAATTCGTAAATCCTATTGGTATTTCAACTTCAATGGTTTTATATTCCTTTTTAGAAGTCAAAAACCTGTGCATAACGATTTGGTGTATGAGAAGGTTTGCTTAGATAAACTTTCAAATTACCACAACTGCTGATAGCAAACTTTCTTATACACCTTGTTATACACAGTACGGTTAATTAAGGTAAAATGTTGATACGAAGAACGAATAAAAATTTTTTAAAAATGTGTGTGAAAAAAATTAATATCTGAATATTTATATATATATATATATAAAATAAAAACGAAATACTATGAGTAAAGAAATTAGACAAATGATTAATAAAGTTAAGAACTTTAAGCAATTTGTGAATGAACAAAGAGTTCCATATAACGAATTACAAAATATGGTTAAAGATTTCTTGAATAAAGAAATTCAATTTAAAATGGATGATATTCAAAAATATGTTGTTGGTAACATTGAAAGTATTGATTATCACACAAATGGTAGAGGGTTTGAAGTTAGTGTTGGTAATTATAAAAGTGGTGACGGTGTTAAAGATGGTAGTGGGTCATTATCAATATTTCCCGATGAAAATAAAATTATCTTTTCACATAATGATTTTAAATCACACCCAGTTAGTGGTTTGAATGAATTTACGAATAATTTTTTTCAATTTATTAGTAAAATAGATTTCAAAAAATAGTAAAAATGTGTGGTGGAAATTTTTAAAAAGTTTTAACACAGAACTATAATTGAAACACTAATGTAGTATTGTGTATAACATCAAATATACCCAATTGGGGTTTTCGTGGTATGCTTAAACTTTCACAATTTTCATTCATTTTATATTAATTTTAAAGTTTCTACTTAATCTCAAACTTGGCATATCTGCAACCGTTATAACCAATACTACATTATACGTTCTAATTAACATTTTCTTTCAAAAACTTTTAAAATTTACTTATACTTTTCTTTTATTTTATCAACATCTGTTGTCAAATAGTCATATAAATATTTTTCAATACTATTTTCATTAAATGGTATTTTCGTTCTATCAAATCCATACCACCACAAACTTTTGGTATATTGATGGTTTTCCAATTCATTTTGCAATTGGAAAGCTTCATATGGATGTTCATCTACCCATCTAAAAAATTCATCCTCTGATTTTGTTGATACCAAAGATAAAAATTTGTCTGCAACTTTTCTCGCATTTATAATATCAGTTGTAAGTCGTTTTATTTCTCTTTCTCTTTCCTTTTCATCTTTAATTTGTCGGAGTTGTATATCCCAATATTTATCTAATTCATCTTGTAGTGAAGATTCATTTACAAATTGCTTAAAATTCTTCACTTTGTCTATCATTTCTCTTAAATCTTTTATCTCTTTGCTCATAGTTTTAATGTTTTTATTATATATAAATATTCAATTTTAAAATTACAATCCACATTTTTAAAAGTTTTTATTCAGCGTTTCAATTAAGTATTTGTGTAAATTTACAGTACTGGTACTAACAAGGGGTATAAAACATAACCTATTATACTTCAGTGGTTAATATCAAAGTTTATAGTTAAGTTATGTTTCATACACCCAACCGTTATACACGATACTACATTAATGTTTCAATTATACTTTTCTGTAAAAAACTTTTTAAAAATTTATCCCTTTCTATTTTCAATTAATTTGAATAGTTTCTCATCAACTATTATATTATTATAACTTCCTTCTTCAACTTCATTGTTTAAATATTCATGTGCTAATTGATTAACAGTAATAAAATTTGTATCAATATCAGAATAATGAATATGTTTAAACGCTGCTTCTAATTCTTTCTTATCTTTTTCTGTTGGTACTATAATCTTATATTTAGTCCAATCAATTTTATTAAGTTCTTCTTTAGTTAAATCTCTTTCAGATTTATCACTTTTGTAATCATCGTATTTTTTCATAATTTCTTTTTATTTTAATTAATAAGATAATTTTTCTAACTTTTAAAGTACATCATACAACAAATAATGAAATTCCATTGATGTTAATTTGTCTAAGTTTATTATTCATTTTTAATTCTGTTTATTTTACAAATTTACATTTATATATCACAAATATATGAAATTTTTATCAAAAAAGCAAATTTTATTGCAAAATTAATGAAATTATACACAACGTATTCTTGAATTAATATAATTTTTTTATAATTTTAAAAATTTTTTAATATTAACAATATTTTAGTGTAATATTTTCATACAAACACACCCAATTGTGTTATATTTATATGATTTTATCATATTTTATCATATTTATATATAAAACTTGAAAGTTATCAATTGGCTTCAATAAAAGTTAATAAAAGTTAATAAAATATAATGACATATTTACATAATTCAAAATATGTGTTATAATATTTATATAATATAAATTATGATACTTAAATTATCAAAAATACACAAAGAAGAAATGAACATTCAAATAAAATTACCAGTTGTGAAATATTTAACTAAAAAAGTTAAAATTAAGTCAATAACAAAATTTTTACCAAGAATTATTCTTTAATTATGGAATATGTTTGTACTCAAAGATTGACAATGTAACTGATTTACGACAATAAGATTTTATTCTTAATTCTATTATATCCTGATATTAAACTTGATTAACGTATTCTAAAAATAGTTCCTAAGGAACATTATTAATATTTTTTTTTTGTTTACGCATTTCATTACGTTCCTTATATGTTAAAATTCTATCATATTTAAGTATTTCATTAATCAACCAGTAGTATCCAGCAAATCCTTTTGAAATTCGTTTATCTTCATTTTTTTTTTATTTCGCTAAACCATTGACAAACAAAACATTTACTCTGCATTCATCCACAAAATTATAATACCACGAGTTTTGCTATTTACCATCTAGTATCTTTTTACCATCTTTCTTCGATATTTTTATATGTCTATAATAATTTAAACTTTCTACAGTCCATTTTTCCATTACAACTACTAATATTCAACATTGTTAATTCAAAAGATAGTATATCCTAGTCGGATTCTAAATTAAATCATTACATAATTAACGGTAAAACGAAAATTAATACCGTTTAGTTTATTACTATTTAAAAAATATTAATCCAACACATAAAAATACTACATATATGACATCAAATATGTCGCATTAAAATAATAATATATTTACAATCATTATCCTATATAACTTACTTGACTATTTTAATTTGAGCTTCGAAATGAAAAAACAAAAAGAATTTTCTACATACCTTTAAACTTCAATAATTTCTACTATTTTAATTTGATTTTTGTCGAAAACAATTATGCTATCTTCTGGTTTTGATTTATTTTCAAATTTATTTTGATAAATAATACTATCATATCCACTTGAATATAATACCTGTTTTAATTCATCATTCCATTCTCTTAACGCCTTTTCACTCCAATTTGGTATTATTTTGCCATTTTCATCATATTTATATCGCTTTTTTAAATTATCCAATTTTTCTAACATTTCTTTTCGATTTACAAGTTTATTTACTGATAAAATATCCAATAAATTTAAACCAAACCAAGTTTTTTGTCAATTGTCCTCAATGGTTTTTTAATATTTAACTTAACTTTGTAAAGAAAATAATGCTCTATATTTTGTTGTTTCATCCTATCAACCGCTTGTTTTTTTGTCCCAAAATGATACCCAATATCATTCGTTACATCAAAATTATAAAACTTATTCGGCGATGCATGATACCAAATCTTATCCACAATACCTTCATTTATAATTTCTTTAATGCTCTTAAATTTATCAATCATTTTACGCATTTCTTCACTCATAATATTTTATTTTATATATAAATATTTAAAAATTTAAAGTTATATAATTTTTCTCAAAATTGCAACATTTTTCTTGAATTTTTATTAATACTGAAAAACTACCATCTTTCTTTTAAAATTTTTACCCAGTATCTATACATAATAAAATGTATGAAAAAGTTCCCTATTAATAGTATCAATAAGTTTAAATTTTATCAATATGCTGTTATTAAATTATTGATTTTAATAACCACTCTGAAAAAAATAAAATGAAATTACTTTTTAACCCAACCCCACTCTTTTCTTAAAAAAACAATGGCACCAACACTCGGTTTTTCAACATAAATTTTCCAAACATCATCAATATTCTTATAGTATTCAATAAGTTTTAACGCCTCGGATTTATATGCCGTGCTAATAGTCGAAATATGATGATTATATAAATCAAAACAAATAATAAAGTATTTATTCGGCGAAATATCATCTAAAGTTATTGAATTATTATTTATCGCATTTTGTACTTGATTTTTTACCGCATCATACTTAAAATCATCTATACCCCCCTCATTTAATTTATTTCTTTTCAGAACTTTATCATACTTATCCAAAACTTCTCGTATGCTACTCGATATGAATTTTCTTAATTCCATACACAAATATATAAATCAAATTTTAATCATTTTATTTATTTTAATATTACCATCATTAAATATCACAATCTCATCCATTATACCATATCCAGTATTAGCATCTTCAATAATGACAGTATCATGCCATTCATAATACATACTTTCTAACCAACCACCCATACCCCAATTAGTCCCAATATTTTCACCTTTTTCACTTATCGTATTAATAAGTTTTATGTCAAATTCATATATATAATCAATACCATTATTATTTTTTATTATAGAACCATAATTCTTGACAAATTTTATGTCATTCAAATAAACATATTCTTCAACAAAATCCTTTTTACCCCATTTGAGACCATTTTTAATAAAATTATCTAATTTGCCTTTATTAAATTTATAACTATAATCTAAATTATCAATATAGCCATTACCGTTTTCATTTAAATGTTTTCTTAAAGTAATAGCTATAAATTTACCTAATTTCATGTCTTTCTCTATATATCTTCTTTTATGAAAAATAATGAATTTATTTTAATAATTTTAATTTTTTAATGGATTTCTGTGGATTGAAAATAACACACTGTACCCCATCTATTAAACCATCATAACCCCCATCTTCATACTCTTCTCTTAACGATATTTGATTATCTATATACTCTTTAAATAATTCATCTATATTGTTTTTAATAAAATAACTTGTTAATGTATCAGAATCACCATCTCCATATAATTTAATTAATTCATCCTTTTTAATTTTTAACTTATTTAACCAATATTTGGGGTTTTCTTTAATATAATCTAATATGTTTTCTCTATATGAATTAATTATCGTTTCTAAATACTCATCAAATGTCCCATAAGTCCCAAGTACCTCCCTCGTTTTAACTTCATAAAAATTACCATCAAATTCAACTTCATATATGTATCTGCCATATCTCTTAGCTAAATTTATATCCGATGCTACATAAAAACCATCCCCATAAAACATTTCTGGCGAATTATGATTGATTTTAATGGTATTTATAGATAATTTCGGAGAATTACTACCATGATACCATATATCTAAGTTTGTGCGTTTATTCTTAATGTTTTCATTCAAATATTTTCTTATTGCACTAGAAATAAATTTATGTAATTTTATTTTTTCTTCCATTATTTCTTTTATTTATAAATATCTGAAATTAAATTATACACCATTAATAATATAAAAAAATTCACCCAAAAATTCCCAGAAATTTTTTTTTACAAAAAGCCATATCTCATAAAATAGGGTCGTGTTTTATAAAAAAAACTCCCAGAAATTTTTTTTACAAAAAGCCATATCCCATAAAATAGGGTCGTGTTTTATAAAAAATTATAAGAATTTTTTATATAGAAAATAAACACCCCCCTAAATTTACCTAAAAAATTCCCAGAAATTTTTTACGTAGAAATCAGACCCCACAAAAATAGGGTCAAACGGGGGGTATTATAAGAGGGGTTACGGGGGTAGCCCCCTGTATATTATTTAGTAGCCCCCCCCCTCTGTATGGTATAGGGGGGAGGGGTTAATATGTATTATGTTATATGTTATATTTTTTTTTCCGTATTAATACAAATATACAAAAAATTTCCCAAAATATCAAATATTTTTGTAAATTTTTTAGTTTTATTAGTTATTGACAATGCAAAGATAATACATTTTTTTTAAACTACCAAAAAAAAGGGACTTTTTTTAGCCCCTTTTTAATTTCATTTTTTTTTCTTTTACTTTTTCTTTAGTGCGGTTAAAATTCCAGTGTTTCACCGTTTAATTTCATGTTGTTAATACTGCTAACTTTGTACTGTGTAAATTTGCTAATTTTCAGAAGTTTGCGAAGTTCGTTTTTTGCAATGGTCATTGGTTTGCTTTTTACAGTTGGATAAACACCCTCTTTAATAACAGTTTTTTTAACTCTAAAGCCCCAAATGTAAATTTCACCTGTTTCATTGTGGACCTTTAAACCTGTACAAATGTTCGTATAAGCGTCAATTTGTCCATAACTGCGATTTTCATTTGGTTTAATTAATTCATTAATTAATTCAATACGTGCTTTTTCGAGTGTAATTAAGTCGGTTTTAGTTTGAACGGTTGTTAAATCGATATTTTCTAATGTTTTAACGTCATCTTTTTTTGCTTTTTCGTAGTTTACCCCTATATTAATAAGATTGTTTGATATTTCTCCGAAACTATTTTCATAGCCTTTTATTGATACGAAACTAACACCAGTTGGGGTTTTTCTAACAGTTTCTTTTAAGTTTTTAATTACATTTTTTGCTTTTTCGCTAATGATAATTTGAATTTCCATAATTTTAATGTTTTTATTGGTTATTGACAATACAAAGATAACACATTTTTTTTAATTTACCAAATTTTTTTGCATTTTTTTTAATAAATTTTATTTGTTGCCATATAATGGTATATATTCGACTTTGCGGTCGATGGTATCGATTAGCATATCAATATAAACGTTATCAATTATATCAATTATTTTGCCTTTTATGGTTGTAAAATAAACTGTGAAAGTATCATTCCAAGCCAAAGCAATATAAACATGGCCTTTGTGATGATGGCCATTCACCGCAAATCTAAAACCTTTTGTTTTGTCAATTATACACCAAGCATGAGGACCCCAAGACATACATTTTATTGTTTTTCTCATTGCATTAATAACTTCAATAGGTGAAAAATCCCTTTGTCCGATTTTGAAGGGTTCAATGATTTCGTTAATCTGATTCATAGCTTTTAATATTTAATTGGTTATTGACAATACAAAGATAATACATTTTTTTTAATTTACCAAATTTTTTTATAAGTTTTTTTCAAAAAAAAAAGGGTTATTAAAAAATAACCCCTTTTTCATGTTTTCATAGAGAGTAATTTTAATATTCTTTATTGATAACAGCTAAATATGCCATTGCTTGCACCTTACTTTTCATTGCGTATTTTTCCATTTTTTTACCTCTATAAGGCTTTAACGTCATGTAATTAACTATTTGCCCTTTTTCATTTACAAAATAATAGTAATTTTCTGTTTTTTCATTGATAGTAGTATATTTACCTACTTTTAATTCAAATTTTGCCATAGCTTTTAATATTTAATTGGTTATTGACAATACAAAGATAAGAAATATTTTTGAATTTACCAAATTTTTTTTATTTTTTATTTTTACAATATTTTATTGCATCTTTTTTTTCAGCAAACGCTTTAATACAAAATTCTGAGTTTTTATCAAAAACTTGATAAATACCCCAATAACTATGTAAACGTATTAAATAACCGTTTACATAAAAACCATATTCATCTTTAAACTTTCTCCAACCCGAAAACCAATATTTATATAATTCACGCCCTATTTTAACTATCCAAGCAATTACATCAATTATTAAAATTAATGTATTAATAACTAAAAATGCAGTTTTTGATTCTTTTATCGGATTACCGAATAATAAGTGATATTCAAAATAAACAATATAAATGAATAATAAAATATGTATTAAAAAGTAAACATTTATTGAATCACTAATACGCTTTTTAAATAAAATCATTATTGCTTTCATACTATTTTAGTTTTATTGATTATTAACAATGCAAAGATAATACATTTTTTTGAATTTACCAAATGTTTAAAAAACTTTTTTTAGTTTCAATTATATTTTTTTTAATTACATTATCAATATGAAAAATACATTGTTTTTTTGACTTACCATCAATTTTATATTTAACAATATATTCAACAATAATAAAACCAGAATTAATTAATTTTTTATTATAACCCTTAAACCATTTTTTTAATTCTTTTAATGTATTACATGCTGTTTTAAAATTATTATCATTTATTGCAAAGTCTAAGCCGTCATTTTCAATTGAAGGTTTATTATTTTTTATATGTTTGTTTATTAATTTTCTTTTAAGATATAAATTAATTTTAGAATCATTAGAATTATATGGTCCCAACCCATCATTTGGACTTTCATATCTATAAACTTTTACATACATTTTTTTTAAGTTTATTTACAATGCAAAGATAATAAAAAAAAAATTGCTCCACAAAATTTTGGAGCAATTTTTTTTGATGGTAAAAAATAGTTTATTCGATACACATTTTTTTTAATTCATTAACATTAACATAATTGTTACCACCACCAGTATAATCTTTGTAATTTTTTGCGGTACGATATAATATTCTATCATACCCAAAACGAACGTCAGGTGATGATAAATAATAAACTTGTCCAGTTTTTGAAGTAAAAAAGCCACTGAAAAAATAAAACCCGTAATTAATTTTAATATCGGTACAACCCATTTCAGTTAAAACTTTTACTATACGTCTTTTTTCTTTTTTAAAGAAATTTTTAAATTCTTGACTTAAATCTGAACCTGAATAATTACGTGCCATAATATTTTAATTTAATTGGTTATTGACAGTACAAAGATAACACATTTTTTTGAATTTACCAAATTTTTTTGCATTTTTTTTTAACTATTTTGTATATAAATAAAAAAACCTTGCAATATTGCAAGGTACAAAAACAGCTAAGTTATTTGTTTATTGAAACCACATAGGGCTTTAACCTATCCTTTCGGGCTTTCTGCGTGGTTTCACAATATTTTTATTCTTTCAAAATTTCAGGTATCAATTCAGGTCTATATTTTTTAATTTCTTCAATGTTAGCTAATCTAATTTCATCGCATGAACAATTACCAAACATATCAGTTCGGTATTCATTCTCATCATGAATCTGCAAAATAACCCCAATTTCAGGTACTTGTTCACTTTCTTTAATTACTATATCCCCAAGTCTATATTTGCTTGATTGTACCGATTCATATTTAAAATAAGCAAATTTTTTTTCATTAATTACTTTCATGACTTTAATATTTAATTGGTTTAACAATACAAAGGTAATACATTTTTTTGAATTTACCAAATTTTTTTGCATTTTTTTTTTAATTAATTAATAAAGGTATGATTTTTTAATTAATTAATAAAGGTATGATTTTTTTTTTGAAAAAAAGTTATCAAAAAATTTGGTAGAATAAAAAATTTTTCTTATCTTTGCAACGTCAATTAATTAATGACGAGCTGACTTAAAAAAAGTTAGGAGAGTATACTCCAATATGCCAATAACTAACCAAAAAAAAATTATTAAAAATAATAAAAAAAAATTGGTAAATTGATTTTTTTTTAATATCTTTGTGTTTATTTATATTTTTAAAATATCTAAGCTAATTCATTACGATAGAATAAAATGATTCTATTAATTATTTTAAACAAATAACATGGTTACTATATTGTTTAAGTAACCACGTTATTTTAGTGAAATATTATTCTATTTATGAATTAACCTTTCTTTTTCTATTATTTAATGTATTTCATGGTCTGTAACGATTTTTAAATCTTCTTGGGTTAATTCTCCATCAGAAATAATTTCGGTATAAAACCTACTAAACGGGACCCTGTTTTCAAATTCTTCAACTGCTTTGTTAAATTCTTCTTTTGTATCAGCAATGATAACATCGGAAATACTTGCACTTGAATTTTTATCAAATGCGTGAATTGTTACTCGTACCATAATTTATTAATTTAATTGGTTTAACGATACAAAGATAAAACAAATATTTTAATTTACCAAATTTTTTGATATTTTTTTTTTCACTATTTTGTGAAAAATTTTTTTTTCAATATAAGCCAAAAAAAAAGGGGGTGAAACCCCCTTCTTTTTTATATTATATTCATTTTTTGTCCCATCCCTGTTTCAATTTTCACCCATTGATTGGGTCCGCCATTAAAATCCTTGTAATCCTTTGCGGTTCGGTATAATAGTTCAACACTACGTCCACTTTGTAAAATATATTCCATTCCACGTACATCTGATAAACTGAAATAATAAATCTGTCCTGATGCTGAAGTAAAAAATCCTGAAATATAAAAGTGCCCTGCTTCTATTTTAATATTGGTAGCACCTATACTTTTCAATTCCTTTGAGAATTCACTTTTAAAGGTTCTAAAAAAAGAATTAAATTCAGGAGTTTTACGGGTTGAGCTTTCAAACCCAATTGTTAAAAGTTTTAAACTTTTTTCCATAGCTTTAATGTTTTATTGGTTTAACGATACAAAGATAATACATTTTTTTTAAACTACCAAATTTTTTGATATTTTTTTTCACTATTTTGTGAGAATTTTTTTTTTCAATATAAGCCATAAAAAAAAGGGGGTGAAACCCCCTTCTTTTATAGTTTTTGTTTTTAACTTCAATTAGATTTTTTATTTTCTATAAAAGTAACAAATTTGTTTTTGTGGTTAATTCAGTATTAAGAGCAACAAAATTGACTAACTGATTAATAAATTTTCGTCTTTGTGAGGTTGTGTACTTTGCAAATGATTTGTCTGTAATGATTTCACACAAACTTTCGATTGATTCAACAAGGTCAATTTGTGCAGACGACATTGAAACCGCAACAACATTGTTCTGCTCATTTTGTTCTATTTCATCTGTTTTAGCAGAATTATTTGAGGTTTCATCATACCATCTGAAACCTATTTTTCTTCTGTAAGTATTTTCAGCTTTAGTTTTCATAATATTTTAGTTTTATTGGTTATTGACAATACAAAGATAAAACAAATATTTTAATTCTCCAAATTTTTTGATATTTTTTTCACTATTTTGTGAGAAATTTTTTTTCAATATAAGCCATAAAAAAAAGGGAGAAAATGGCTTAATAGCTTTTATCTCCCTTTTTTTGGTTTTTCATTCATTTAAAATTTCTGGCAGCAATTCTGGTCTGTACTTTTTAATTTCATTAATAGTTGCCAATCTAATTTCATCTACACTACAATTCCCGAACATATCCGTTCGGTATTCATCCTCAGAATGAATTTGTAAAATGACACCAATTTCATAAACAAGTTCTTCATATTCTTTAATCACAATATCACCAAGTCTAAATTTGGTCGAATTAACAGATTCATAATCGAAATAAGCGAATTTTTTTTCATCTTTTACTTTCATAGCTTTAATGTTTTATTGGTTTAACGATACAAAGATAAAACAAATATTTTAATTTACCAAATTTTTTGATAACTTTTTTTCAAAAAAAAATAAAGCCAAGATTTGTTATCTTAGCTTTACTTTGTTACATGGCAGATTTCTATTTAATCATCATCATCACCTTCGGTTATGTAAGGCTCGTTTTCAACATCATTAACATATTTCCCTTCAAAAAACGAATCATCTTCAAAAGATACAACAACGTAACCACCTTTTACTGAAGTATCCCTTCTTAAAAAAACTCCAGTTGCAAAAACTGTCTCTCCGTTTTTAATAAATTTCTTTGCCATAGCTTTAATGTTTTATTGGTTTAACGATACAAAGATAATACAAATATTTTAATTTACCAAATTTTTTGATAACTTTTTTTCATTTAATGATATTTTTTTCTCTCTAAATAGCGGTAATATTCACGTGCGGTCAATATTACCGCTTCTCTTTTGTCTTTTCCATTTGATAATGCCTTACAATATTCTATATTACTATATTTTAATGCTCTAATATGATAGATTTCAAATTGAAGCAATGCGATTTTTCTTTTTTTCATTGTTTGTATTTTAACCAGTTTTTTTAATTCACCTTTCATTTCTTTTAAACTAAATGATGATTTCAAAGCATTAATAATGGCATTTTCAATTATAGGACCCGTTATTTCTTCGATTTTCTTAATATGTTCTTTTAGTTCTATTTTGTTTTTATCCTTATATTCTTTATAGAATGAATCAATATTTTTTACTTCTTTAGGCAAAAGTTCACGTTTAGCTTTTATTTTTTTAATTTCTTCTTTAATTTTTTCTTCTTTTTTATAAATGGTTTTTCTTAAATCAACTACATCATGTTTAAGTTGAGCTATTTCATATTCAATAGAATAAATTCTTTCATTAATGATTTTACTAAATATATTGTTTAAATTTTTCATGTTAAAGGTTCTTTTATAAATGCCTTAGTAAATTTAATTTTACAAAGATACAACATTTTTCTTTTCAAAACAACAATTTTTTTTAAAAAAAATCATGTGTCTGTTAATTTTTTTTCATAAAAAATTTGGTAAATTGAAAAATTATTCTTACCTTTGTACTCTCTCAATTAATTAATGATGGGTCGAGTTTAAAAGAAAACTATTGAAGAAAACAATTTTGAAAATTGTTTTATCTTTGTGGTTAATTTTATTCTATAAAAATGTAAGGAATTTTCGGTTTATGGAAAGCGTTAATTTTTTATTAGGTTCCATTTTAATGTAAAATTCACTAAATAATATATTTTTTAATCATTTAATTGATTCAATAAATTTATTATTTGTGTTACTAAAAATAATACTAATTAAAAAAAAAATTGTAGTTTAATGTTAATTAAATTATATTATTTATCCATACAATAACATTTTAATTTAATTAATTGCACTGCAAAGATAATATTTTTTTTTTAATTCACTTAATTATATCCGTATAAAATCATAAGAATATTTTATTAATGCATTATAAGCGTTTTAAACAATTATTTTTATTTAATGATATTAGATAAACAAAAGAATATTATATCCTCTCTATTAAAGTCTAATGAGTTTTTAGAGGTACAAATGTGTATAGGTGTTTAAATGAATAATTAATAGTTAAAACTCCCTATATTCCATTAATATTAATAATCATCATAACCGTTATTATTACAGTAAAATTAAATAACTTAAATATATGTGTATATAGGGCTTGTATAGTCATAAACAATTGGTATGCCTTTATTTGTCCACTTAACATTTCCAGAATCTACTGCATTAATATCTCCGTTATAAATTTCGGACATTACATTATATGCCCAATTAAGTGCATCAGATTGATTTGTGGTATATGGATAGAGTTTAAACAAATTTTCTCTAAATTTTCCAATGAAAACAATTAATTTTTTAATTTTACCATATCCATAAACTTCGATATGAGAAATTTCTTTAAATTTTCTTTTGCTAACAAATTTTCCATTTTTTACCAAACCAATTTGTTCGATATATACTGGAAAAATTACACTAAGTTTGGTAAAATGTTTATCAAAGAGAACTTTAGGAAATTTGTACCCGTTTACAAAATGATATTTACCATCAGGTATATGACGATATACCTCACCAACTCTAAAATGAGTTGATAAAACATTTTTACTCGATGGAATTGAATTACATATTACTAACATAACTTTGATATTTTATTGGTTATTAACGATACAAAGATAATAAAAAAAAAGTTACCCACCAAATTTTTGAGTAACTTTTTTTCAATATCTTATAAATTTTTTTCAATTTTTTAACTTGGTTGTATAAAGTCCATATTAACTACGCCGATTTTCGTTAAATGGTTTTCATTAAACCATTCAACAAAGCTATTAATATTTATTTCTTCGTACTCCTTATTATATTTTTCCCAACCACTAAAAATTTCATCACTTGTAATTTGGCTTGGTTTTTGAATGAAAACAGTTCCAATAATTTCTTCAGACTTGTGGTCGTGTAATTGATACGCATTGATTGTTGAGGTTTCTTTGTTTGCTAAAACAGCGTTTTCTTCTTCTTCTTCTGACAAATCAACTGTAAATGCTTCATTGGTTGTTTCATCGATAATATCAAATATCATTTCATCAGCACTATCTTTTAGCCATTTTGCAATAATTTTTGCTGCACCTAAAGGTGTTTTTCCAGTTACAGAATCAAATTGGATTGATACTTTAAATGTTTTTTCCATAGCTTTAATATTTTATTGGTTATTAACGATACAAAGATAAAACAAATATTTTAATTCTCCAAATTTTTTGATGACTTTTTTTTAAAAAAATAAAACCCCTATAATAAATAGGGGTTTTATTGTTGTCAATCACCAATAAACAAGTTATGTACAAGTGCTACATTGGTGCTTCTAATTGAGTTCGGTGAAGAAAACAAAAAGAATTTTCCCAACGCACTTTTAAATGTTAATGTTTTTAGTTTTATTGGTTATTCTGAATAGATTCAAAGCACGTCCTTCTTTTTTTTTATTTAAATGTACTTTTTCTAAAAACCCATTTTCAATTAAATTATTGAAAAACTTTTCACCCTCATCATAAAAAGATGATGTTCCGAAAAAGTCACTACCTCCAAAATTATCTAATGACCTTTTCCCAATCTTATTAATCAATTCTTTATTATCCAGTTTATGATTTGCCCAATCTGATAATGTCTTTAAAAGATATTTTTTTGTTAAACCTTTACCTTTATATTCCTCTTTCGGAAAAAAACTATGTATGTATAATATTGGTTCATTTGGTAAATCATATTGTTCCGAAAACGCTTCATACGCATCAGTTGGGTATTCTTTATTTCCAAATGTTCCCATTCCAATAACGTCAATACCTGAAAATGGTTGTGGTATTTCATTATAAATATTTTCATTCAAATATTCTCTTAATGTAGTTGCTATAAACTTTCTCAAATCTTTCATTTGTTTTCTTTATATATAAATATTAAGAATTAAAATTTCCACCCTAAAATTCTTTTTGTTTTTGTCTGTGGTTCTAATCAAGTTTTATCTGAACTTCACCGCACCTGTACATAACAAGGTGTATAAGAAAGTTTGCTATCAGCAGTAGTGCTAATTTGAAAGTTCATCAAAGCAAACCTTCTCATACACCCAACCGTTATGGGCACAAAAAACTTTTACAATAAGATTATTTTGATAATTCTTTGAGCTTTTCCAATATATCTTTCCAATATTCGGTTTGTTCTTTGTCGTGAACGTCAAATTTAATAAATAATTCAGCCTCTTTTATAGCCTTTGGCAAATTTTGAATTTCAATACGTTCGCCTTCATTATCTATAATATAGTGTACCATAGCTTTAATATTTTATTGGTTATTAACGATACAAAGATAATACATTTTTTTCAATTTTCCAAATTTTTTGAGAAATTTTTTTTATTCATAGTTAATTTTTTTTTTCAAATAAAAAAGGGGACCCGATAGTATCGAACCCCCAGTTGTCAATTAACCATAAAACATAAAGCATGAACGTAAAGCAATATTTAAATTTCTATTTTATTTTTTCTTAACGTTAATGTTGAATAAAATACAACTAAAGGTGTATCAATAAATTCAATAAATATAATTCCATGCTCCTTATAATGCCTTCCAATGATTTGTACCTTCTCTCTATTCTTTGAAAAACCATCAACCCTAATAAGATTTTTTTTGCCAGTTCTACCAAAAATTCTTGATATATCCAATTTTTTAAGACAGTAGTCTATTTTTTCAAAACGTTCATCTGTTTTCATATGCTTTAATGTTTTGGTTTGACAATACAAAGATAAAACAAATATTTTAATTCTCCAAATTTTTTAACAAGTTTTTTTCACTATTTTTATAAAAATTTTTGTTAAATAATGAATATCAATATTTTGAGTATATTATTCTTTAGCCGCTATTGCCGAACCGTATTTCAATTAACGATTTAACAATAGCCAAACAATATTTGTTATTGGCGTGAGTTTCCCTGGCATACTGATTATAAAATCCAACTTTACCAAGTGCTTCGTTTTCTTCCTTAATCATTTGGTCAATAAGAAGCAATAAGCGGCTAACATCGGTTTGCCGCAAGGCTGGGTTCAATTCTTCGTTTGACATTTTTTTGTTATTTAAAAGTTAGTAATTCTATTCACGTTTTGTGGTTAAAAGCCGTCATGACGGCAAGTCGAGATTAATGATTTCACTAAGAATAAAATCGATTATTTGTTTTTGAGTAGATTGTGATAGAGTTTCAATACTTTGTTTAAAGTAATGGTTTTCATCCAAATCATACTCACCGACAACAACAACATCTGGAGTGATTTTGTGAATAAACGTATATTCGTCAATTTGAAAATTAGAGATTTTTTTAAGTTGTATAGGTTTTAAACTCTTTAGCAAGTCTATTAACAATTCTTGCGTTTTGGAATGAAGTTCTTTTTCTTCTTTCCAAATTTCAATTTGTCTTTCTTTGAAATTCATATGCTTTAATGTTTTGGTTTGACAATACAAAGATAAAACAAATATTTTAATTCTCCAAATTTTTTAAATAACTTTTTTATACCAAAGTTCTTAACTTTAATGTTTATTCACTTTCAACAGTATAAAAATTAATAATTTCAGTATCAACAATTTCAGCATCATCATGGTTTGAAGTGAAGTTATAATCCATTTCTTGAATTACATTTGAAATTTTAACATTTTCTTCTGCGTTGATAATCAGTCTTACTGTTACATCAACATAAACTTTACGTGCCATATTTTTTTGTTTTTTATTAATTTAACGATACAAAGATAATACATTTTTTTTAATTTTCCAAATTTTTAAATAACTTTTTTTAATAATTTGTGAAATTTTTTTTATTCATAATAAGTGTATCCCCTATATTATACTGTTCACAACCAACTAAAGCCCTATTACTATGTTTTGCAATTCGTTTAGCCTTTTGATTTATAGGACTTAAATAAACAAAACAATTATTATAAAATTTAGCAGGTGTTTTGTCAGTAATAACAAACTTGGCAGATTGACAACTACACAACATCATGACCATCATAACCAATATAACAAATTTCATTCTCATTATACCCAATTTTATTAATATTCTTTTTCCAATGCGTTCAAATAGTCGAGTGCTAAGTCGTCTTTTTCCAAATCTTGCTCTTTTAGCACGGCAAAGTAAGCACCAGCTCCTCCGCCGTTTGAATAACTTATTTTGCTAAACAATGAAATTTTATTATATGTGGTGGGAGTGTAATTGCGATTACACGACCATTCTTCATAATATATTATGTATTCACCGTCCTTATTTTCCCTTAGATAAGGACGATTATTTTTATCATAATGTAATGTAAACTTTGTTAAATTTATTTTCTTTTCACCTGTATATACCTCTATACTACTGTATTCTTTACCCAAATAAGAAAAAATTTCAGGTTGATTTTTAAAGACAAAATAAAAATCATTTATTTCTTCACGATAGCAAATTAGCCAACCTACCGAAAAATCATTTGTTATTTTTTTAATTTTTATTTTCTTTTCCATATTCTATATATTTTAATGTTTGACTTTACAAAGTTAATACATTTTTTTCAATTCTCCAAATTTTAATGATTAATATTTTCGAGAATTTTTTTATACTCTATTAATAAAATTTCATATAATGCTTCATCAAAATTTTTAAGATTATTCAATAAAACACCTATTCCAGAATCTTTCGGTGTAACCTTTTTGGTTTTTATGAGAAACATTTTTGCTCTGATTTGTTTCTCCATTGCTATTAAATAACGTTCACTTACCATATTTTATTGCTTTAATGATATATTCCAATATTATGTATTGAGTTAACTGAATCTAAATAAAGATTGCCATTTATAGTGGCATCCTTAAGAAAATCTTTATGTACTGATTTAAGCGAAGGTAAATAAAGAGAACCATTTATAGTAGTATTCTTAAGAAAATCTTTATGTACAGAAGTAAGTAAACCTAAATAAATAGAACTATTTATAATTATTTTATTATTTTTTATGCTATAATCAGTTATTCCATATTTTTTTAAAAGTTTAATTTGTGTTTCCATAACATAACATTTTTAAATTGTTTACTAAAATAAAATTTTTATTTAGAGGAGTAAGTAAATCTATATTAAAAGAATCATTTAT
>Ga0116147_1001494_pt1 | contig 25574 bp, 20 predicted proteins | sample AD_JPNHG3_MetaG_FD_89749 | JGI IMG/M metagenome (GOLD analysis project Ga0116147, IMG submission 89749) | Active sludge microbial communities of municipal wastewater-treating anaerobic digesters from Japan - AD_JPNHG3_MetaG | ecosystem: Engineered > Bioreactor > Anaerobic > Digestate | place...
CGACGTCAAGCCCGCGCGTCGGTTGAACCGCTATTAAAAGCTCGGGTTGCTTGGATATCTCGCGCGCCACTATAGCTTTCTGCTGGTTGCCGCCCGACATACTTCTTGTGACGGTGGTCGCGCCCCGTCCGCTTCTTATGTCGTATTGGTTTATCAAGGTATCGGCATATTTACGCACCGCTCTCGGCTTGATGAATCCCAGCTTTTGAAATTCGGGCTTAAAATAGCTTTGAAGCGCGAGGTTATATGCAAGCGAGAAATCTAAAACGAGGCCGTGCTTGTGGCGGTCTTCGGGAATGTGGCCGATGCCCTTTACGCTTCGCTCGCGAATGCTCGCCCGCGTTACGTCCTCGCCCAAAATCTCGATTTTGCCTAAATACCGCGAGGTCTTTTTCGGCGTCTTTTCCTTTGCCTTTCTTTTAAGTTTGGCTGCCGCCGCGAGTTTTTCGAGGCCGGTCAAGGCATAGACGAGCTCGCTTTGGCCGTTGCCGTCGATGCCCGCTATGCACACAATTTCGCCCCGCTTAACGTCGAATGAAACGCCGTTGACGGCGAATTTTTTGTGGGTTTTAGAGTTGACGTAGAGGTTTTTAACCGAAAGCACTATTTCGCCCGCTTCGGCCTCCGCCTTCTCCACCTCAAAATTGACATCGCGCCCCACCATCATTTTGGAGAGGCTCTCCTTGGTCGCGTCCTTTATGTCGACGGTGCCTACGCACTTGCCCTTTCTTAAAACTGTGCAGCGGTCGGCGCACGCCATTATCTCGTTGAGTTTGTGAGTGATGAAGAGAATGGACTTTCCCTCCGCCTTCAGCCCCTTCATTATGGCGATGAGCTCCTCTATTTCCTGCGGCGTCAATATCGCGGTCGGCTCGTCGAAAATGAGAATGTCGTTGTCGCGGTAAAGCATCTTCAAAATTTCGACGCGCTGCTGCATGCTGACCGTGATATCCTCAATCAGCGCGTCGGGCTCGATTTTGAGCCCGTATTTTTCGGAAAGCTCCATTATTTTCTTTTTGGATTCGCTCTTTTTCAAAAATCCGACGCGGCTGTCCTCGGCGCCGAGAATGATGTTTTCGAGCACGGTAAAGTTTTCGACCAGCTTGAAATGCTGGTGAACCATTCCTATTCTTAGGTCGTTGGCGTCGTTGGGATTGTTTATTTTAACCTCAATGCCGTCCTTTAAAATGACGCCGCCGTCGGGCTGATATAACCCGAAAAGCACGCTCATCAGCGTGCTCTTTCCCGCGCCGTTTTCGCCGAGCAGCGCGTGAATTTCCCCTCTTTTAAGCTTCAAAGTGATATTATCGTTGGCGATGACGCCGGGGAATTCTTTTAATATTCCTCATTTCAATGACGTAATCTTCCAAGGTGCCTCCAAGAACGCCTAAAGCGCGGCGGCATATTGCCGCGCGCTCTCGCGCGTGCGTCTACAATTATAAACGCGCTTTTCCTAGGTGGAGGAAAGGCGGCAAAAAGCCGCCTTTCCGAACAAGTTAATTAATTACGCTTCGTTTTCGTCGATTAAGTTAACAACGGTGGTCGCGGGGAAAGTCGTGGTGCCGTCGTCGATTACGATTTCGCCGTCCTTTATCTTTTCGAACAAGGCTTCATATTCCTCAACGGTGTAGGTCTCGAATCTCCAGGAAGTTTCGGCGATGGGGAGGCCGACGCAGTCCTCGGCGGCGCCGAGCACAGCGGTCTGGCCGGCCTGGGCTTCCGTCCAAGCGCCGCCGTTCTCATAGAAGTCGGCGAGAGCCAGTTTGACCGATTGAGTCAATTGCTTCAAAGCAGTGGTAAGGATGCGGTCCGATACGCCCGCCATGTCGGTGTCGACGCCGATGACCTTGCCGCTATCGGTTTCGTTGGCGGCGCCGATCGCGCTCAGGTAGATGCCACCACCGCAGGCAAACACGACCTCGGTGCCGGCGGTATACCATCCGCTCATTTTTGTTTTGATTTCGTCACTGGGAGCAAAAGAACCGCAATACCAATATTTGAGTTCGATGGCATCGGCGGCAAGCTCAAGCTCTTCACCGGCTGCTTCGGCGCCCTGAACAAAGCCGAATCCGAATCTGACGACCGCGGGCACATCAATTCCGCCCAAGAAGCCCAGCTTTCTGTAGCCATCCATGACGGCGGCGTAACCGGCAAGATATCCGGCCTGCTCTTCTTTATAAAGAATGCAGTGCACATTGGATTTCGTTTCATATACGCGTTCTTCAGCGCCATCATTGGGTTCACCATCAAGAAGCAGGAAGTTTACATTAGGATATTGGCCCTGCAGTGTATAGATTGCCACTTCGAAAAGATAACCCGGGCAAACAACGACTTTGGCGCCGCGCTCGATAGCCGTTTTGATGGTTTCGATACGCGACTCGTCGCTGTCCTCGCTGGGTCTGAAGTAGCCGTATGTCTTGCCGTTGGCTTCGGCGAATTGCTTGACACCATTCCACGCGCCCTCGTTGAAGGACTTGTCGTCGATGTTGCCGACGTCGGTGACGAGCGCGATCTCATAGGTGGCGGTTTCTTTGTTACACGCCGCGATTAAAACGAGCGAGGTAACCATGAGCGCCAGCACGAGAATGATACTCAATAATTTTTTCATAGAATTTCCTCCATTTTTAGCGTTTCCGCATTATTGTATTTATGTTATCACAAAGTCTCAATTCCAGTCAATAAGGGGATTTTCGGCTCTTTTGAATATTCTGCGCGCGACTCGAATTTTTATGCGAAAGCACCCTTTTTATGGCCCGAAAACGTCGCGTTTTTTTGAGTTTCGTGAATAATTTCCGATTAAAAAATTTATAAAAAAGTTTTTACGAAATCAAAAAAATTTTTTCTTCGGGGTTTTCTTAAGAAAAAAAGCAATTAAATGGCTTAATACGAGCCGAAAACGCGCCTTTATTAAATCGAACTAACGCGAGCTTAATCGGCGTTAAGATATAGCTCTATAGTCTTTGCCACAAAGTCAAAGCCTTCGACTGTGCCGAGATTTTGAGGCGGCAGTTTTTTTGAAAACCTGAGATATGGGACATATTCGCGCGAGTGGTCGGTGGATGGCGTAGACGGGTCGCAACCGTGGTCGGCGGTGATAATCAGCATGTCGTCCTCTTTGAGATTATTTATAAACCCGTCCAGCCAAAGGTCGAACGCCGAGAGCGCGGCGGCATAGCCGTCGATATCGTTGCGGTGGCCGTAGAGCATGTCGAAATCCACTAAATTGGCAAAGCAGAGGCCGTTAAAGCGCCGCTCCGCCATGCGGGACAGCGCCTCCATGCCCTCGGCGTTCGTCTTGGAATGGATTTTTTCGGTAATGCCTCGTCCCGCGAAAATGTCGTAAATTTTGCCGATTCCGACGACGTCCAGCCCCTTATCCTTGAGGCGGTCAAGCATTGTCGTAGCGGGCGGCGCAAGCGAGAAGTCGTGGCGGTTTTCCGTCCTTTTGAAGTCGGGATATTCGCCTTTAAACGGCCGCGCTATAACTCTTCCCACCGCGTGCTCGCCCGATAAAATCTGCCGTGCGGTTTCGCAATAGCGGTAAAGCTCCTCGGGAGGCACTATGTCCTCGTGGGCGGCGATTTGAAAGACGCTGTCGGCCGAGGTGTAGACGATTAAGGCGCCCGAGGACATGTGCTCTCTTCCGAAGTCCTTTATGACCTCGGTGCCCGAATACGGGCGGTTGCAGAGCGTCTTACGCCCCGCGCGGCGCTCGAACTCGTTTATGATTTCGGGCGGAAAGCCGTTGGGATAGGTCGGGAAAGGGCGCTCCGAAACCACTCCCGCAAGCTCCCAATGCCCGATGGTAGTGTCTTTTCCCTTGGATTTCTCCTTAAGGCGCGCCACCGTCGCCAGAGGCGCCTTGGATTTTTCACCCGCGTTAACGCCCTCGATGTTGAAGAGTCCCAGCTTCTTTAAGTTGGGGACGTCAAATTTAGGCGATTTGGCGATTGCCGAAAGCGTATCGCTTCCCGCATCGCCGTATTCGGCGGCGTCGGGCATCGCCCCGATACCCACGCTATCTAAAACTATTAAAAATACTCTCATAAATTATTTCCCTCTATTACCGGAATTAAGATAATGGATGCGGGGCTAGGCTCGGCAAGCCGGGGAATAGGAGCCTATTGTAATAAGTGACTATTTCACGGCACAGACAGTAAACACCGCCCCGCGCCATTAGATTAATTCCGAATATTAAGAGCTAGTTCCAAAGCTATATACATCATTTCCTTGAAAGAACTTTGGCGGTCTTCTGCGGACAATGCTTGATGGGTGACGAGGGAGTCGGAAATGGTGAGGATGGCGAGGGCGCGCTTACCCGCCTTGTAAGCGTTCATGTAGAGCGCGGCGGCCTCCATCTCGACAGCGAGAATGCCGTTTTCTTTAAAATAGTCCGCCATGCCGCCTTCGCCGTAGAAGACGTCGCTCGAGAAAACCCGGCCGGTGACGGCGCGGTCGCCCGCCGTTTTTTCGGCTATCTCTTGCGCCGCCGCCAAAAGTTCGGGCGAGGCGGTTGCCAAAAAGTCCTTAGGGAGGCCAAAGTTTTCGGCGAATGAGGAGCGCGTCAGCGCCGTTTCGGCAAGCACGATGTCACGCACTTTAAGCCTTGGGTCGGTGGCGCCCGCCGAGCCCACTCTGACAATATTTTGAACGCCGTAGAAGTTAAAAAGCTCGAAGCTGTAAATGCCGATGGAGGGCATGCCCATGCCCGAAGCCATCACCGAGACGCGCTTTCCCTTGTAATAGCCGGTGTAGCCCTGCACGCCCCGAACATCGTTGACGAGGACGGCGCCTTCCAAAAAGTTCTCGGCGATATAGCGCGAGCGAAGCGGGTCGCCCGGCATCAGCACCGTTTCGGCAAAGTCGCCCGCTTTGGCGGTGATATGCGGAGTAGGTATTTTCATTTCCTGATGTCCTTCCATATTAAACCCCCTTCTGTTCAAAAATATTTTTATTTAGTTTTCGCAATAATTTTAATATCTATCGGCGCGATAAGAATGCGCGCAATAAAAAAGCTTTATTTGCAAAATACGGCGTTTATGACAAAAAACAACATATAAACCTTGTTTAGTTCATTTTGTGCCGAACATCCTATCGCCCGCGTCGCCCAGCCCGGGCAGAATATAGCCCTTGTCGTTGAGTGTGCGGTCGAGTGTGGCAACATAAATTTGAACGTCGGGATGCGCCGCCGCCACCGTTTTCACGCCCTGCGGCGCGGCGATAATCGACATCAGTTTGATGGACTTGGCGCCGCGCGCCTTGATCGCCGCGATAGCGGCCGAGGCCGAGCCGCCCGTCGCCAGCATGGGGTCTAAAACGACCGCCGTCATCTTGTCTATTCCGTCGGGAAGCTTTAAGTAATACTCCTTGGGTTCCAGCGTTTCCTCGTCGCGGTAAAGCCCGATGTGACCGACTTTGGCTGTCGGGAAGAGCTTGTGCACGCCGCCGACCATGCCGAGTCCGGCGCGAAGAACGGGTATTATCGCCACCGAGTTTTCGACCACGGCGCGCTCGGTGCAGATTTCGAGCGGCGTCTTAACTAAAATTTCCTTGGTCGGGATGTCCTTGAAGCTCTCATACGCCATCAGCATGGTAATTTCTTCGACAAGCTCGCGGAACTCCTTGGTGCTCGTAGTTTCCGAACGCAGAATCGCCACTTTGTGGCGGATAAGCGGATGGTCGAGAATCGTTACATTTTGAAATTTTTCCATTCCTTTTACCTTATTGGCCTTGTTTTTTGCCTACATTTCGGCGCAACGCGCTAATCCACAGTTTTTCGTTTTTCATTTTTCGTTCGGCGTAAGCCGCTATCCGCCGTTTTTCGTTTTTCGTTTCTCGTTTTTCGTTCTATCTTCCCGCTCGTGCTATAAACTTATTCTAACGCCCTCGGGAACGTGGTTTTTATAGACGAAAACGAACTTGAATCCCGCGCTTGCGGCGGCCGCGGCGGCTTGGGCATACCGCTCGCCTATCCGTTCGCCGGTGTGTCCGTCGGAGCCGAAAGTGATGAGCTCGCCGCCCAGCTCGCGGTAGCGTTTGAGAATATCCAAAGAGGGCACGAAGGCCTCCGATTTCATAAAGCCGATGTGTGAATTTATCTCGAGGCACTTGTTCTTTTTGATTATCGTTTTTAAAACATCGTCCAAAACCTCGGGGGCGTCGGTGCGCTTGAGCGCGGGCTCGGCGTATGGCGAACGGCGGCCGATATAGCCGAAGTGGCCGACAATATCAAAGTGATAAGGCGCGTCAAGGCTCCTTCTCACCGCTTTGAAGTAGCGACCGTAAGCCATTTCTCGGTTGCCCGAGTTTAGGTAGTATTCCTGCTTGTAAACGTCCTCGCCTTCGACAAGGTGAATGCTGTTTATGATGACGTCGGTCTTATAGCGCTCCAGCCGATAATCCCGCTCAACTTGGGCGGAGTGGCCGACCTCGAGGCCTATGGCGTAGTAAATTTTGCCGAAAAACTCCTCCTTGAGCGCCTGAGCCTCGGCAAAATACGCGGCAAGGTCGAGCGGGCGGCAGTAGGTGAATCCCGCGGCCGCCAAATCGAGGTCGTGATGCTCGGTGGAAGCGACATAGTCAAGCCCCAGCGCTGCCGCCGTTTCGACAAGGCTTCTCAGCGTCTGCTTTCCGTCAAAGCTATATGTGCTGTGGGTATGCGTATCAATCATATCGATTTACTCTAAATTACAGGATAATCGTAAAGGGGCCGTCGTTCAGCTGTTCTATTTCCATATGCGCGCCGAAGACGCCGAGTTTTACGGCGGTGCCGCCCTTTCGGAGCGTGTCCGCCATAAGATTATACATTGCCTCGGCGCGGGCGGGCTCCTCGGCGCCGCCGAAGTCGGGGCGGTTGCCGTGGCCTTTGCCGCATTTGCCTAGGAGGGTGAACTGCGACACCAGCAAAATTTCGCCGCCGATATCGAAAAGCGAAAGATTAGTTTTTCCGTTTTCGTCGGCAAAAATTCTGAGCTTGGGTATTTTTTCGGCGGCTCTCAGAAGGTCTTCCTCAAGGTCGCCCCGCTCCACGCCGAAAAAGACGACGATGCCGCGGCCGATTTTAGAGACCGCTTCATTGTCTACTCTCAAGACCGCCGATTTGACGCGCTGAAGCACTATTTTCATTGGTTGCCCGACTTTATGATTTCTTCCACGATGTCCGCCGCCATTTCGACGAGCTCGGCGCAGGGGCGCTTTTTGTAGTATTCGTCCGTCCTTGCCGCGGGCACGGGATTGTGCGCGTTTTCAAAGCCGCCGACTAAAAGCTCCTTGCAGACTATGGCGCCGTTTTCTGCCTTGAATTTTTCGGCGAACTTTTGCACCGTCTTGTAGAGCGCCGCCTTTTCGGCCGTTTGGTCGGGAGAATCGAAGCCGTATAAAAGCCCCAACACTAAAGCGCCGCCGCTGACCGCGCCGCACACCTCGCGCATTCTCGCCAAGCCGCCGCCGAACGGCGACATTAAAAGCGCAAGCTCGCTTTCGGATTTTCCGGTTTCCTCAAAAAACGCCCTCGCTACAGCTTGCGCGCAGTTATAACCTTGTTTGAAATAATCTTTCGCGATCTCGCCCTTGCTCATAGCTTTCATCCTTATGGGGCGCAATCCTGCGCCGCATAATTAGAATAGCATAATTTCGGCGCGGTGTCGAGTTTTAAAGATTATCTTACATCTGATTTCTCGGCGAAGCCGTAGTTTTTGGCCATTCGCGCGATATCGCCCTTTAGCGTGTCGACGAGATGGGAGGGGGATATGGCTCGCGCGCAGTTGCCGTATTGCAAAAACCAATAGCGGATGGCGCGGGGCGACGCGGTCAAAGCGACCTCGATATCGCCGCCCTCGGCGTCGGTCAGCACCGTTTCTTTGAGTTTTTTGACGTCAAAATTAAACCCGAACCAGTCTATAATGTCGTTGATAAGCGACTCTTTGGCGATAAAAACTATCCGCTCGGGAATGTCCAAAAACATATAGGGAAGCTTGTTCATAAGCTCGCCGAGTTTGACGCCTTTTTCATAGCCGGGCAACGTCACGAGCTCGCGGCTCGGACGGTTTATCGGCTCGATTCCCGTGATGAGATCGAGGCGGAAAGTGCGCAAATCCTCCGTCCCCGCCACGTTGGCGACGAGATAATAGCGCTGATTTCTTAAAATCAGATGGTAGGGGCTAGCCTGATATTTGTCGCTTTTCCGTTTTTTCAGCGTTTTGTCAAGCCCGTAGTGATTGTAGAAAAAGCGCACCATGCCGCCGTGCTCGATGGCCTCGTCGATGACCTCAATCGTCCAAAACAGCTCTTTATTGGGCGTTTTTTGCCACTCATCTATGTTTACGACGTTTTTTTGATGAAAGCCGAAATATTCGCCGCCCTCCCGCCTCAGCTTCTCGATGAGTTTTTTGGTGTTGTCGGAATCGACGAACCGCGACGACATGACGCTGTCGATGAGCATTTGAATTTCCGATTTTTCAAAGCGCCGCTCGGCAAGCCAAACGCCGCGCCCGTCCGAGCTTATGTCGTAGTCGGCCTCGCGGAGGAAGGAAATATTCCGCCCAACCGCCTTTCTTTCGCAGGTGAGATCGAAGTCGCGCTCGAGATAGGATATGATTTGCTGCTGCGTCAGCGGATGGTCGGCGTCGGAATACCTCTCCAAAACCTGAAGGATTCTCAGGTTAATAAGCTTTTTTGCCTCCATATTTGTCCCCCCTTGTTTATTTATCTATATAGATATTATAGCTCATACCACGCAATGTCAAGTCCCTGATTCGGGACAATAACGGTTTTTCGGAACCGAAATCGGGACATTTTTTGCCTTAGAATCGTTATTGCCGGGGCAGCAATTTAAACTGTTTCAAGTTAAATCTTCCTTCGCCTGATTTCAAAAACAAGTCTGCAATTAGCAACTAGACAGAGTTATCGGTTGTTCCCATAATTTGCATGGTTAAAAACCGTATTTTTCAAGTTATAATCGGGGCGAGGTGAGATATATGGAAAAACTACATACAAAAAAGCTGCATATTGCTTTTATTTCGGTTGTGATTGCCGCGGCGTTCCTTTTTGCGGCATGCTCGGCTTCGCTTTACGGCGCCGCCGAAAAATACTCCGACAATCTCTATTTGGACAATGGCATAATCGAGGAAGGCGCCGAGGTTGAAAACCCGGGCGAAAACGAGCCCATCGGTGAAATCGGCGAGGAAGCTAAGGAACCCGATACCCCAAAAACCAAACTATACATACTGACTAAGGTGAGGCTCACCGTGAGGAGCGGCGCTTCCACCTCGTATGCCGCTCTCGGCCAGATTGAATCCGGCGAGCTTATAGCTTACCGCGGCATCGTTTCGGGCTGGTATAAAACGGTTTATAAAGGCGGCGACGCTTACGTCTCGGCGGATAAGCAGTATTCCGCGCTCTATTCGATGAATATATTCGAAAATGAAAAAGTCGAAGAAGTAATAGAGGTGGGCGAAACGCTCATAGGTTTTCCCTATGTCTACGGTGCAGTTCGGCTTCACGGCGGCAACGGCACCATTTACAAAACTTTCGTCTACGGCAAGTTCGATTGCTCCTCGCTGACGCAATACATCTTCTACTACGGCGCCAAAGTCAACCTCGACACCGTGACGCGGATGCAAATAAAGCAGGGCGTCCACGTCGATAAAGCCAATCTAAAGCGCGGCGACCTCATGTTTTTCACCAACTCCTCAAGGATGAATCTTTCGGGAATCGAGCGCGTCGGCCATGTCGCGGTCTACCTCGGCGACAACTACATCCTGCACACCGCCTCGACCTACGCAAAAATCGAAAAGATTTCCTCGACACGCTGGTCTTACTACATCGAGTCCCGCCGCATGATTTAGCAATAACCCCATTGAATGCGAGCATTCAATGGGGACCCTTTTTTTATTCAATAGGGAAATCGTTAATGGGTTTTGGAGAGGGAATTTTATAGACAAAAATAGATTTTTTTCGTAAATGAAATTAAGCCGTAATATTTGCGGCCGAAACTAATATAGCCTTGAGATTTGCGAAAAATAAAGCTCTAAATCTTTAAAAGATATATAAAATGTATTTTGGTTTTCAAATAAAGCCGCTTGTGTTATAATTTATCAAGCAAAAGACAAAACTACTATTCGGATATACGAACCAGCTCGCCCATGTCGCATTCCAGCGCGGAAGCCAGACGGTGCAAGACAATAAGCGACGGCATGCTCAAGCCGTTTTCAATCCGGATAAGGTATTGCCTCGAAACACCCGCTTTTCTTGCCAACTCGACCTTGGTAAGTCCCGCTTGTTTGCGCTTGTCCGCCAACGCGATTTTGATTTCTTCCAATTTTTACCACCTCTACATAACAACTGTAAAAATTATATTACGTCACTGATTAAAGATTGTCAAGAAAAGATACCGAAAAATGTGAAGAAATTCTTGATGATTTTTTAAAAAACTATGATATAATGTAAACGTTATGCTACATCAGTAAGGAGATAACTGAAATGACTTTAGGCGAAGTGATTGAAAAGATTCTGAATGAGAGCAATTTGACGATGTCGGCGTTCGCCAAAAAGGTCGGATATTCCCGTCAATATATCTACGACCTCATCAAGAACAAAGAGGACACCGGCCATCAGAGAAAAATTCAGCTCGACACTTTGAAGCGAATCTGCGACGCCACGGGCTACAGCCTCAAACGCCTGCTCGAAGACATCAACTACATCGAAAGGCCGCTGCCTCCCAACACGCCCAACACCGTGATCGCGGTCGGAAAAAACGGCGAGAGGAAGGAATACCAGCTTTCGAGCAGCGAAGTGCAGGTCATCATGCAAATGGCCGAGGCACTTAAAGGCAAATCCCGCTAAGCTCCGCCTCGCGGAAACCCGCATATTACCCGACAAACCGCTCGTCCGGCTTGACGGGCGAAAAAATCTTCCTTAAAAAACCAAAAGCCGCTAACCCAGCGGCTTTTTTATATTTGAATGGCAAAGTAAAACCAAATATTTTGTTATTATTCAACCACTTTTACTTTCATTTTTTCGATAAGTTCCAATACTTTTGCTTCTATCTTTAGCAAGGCTTCTGCTTTGGGTGTGCCTTCGAATTCCACCGATTCAATGAGGTCCCATTTCATGTTGTTTCTTTCTATTATTTCGTGAAGTTCCCTTTCGGCTCCGCCGGACCAGCCGTAGGAGCCGAGTCTGAAAGCAACTTTATTTACTATGCGTTTTCTGCCCAGCTCACCGAGAGCTTCGGCCATCGGCGGATATAACTTGTATTCATACGTCGGGGCGGCAATAATAACTCCCGCCGATGCAAAAACCTTGGCGACGGCTTCTCCGATATTTTCTTTAGGTAGTTCTACTAAATAATATTTAATTCCCTTGTTTTTCAGAGTATTTTCAATCACGGGCAGGGCTTTTGCCGTCATGCCATACATCGAGCCCCAAATAACGGCAACCTCGTTCTTACCGTAGCCTTCGGCGCATTTTGTATAGCGGGTGTAATCCTCGATTACTTTTTGAGGATTTTTTCTATATACCGGGCCGTGTCCCGGCGCAATCGTCTTAATTTCAAGCATTTTCGCCTTTTCAATAGCCTTTTTAACACTGGTTGTAAACGTAGATAGGACGTTGGCATAGTATCTTTCGGCTTCGGCTTCAAACATTTCCACTTCGGCGTCTGTGAGCTCGTCATCGAAATGCCGGTCTTGCGTTTTGCCGAAGGAGCCGAACATATCACAGGCAAACAGCGTTTGGGTTCCTGATTCGTAGGTATACATGGTGTCCGGCCAGTGCACGTTGGGGACGGGGTGAAAACTGAGGACCTTACCGTTTCCGAGATCTAAGGTATCGCCCTCTTTAACTACTTTAACTTTATCCTCACCGTAAAAAGAGGCAAGCAACCTCGCGGCCGGCGCGGTGCAGATTATTGTAAAATCTTCTTTAATCTTTCTGAAATTTGAAATCCAGCCCGAGTGATCCGGCTCCATATGATTAACTATCAAATAATCGACTTTCTCGGGTTCAACCCCTAAGTCGCCTAAACATTGATAAAGAGTTTCGGGAACGCCGTCCCAGCCTATTACGCCGTCAATGACGGCGGTCTTATCGCCCTGAACGATGTAGGAATTTAGGGTTACTCCGTTTCGTATTTCCCACATTCCTTCAAACAAGATATCCTCAACGTTCATTGTCAACATGTGTATCCCGTCTGCTATTTTCAATGTCTTCATAGCTCTTCCTCCTGTTTCCGATAAGTCCGATAACCTTATGTTAAACCTTTTAGACCTATATTATCATTTGCGAGTTATTAACGCAACATTTGCCAAAGAAAAAGGATGCGGTTTTTTATTGAAGGCAAAGCGCGTGCCGCCAAAGAAATTTACGGCGACTACAATTTTAATCCCTTTAGTAAAACAGTATGTTCATGAATTTTGTTTTTGAAAAGTAATAACTTACACCCGGTATTTTGGTGGATTATATGAGGATTTTATATCCCGAATTTGACACCAATTCTGACACCAAAATTGACACCACTGACCTGTTTTTTAGGTAGGTCTATCCTTAAAAACAGCATAAAAAGAGCCGCCAATCCCTGAAAACATGGGATTTGACGGCTAAATGGTGGAGACAATAGGACTTGAACCTATGACCCCCTGCTTGTAAGGCAGGTGCTCCAACCAACTGAGCTATGCCTCCTTGATATTAAATTGTCCGCGCATTTGCGCCTTTCGGCTGCGTTTAATGGATTTTTGGTGCCAAACCGAGCTGAAAAGCCCTTTATGGCAGGAAGGCTGTTTTTATTCAAAACAGCCCGCCTTAGTTGGTGACCCCAGGGAGAATCGAACTCCCGTTACCGCCGTGAAAGGGCGATGTCTTGACCGCTTGACCATGGGGCCGATAAATTGGTAGCGGCGGTCAGATTCGAACCAACGACCTGCCGGGTATGAACCGGCCGCTCTAACCAGCTAAGCTACGCCGCCATAAATAATTGTGCGACAAGTGTTTGTTTTGATGGTTGCGGAGGTAGGATTTGAACCTACGACCTTCGGGTTATGAGCCCGACAAGCTACCACTGCTCTACTCCGCGTCGTTACAAACACTACTGCCGCACAATGCTTGATTATAATATATTATTCAAGCGCTTTTGTCAATGGTTTTTTGAAAGGAAAAATAGGTAAATCCCGATTTTTTCGCCTGCTTTTCGCTGTTTTTTCGCCGCTTTCAGGTATTTTTACGCCGCTTTTATCCGCTTTATATTTATAATTAACCAGCCGTCGGAACTAAAATATATTTCCTTATTTTTATTTTATGATGGCATTTAACAGATGGTTTTTGCGGTAATCAAATCTGCAAAATAAGCCTCCTTTTCTTCGCGATTTTCAAAAAATCAAGGTAACAAAAACGCCGATTGATAAAATCGGCGTTTGTTTAATCAGAGTTTTTAGATTTTTTGTTACTTTGCTTGCTGTTACTTCGCTTATTCTTCGGGGTTTTCGGCGTCTGCGCTTAATATTTCGGAAACGCTTTCCATGACGGCATCGGCGGGCGCTTCGGCAGTAGGCGCTTCGGCTGTCTTTTGCTCGGGCGCGTCAACGTTGAAGGTGTGGGGGACGCTGCCAATGGCGCCGATTTTTTTAACAAGGCGGACTATTATCTCGATGCCCGTTTCCAAGGTAGAGGCTTCAAAGCGTTCGGATTTGTCGAGACAGGTGTGGTAGTAGTTGGTGGGAGTGGGGTTTTGGGCGGCAATCGTGACGGTGGGAATGCCGATTTTGCAAAACGGTGTGGAGTCACAGCCGCCTATGGGGTTGACTATCGTCTTGGGGTTTGCGACTTTCCCCGTTTCGCGCATCGCCTCAAGCGACATGTCGATGAGCCGTTGGTCGAACTTGGTGCCCTGCCAAAGGTCGCCCTTGACTACCTCGAAGTGTCCGGCGTCGGCAATAGAGTCTACATTAATTTGATAGGCATTCTTAAGCGCTGGCTCGCTCTTGTGCGCCTTGGCGTAGGCGGAGGAGCCCTTGAGGCCGGCCTCTTCGGCGGCAAAGCAGATGTTGACGAGTTTTATATCTTTGGGGAGCTCTTCGGGATGGTCTTTGAAATATTTCATCACCATCATATTGACGCCGATGCCCGAAAGGTTGTCCATGGCGCCGGGCGAACCTATCGTCTTGTCGTGCGACAAAAACTGGGTGATGAAGAAAAAGCCGGGAATGAAGAAGATAGGCACGACGTAAGTCGCGACAAACCCGCCGTAGGTGCCGCCGGCAAAGTTTATTTTAATGTTCATAATCGAAAAGCCTATCATGGCGAGCGCGCAAAGCACGCCGTAGCCCGCCTTAATAAGCGCTGTCTTGGGATTTTGGACGGACAGCTTCCAGCACCAGCTGCTGTCGTAGTGGGCGCCCAAAAACACCGTTGTATTGCCTTCGCCGAGCTCGGTTATGATGTTTTTCGCCTTTTCCTTTTTAAAGCAGAAGTCCCACATGCCGGTGTAGCGGATAATTTGCGTCAGCGTGAACACCAAAATTCCGACATAGCCGACAAGTGCCAGAATGGCGGCCGTCGCGCTTATATAGTAAAACACCAGTAGCGCAAGCGTCGCCCAGCCTAAATAGTTGATGGCGCCGATGCTGGCGCGGGGCGCAAAGACGAATTCTTCGGTTTTGGGAGTTAGATTGGTTCTTTTTTTGATTTCGGTCTGGATTTTTTCGGCGGCGGCTTTTTCCTCGGCGCTTCCCGGAAAACGGCAGCCGTCCGCTTCGATTTTTTGAATGAACTCCATCGCTTCGGAGGCGTATTTTTGATACATAATTTTCCTTCCTTTTCGCTCAAAATATATTTAATTATAACATTTTATCCATCGTAATGCAATTTATTTCTCAAAAAACCGCGCCGACTCAAAAAAACCTAAGGTTAAATGAAATATTCAAAAAATTAACAGGTTATGCAAATTGAAAAACGAAATGGGTTGAAAGGAAAATGAGTTAAGGGGTGCGAGTTAAAAAAGTATCGCTAAATTTCCCGCGGCTCGGTGCGGAATAGAATGGTTTTGAGGGCGGCGCTCAAGGGAAAAAATAAAACCGCCGTAATGATGACGTTTGAAACAAAATGCGTCCCGTAGAACCAAATGCCGCGGACGTAGTAAAGCTCGAACAGGCGAAATAGTTGAGAGCTTTCGACGCCTCCCGCCGCCGCGAACAAGACGTCTATAAGAGAGGTTAGGCCGCCGAAGGCCACCGTGAATAGGGCGGCGAGCGCGACGGCGCGGACGGCGCCGCAGCGGCGGAGCAAAAGAGCGCCCGAAAGCCCTAAAAGGTTCCAATGAATGAAGTAAGCCGGCACCCAGGTGCCGAAGCCGTAAATAATTGTTTCGGTGACGCAAAAGCACAAAGTGATGAGGAAAGTGCGCCTTGTGCCCAGCGCCGACGAGAACACCAAAATAAAGAGCGTGACGACCTCGACGTTGGGAACAAAGGAAAGCACCAGCTTTCCCGCCGTCAAAATAGCCGAGCAAACGCCGATGAGCGCGAGGTCAAACGCGCGTGAACGAGAAAACTCGCGGCTCTTTTCTTTAGTTAAAACGAAATCCGCTTGCATCAGGCAAAGAACCTCAGTGCCAAAAGATAGGATGCGCCGTCCACAACGGGCAGAAGCGCGACGCCGACGTTGGAATAAAAGTAGGTCTTGCCTCCCTGATCCAGCGGGTCGGGATTGTAAAAATCCTTGAGCGCGGCGTCGTCGATGTCGTGGAAAACGGCGATATAGCTGAACTCGGCGGCATCGGCCTTGAGCCCGCCTATCTCGGTGACGTAGACGCCGAAGCCGCTGCCGTCAAATACGTAGGCCGAAATAATCTCTTTTTCTTTCATCTCGATAAGCGCGTCATGCAGGTTGTTCGCCCTTGTGGTAAACTCAAAAACGCTCTCGCCGACTGTGAGCGTTATCGTTTTTTCCTCCGAACTGCCCTCATATCCCGACAGCTTGTTTTCCAGCTCGGACACCTTTTTCTTGAGCTCGCTGTAATCGCAAGCCGAAAGCACGGCCGAAAGCAAAATTACGGCAACAAGTAACAGCACCGTTAATATAATTCTTCTGTTTTTTTGCATTTTTCGTTTTTCACCTTGTTTTTTATCTGCTAATTTTCTAACTTGCTTGATCTTTAATTTTAACCTTTCCCCCCGTTAAACGCGCGCGTTTAACGGAATTAAAAATGCCGTTTCCAAGGAAACGGCACGGAAAAACAAGCGCAGAGCGCATGCTCCCGTCCCTTTCCCTCCGAAAGTCGGGTTCAATTTTTCGGGCAGGTCTCCTGACTCGGGTTCAACCTTGCCGCGCCTTCCCAAATAGTGGCATATGCGGCTCGTCTCCCTTACAGTAGCGGGGGCTGTCCCGGCTTATACCGGGTTCCCTTTTAATCCTTCACCGAAGGAACCTCGAAAAATTTTGCGGACTCTTTTACTAAGTCCGATTTTTAGTTACCAAACCAACTTGTTGGTTTTTTATTACTTAATGGGCTTTATTATATAGCCGTCCTTTGTGTCGACGAGCTCGAAGCCGAGCGCTTTGATTTCGGCGCGGAGCGAATCGGCGAGCGCGAAGTTCTTTTCGGCCTTAGCCTGCTTTCTCTTTTCGGCAAGCGCCGTTACGTTCTCGGGAATCTCCCCGGACGGCGCCGCTTCCGATGCCATGGGCGCGGCGGTTTCCAAACTTAGCCCTAACACTTTATCCATCTTGAGGGCAAGATAAAAAATATCCTTGCTCTTTTCCTCTTTCACCATGGTGAACAGCACGCCGACGGCGAGAGGAATATTGAGGTCGTCGCGGACGGCTCCGTCAAACTCGTCCTCATACTTTTTCAGAATTTCGGGATTGGTGGGTTTATCTGTCGTTTTGTGTTGATAAAGCGTCGAAAGCAGACGTTCGTAGGCTGTTTTCGCGCCGTCCATGCCCTCGAAAGTGAAATTCAGTTTCTTGCGGTAATGCGCCTGAAGGCAGAACAGCCTGAAAGCCATCGGCGGATAGCCCATCTCTTTGAGCTGCTCGATGGTGTAGGTGTTTTTGAGGCTCTTGGACATCTTGCCGCCGTCCACCTGCATGAATTCGCCGTGCATCCAGTAATTGACGCTCTTCTTGTCGGTTAGCGCCTCGTTTTGGGCGATTTCGTTCTCGTGGTGGATGGGTATGTGGTCGACGCCGCCGGTGTGGATGTCAAAGACCTCGCCCAAATATTTCATGCTCATCGCCGAGCACTCGATGTGCCAGCCCGGATAACCCTTGCCCCACGGGCTGTCCCACTGCATGATATGGCCGGGCTCGGCCTTTTTCCAAAGCGCGAAGTCCTCGGGGTTTCTTTTTTCCTCGTTCACTTCGACGCGCGCGCCCGCCTGTTGCCGGTCAAGCTTGATGCCCGACAGTTTGCCGTAGCCGGGGAATGTCGAAATGTCGAAATAAATGCCGTCCGAGGTCTCGTAGGCGACTCCCTTTTTCTCCAGCTTAACCACGATATCGAGCATTTCGTCGATGTGGTCGGTCGCCTTAGCTATTATCTCGGGTTTTCCGATGTTGAGGCTTTCGAGGTCCTTAAAAAAGACTTCGCCGTAAAAAGCGGCGATTTCCTCCGGCGTTTTCTTCTGCTCCTTGGCGGCGGCGGCCATCTTGTCCTCGCCCTCGTCGGCGTCCGACATAAGGTGGCCGACGTCGGTGATGTTCATGACGCCCTTCAGCTTGTAGCCGCAGTATTTCAGCGTGCGGCGGAGAAGATCCATAAAAATGTAGGTGCGCATGTTGCCGATGTGGGCGTAGCTGTATACGGTCGGGCCGCACGAATACATCGTCACCTTGTTACCGATCGGCACGAACTCCTCTTTCTGTCTTGTCAGCGTATTGAAAATTTTAAGCATTCTTTTAACTTGATAAACCTTTTTGGCTCTATATAAGCGATTGTGGAATTAATTATTATTCCTGATTAGTTTGGACATCGGCATTTATGTGTTTGTCGGGACAGTCGGCCGATTTGTCGCACACCGCGCAGGCGCTCGCCGCCTCGGCGGCCTTGCCGTTAGCGTTGAGCTCGTCGACGGTCAGAGAATAGGCACAGGCACTGACGCCGAGCTGCTTCTCGAGCGCGCCTATGCGGCGGTTTAAGCGCCTGAACTCCTCCATGATGGGATCGGGAAGCAGAATTTGGTTCATATCGGCGATGCGTTCGCCTTCCTGCTTGACAATCCGGCCGGGCACGCCCACCACGGTGCAGTAGGGCGGGACGGATTTCAAAACGACGCTGCCCGCGCCGATTTTGGAGCCCTTCCCTATAACCAGCGGCCCCAAAACCTTTGCGCCCGCCGAAATCATGACGTCGTCCTCGATGGTGGGGTGGCGCTTGCCTGTATCTTTGCCGGTGCCGCCCAGCGTCACGCCCTGATAGAGCACGACGTTGTTGCCTATCTCGGTCGTCTCGCCGATGACAAGCCCCGCGCCGTGGTCAATCATTATGCCGGTGCCGATTTTGGCGGCGGGGTGAATCTCCACCGCCGTCTTGCGGCGGACGCGGGCGCTTATGAACAGCGCCGTGCGCTTCATTCCCCTAATCCAAAACCAGTGCGCCATGCGGTAGCCTACCAGCGCGCGGAAACCCGCCGAGGTAACCACCACCTGCCACTTGCTTCTCGCCGCCGGGTCTTTCTCTAAGACGGCAGTCAGGTCTTTCTTTATATTGTCGAACATCGTTGCTCCGTTAGGTTATTCCTTTAAATAAGCAGCTGCCTAAAAATTTAATTTTTTTGCTCGCGCAAGTCCATTGCGAACACCAGCGCGCCGGGCAGCTTTTGGATAATCTTAAAGCCGTATTTTTTGTAGAACGGCACGCCCTTTTCATTTGCCGTGCTCACGGTCAGAAAGGCGCCGGGTATCTTTTGCTCTTTTAGTCGCCGCATCTGCTCATTCATCAGTCTATGCCCCACGCCCATTCTTTGATAGCCGTCTAAAATGTCGATGTGAAGGTGGGCGGGGTATTTTTTTAGATAGCGGCAGGTCACGACGGGCGTCAAAAACATCTCCGCGGCAAGCACTTTGTGCATTTTCCAAATGCGCTTGAGATAGTTCTCGCGGAAGAACTTGTAAAATGCCTTGGAGTCGGGCGCGGAGATACAGTAGCCTATCGCCTCGTTGTTTTCGTTTGCGGCAACGACGACATTACCCGGCGCGAACTCCATATAGGGCTCGATGAAGCAGCCTGCCACCAAGTCCTTGTTTTTTATGTATTTGGGGTCGGTCGCCGTCTTGTGGCAAATATCTCTGAGCGCTTCCCAATCCTTTTTTTCATATCCACGAATAGTTATTTCCATACCGAACACTCCTATTACGACTTATGAAACCTTTATTTTTAAGCGGCGCTGTTTGCGATAACACGATACATGGCGTCGGGCAGGATGCCTCCGCCGTCAAACCAAAGTGTGTAATTCATTGTCTCGGCAATCAGTTCCATACGGAAGGAGAAGGTGACGGTGAAAGTTGCCGGCGGCATATGGAATTCGGGCTTGATGGCCTCCATAAACTTGGACACCTTGACATCGGCGACGAGGTATTTGACGACGGGGTTCATGGTGGCGTAGCCGCCCCAAACTAAAATCTGGCCGAGAGTGGCGTCGCTCATGCATTGCTTGAGGTCGTCGCTGACGGTGGAGAGCTTGGCGGACTGGACGGCGGAAATATCCAAAATGGTGTCGGGCTCGACGACGACAAGTTCGCCCAGCGTCATAATCTTGAGGGCGTCATTGAGGTTTTTGACGGTGGCGTTGGCGTGCTTAAAGCTGACCAAAACTTTCTCGCTCATGTCGTCGGCTTCCTTCATGTAGACGGTCTTGCCGTCATCGCCGTTTGCGGCGGCTACAAGATAGCCTCTGACCTTGACGAAGGTGCTGAGCGAAAGATAAGCGGGATTGGATGCGTCGAAGTTAAGATATTGTCCCTCGACGGCGTCATAAATATAGACGACGTAGGCGTCGTAATCGGAAAGCGGCGCGGGGTGCACGCTCGGGTTGTAAGCCTCAAAGTCGTCGCCCATCCGGACCGCGAACACCAACTGAGGAAGCCCGTTGTGTGCGGGATTCAGTTCGTCGTAGAGCTCGATCGTGCCTGCGTTGTCGACAAAGAGCGCGGCGTTTTCAAGATCCAGCGTCACGTTCAGCATGATGTCGTTGGCGTATTTCTTTATGTAGCGCTGGCCGACACCCGTCTCGTCGGTATAAAAGTCGCCCGTCTCATAGTGGTAAATCCTGTAAGTATAAACGTAAAGGTTGGCGGGCTCGTCTGCGGCTATTCCGGCAAAAACCTCAAAAGAGCTCGTCGCCTGATTCCAAATATAGAGGGGCGTAAGCGTGCCGGCGTCGTAGGCGGCGCGCTCCTCCGCCGTCGCGATAAAGTAGTTTTGGAACTTGTCGATATCGGGGTCGGCGAGGTTGTAAGGATAGTAGGCAACTTCGAGCTCCTTGGGAGAAAGCGGGTCGAGCGGGTCGGAAAGGCTGGCGCGGACGCCCTTGACAAAGAGATCGACGCCCGCCGCTATCTGATCCTCGGTGGCGAGGACGTAGCGCTCGGTTGCCTCGTAGTATCTGCCCGAGGCGTTTTTAATGAAAACAAACCTTGAGTCATGCTCGTAGGGCGATACCAAAACGTATTCGACATAGTCGGGGTTGCCCGCCATATTTTCGTAGACCTTGGCAAACTCGTTGATGTCGACGAGGTCGGAAATCATGAGGTTGTCGATTATATCGGTGATGCCCGCCGAGATGTTGTTTATCTTGAGGTTGGCCATACGCTTCAAAACGACATGGCTGTCGCCCTTGGCGGTTCGGGTGTAGAAATCGGCGTAGTCGGGGTCGATGCCGGTGCGGGCGTAGTAGACGCCTTCGTCGAGATACATGGAAGCGGCGGCAAGCTCGGCCGGTGTGGCGAGAACGTATTCCCCCTCGGCGTCCATGGTATACACCTGCTTGCCCGAGACAAGGTTGGCCCAGGTGGCGCGCTCGTAAGTGTCGGTCGCGATGTCGATGACCTCTTTAAGCTTGAGCTCGTTCATATCGGCGGAGAGCGTCTTGAGCGTGGAATTTCTAAGTGAAACCAGCACGCGCGGGCTCTTTTCGCGCATTAATATGAATTTGGGCTCGGGGTCGGCGTGCGCGGGATTGGATGCGTCGTATTTAACATACTTGTCGCCGTCAAAGACGAACCAGCGCGCAGGATCGGTGTCGGCCGCCGTTCTGGGACGGTATAAATCCTCGGCGTAGACTTCGGTTATCTCTTCGAGCTTCATGGTGTTGATGGCGCCGGACATCTCGTTTATCGTCGAGTTTCGAAGCGAAATTAGCACCATGGGGCTCTTTTCTTTGTCGATGACGTATTTAACTGCGGGGTCGGCGTGGGAAGGCTCGGCGGCATCGTAGGGAACGTAAATCGTGCCCCACTTAACGAGCCAGCTCGACTCGGGGTCGACGCCCGGAACCGCCTCGCGCATGACGTCTTCGCTTATTATGTCGATGAGGTTGTAGAGCTTGGCGTCCTTGATGGTGTCGGCCAGCTCGCCGCCGTTTTTAATCTGAATGTCGGCGACAAGCTGCAGCGTCATGTCGGATGTGCCGATATGGGCGCGCAGATAGTCGGGCTCGGCGCCCTCGGCGGGCTCCAAGCTCCCCTTGAGCGCTACGGTGTCGGCGTCCACTATATAGCCGGCAAGCTCGGTATATTCAATGGGCTCGCCCGCGCCGATGACGAGATTGGCGGGAATGTTCAAAAATCCGCCGACAAGCCCCTGGCTCAATACGCTCGGGTATGCCGGAATGTCAATGAAGATGTTGGAAAGGGAGATGTAGCCGCTCTGTTTGACGGTAACCTCAAAGCCGCCTCCGTCCGCCGATTCGACTTTAACATTGTTGACGTAGGCGGGGACGAAATATTCCTCGCCCGGAACTATTTCGGCGCTCTCTTCAAACTCGACGTATTCGTAAGTCCCTTCAAAACTGAACTCATAGCTTACGTTGCCTTCGCCGTCCACTATCCGCTCATATTTATCGCCCGTAAAGGTTTCAAGCAAACCTTCGTCAATCTCGCGGTATTCGTCGACGCGGCGATATATTTTGTTGTCGCCGTGCAGGATAAACAAATCGCGGTTGATGTCGATGACGTCGGATATGTAGAGGTTATCGAGAGCGTTCGAAAGTTCGGATATCTTAGTGTTTCTTAAGGCGAGCAGCGTCTTATTGGTGTCGGCGCCCGAATAGATGTTCAGCCCGAAATCGCGGTCAATCTGGCCGAAAGTCTTGTTGTCGAGGTTGTCGACCTCGTCCATAACGTTTTGCAGCGCGTCGAAAATGGGCGTGTCGAGATTGTCATTGAAAATCTTGAGGTCGGGAAGCGTCAAATCGAATTTTTCGGAGGCGTCGCGAAGCGTGAAATTATCGAAAATCTTTCTGAAATTGTCGGGAATCTCCACGATGGGGACGTCCTTTATCCCCGTTATGTCAAATCCCGCTATTTCGTCGGGAATGTCGATGCCGTATTTCTCCTCGATGTCGTTTAAGGAAATGTTGCCGAAGTCCTTGAAGGTGTCAATCAGGCTGTTGGCAAGCTCCCAAAGCGTCATGTCGTAGACGCCCGCGGTGTTGTCAGGCTGAAACACCTGAAAGCCGGCGTAATCCTGAATCTGGCCGACGGTGACCGAGGTCATAAGCAGATAGATGGTCAGTGCGATGGAGCCGATGAAGAGAATTACTCCCAGCACCATGCCGATAAGTATATCTACAAATGTCTTAAGCCCTTTTTTCATATCAACCTCCTAAAACTGAATCTATGGGCGCATTGCGGCGTTTCTTTCGTCGTCGTGAGGCAGTCACTTATTTTCTCCCCATCAGATGTCTTCATCTTACGGGGGCCCCGATAAAGCATGTTCAAGCTTTTGGTGGTCCCCATTGAACGAATTCATTCAATGGGGTGAATTCCGAGCCTTGCACTGCATCCCAATTATTCGGTTTTTAATATACATTTGGATAAGTGTATTTGTTCGCATTGTTTTCGCTGCTTCCGGTCGGATAATTCCGCCTGTGAGCCACGGTAAGTCGTTCGAAGCGCTTCGGGGTCCCCGTTGAATGCCTGACATTCCATGGGGTGACTTTTGAGCCTTGTCCCGCATCCTTTCCTCCGGTTCGAAAAACTGAGAAATATTGCGGTTTTAAGCGAATTAATTCTTTTTGTTTCACGGTATTTATTGTATGCGGGATAATTAAAACTCTTTGCGTTTTTAATTATTGCTGTCGGGATTGGCGGACTCGTCGGCGGCGGGTGTCTCGGAAGTAGGCGCTTCGGAAGCCGCGGGCGCGGGAGCGGAAGGCGCGGGTTGAGGCGCGGCGGCCTTGGGCTTACTTTCCTTGGCCTCGAGATAAGCGAGGATTTCGGCGACCGATTTACCCTCGAACAGAAGGTCGATTTCCTCTTTGAAGATTGTCTCTCTTTCGTAGAGGAGCTTTACCATGTTTTCCATTATGCCGCGGTGCTCGTTCAAGACGGCAAGCGCGCGGTTCAACGCCGTTTCGACGATATCCTTGACCTCGGCGTCGATTTCGGAGGCTATCTTTTCGCTGTAATATACCTGCGACTGGAAGTCGCGGCCGAGGAAAATTTCCTGACTGGTGCCGAGATAAACCGCGCCCAGCCTCTCGCTCATCCCCCATTCGGTGACCATCTTGCGAGCAATGCCGGATGCGCGCTGGATGTCGCTGGATGCGCCCGTTGAAATGTCTTTTATGACGATTTCTTCGGCGGCGCGTCCGCCCATTATCATCGCTATTGTGTCTAAAAGCTGGTTTTTGGAGGCGTAGTCGTTGTCGTTGTCGGGCAGCGTGATGGTATATCCGCCGGCGGCGCCGCGCGGAATGATGCTGACTTCGTGGACGTGCGCCTCGCAATGCGGAAGCACCTTGGCGACTATGGCGTGGCCTGCCTCGTGATAGGCTGTGATGCGTTTGTCGGTTTCGGTCACTAGGCGGCTTCTCTTTTGCGGGCCTGCTATAACTTTGTTGATGGCCTCGCTGATGTCGCTCATTTTAATAAGCTTGCGGTTAGCGCGGGCGGCGAGAATGGCCGCCTCGTTAAGAAGATTTTCGATGTCGGCGCCGGTAAAACCGCTGGTCAGCCGCGCTATGTTTTTAAAGTCGACCTCGCTCGCCAGCGGCTTATTTCTTGCGTGGACGCGCAAAATCGCCTCGCGGCCTTTGACGTCGGGAATGTGGACGTAGATTTGACGGTCGAACCTGCCCGGCCGCATTAGCGCGGGATCGAGGATGTCGACGCGGTTTGTCGCCGCCATGATTATGACCCCGGCCTCGGTTTCAAAGCCGTCCATGTTGACCAAAAGCTGGTTTAAGGTCTGCTCGCGCTCGTCGTTGCCGCCGCCGAGTCCCGCGCCGCGCTGTCTGCCCACGGCGTCTATCTCGTCGATAAAGACAATGCTCGGCTTGTTTTTCTTGGCCTGTTCGAAGAGGTCGCGGACGCGCGAAGCGCCCACGCCCACAAACATTTCGACGAAGTCGGAGCCGCTTATGCTGAAGAAGTTGACGTTGGCTTCGCCCGCCACCGCCTTGGCGAAGAGCGTCTTGCCCGTGCCCGGAGGGCCTACAAGCAGCACGCCCTTGGGAATCCTGGCGCCGATTTCTTTGAATTTTTCGGGGTTTTTCAAAAAGTCGACGATTTCCTGAAGCTCTTCCTTCTCCTCATCGGCGCCCGCCACGTCGGAAAAGCGCGTCTTGACCTTGGGGTTGAGCCTCGCCTTGGTGCGCCCGAAGTTGAGCGCCTTGTTGTTGGCGCCCTGGCTGGAGCGGTAAATCCAAACGATGACCACGACCAAAACAACCATGCCGATAAGCGGAATAATCAAAGAAGTCCAAAAGCTGTTTTTGGAAGGATTGTCAAAGGAAACGGTGGGCGGAGTGGCATCCTGGGCATAAGTTATGCCTGCCAGCACCTCGTGGAAATTAGCGCGGGAGCCGATGTAGGAAAAGGCGTCGTAACGCCGCGGAAACTGTTTTACGTCAATCTCGCTCCCCGCATAACGGATGTAGACGGTGTAGTTGCCGGATACAAAAATATGACTCACCTTGCCCTCGGCTATCTTGGAAAGCAGGCTCTCCTCGCCCGAGTCAAAGGGAATCTCGGCCGCTTTGGACGAAGTGGTGAGCAGCGTCGCCGTCAAAATGACGGCGGCGATTAATGCGACGAATATAATAATACGCTTGGTGTTAGAACTCAATTATGCCTCCGGGCCAAGCCACGCGCCCGCCCATATATAGATGTAGTCATATAATTATACCATAGCAAAGAAAAAAATCAATACAATTTTTAAACCATAAAATGTATGCAAAAGCACTTGAAAAGTTGAATGCCGGCCAAAAAAAACAGGCCGCCTATTGCTATTATAATTAAAATCAGTAACCGCCCGTTCAACGGGCGGTTTAACATTAACCCTGTAAGGATTTAATGCCAGCAGCCCCTCAAAGGGCATGCTGTTCCGCCAACCGCTCACGTCGCTCTAACGGCCCCTAAAG
>Ga0116147_1001502_pt1 | contig 25491 bp, 17 predicted proteins | sample AD_JPNHG3_MetaG_FD_89749 | JGI IMG/M metagenome (GOLD analysis project Ga0116147, IMG submission 89749) | Active sludge microbial communities of municipal wastewater-treating anaerobic digesters from Japan - AD_JPNHG3_MetaG | ecosystem: Engineered > Bioreactor > Anaerobic > Digestate | place...
CATGCCCCACGCACCTTTCGTGAGCCCCGCCCTCGCCGTCACGTCTTCGAAAGTTCCGTCTCCACGGTTTCGAAAGAGGCTTCCGTGAGGGTTGTCGCCCCGGCGAAAACGCTCGATGGTCGATCCCTGTACGATGTAAACGTCGAGCCACCCGTCTCCGTCAAAATCCAGGAAGCCGACCCCTCCGCCTTTGGCCTCAGGAATGTAATCCTTGTGCTCGACTCCGCCGTTGATGTGAACGAAATCCAAGCCCACATTACGCTGTGCCGTAAACACGGGCAGTTCCAGCGCCCGTTCGTCGTTCGCCGCAGCCGTCCGGAGATCTCTTGCTGTCAGGAGCACCCCAACCACAAGCACGAAGCCGATGATCCACCAACCATGCCGCCCGCCGTCGGAACTGTCGCTTGCGGCGCTTCCCGCGCCCCCTCTCTTTGGGAGGATCCGTGCTCTCGTCCCTGTCGGCTTCTGGAATCTCATAAGCTGTTTACTGAATCGGCTCCTTCGCCAAGCCGTCCGCTTCGTCGATCAGGTAGTGACAATCCGTCGCCACATTTTCAAACCGCTGTATTTCTCCCGAAGGCCAGTTTACCGTCACCTCGTCGATCACTGCGGCACTTCCCAGGCCGAAGTGGGCCCTCGGGTCGCTGGCCGAAAAGATCGAAACGGCCGTCTTAACCTCCCACAGCTGCTTCAACTCTCCCGTCCGAACCGTAATCCGAGCTCCGATTCCGTCCCGGTTGCTCTTTCTGCCGCGTAGCTTAAACATGACCCAGTGGTTGGAGTCTCTCCGATCGCACCGGAGCAAGGCCGGCCGATCGTTCATGTTGGCCACCACGATATCCAAATCTCCGTCGTTGTCGTAATCGGCAAAGGCGGCCCCACGGCTTGATCGACCTCTTACAAAGTCAGGACCCGCTCTTTCGGAAACGTCGACAAATCCCCGTCCCGCCAGATTCAGGTAGAGGCTCCCCGGCTGGTAATACGTCTCCTTTCCTTCGGCGTACTTTAGAAACGGGACGACGTGCCCGTTGAAATGTACGATGTCTTTCCAGCCGTCCAAGTTGACGTCCATGAACCGGGCGCCCCAACCGACCAAAGGCCATTCCGCCTCCATCAGAGGCGTCTGCCCGGTTATGTCCTCCCACAGGAGGTCCCCTTGGTTATGGTATAGAGTCGAGTAGTCCGCCGAGAAGTGGGTGGCAAAGACGTCCATCCTCCCGTCGTTGTCGTAGTCCGCCACATCGACTCCCATGCTGCCCTGATTTCGGCCGTCCATGCTGACGGCCAGTCCGGTGAGGAACCCCATCTCCTCAAAGGTTCCGTCCCCACGATTGAGGTAGAGGAGATTGGGCCCGTCGTCATTGGCAACGTAGAGATCCAAATCTCCATCCCCGTCGATGTCGGACCAGACCGCAGCCAATCCGTACAGCCTGTGTTCGTCTACGACGCCGGCGGCACGAGTCGCATCCGTAAACGTTCCGTCGCCGTTGTTCCGATACAGCACGTCAGGAGACCCGGGAAGCCCTCTGGGGCCGCACAGAATCGGCTTTCCCTTGTAAAAGCAGAACAGATTCGACCCGGGCTCGGGGAGATTGTTGAAATCCAGTTCGATGTAGTTACAAACATAGAGGTCCAGCCGGCCGTCGCCGTCGTAATCCCCGAAGGCGGCGGAGGAACTCCAGAGGGGGCAGGCGACGCCCATCTCGGTTCCAACCTCGGTAAACGTACCGTCGCCATTGTTGCGGTACAGGTAGTTCGGGCCAAGATTCGTCAGGTAAATGTCAATATCTCCGTCATTGTCGTAATCGGCCGCCGTGACCCCCATCCCCCAGGCACCCTTCGTAAGGCCGGCGGATTCGGTTACGTCCTGGAACGTACCGTCTCCCAGGTTACGGTACAGGGCGCCGTGGGGATTGTCCCCCGCGCGGAACCGCTCCAGGGTGGACCCTTGCACGACGTAGATATCCGGCCGGCCGTCGCCGTCGTAATCCAGAAAAGCGATGCCACCCCCCTTGGCCTCAAAAATATACTTCTTGACGTCGGCGGCCCCGTTGATGTGGAGAAACCTGATGCCGGCGGCCTCGGTAACATCGACGAATTGGGGGACACTTTCCAGGAGCAACTCGTCCGGGCGAAGAGCTACGGCCAGAGCCGCCGCAATCAGCGACAAACTGCGTTTCATGGGGCGGCAAACTCCTCTTCGCGTAGACCTGTCTTGGAATCCACCAAATAGTGCTGATCGGCGGGGACGTCCGTAAACGTCTGGGTACCGCCGTCAAGCCAGGTCACCACCACCTCGTCGATGCGGGTGTTCGGTCCCAGGCCGAAGTGCACCCGGGGATCACTGGCCGAGTAAATGCCCACCGCACGACGATATTCGCCGATTTGGCTCAACCCTCCGGCGGTAACCCGCACTCGAGCTCCGAGCGGCTCACAGCCGGTTTTGGAGTCCTGCAGGCGAAACATCACCCAGTGTCCCTGATCGGTCCGGTCGTTACGATACAGTCTGAGTGACTCGTTAAGGTTCGCCACGATCATGTCGTAGTCACCGTCGTTGTCGTAGTCTCCAAAAGCCGCACCGCGGCTGACCGCCGGAACGGCAAAGTCCGGCCCCGCCTGGGAGGAAACTTCGATAAAGGTTCCGTCCCTCCGGTTTAGGTAGAGAGTCGGCGGTTGGCGGTATTTTTCCCGGTGATCAATGTACAGCAAGAAGGGGTATACGTGGCCGTTGACGTGAAGAATGTCTTTCCAGCCGTCGTGGTTCACGTCAAAAAACCGTGTGCTCCACGCCACCAGCAACCATTCGGCGGCCTGGATCCCGGCTTCCCCGGTGACGTCCTTAAACAACAAGCCTCCCTCGTTTCGGTAGAGAGTACTGTAGTCGCTGGCGAAATGGGTGATGAATACATCCATCAGTCCGTCGTTGTTGTAGTCGCCGACGTCGATTCCCATGCTCGCCTGCATGATGCCGTCCCCGTTCACCGCCAGGCCGCTCAAAAAGCCCATGTCTTCGAAAGTACCGTCACCGCGGTTTTCAAACAGATAGTTCGGCGTGGCGTCCTTGCCCACGATAAGGTCGAGGTCCCCATCGTTGTCCAGATCGGACCATACCGCGCTGAGGCCAAAGTACTTCTCGGCGTCGAAGGCTCCGGTTTGCTGCGAAACCTCGGAAAATGTGCCGTCACCCTCGTTGCGAAACAAAGCGTCACGACTGCCCGTAAGCCCCCGCGGACCGCACATGACGACCCGACCGAGGTAAGTACAGGCCGAGCTCTTTTCGGGCAGATGATCCACCCCGGCGTCGATGTAGTTGGCTACGTAGAGATCGAGGTCGCCGTCCTGATCGTAGTCGGCAAAGGCAGCCGACGTGCTCCATCGCGGGTCCCCGACTCCGGCCTGTTCGGTCACGTCCGTGAACGTGCCGTCACCGTTGTTGCGGTACAGAACGTTCGGCCCCAGACAGGTCAGATAGATGTCGACCCAGCCGTCATTGTTGTAGTCGCCGAACGTGACCCCCATCCCCCAGCGACGGACGGTCAATCCCGCCGTCTCGGTGACGTCGGTGAACGTTCCGTCGCGATTGTTGCGGAACAAGCGACTCAGCTGGTTGCGTTCCGTGCCGGCCGTTTCCACGGTTGCTCCCTGGACCGCAAACACGTCCAACCATCCGTCGTTGTCGTAGTCGAAAAACCCGATGCCTCCGCCCTTCGCTTCGAAAATATAATCTTTGCGATCGGCGGGCCCGTTGATGTGATGAAAGCGGATGCCGGAAGCGGGGGTGACGTCGACAAACACCGGTACACCGTCGCTCGGCGGATCGGGGCGTATTCCCGCCGACAGCAGCATCAAGCCGGGGACGCATGCGAATGCGATCAGCCCCTTTACCCGGCGGACGCCGGATTTCGTCGGATTCGCGGACAGCTTCAGCCTTTGCACCCGATTGTTTCCGCAGATCATGTGTGAATTTCCACAATGTCGCCGTCTTGAAGGACGTAATCCCTTTCCACCATCTGCCCGTCGTAGATCCCGCCTCCCCAGATACGGGCGTATTTGAAATGATCGACCAAATCCTTGTGGATTGCGGCCGCCGCGTCGAGCACGGTACTGCCCTGCGCGAGCACGAACGGAGTACCGTCCCGCCTGGGTTTGCCCGCCCGAGGCTTAGTGTACACACGGACGACTCTCAGCCGGCGAAAGAGCTCCGCCCGGAACCACTCCAGGTCTTCCTGTGAGCGCACCGAAAAGGGTCGCGACGAAAACTTCCCGGCGTACAATTCACGCCATCCTTCATAGTTGTCCGTCCCCTGAGGGGCGTCCACTTTGTTGCCCAAAATGAGGAGGCGGCTCTGCGGGTCGGGGGGCAATTTGAGATCGCGTGATTGCAACCGCTCAAGCACATACTCAGTCTGGTCTAGAAGAAAGGGATCGTTCACGTCAAAGACGAGGATCCCCACCGGGGCCTGCTCGAAGACCGCCATTTGCCAAGGCTCGTATACCTCGGCGGCCAACGGCGGCATGTCCACAAGCTGGATCTGCACGTCTTCGAACTGCATCATTCCGGGAACCGGTACACGGGTCGCAAAAGGAAAATCGGTCACCTCTACGTCAGCGTTGGTCACGGCGGCCACCAGCGACGATTTGCCGGCGTTGGGAGGTCCCCAGACAACGCCTCGTCCAATACCCTCCTTCTCGATATAGTAGAACGGTCGCTTCGACGTCGGTCCACTCTTCTTTTGGCTTTCCTTCCGAAGTTGGGAGAGTCGCCTTCGCAGGTCGGCCTGCATCTTCTCGGTGCCCTTGTGCTTCGGAATGACCCGCAGCATCTCCTCCAAGGCGGCGATCCTTTCCTGAACCGTCTCCGCCGCCTTAAAGCGTTCCTCGGCGTCGTGATACTCGGGCGTCAGATTGGCCGGCACGGCTCTTCCATTATAGAAATCTCCAACACGCACTGAGGCGAATCGGTTTCCATAATGCGACAGGAAGCCGGGAGATCACTAGGGCTCCGCTGTCCGTATTCCCGGCGGCTTTTCAGTAACTGCCGAGGCCTTGGGAGCACAAGGCTTGACCTCGCACCTGGCCGTCAAAGTGCGAGCATTTCGTAACACCGAAGAACCGGTTGAGGCTCTTTCTTGCCGCTCGGCTCGGTCTCAAGTGTTCCGGAACCCGCCGGCATCGGCATGTTGGGAACGGACCGGTTGTCTTAGTAGCGGATCGGGAGAAGGCTCGTTCTTCCGGTTCCTTTTGGGAATTAGTAGTTCCAGCGGCTGATCAGGGTAGGTTCCAAAACGGCGGCGACTCGAAAATCTTGGGGTCGGGCTGCATTTTCCGCCTCAAGGAAGCGCAAGAAAGTTGTAACTGCGCTAACATGAAAGAGTCGGTGCCGGAGTCCTCCGTGCGGCAGCAACGGTCGCTTACGCTTGCGAAGCGACCGGTTATCCAAGAACCGTTCGAATCGGGAAGACGAAGGAAAGATGCAATCGGGAGCAAGCCGGCTATTCACTCTCTTCTTGCTCGGTGCGGTTGGTGTTGGGGACCTTCCCCAGTTTCAGGACGTTCGCAACTGGGGTCGAGAAGATTGCTTGCGGGTACTGACGGAGTCTCCCTGGGCTGCGAAAGAAACGTCGATCAGAATCGTCGGGGGGGTCGGGAGCGGCGTACAGGGTGAGAAAGAGATTTACAATACCTTCTACGTGCGGCTGTTCTCAGCGCGGCCGGTCCGCTTCGCCTATCTGCGTCTGCTCCAACTGACCGGCAACCTTTCCGAGCAAAGGAAGCGGGACCTGTCCGAGCTGTCGAGGGGGGCGGATGCGAAGTCCGTCTTTGAGAGGTGGATTGTCGTGAGCGTGACCTTCCGCTGCAACGATCCACGGGAACAGGCTCGGATCGAGCGTTTCTTTCAAACCGAAACTACTCGAACCATGAAGACCCGGGCGTTCCTTTCAACCGACAAACATCCTCGAGTCGAACTGGCTGCGTATTATCCTCCGCAAAATCAACTGGTCGGAGCAAAGTTCGTCTTTCCCCGGTATCTGGGAGGCGAGCCTGTCGTCACTGCGGAGGACCGCGCCCTGGTGTTCGAGTTCGACACACCCGTCTCGGGTCCAGAACTTAGGGTTCGTTTTGAGGTTCCGAAACTGCTCGTCGGAGGTGAGCTGGAGCTGTGACTCGAAGATCGACTTGGCGAGTCTGGGTCCTTCCGGCGATCTTACTCTGGGCTTTTGAGGGCGCGGGGTTCGGTACGGTAGTCGAGGGAGTGCTGCGCGGAGTGGACGGACGACCGGCGGCCGGGGTGGCCTTCTATTTCACTGACCAGGGAGGGAACCTCGTCGGCACAGTGGTTACCGACTTGTCGGGGGCTTTTCGCGTAGCCGTAGATCCGGGAAGCTATGAGATCAGAACGTCTCTGGACAGGTCCGCCGGGCCTCTGGCGGAGCTTGCCGTCGGGCGGCGACCGACGTTACGAATGGACCTGCAGTTGCCCGACGGCTCCGGCGCTGCACCTCCGGAGCCGAGGGAAGAGCAAAGTTCCGCTGCCGACTCCGAGCGTGCGCTGGAGACCATCGGCGATCTGGATCGCGACTGGGGATACAACCTACCCGACGACGTTCTGGAGGCCGTCAACCCGTTTTCGTACCGAAAGCAGGGACGATTCTACGGGTCGCTGTATGAGTTCCACCGCAATGATAACCTTGACGCCCGCAATTTCTTCGATCCTGTCGGGGAGCCGCTTCCCGAGTACAAGAGAAACCAGTTCGGAGCCACCTTCGGCCTGCGGGTCAGTCCGGACCTGGCACTTCAGGGAGCTTACGACGGGCTCCGCATCGCTCAGGGGTCCACGTTGTTGGCCCACATACCGACCGCTGAAATGAAGCGGGGCGACTTCTCCGCTGCAGGTTTTGTAGTGCGAGACCCCTTAACCGGCGAACCGTTCGCTGGTAATCGGATTCCCGAAGATCGCATCAATCCGGTGGCGAGGCGCTTGCTGGATGTTCTGCCCGATCCCAATCGCGCCGATCCGGATCGCAATTTCGTCAATAACGATCCCATCGTCCGCAACCAGAATCACCTGAACGTTCGGGTTGATTGGCAGAGGAGACCTCGAACCTCTCTTAGCGGCGAGTACTATTACACGGGCGTAAAGCGTAACCAAGTGCGTGCCATCCCACAATTCGGTTCTGAAGCCACGGAACGCCACCAGGAGGGATCTCTGGCCTACGATCGGACCCTCAATGAGCGGTTGTCGATCTACAGCCGGGTGGAGGTAGGAAGGAACCGAAGCATGACCTTGTCCCAAAACGCTGGACGCGCTGGATTGCTTGCGTCCCTGGGGATTGAAGGACTGGAGCTTCTGGACCCCTTGGAAGAGGGTTATCCTGCATTTTATCTGACCGGATACGCCAATTTTGGGGATGTCAGCTCGCCCGATATCGGTATCCGCAACCGGGTGAGTTGGGACGGTTCGCTCACATACGCGACGAACCGACATACGTTGGATGGCGGTGTCGCGCTGGATTATGATCAGCTGAACAACTACCAGTCCGACGGGCTGCATCGAGGCAGCTTCAGCTTTACCGGTGACTACAGTGGGGATGCATTCGGCGATCTGTTGCTTGGCTATGTTAAGACGGCCGACCGGGGTATCGGCTCCAATCGGGCGGACCTTCGACGACTCCGTTGGGAGGTGTTTTTTCGCGATCGGTGGAGGATCTCACCTCGTTTTGAGACGACCTTGGGGGTGTCGTACCGTCTCACTCCGCCGTACCACTCAATTGCCAATAACGTTTCCACACTTTATCCCTTGATTCTGGAGCCGCCGCCGGCCGCGGAAGTGGTTGTCGCCGGTTCGGAGAGGGCGAAACAACTCGGTTTTACCGAGGCCGGGACCCTCATTTTCCCCGACTGTAACGACTGGGCGCCCAACATCGCTGTGGCCTATGCTCCTTTGGGAAACAATCGACTCGTTTTTCGTTCCAGTTACTCGATCTGGTACGACTCGCCAAGCGATTGGACGTTCATCCGTTCGTTGACTCGGAATTACCCGTTCTATTACGTTCAGAGCGTCGAAGCCGGGACGGAGAGAATCATCCCACTCCACGACGCCTTCAGTGAAGTGAACCAGCCCGAGCTTACGTTCGAAAGTATTGAACCGCACCTGAAGAACCCCATGACCCATTCCTGGCGTTTGGCGATGGAAAGCGAGCTCAGCTCCAACTGGAGCCTCGAGATTGCTTATCAAGGACGCCGCGGCGTTAACGTGCTCCGTCGAATCCCTGCGAATGTCCCGGCGCCGGGCCCCGGAACCCTGCAGGAGCGTCGTCCCAGTCCCAATTTCGGGCGGCTTGACGTAACCACGAGCGGGAGCTCCTCGTGGGGTCACACTCTCGATATCTCGGCCGAACGGCGCCTGGCTGACGGAGTGTCGTTACAGTCGGGCTTCGACTGGAACCGCTTCCTGGACGAGAACCCCTCGGGCGATCCGCAGAATCCTCGCGACCTCCGGGCGGAGAAAGCGACGGTCTCCTGGATTCCACGGCGTCGCCTTTACTTGAATTACATTGTCGATCTCCCTCTCGACTTCGTGTCCCGGATGCTGGCGCTTGACGGGTGGGCCGAGGCTGTTTTTCAGGGGTGGCGACTTTCCGGCATCACCCAGATCCAGGACGGACGGCCGCTGACGGTAAGGGTTCCGGGAGATCCGAACAACGACGGTGTTTACGGCGATCGACCCGACCGGATAGGAGACGGTGCACTGCCCCCGTCCCAGCGCAACGTCGACGCGTGGTTTGATACTACCGCCTTTGCTCCTCAACCCGCCTACGGGTTTGGAAACTCCGGTCGTAACATCTTGTTGGGACCGCCGTACCAGAGCTGGGACATCAGCGTCATCAAGAACCGACAACTTAAGGACGGCGAACGCCTGGAGCTCCGAGTGGAGCTGTTCAACGCTTTCAACCACGTAAATTTCGATGCACCGGACACCGAGTATGGCAGTGACTTGTTCGGCAAGGTTTTCGGTGCCGGCCGGGCGCGGGAGATCGAGGTGGCGTTGAAATACACGTTTTGAAGAGTTGCTCCGCTCCCCAAACGCGCGCCGTCAACGAGGCGCCCGGTCTGTTCGCTTCCACTCGGCTGCTCTTTCCGGGACTTCGGGTTCCTCCGCCAGGGTGGTTTCTCCGGTTACGGAACGCAGGGTGCTGAGTTTTCAGAGCGCACGTCTTCCGACTCGGTTCATTGTACGGAGCGTTTTAAGTCTCCGAGTGCCGGGGTCGTCGGACTCGGCAATAACCCCCGGGAGTCCGGCTTGTAAGTGTTCAAACTGTGAGGGCGGTCGTTTCCGGCAGCCAAGGGGTCGCAATCCCCTTGCTTCATAAACGTATCGAAGCTTCAGAGATCTGGGAAAAGCGCAATCCGGAGAATTTTCGCGGTTGGTTGGCGAAGCGGCGAAATCTTTCAGTCGCCGAAACCGCCCGGATGTCGGAGGGCTTCTTTGGCACCTCCGACCTGAAGCTTCTCGAGAAGGGTACTTCAGAAATCCTACGGAAGCCCAAACGACATTTTGCCGCCTGAGAGCTCTGGTCCTTAATAAAGAAACATCGGTTTGCCGAGCACACTGGTAACCTTGGGAACGTAGAACTCGATGTCATAAAACGTGTCGACATCAACCCGCTTCACGCCCTGGGAAATGATCTCGATGTCCTCGTGGCCGTACCGGCCTTCCCGAAGAATCACCATCCTACCGCTCAGGCCGTGCTGCAACAGATCGATGGCCAGGCTCCCGTAGTTGGTGGAAACCATGCGGTCCAACGAATCGGGTACCCCACTACGCATCAGGTAGCCGAGTTGCTGGTAAATGGCACTTCGATGGGTTCTTCGGTAGATCTCCTCGGCGATGACCGCGCCGATACCGCCGAAACGGTACCGTCCGGAGCTGACGCGACTGGGAGCCTCATCACCTATCATTCTGGCGCCTTCCGAGACCGTTACGACGGAATAGTGGCTGGGACTGCGATCCTGGTCCTCCGCCAACAGTTCGGCCAATCGCTCGGGGTCGAACGGCACTTCGGTAATGACCGCCCGGTCCACTTCCGCCAAGTAGGCCGACATCAGCGACGTTTCTCCTGATTTTCTGCCGAACAGCTCGACGACGCCGATTCTTTCGTGGGAACCCATTGAAGTTCTCAGCTGGGTGATGAATTCGACGCTGCGGGTCACAGCGGTCGAGAATCCGATGCAATAGTCCGTTCCGAAGACATCGTTATCCATAGTCTTCGGCACGGCGATAATACGTACTCCCTCTTTGTGCATGCGCAGGGCGTAACTCAGCGTATCGTCGCCTCCGATGGGAATCAGAGCATCAAGCTGAAGCAGATCGAGCACCTTCAAGATATGGTCGGTAAAATCGATCCGTTCGCGACCGGACAAGGCTTCCGGGGAGCTCCGCAAGAATGCGGGAATCTCATCCCGACTGACCCTTCCAGGGTTCACTCGAGAGGTGTGAAGAAACGTCCCACCGGTCCGTCCAACCGTCCGGACGATCTCCCGGCGGAGCTCGATGCTGTTCTTCTCCACCGTACTTTTATCATCGGGATTAATATTGAGCAGTCCGCCCCAGCCCCGACGAATGCCGACGACCTCGTCTCCGTCGTCCATAGCCCGATTGACGATGGCCCGAATGCACGGGTTCAGACCCGGTACGTCACCGCCGCCCGTCAAAATGCCAATACGCTTTCCCATGAGTCCCCTCGCTCGGCGATTCTAACAGACTCACCCTCTCGGCGATGAGAACGGATTTGCTGGAATGCGACTCCCAATTCTTGCCGCTATTCGGGAACACCTTGCCTCGGCCACCTGGAGGTGGTATTCGTTATACGTAGGTACATGTCCAAACCAGTCAGATCAGCTCTGAATAAAGGAGTCATTCCATGAGCGAGCGGCTGAACCGTCGTGACTTTGTGCTGAAATCCACCCTGGCGAGTGTTCCGTTGATCCTAACTCCCCGCGTCTTCGGCGCCAACGACCGCATTCGTGTCGCCTGTTGCGGGGTGAGAGGGCAGGGCAGAACGCATATCGCCGGCTTCCAGAACCTGCCGGATGCGGAAGTGGTTGCTCTCTGCGACATCGACGAGAGCGTCTTGGCCGATCGATTGAAGGAATTCCAGTCGGAAGGTTGGAGGGAGCCCAAGACCTATACCGACGTTCGAAGACTCCTCGAAGACCGTGACATCGATGTCGTGAGCTTCGCTACGCCCAACCACTGGCACGCCCTCGGGACCATTTGGGCTTGCCAGGCCGGCAAGGACGTCTATGTGGAGAAGCCGTCCTGTCATAACATTTGGGAAGGACGCAAGATGGTCGAGGCCGCACGTCGATACAACAGGATAGTTCAGAACGGCCTCCAGATTCGCAGTTCCATCGCCATCCAGGCCGCCGTCGACTTCCTTCAAAGCGGAGGGCTGGGTGAAGTCTATATGGCTAAGGGACTCTGTTATAAGTGGCGCGACACTATCGGCCGCACCCCGGATGAACCGGTTCCGCCGGGAGTCCATTACGATCTGTGGCTGGGCCCCGCTCCACAGCGTCCCTTCTCGCGCAACCGATTTCACTACAACTGGCACTGGCACTGGGATTACGGTAACGGCGACATCGGCAACCAAGGGGTTCACCAGTTCGATATCGCCCGCTGGGGGCTCGGGATGGATCAGCACCCGGCGAAGGTCTCGTCCATGGGCGAACACGTAATGTTCGACGACGACCAAGAAACTCCGAACGTTCAACATGCCATGTTCGAGTACCTGCCGGAGCAGACCGGTAAGAGGACGAAGACCTTATTGCAGTTCGAGGTCCGGCACTGGATCACCAACCATGAGGGAGGAATCGGCGAGGGAGCCGACAACACGGTCGGGGTGATCTTTTACGGTTCCGAGGGATATTTGGTAGTCGACAGCTACGACAGTTGGCGGAGCTATCTGGGGCGGAAACAGGAGCCGGGACCGAGCGCCCGGATCGGTGGTGATCATTATCGGAACTTCCTCGACGCGGTGCGGAGTCGGGACGTCTCCGTCCTCCACTGTGATATCGAGGAAGGCCACAAGAGCGCGGTGCTGTGTCACCTGGCCAATATTTCTTATCGGCTGGGAAGATCTCTTCGCTTCGATCCGGCGACGGAACGCTTCGTTGGTGATGAAGAGGCCGACGCGATGTTGTCGAGGCGGTACCGAGAACCCTTTGTCGTGCCGGATAAGGTTTGAGCCTGGCTGCGAAAATCGCACGGATCGCCCTTTCTCCTTAGGGTGTGGAAGTCTATGGACGAAGAGATTCTTAAACACCGGGTACCGCTGGTTCAACGCCCGCGGCGAAATCGTAAGAGCGAGGCCGTCCGGAGGCTGGTTCGGGAGACCACTCTCGAGCCGTCCGATTTGGTTCTGCCCCTGTTCGTTGTGGAGGGAAGGGGCGAGCGGGTTCCGATTGCTTCAATGCCGGACTGCTATCGTTTGAGTATCGATCTCCTCGTGCAAGAAGCTAGGGCGGCCTGGGAATTGGGTGTGCCGGCGGTGGCCTTGTTCCCCGCGCTTCCGGAGAGTAAGAAAGATCGTTGGGCCACCGAGTCGGTGAACCCAAACGGTTTGCTCCAACGGGCCGTCCGTGCCCTTAAGGAGGCGGTGCCGGATCTGGCCGTCATCACCGACGTTGCGATGGACCCGTACTCGAGCGACGGGCATGACGGGATCGTCGATGGGGGAGAGATCGTCAACGACCCAACTCTCGAAGTGCTGGCTCGCATGGCCGTCAGTCAGGCGGAAGCGGGCGCCGACCTGGTCGCTCCGTCCGACATGATGGACGGCCGGGTAGGTTACCTCCGTCGGGCTCTGGACGAAGCCGGTTTCACAAATGTCGGCATCTTGGCCTACTCCGCCAAATATGCTTCCGCTTTCTATGGTCCGTTCCGGGACGCCTTAGACTCGGCCCCGAAATTCGGCGACAAGAAGACCTACCAGATGGATCCGGCCAATCGACGCGAAGCCCTGCGGGAAGTCCTGCTGGACGTGGAGGAAGGCGCCGACATGGTGATGGTTAAGCCGGCGTTGCCTTACCTGGACGTAATTGCCGCGGTGCGGGAGGCCGTTCATCTGCCCGTAGCCGCTTACAACGTCAGCGGCGAATATGCCATGGTTAAAGCTGCCGCCCGCCAAGGGTGGCTCGAGGAGGAGAAGATCGTCCTCGAGATGCTCCTCGGCATTAAACGGGCCGGAGCCGACCTGATTCTCACCTATTTTGCGACATCCGCCGCCCGTCTTCTCAGTTGACTTGGCTTTGGCCGGGAGGAGGTTGATCGACCGGGATGACGTTCCGGTTGATGTGTTGGTCGAGGTTGATCACATAAGTATCAGGATCGTCGACCAGCACGGGGGAGTGCGTTGCCGCTACGATCCGCATCTTTTTCCGATCCACGAGCTCCTTCAGCATCGTAAGGATGCGCCGCTGATTTGAGGCGGACAGCGCCATCTCCGGCTCGTCGAGAAGAAGGACGGTGCCGTCGGGCAGTTGGGGAAAGGCTTGCCTAAACATGGTCAACATGACCTGACCGTGACTCGCCATCTCCAAGAACTCACGCATTTGAGGGTCGTTTCCGAAGAATTCCAGCTGATTCCGCGGATTGTGTTGCTCGGCGTCAAAAAGGAATACGTACTTGGGCGGCGCCTCGTCCCACTGAAGTCGGTAAGTGAAGTGGGGTACCTGTTCGCCCCGAATGGCGTAATAAATGGAATGCAACAAAGTGGATTTGCCGCTTCCGTTTTCCCCGGTCAGCATGATCAGGGGATGGGACAGGTCCACGATCATGGGCATATGAAAATTTAGGTTCATGAACACGGGGTGGGTCAAGATCTTCAAGTACTTGTTCATCGCAATGCTCGTTTCTTGTTCGCAGACGTTGGGTTCACCACATTGAATCGAGGAAGTCGTAGACTGAAGGCACCGAAATCCTCCGGTTTTCCACCATGGCCGATTCTCATTGTACAGGGGCTGAGGCTTGGTCCGACTTCCTAACCCTTGTAGTGCCGACGCTTCGTTATGACGGCTTCATAACAAACACGCGAGGCCCCGGCGGCGTTCGCCGACAACGTTATAGGGCATTCTTACGAGGCGCCTTGGGCTTCGGGTGTCCGCCTGGGGAGCAAGCCGGCCTCGTATGAGTTTCAGCAGGGCGAAACCTTGGAACGAAGGGAAAAGAAGAAAAGCGGACGACGAGTTCGACCGCCGACGCCCGCGTACGACCGATGGGTTCCGGTCCCGGGCCCGGCTTCGACATGACTCGGCCGGACGTGCTAGAGTCTCGAGCCGACGTTTATCATGACGAAGATCATTACAGCTCCGTTGAGCGGCATGCGGGATTTCTTGCCCCAAGACGTGCGTCGGCGCCGTTACGTTATCGATATCGTCGAGCAGGTCTACTCTTCCTACGGCTTTGAGCCCTTGGAAACCCCGGTGATGGAACGCCTGGAAACTCTTCTCGGAAAGTACGGGGAGGAAGGGGACCAGCTGATTTTTCGCGTTTTGAAGCGGGGTGCCAAGCTGGAACAAGTTCTTGGGGGTCGGCCGGGTGAAAACGATCTGGCGGATGCGGGACTTCGTTACGACTTGACGGTGCCGCTTGCCCGGGTTGTGGCGGAATACCGCGCCCAGCTACCTCGCGTCTTCAAACGATACCAGATCCAGCCGGTGTTCCGGGCCGACCGTCCGGCCAAGGGGCGTTTTCGCGAATTTTGCCAATGCGACGTAGACGTCGTCGGGATCCGAAGTGTGAGCGCAGAGTGTGAGATTTTGTCCGCCGGCGCAGAGGTATTGTGCAAGCTAGGCTTTGAGCCGGGGGAGGACTTCGTCATTCGGCTGAACCATCGGCGGCTTTTACGTAGTCTCGCGAAACACGCGGGAATTCCTCCGTTCCAGGAAGAAGCCGCCTTGGTGGCGGTGGATAAACTGGACAAGATCGGTGTCGAGGGAGTGGCGGAGGAGCTGCACAGCCGGGGGATCCCGCAGGAAGCGTCGGATCGGTTGCTGGAGTGGCTGAGAAGCACTCCGGATGTGCCTGCAGAGGTTCACGCCGGTCTCGAGGAGATACTGGGAGGCTCTGCGGACGGCGAAACGGCGCTGGCGGAGCTCGCACGGATCCTGAAACTCGCCGCCGCCGGGCCGGCGGGACCAGCGCTAAGATTGGATCCCTGGTTGGCTCGCGGCCTCAGCTACTATACCGGCCCGATTTTCGAGGTGGAGATCCGAGGGTTTGCAGGATCGGCCGGAGGAGGGGGACGTTACGACGATCTGGTCGGCATGTTTTGCGGCGAGCAGATCCCGGCGTGTGGGTTCAGCCTCGGCCTCGAGCGGTTGTTGCTCATCCTGGAAGAACGCAATCTTTTTCCCTCCGGACTTGAGGATGGACCGCAGGTACTGGTCACTTTGTTCTCCGACGAGTTGGCGCTGGACAGCTTTCGGCTGGCCCAGGACCTCCGTCGCCAAGGATTCCGAGTCGACGTATTCCCGGAGCCGGGACGCTACGGAAAACAGTTCCGCTACGCCGAGCAACGGGGAATACGGATCGCCGCGTTGCTGGGGCCGGAGGAGAAGGCCCGCGGCACCGTGATCCTGCGGGATCTCGCACGCCGAGAACAGGAAGAGGTTTCCGCCGCCGGGGTGGGGGACTGGTTGCGTTCTCGGCTGACGGGAGATCTTGAATCGTAAAGGGCGAGGCGCTCGACGCGTTTCCGATGCACCGTCCCGGCGACCGCCCGAGTCCTGCATGGGCACTCTCATCCTGATCGATTTCATGGCACACTGAAAGATTAGCTATGACAAGTCCGCCGCAATGGTCTCGCCGTCGCTTTCTTTTCACCTCCGCCCAAACAACCGCGGGTTTGTTCCTCTCTCCACTGAGAACGCCGACAGCCCGAGCGGCCTCGGCCTTCGGGTACTCCTTCGAGCGTGTCGTCGAAGGGATTGTGCGGTCGCAGGGGCGGGGTGTCGGCTCCGTATCGATTACCGACGGGTACGGAGTTCATCGGACCGCTTCGGACGGAACCTTTCGCTTTTTGGCGGATCCTCGTGCCCGCTTCGTGTATGTGAGCCTACCGGCAGGGTACCGGATCCCCACCAATCCTCGCGGGACGGGGCGATTTTATCGTTCACTTCCTCACACGTCGGCGGCGATGGAGGTTACGTTTGAGCTTGAATCTCTTACGGAATCCGACGAGAACCATCACTTCCTTCTTTTGGCCGACGTCCAGACCGAGAACGCGGAAGAGACGGCCCTGTTCCGATCTACGACGATACCCGAAGTGCGATCCTGGGCCGACCACACCCCAGGGGAGAAATTCGGTGTTGCCTGTGGGGACATCATGTTCAATCACTTGGAACTTTTTCCCACGTACGAGGAAGCGGTCTCGGAAACCGGCATCCCCTTCTTTCAGGTCGTCGGGAATCATGACTTGGATCGGGACGAATGGGTGGATGTGGCTTCCACCAGGACCTTTGAACAGTTCTTCGGCCCTCCGTATTATTCTTTCAATCGAGGGGCGGTCCATTACATCGTTCTGGATGACATCTTTTGGTACGGCGGCGGGTACATCGGTTATATCGACGCCGATCAACTGAACTGGCTGAAGGAAGATCTGGCGACCGTAGAGCCTGGACGCCTTGTGATCGTAATGTTGCACATCCCGCTGGCCAGTACTCAGCACAAGAGAGTGGGCCAGGATAGGCCTTCGCCTTCGGGGATTGTCATGAACCGCGCGGTCTTGTACCGGTTGCTCGAGCCCTACCAAGCTCACGTACTTTCAGCTCATACCCATGAAAACGAACATCTCTTCGAGGGGGGAATCCATGAACAGGTTCACGGTGCGGTTTGTGGGGCCTGGTGGACCGGTCCCGTCTGTTACGACGGTACGCCCTGCGGTTACGGAGTCTACGAGGTTCGAGGCGAAGAGCTTCGCTGGAGGTACCAGAGCACGGGCTTCGGTTCCGAACACCAGATGCGACTGTATCGCCCGGGTGAGCTGTCAACCTACCCAGACCATGTGGTTGCGAACGTGTGGAACTTCGATCCGCAATGGAGTGTCAGGGCGTTCTCGGACCGAGGCGAGGAACTCGACGTAACTTCCTGCCCGGCGCCTGACCCGCTCTCCATCCGGTTGCACCAAGGGCCCGACCTGCCTCCCAAGCGTTCCTGGATCGAACCGCGGCTGAACTATCACATGTTCTGTTGTCGCGTATCCCAGGAGACACGGTCCGTTCAGTTCGAAGTTACGGACCGATTCGGGGAAGTGTACCGAGAACGATTACAACTCCACACCTAGGGGTAGAGGGGCCGGCGTTTTCGTGGCACGTGGGACATTCCCGTGTCTCGTGGTCCTACTTGTGCCGCGTGCTCCATGCCGCAACGTCGCGCGAGGCGGTTCGCTTGCGGACGCCGGCTCCCCCACCTCACCAAAGCGAATCCCAGTTATTGCGCCAAACCGGACGCCATCTCCGCTTCGGCCGCTTTCAAGCGCTCCGCCGGATCGGCCCCGCTTAGGATATCGTGAACGGCTCGGTTGTAGACGGCGGACACGGCCGGGTACTTCTCTCCCAGTTCAGTACTAGGACGACGCACCAGGTGCGCATAACTTTGTTTGAATTCTTCGAAAAGCGGAGCAGCTTGGAGAACCTCGGGATCCTCGTAGAGCGGAACCAAGGTGGGTAGGTAGGACCCCACGAGGGCCCGGATTTTCTGCTCCCCCCGACCCGTCAGATAACGCGCAAGTTCAGCCGCTTCCCCGGGGTATCGGGAGTAGCGTGAGACCATCAAATTCCACCCGCCGAGGGCGGCCGCCCGACCGCCCGGTCCACCCGGCAGCGGAGCCACTGAGAAATTCTTTCCCACGTCGCCCGCTTCTCGGAGCACGCTGTAAGCATAGGCCCAGTTGCGGAGAAAGGCGGCGTCCCCCCGTTGAAACAACAGGCGGGATTCGTCCTCGTCGAAGTTCAAGACAGCCGGCGGAGAAATCCTTCCCACCCAGGAGGCCGCGGAACGGAACGCCCGGATCGCACCCTCGTTTGCCAGATTCGGCCGCCCGTCGGGCCCGATAAAGTTCCCTCCGCCAAAGGACAGCTGCCACTCCAGGGCGTTGCAAGTCAATCCCTCATAAGGAGCCCCCTGCCACGCATATCCCCAAAAACCGAGATTACCTCCGATTCGCTCGCCTTGTTGGATGCGCCACGCCATCTCTCCCAACTCGTCCCAGGTCTTCGGCGGCTCCGAGTAGCCATATTTGTTCAGCAGATCCGTTCGGTAATACAGGCTCGGCATGTCGGAGTACCAAGGGACCGCCACCAAACGCCCGTCCACCTCGTTGTTCTGAATCACCAGATCGAGGTGCTGAGCCAGTTCTTCTGCAGGGATGAATTCCCGCAGATCAAGGGCGTGTTCAGCCACGGCACCGATCCAAACCACGTCCACCTGCATTACGTCGACGGTGCTCGAGCTCTCGCGCAGCAACTTTAGATAGTAGGCGAGTCTCCCGTCGCTCTCTCGCGGTGTGGGAACGACGAGAACTCGGATGTTGGGGTGCTCCTCCATGAAACGCGCCACTCCGGCTACCGTAAGGTCGAGGTCCTGACCGGCCGCTCCGGCGGAGATGGAAAGGGTGATTTCCTCTTGCTTCTGGCTGCAGGACACTACCAACGAGGTCAGTCCCAGCAATACACCGGTGGCGAACCGACGGGGAAAGCGAGCGCAGGCAGTACGCATGAAACACCTCCCTGGGTTAGGGCCAAGGTTTGCGGAATCGCTCTGTCTCTACATTACGCGCCGGAGCAACGCTCGTCAAGCTAAACAAGCCGTTCCAGGAGGGTTATGGCGTCCCGAATGAATTCGGGGCACCGCTTCTCGAACAGATTCTGTTCCAAGGCCGCACATCGGCCCTCTGCTGTTAGCGGGTCCACTCCGAGCAATTCCTGACACCGCCAACTTCCGTGGCGACGATGGAACTCCCCGGCGAATTGACGGACCCGTTCCCAAAGAGCCGGTTCACGCTCCGGATCGCCAAAGGACGGAGTCAAGCCGGCATGACGACGGCCCAAGACGAGAAGACCCGCCGAGACCGCCCCGCAGGGTCCTTCCACTCCTCCTCCGCCGGCCAGGGGCGCTCCCAACTTTCGAGCGGTCTCCGGGGGAATCCCCAGTTCGTCGGCATACGTTTCGAGAACGCTTTGTGCGCAGTGAAATCCGGACCGAAAGCGCAAGAGCGCGAGAGCCACCCGGTCTTCCACGGTAAGCCACGAGTCGGTCGACGCCCCCTGGAGACTCCTACCCAATGTCTTCCCGGTGGCGGCACACAGCAGACATCCGGTCGCCAGAACTCGGCGCCGCGTGAACCCGACTGGACGTCCGCCCGTAGAGACTATGGGCATGGGATGCCTCCGTGCACTAAATGCGAGGTTTGATGCGAGCCGCTTTCACCCGCCACAGAGCATCGGCCAGGTCTTGATGTTCGAGCTGCTTCTTCCGGCCGCGGGCCGCCCGGAGCGCAGCGTCGATGACGGCGTTCTTGATGTCTCTCCCGCAGACGTCATCGATCTCGGCCAACCGTTCCGGAGAAACGTCGGGAGCCAGAGGTAACTCCTTGGGAAGGTGGCGTCTCCAGATCTCGATTCGAGCTTCTCGATCCGGCATGGGGAAGTGGATATGACGCATTCTCGTCTCGAAGGCCCGGTCATAGTTCTCGACCAAATTGGTGGCAAAGATGACCACTCCCCGGTAGCGTTCCAGACAGATCAAAAGCTGGCTGCGCATGCTGTTGATAGCCTGCTCGGCTCCCTGGGTGACATCCACCAAGCGCCGCGACAGCAGAGAGTCGGCTTCGTCGATAAAAAGGACTGCTCCGTCCCGCTCGGCGGCGAAGAACACCGCTTCAATGTTCTTCGCGCCGTCGCCCACGTACTTGCTCTCGATTTCCGCGTAGCTGGCCGTCAGGAGCGTCTTGTTCAGATAACTTGCCACCGCATGCGCCGCAAGCGTCTTTCCGGTCCCGGGATTCCCATGGAAGTTCAGCGCGGCCCGAGGAAAAGGCTCTATGGATCGGAGGTTCCAGCGCTCGAACACCGTCTCCTCGAGCAGGATCAATTCGATCGACGCCAACAGGCTTTCCTTAACCTCCTCCGGGACAACCAAAAAATCGAAATCAAACAGCGGAGGTCTGCTTCGGTACTGGCGGGCCCGTTCTTCCAAAGTTATCTCGTCTCCGGCCCGTTCCTGCCGATGGGGATCGGGCGGATCCTTCGCCTGGTCGAGTACGGGTAACTCCTCTCCATTCCCGGTGCCGATGCGTAGATCGATCTTCTTGAGCCCGGCCCGGAATAACAAGTCCCGCACTGCGTCCTCGATCCGCTCCCGACAATCGTCGGCAATCTCCTTGGGGATGAAGCGGGGAATCCCCGCAACGGTGATTTGTTCGAAAACCGATCGCGTACCGCTCATAGGAATCGACCCTGTGAAAAGCCCAGCAGGAGTATATCAGCTTGACACTCTTCGCTCGCGTGCTTTCGACCATCGGACGGCAACGTCTTCTTGCCGCAAGTACGCTTACCCGGCCGCACACGTGCCGACGCTGGAGACGGTTGCTTTCGGCTCCTGTGCCGTCTTCCGGCCGCCGGCCGCCGCACCCGCCACGCCGGTTTGAAGCTCGGCGCACGGGGTGCCGGGTGGGGCGTGCTACGGTTTCAGGGTTCAGGGATTTGTGGTTGCGCGATTGGGGCCTGGTACCGACGGAGACTGACGGCTGGGTTCGAACTTTGGACTTTCGACCTCCGACTTGGGACCGGTAACCCAGGGTGGCGCCGAACGCAGCACGCGGAACCGACCAAAGGGGTCCGGATGGCCGATACGGGCCGTGCCGGTTTACTGTGCTTTGTGATATGCGGCAGCCGGATGAGAAGCGGATCCGCCGACCTCATCGTTCGGGAGCCGGCTCCTGGAGGCGACGCTCGGCGGCGGCCAAGTTCATGCGGTAGCCGGTTTCCTCGGGAGCAAGTTCCGCCGCGGCGCGGTACTCTCGGATCGCTTCCTCGGTTTGCCCCAGTCGGTAGTAGAGATTGCCCAGGAAGTTGTGTACGGCGGCGTCGCCGGGGCGCAATCGCCGAGCCTCCAAGGCGTAGCGGAGTGCACCCGTCGTATCTCCGGCGGCTTGACGGGCGAGCGCCGCCAGAAAATGGCTTTCCGAAACGTTCGGATCGATCCGCAGGAGGTTTTCGATATGAATTGTCGCGGCGGACGCTTCACCTCTTGCCAGGTAGAGCTTGGCGGCGCGGTTGTGCGCGGCCCAGTGATCCGGCTCCCGCTCGAGGATTTTTAGAGCGGCTGCGAGGGCGGCTTGAGGACGGCCTTCGGCTGGAGCGCTTTCCATTTCATCCTCCAATTGGCGAATCTCCTGGTTCTTCCGTTTCTCGTCGAGAAGATCTCGATATCGCTCCAGCTCCCTTTGAGCCGCCTCACGATCTCCCAGGCGGCGTAACACGTCACCCAGCTCAAAGGCGATACTGAACGCGTCCGCGCCGGCCCGATCAGCCTCCTCGAGCACCCTGACCGCCTCCGCGTAGTTTCCCAAGGCCTTGTGGGCGAGTCCCAGCTGGAACCGATACAGGGGCTCGGTCGGGAACAAACGCACGGCTTCCTCCGCCATCCGCAGGGCGGCTTCCGGATTGTTACCCAACAGACAGACCCGAGAGAGACCGTGGTACGCCTTGGCCGACGTGGGCTCAAGCTCGAGGGCCGTCTCGAAAGCGCTCATGGACTTCTCCAGTTCACCCTTCTCGAGCAGCGTGATTCCTCTCTCCAAGTACACTTCCGCCGATCGCTCTCCCGCCGACGCCTCGAGCTCGTCCAGGACGGCAAGGGCCTCGTCCAGCCGCCGTTGCTCCCGGTAGGAAGCGGCCAGCAGGAGCATCCCCTCCGCGCCCAACCGCCGGCGGGGAGTAATGCGTTCGAGCACCCCGGAAACTGCCACGGGGTTTCCCATTTCCTGAAGCAATAGCGCGAGCTCGACGGCCTGATCGGGTGTCAGCTCCCGGATCCGCAAAGCATCGGCCGCTTCCGCCTCCGCGTCCCGGGTTCGGCCCGCCGACAGCAAGACACGGATCCCCGCCACGTACGGGCGTACGTCATTGGGTTGCCGCCTCTTCAGGTCGGCGAAAGCGGCCAGGGCGCCGTCCACGTCTCCCCGGACGGCCAGGCTCTCTCCCTGTGTGAGGAGATGGTCCGCCTCCGCACGGGTAGCCGCCTGAAGCTGGAAAGCCGCCACCGCAAGCAGAACGATCCATTGACGACCCGACGTCCTCGTAAACAACACCTGTTCTATGGTACCGAATTTCCGGTGAGCGCTTCTTCGAACATGAGCCTCTCTGCGCGGATATTGCGGCCGGGGGGTCGTGCTAAGCTTGACGGGTCGGTAGATGACGGGAGTAGATCGGTGAGTGTTCGGCTCGACAAGTGGTTGCAAGTAGCGCGCGTCTTCAAGACAAGAACTCAAGCAACTCGTGCGTGTCAGTTGGGAAGGGTGGAAGTGAACGGCTGCGAGGCGAAAGCTCATCGACTGGTCGTCGTGGGGGATCGGCTTGAGGTGCGCTTTGGTGACTGGACGCGCATCCTGATTGTCCGGGAATTGCGTGATCGCCCCGTTCCAAAGGCGCAAGCGCCTGGTCTGTACCAAGATCTGTCTGCTCCGCGGCCGCGGCTGGATCCTCTCGAGCGGATATTACAATCGCCGGAGCGCCGGGACCGAGGCGCCGGCCGCCCGACGAAGAAGGATCGACGACGCATTGAACGGCTGAAGGGAAAGTCTTGAGCACATCGAAACCCTTGCAAATGACGCAGCCCTGCGACTACCCTTCGGGCCGGCGTCCCGGAGGGCGAATTGGGGCGCGATACGAGCCCGCACCGTGAGACTAAGCGACGACCGTACCCTGCTTTTGGAGCCGGACAGCCCGCCCCAGGCTTGTTTCTCTGCGGCGACATCCTAGAGACGGTTTGAGAACACTTAAGAGATTTTGGAGTGATGGCTACTTCATCCGGAGTCTTCTATGCGGCGGCATTGGTCTTCTTTACCCTGTTGTTTTCCGTTTTTCTCGCCGTGGCTTGGTCTGTTTTCTTGCAGGTCCGGGAGAACTACTTCCGTCACGTGCAACGTGCCGAGCTACAGTGGACGGGACACGATTCCCGGTTCCCTCACGGCCGGGTGCGGTTGCCGCCCGTCATCGCGGTGGGATTCCTGGCCGCCTGGGTGTTGGTACATCGGATTCTCGGCTGAATCGTTGGGAGCTGAATCGGAAATGTGCGGAGATCGCGGCCGCCTGCGGGTAATAACAAGGAAGCTTCCGAGCGGTTCCCAAGTTGCGTGAGTCGGGCGGGTTCCCGGAGAATGAAGAGCGGTGAAGCGGATAGTTTGGCCGATTCTTTTTACCGTCGTTGTTTCTCTTGCCGCTCTTTCTTCTGAGAGTACGGTTCCCCGGTTCGTGGATGTAACGGAGCAGGTGGGTATCCGATTTCAGCACATCAGCGGTCCGCCGGCTGACAGGGAATTTGACTACATCTTCGAAACCAAGGGCGGGGGGATCGCTTTTCTGGACTACGACGTGGACGGTTGGCTGGACCTTCTGGTCGTTCAGGGATCCACCGTGGAGGCGGCGCGACGGGGTGTTCGGCGCCCACCCGGCCTATTTCGGAATCGGGGGGACGGCACATTTGAGGACGTTAGTGAATCTTCAGGAATCGAGGGCGGAATCTGGGGGATGGGGGTGGGTGTGGGCGACTATGACAACGACGGCTATCCGGACGTCTACTTGACCCAGGTGGGGCCGGATCTCCTTTACCGCAACAACGGGGACGGGACGTTTACGGATGTAACCCGACAGGCGGGTATTACGGCGGACACCTGGACCACCTCGGCGGCGTTCGGCGACTACGACGGCGACGGCTTTCCCGATCTCTATGTGGCCGGCTACCTAGATTACACCCCGGACCGGTTGCCGCCGAAGACCCCTGACTGTACCTACTTGGGCCGACCGGTCCCGTGTGGGCCGAGAGGCCTCAAAGGTGCCCGGGATTACCTGTTTCACAATCGGGGCGACGGCACCTTCGAGGAGGTGAGCCGGATCTCTGGTGCTTGGGATCGGAGTCACTATTACGGTCTTGGGGTCTTATGGGCCGATTTCGACAACGACGGTGATTTGGATCTCTTCGTGGGAAACGACGCCACGCCCAATTACCTCTTCGTCAATCACGGAGGACGGTTCAGTGAGGAGGCATTGGTGGCGGGAGTGGCCTTGAGCGGAGAAGGGGTAGAGCAGGCCAGTATGGGCGTGGATGCGGGAGACTACGACAACGACGGCCGGCTGGATCTCTTTTGCACCCATTTCGCCCGGGACTCTAGTACCTTGTACCACAACGACGGGGATCTCTTGTTTTCCGACGTTACGGCGCCTGCGGGTTTGCGCGTTCCGGAATGGTGGCTGGTGGGTTGGGGCACCCGGTTTTTGGATCTGGACTGCGACGGGTGGTTGGACATCCTCCACGTTAACGGCCACGTCTACCGGTACTTGGCCGAACCGGTGGAAGGCGAGACATTGGCGCAGCCGGCTTCCCTTTATCGCAATCGAGGCGACGGCACCTTCGAAGACGTGGCGGCTCTTGCGGGTCCTGATTTCGTGTCACCGAGGATCGCACGGGGAGCGGCTTTTGGGGACTACGACAACGACGGCGATCTCGACGTGGCGGTGGCGGTTCTCGGAGGTTCTCCCCGACTGTTGCGGATGGATCGCCGGGATTCCAACCATTGGGTTCTTTTGCAGCTCGTAGGAGGTCAAGAGAACCGGGACGCGTTGGGGGCCAGGGTGCAGGTTGTATGCGGGGGGCGAACCAGCATTCGGGAAGTCCGCCGAACGGTGGGTATCTACTCTTCTTCGGATCCGCGAATCCACGTCGGACTCGGATCTTGCGAGCGGATCGAAGAGCTGATGATCCGGTGGCCTGACGGTAGCCGCCAAAAGATCGAGAATCTGCCGGCCGACGGAATCTACCGGATTCGAAAAGGTGAGGATCCGGTCGTCATAGGGCCCTGAAAGCGGATCCGTCACCGGGGGGGCGAGGTTCCATGCCGAGAAATGAGCCGAACTGCATACCGCGTAGGGGTACCACGTACGACGGACAGGCTATTTCCAAAACGATAGAGGACGTAAGTCCAGGGTCTCGGTCGCCACGCCGGCTTGACCTGGGCCGGCTTCTTGACGCGCCTTCAGTGCTCGACTCGGTAGTGAACACACAGTTCACACCACAACGTGCAGCAATGTCGAGCGCCGTGGACCGCACCCGGTACACCGGCCTAGAGACGCCCCTCCAGGGAGGCCCCCTGCCGGGGGCGGCCGCTGACCGAAATATGAACTCTACTCTGTCGGCCTAATAACCGGCACTAC